>BNJU01000871.1_pt1 | contig 170701 bp, 188 predicted proteins | sample 8539281 | NCBI WGS metagenome assembly BNJU01 (sample SAMD00202456, study PRJDB9452) | human saliva metagenome | isolation source: human saliva | place: Japan | reverse complement strand
AGACGAAGGGCCTCATCCATGCGGATGAGGCCCTTCGCGCGTTATCTGCTGATCCTGTACCCCGTGGGTTATGCACACAACCAGGCGACGTTCTGCCCTGTGGCATTGTGGGACTTGTGTCCTAAACGATAGCGATTGTTCTTGTCTCAAACCTATTGGCGACCTATAGTAGTTGATAGTTCAATAAACTTTCGAAAGGAAACGTCATGGCTTCCGTTGCAATCGTTCTTGGTTCCGTTCGTCCCGGTCGCGCCGGTGAGCAGGTTGTTCGCTGGATCGAGGATCAGGCCCGTGAGGTCGAAGGCGTGCAGACCGTGTTCTTCGATCTGCGCGACTACAACCTTCCTCTCTTCGCGGAGGAGATGCCGCCGTCGATGCAGGCTCCGACGCTGCCCGAGGCGGTCCGTCTTCGCGCGAACGTCGAGGCGAACGACGCCGTGCTGTTCGTGACGCCCGAGTACAACCACTCCGTGCCCGCTGCCCTGAAGAACGCGATCGACTACCTGCCCCCGGCCACGCTGAAGGAGAAGGCTATTGGTCTGGTCGGCTACTCCTGGTACGGAGCGGTCAAGCCGCTCGAGCACCTGCGCGAGATCCTGTCGACCTTTGGGGCCGATGTGCGCGATCAGCAGGTCGGCATCAACTTGGGCTCTGACTTTCAGGATGGCGTTTTCGCGCCTTCCGAGGAACTCAACGTTCAGGTCCGCGAGCTGCTTGCCTCGCTCGCGTGACGGTAGCTTCTGAGTGGTTTTCGACTCGTTGTGGCGCCGGTGCGCACGTATGTGCGGCGTGACTTGCCCTGCGATCGTGGTTGAACGCTTGGGGGCTCATCGAAGAAGCTGTTCAGAGTAAGGGTGTGGCCCGGCAGTCGCCTGCTGGGCTACACCCTTACTCGTTGGCGTCTGTGCGGATCATTAGATCCAGCTTGGCAGCCACATGTGGGCGCGCCAGAAGTCGTAGTCGATAACGTCCCCGCGCCACAGTGGTATGAAGTAGAGGGCACAGCCGAGGATCGCGGCCGTCACGAGTCCCGCAAAGACCCACCCGCGATCTGAGTCTGGCGACTGGCTGGTGCGGGTTCGGGTGATCCGTCAATCGTCACCCACCCCGCGAGGAGCCCAATCATCCATGCGACCGCCAGGGCGACGTAAGGCGCAAATGCGACGGTGTAGAAAAACGAAGATCGTACGGTGCGCGTAGGCGAGCCACGGAACGTACAGTGCGATATAGCCGAGGGCAATGACGCCCACGCGCCAATTGCGGTAGTAGAACGTGGCGACGATGACGAGTAGTAGGGCACCGATGCCTACCCACCACAGGAGGGGATTGCCGAGGGCGACGACGTCGCTCGCGCACTTGCCCGATCGGCAGCCCATCACGGCCTCGCCGTTGTTCCAGTAGAAGGAGGTCGCGCGCACCTGCGCGAGCCACGTGTACGGGCTGGACTGATACGTGTGGGGCGTGTTGAGTCCGTTGTGGAACGTCCACATCTCCTTGTGGTAGAGCCATAGGTCTGCCAGCTCTCCGGCGAATCCTGCAATTCCGGAGCGGCCGTGTCCGTGAGCGGCGGAGTGAGTGAACCATCCGAACCAGGATGCTACATACGTGAGAATCGCGGTCGGAACCATGAGGATGAACGCCCACCACACGTCCGCCAGGAGTGCGCCTCGGATCGGTGTCGGATGTCCCGCGCGCCAGCGGCATGTCACCTCGCGCAGTGCGACGAACAGGCCCAGGAACGCGAGCACGTAAATCCCGGACCACTTAACGGAGCTGGCGAGGCCCGCGCAGATGCCAGCCGCGAAAAGCCACGGGCGGTTTCCCGCATTGGGGCCGATCGCAAAGGGGCGTCGATCGCGCAGGGTGAGGTGTTCCCAGGCGGAACGCCACCCCCGCCTCGGATCGCCCAGTCCATCCCACTCGGCCAGCTTGGCTGAAAGCGCGGGCTGTGTCATGAGCTGATCCTTGACGACGCACAGGAATGCGGCCAGTGCAAACATGGCGAGGAATCCGTCGAGGATGGACGTGCGGCTCATGACGATCGCCATGCCGTCCGTCGCTAGGAAGAGGCCAGCGAGGAGTGTGATGGCGGGGGAGCGGAACAGGTTTTGAGCAAGTCGGCACAGAAGGAATACGGTGATGATGCCGCAGATGGCCGCTGCGATGCGCCATCCCACCGGGTCGGCCTGGCCGAAGAACTTCATGCCCATCGCGATCAGCCACTTGCCCGTCGGTGGATGAACGGGATAGCCGCCCACCGCGGACAAGCCGGAGGTGTCGCCGTTGGTGAACGCCGTGTCGGCGTCTTTCGCCCACGTTCCCTCGTAGCCGAGGGTGAGGAGTGACCAGGCGTCCTTCACGTAGTAGGTCTCATCGAAGATGAGCGTGCGGACGTTGCCCAGTCCGGGCAGTCGAATAAGCGCGGCGATCAGCGTCGCAATCGCTGTTGCTACCCACCCTGCTGCGGGCATCGACAGGCGCTGGGTCCATCCGGCGGCCGGGGGAGTGGACGAGGCCTTGGCGGGCTGTGCGGGGGCCTTGTCGTCGGTCGTTGGCTCCCACTCAAGGGGAGCGCTGGCCTCGTCGTCGGCCGCGGGCTCGTGCTCGAGGAGGTCGGCGGTCGTGTCGATCGTGTCGTTGTGTGCGTTCGCGGTATTCATCGCATCCGAGTCTAGCGGCACTAAAGTGCTGAAAGGAGCGCGGTGCACATCCGCTCTGACACTTGGAGAGAATGTTCAGGTCAAGCCCCTTGAGAATTGTTCTCGCTTATCGCTATAATTTTCGCGTACCCGAAAATTGCACAGGAGTAATGATGTTTTCCTCAACAACGCGCAGCGTGGTCGCTGTTGCAGGGCTGGCCATGGCAACCGCCTCGCTGGCTGCGTGCGCGCCCTCCTCCTCCTCGGCCCACGGCCTTAGCGTCGTCGCCACGACCACCCAGATCTGCGACTACGTCACCCAGATCGCGGCGCGGTCCGCCGACATTTCCCTCAACAAGACCGACGCCGCGGGAAAGAACAGCCACGTGGGTGCCGCCCCTGAGGGCGCGGCACTCACCATGAGCCTGACCTGCCTGCTCGCCCCCAACGCATCCGCGCACGAGCATGAGATGACCCCCGCCCAGACCTCGGCGCTCGCGCAGGCCGACGTCATGGCGGTCTCCGGCGTCGACCTCGAGCACTTCCTCGACGACGCTGTCGTCTCCTCCGGCTTCAAGGGACGCATGGTCGTCACCTCTGGCGTCCTGACCGCCGCAGACGTCGACAACCCGGGTGCCCCAGACCCCGAGGGCACCTACACGATCGATCGCGGAAGTGAGCGTGTAGATGTCGCTCCGTGGCCATTCCCGCCGGAGGAAGCGGGGGAGGAACCCGAGTTCCGCTTCGATCCGCACGTGTGGACCTCGCCGAAGGGCGCCCGAGTCCAGGTCGCTAACCTCGGCGCAGGCCTCGCAGCCGCAGCGCCGGACGCGGCCTCGTCGATCAATGCGGCCACGGCCTCGTACCTGGAGGACATCGACGCGCTCGATGAGTGGACCGCCGAGGCGATCGAGACCGTGCCCGAGGGGCAGCGTGTGCTCTTCACCTCCCACGATGCCTTCGGCTACTTCTCGAGGGACTACGGGATTCGATTCATCGGTGCCGCTCTGTCCGACTTCAACGAACAGCAGGACGCCACCGCCGACCACATCGCCAAGGCCGTCGCGGCCGTCAAGGAGTCCGGCGCGGTCGCGCTTTTTGCCGAAAACTCCAACAACTCCAAGTCCATCGAGGCGATCGCCCGCGCGGCCGGCGTGACCCCCATCGTGGGTGAGGATGCCATGTACGGCGATTCGCTGGGCCCCGACGGCAGTGAAGGAGCCACGTACGTGGGCTCGATCATCCACAACGTGCGCGCCGTGACCCAGGCGTGGGGCGGCACCGTCCCGCAGCTGCCCGAGCACCTGAAGGACCAGTGATGACGACACTCGTCTCCTTCCGCGACGCGGCGCTGGGGTATGGGAATACCCCGGCGCTGACCGGCCTGACCCTCGACGTGTTCGGGGGCCAGGCCCTCGCCCTTTGTCGGCCCCAACGGCGGCGGCAAGACGACCCTCATGCGAGGTATCGTCGGAGGATGCTCAATCCTGTCCGGAAGCGTCCGAGTCGACGCCGAGCGCATCGGCCTGGTACCCCAAAGCGCCGACCTGGACCTGACCTTCCCGGTCAACGCCTCCGAAGTGGTCACAATGGGACTCATTTCCGAGGCCGGCTGGGGCAGGCGCATCAGCGCAGACATGCGAGCCCGCGTCGCCGACGCCCTCGAACGAGTCAACCTGACAGAAAAAGCCTCACACCGCTTCGGCACCCTCAGCGGCGGGCAGCGCCAGCGGGTCCTGGTCGCCCGAGCCCTCGTCGCCCGCCCCCAGCTGGTCATGATGGACGAGCCCTTCAACGGCCTCGATGCGCCGAGCCGCGACATCATCACCCACCTCATCGCCGAACTAACGGCCAGCGGCGTCGGCGTCATCGTTTCCACTCACGACTTATCCCTGGCGCGTGACGTATGTTCTCACGCCTGCGTCCTAGCCTCGCGGCAGATCGCACTCGGCCCCGTCGCCGACGCCCTATCCCCCTCCATCCTCGCGCGCGCCTACGGATCCGGAGCAGACGAAGCGGTGGCGGCCCTGTCATGATCGCCCCCTTCCTGGTGCGCCCCATCATCGTTCTCGGGCTCCTCGCCCTGGCGGTCGGCCCAGCCTCAACCCTCGTGAACCTCAGGCGAGCCGAATTCGGTGCCGAAACAATGGTCCATGGCGTGTTCCCCGGCATCGTCGTCGGCATGGCCCTCGGCGGGCGCGAAGCCATCATCCCCGGAGGGGCGCTGTGCGCGGCCTGCGTTGCCGCCGCCCTGACCCTGGCCTCGCGGCGTCAACACTCCTCCGAAGCGACGACCGCCGTCATCCTGACCGCCTTCTTCTCCCTGGGCATCGTCATCTCCTGCGCATCGGCGACATGTCCGGGCAACTCGAATCCCTCATGTTTGGTCGCCTCCTCGACATCACGACCTCGCGCATGTGGGTCAGCGCCATTGTGCTTGTCGCCGCAGGACTCGTCCTGGCCGCAACGTGGCGGGCGCAAATCGCGGTCGCCTTCGACCGGGAGGCCGCGCGGGTCGCCGGAGTGTCCACGCTCGTCATCGACGCAATCTTCAATGCCGCCCTCGGCGCGATCGTCGTCGCGGCCTCAACCGCAGTCGGCGTGCTCCTCGTCGTCGGATACCTCATCGTTCCCGGTGCCTTCGGTCGCCTCCTGTCTGCGGGAACGCGTTCGATGGCCGTCCTTGCCTCCCTCAGCGCGCTCGTCGGCGGCTGGGGAGGATTCGCCGTCGCCCTCGTGCCCGGACCCAGGCCCCTGTCCCCGCAGGCGTGCGTCGCCCTGGGCGTGCTCGCCTGCTTCGGCCTCGCGTGCGCGCTGCGACCCGTCATTCAGCGCCGAGGCCCACTGTCCTCAACAGGGGACGCACCCCCGCGAGCGCGAAGCCCTCGCATCGGTGGAAGGCCGACAATGATCCTTTCCCTTTTGCTCTACCCCGCGCTCCACGTGGCACTCATCGGAGCGTTCAGCGGACTCGTCGGAGCCTTCGCCTACCTTGATCGGCGCATCTTCTTCGCCGAATCGGTCACCCACGGCACCTTCCCCGGGGCCGTGCTCGGTGTCGTCATCGCCGCCGCACTCGGCTTTGGTCACGCTGGAATGTCGGCAGCCCTGTACATCGGTGCCTTCCTCGGCACCATCCCCCTGGTCATCCTCATGCGACGACTGGCCACTATTGCCGGCATCTCCAGCCAGGGAGCCGCGGGCATCGTCTTGACGGCGGGATTCGCGGCCGGCTACTTCCTGGCGACCTGGTTTAAGCCCCTGCCCCTGGCCGTCAGCTCCTTCCTCACCGGCTCCGTGATGACCGTTTCCCCCCGCGGACGTCGCCTGGGCGGGCATCACCCTGGCACTCGTCATCGCCGTCGTCACCGTCGGGCACCGGCACCTCATCGCCCACTGCTTCGACCCCTCGGACCCGGCAGCTGCCCGGCGAACCACCGTCCACGAACTCATCATCCTGGCCGCCATCCTCACCGCCGTGACCGTGGCCATCCCCGCCGTGGGAACCATTCTGTCAATCGCGCTCGTCGCAGCCCCAGCAGCAACCCTGGCACCCATCGCCCCCTCCGCCCGATCCTTCCTCATTGGCTCCCCACTCCTGGGTGCCTTCCTCGGACTCGCAGGACTAGCCATCGCCGTACCGGCGCGCCTGAGCGCAGGCGGAACCATCGCGCTCCTGTGCGCCGCGAGTGTCCTGGCCTCGCGCGTCCCCCAGTGGTGGGCGGGCGCAAGAGGGGGACGCGCCGTGCGCGCGCAGGAAACCAGTGAGACGATACGGGCATGGAAGCAGCGACCGACACGACCAACGCCCCCGAGGCTGCCTCGACGCCTCAGGATGCTCGCGCGCAGGAGCCCTACCGCCAGGAGGCGGGCACCATCTTGCTGGCCGCCACCCCGATCGGGGACGTGCGTGACGCCTCGCCCCGCGTCGTCGCCGCGCTTGAAGGGGCGGACATCGTCGCCGCGGAGGACACTCGCCGCGCGCTCGCCCTGGCCTCGCGCCTGGGCATCAAGCTCGGTGGCCGCCTTGTCGCCCTGCACGACCACAACGAGGCCGAGAAGTCCGCGGGCATCGTCGAGGCCGCCAGCGCAGGGGCGCGCGTCGTCTTCGTGTCCGACGCGGGTATGCCCACGGTCTCCGACCCGGGCTTCCGGCTGGCGCGCGCCGCCATCGACGCGGGCGTCCCCCTGTCCGTCCTGCCCGGCCCCTCCGCGCCGCTCGTGGCCCTCGCCCTGTCAGGCCTGCCCTCCGACCGCTTCGCCTTCGAGGGGTTCCTGCCGCGCAAGGACGGGGAAGCCACGCGCTACCTGGAAGGCCTGGCCACCGACCCGCACACGCTCATCTTCTTCGAGTCGCCCCGTCGCGCGGCCGCCACGCTGACGCGCATGGCCGAGGTGCTGGGCGGCGACCGCCGCGCAGCCCTGTGCCGCGAGCTCACGAAAGACTACGAAGAGGTGCGTCGAGGCACGCTCGGGCAGCTCGCTGAGGGTGCCGACGACGTCCTCGGCGAGGTGACGATCGTCGTCGCCGGATACACGCACAGCACACGCGCTGAAGACCACGTCGGTGCTGTCCTCGCGCTCGCGGCGGAAGGAATGCGTCTCAAGGACGCCGCAGCCGAGGTGGCCGCAGCGACGGGCGCGCGCAAGAACGACCTCTACAAGGCCGCCCTCGCCGCGCGCTAAAAACGAGGTCTGGGAACCTCAGACGATCTCGACGTGCTCCGACGTCATCCACTCGCGGGCCTGGGCGCCCAGCTCCTCGGTGACGGGCGCGGTCAGCTGACGCAGCACTCGCGTCTTGAAGTTCGCGCGAGCGGCATCCACGGCCGTGCACGCGACGCAGTGCGACTCGGCCAACCCCACGACATCCACGTCCGTGATGCCAGCGCCGCGCAGCGCCTCCTCCAGCGTCTTGCCGTCCTCGGTCGTTCCCTCGAAGCCCGAGTAGGCGGCCTCGTACTGGCCCTTCTTGACCGTCACGTCCGCGCTGACGTTCGCGAGCGCCGGGTGCAGCTCGGCCTCGTCCGTGCCCGCCACGCCGTGCGGGGGCCATGTGTCCACGAAGTCCGGCGTCTCGGAGAAGTGAGCGCCCGGATCGATGTGCCAATCCTGCGTGGTCACGATCAGCTGGTACTCGTCACGGTGCGCGTCCACGTAGGCGGCCACGGCCTCGGCGATGGCGTTACCGCCCGTCACCGGGAGGGCACCTCCTTCGCAGAACGTGGGCTGAACGTCGACGATAATGAGAGCGCGGGGCATGGGACCTCCCAGAAAATTCAGTAATTTCCTCAAGAATATCACCCCGGTCACACTCGCCCAAGGGCTGTTTCGATTCCTCGCACATGCGGCCGGTTCCCCGTTTGCGACAGCTACGCAGTATTGTTAGGGGCTATGAGTCGTATTCTGTCCGCCGTCGCATGGCCCTACGCCAACGGCCCCCGTCATATTGGCCACGTTGCGGGATTCGGTGTCCCCTCCGACGTTTTCTCCCGGTACATGCGAATGGCCGGCCACGACGTCCTCATGGTCTCCGGCACCGATGAACACGGCACCCCCATCCTGGTGGCCGCCGACGGCGCTGGGCGTGAGCGCCCGCGAACTCGCCGACCAGAACAACCGCCTCATCGTCGAGGATCTCGTGGCGCTGGGCCTGTCCTACGACCTCTTCACCCGCACGACCGCCGGCAACCACTACCGCGTCGTCCAGGACATGTTCGCCACCGTGCGCGACAACGGCTACATGATCGAGCAGGTCACGCGTGCCGCCATCTCCCCGTCCACCGGCCGCACCCTGCCCGACCGCTACATCGAAGGCACCTGTCCGATCTGTGGCGCCGAAGGAGCGCGCGGCGATCAGTGCGACAACTGCGGCAACCAGATGGACCCGACCGAGCTCATCAACCCGCACTCGCGCATCAACGGTGAGACCCCCAACTTCGTGGAGTCCGTTCACTACTTCCTCGACCTGCCTGCCCTCGCCGAGGCCCTGTCCGCCTGGCTCGACGAGCGCGAGAAGTCCGGCACCTGGCGTCCCAACGTCATCAAGTTCTCCCAGAACTTCCTGGAGGACATCCGCCCCGCGCGATGACGCGCGACATCGACTGGGGTATCCCGGTCCCCGGCTGGGAGGACCAGCCCACCAAGCGCCTGTACGTGTGGTTCGACGCCGTCATCGGCTACCTCAGCGCCTCCATCGAATGGGCGCGCCGCACCGGCGACCCCGAGGCGTGGCGCAAGTGGTGGAACGACCCCGAGGCCCTGTCCTACTACTTCATGGGCAAGGACAACATCGTCTTCCACTCCCAGATCTGGCCCGCCGAGCTGCTCGGCTACAACGGTCAGGGCGCGAAGGGCGGTACCCCCGGTGACCTGGGCGTCCTCAACCTGCCCACCGAGGTCGTCTCATCTGAGTTCCTCACGATGGAGGGCAAGAAGTTCTCCTCCTCGCACGGCATCGTCATCTACGTGCGCGACTTCCTCTCGCGCTACCAGGCCGACGCCCTGCGCTACTTCATCAGCGCTGCCGGCCCCGAGACCTCGGACTCCGACTTCACGTGGGCCGAGTTCGTGCGTCGCACCAACGGCGAGCTCGTCGCCGGCTGGGGCAACCTGGTCAATCGCACCGCCTCCATGATCGCCAAGAAGTTCGGCGAGATCCCGACCCCCGGTGAGCTTGAGGACGTCGACCGTGCCCTCCTGGACGCCGTCGAGGCCGGTTTCGAGACCGTCGGAAACCTGATCCGCCACCACCGTCAGAAGGCGGCGCTGTCCGAGGCCATGCGCCTGGTCGGCGAGGCCAACAAGTACGTGACCGACACCGAGCCCTTCAAGCTCAAGGCACCGGAGCAGCAAGAGCGCCTCGCGACGGTTCTGTGGACCCTCGCCCAGGCGGTCACGGACCTCAACCTCATGCTCTCCCCGTTCCTGCCCCACGCGGCCAACGACATCGACCGCGTCATGGGCGGTGCCGGCGAGATCGCGCCCATGCCCTACATCGAGGAGGTCGCCGAGCTCGACCCGCAGGTCCTGCCCGCCGACTTCGAGGGCCGAAACGGCTATCCGATCATCACGGGCGACTACACGCAGGTTCCGACCTGGGAGCGTCACCCGATCACGCCTGGCACCCCGATCGCCAAGCCCACGCCGGTGTTCGTCAAGCTGGACGAGTCCATCGTCGAGGAGGAGCTTGCCCGCTACGCGGACGCTCACCCCGACGACGTGACGGGTGCCTGATCTGGACTTTTCGTTGACCTGTCGCGTTTTGCGACAGGTGTGACGCACGTTTGACAGCGCGCGGGTGGGACGCTTCCGTCCCGCCCGCGCGCTCGTTCGTTCCGGGGTGTTACCGTGAGGTCATGGCCGAAGATTTTCTCGCGTCCGCCCTCGCAGCCGAGGCCTCGTCGCGCGCCCCTCAGGATCCCGACTACCCCCTCTTTCACGTCGCTCCGCCCGTCGGGCGACTGAACGACCCGAACGGCCTCATCGAGGTCGGCGGGACGTGCCACGCGTTCTTTCAGTACACGCCCGAGCATCCGCGTCGGCTCGTCTACTGGGGTCACGCCACCTCGCGCGACCTGACCCGCTGGGACTATCACGCCCCCGCGATCCTGCCCGACACCCACCAGGATGCGAACGGCGCCTACTCGGGCACGGCCATCGAGGTCGGCGACCGCGTCGAGCTGTGGTACACCGGCAACTACAAGGACCCCGAGACGGGGGAGCGCGAGGCCACCCAGTGCGTCGTCACCACGACCGACATGGTCCATTTCGACAAGCAGGTGCCCCCGATCATCGGCCGCCAGCCCGAGGGGTACACCGCTCACTTCCGCGACCCGCAGGTGTGGCGCGACGCGGACGGCTCCTACCGGATGCTGCTGGGCGTCCAGCGCGAGAACCTCACCGGCGCGGCCCTGCTGTACCGCTCGACCGATCTGCGCGCATGGGAGTGCGAGGGGAGATGACATTCCCCGACGCCGGCGGCGCTTTCGATGCGTTCGGCTACATGTGGGAGTGCCCGAACCTCGTGCGCCTCGTCGATGAGGAGACCGGTGAGACCCACGACGTGTTGATTTTCTGCCCCCAGGGCATCTCGCCCGAGCGTGAGGGCTTCGAGAACGTCTTCCCGTGCGTCGCCATCGTCGGCGAGCTCGTGGGCACCGAGTTCCGCGGCTCCGACGGCTCCTTCGAGGAGCTCGACCGAGGCACCGAGTTCTACGCGCCCCAGATCATGGCACGATCCGCTACCACTCCGCCGGATATGCCGACCCTCCTCTTCGGCTGGGCGGGCAACGCTAGCGAGGACGACCAGCCCTCTATCGAAACCGGCGGCTGGGTGCACTGCTTCACCGCCCCGCGTGCCCTGACCCTGCGCGGCGGCCGCGTCATCGCTCGCCCGTACCTGCCGGGCCTGCCCCTGGCACCCGCCACGCTTGAGGGCGCTCCCGGGGACGAGGCCGGGGCGCGCGTTTCGGAGCTCGTCGGCTCGCGCTCGTGGCGCCTGGCCTTCGACGCCTCCTACGAGGGGTCCCTGTCCGTGCGCATCGGCGAGGAGTCGGGCCTGGTGATCACTCTTGACGATGGACGCCTCACCGTCGACCTGACGGGCACGCGCTACCCCCACGGTGGCCGCCGCGTCGTCACCCTGGATGCGGGGGAGGCGCGCCGCGTCGAAATCCTCCACGACCGCTCGATCACCGAGATCTACCTGGGCGACGGCTCGCGTGTCTTCACCACCCGCAGTTTCCTGAAGGGCGCGGGTGCAGGGGTGACGCTCGTGGGCGCCGCTTCCGTGACGAACGTGAGCGCCGCGCGCGCCGACTGAGAACCGACGGACGAGGTCGTGGCTGCCACAGTGGCCACGACCTCGTCATATGTGTGCGGTCTCTCATGCTCTGACCTGAGACGATGCCCCTCGCACCTTGCTTTTGTGACTCATTCACCCGTAGTATGTCAATCGATTGCTACACACCGCCCAGCGCGGCGTAACAATGGCGTTGCGCGTGGGGTTTTGAGAAAGGAATGTGGTCGGCAATGGATCACGCCAAGGTGGCAGGAGAGGTCGTCGAAGCAGTCGGCGGCGCATCCAACATCAGCGCAGCAGCGCACTGCGCAACCCGTCTCCGCCTGGTGATCGCGGACGAGTCCAAGATCAACCAGCAGGCCCTCGATGACAACGAAGATCTGAAGGGCACATTCGCCGCCGGCGGCATGTTCCAGATCATCGTCGGTCCCGGCGATGTTGACCAGGTCTACGCCAACATGGTTGCGAACCATGGCGTGCGTGAGGTCTCCAAGGATGAGGCCAAGGAGGAAGCGGAAAAGGGCGGCAACCTCTTCTCGCGCTTCATCAAGATGATTGCCGACATCTTCGTCCCGATCCTCCCGGCGCTGGTCGCCGGCGGTCTGATGATGGCCATCAATAACGTCATGACCGCTGAGGGTCTCTTCGGCGAGCAGTCCCTCACCGCCATGTACCCGGCGATCGCGGATTACGCTGCCCTGATCAACATGGTCTCCTCCGCGGCCTTCGCCTCGCTGCCGGTCCTCGTTGGTTTCTCCGCTGCCAAGCGTTTCGGTGGCAACGTCTACCTCGGCGCCGCGATCGGCGCGGCCATGGTCTCCACCGACCTGCTCAACGCCTGGAACACGGGCGCGGCGCTCGCGGGTGAAGCGAAGGTGGAATACTGGCACATCTTCGGCATGGACGTCGCCAAGATCGGCTACCAAGCCCAGGTGATCCCGACCCTGGCCGTCACGTACGTTATGTGCTCATCGAGAAGAACCTGCACAAGGTCCTCAAGGGCACCGCGGACTTCCTGCTCACCCCGCTCATCACGATGCTGGTCACCGGCTTCCTGGCCTTCACGATCATCGGCCCCGTCACCCGCGTGGCCGCCGAGTACCTGACCTGGGGCATTAACTGGACCTACTCAACGCTGGGTGTTTTCGGTGGTCTGCTCTTCGGCCTCGTCTACAGCCCGATTGTCGTGACCGGTCTGCACCAGTCTTTCCCCGCCATCGAAATCCCGCTGCTGCCCGTCAACGGCGGCGTCGGCGACTTCATCTTCCCCGTCGCCTCCATGGCGAACGTCGCGCAGGGCGCGGCTGCCCTGGCCGTCTTCTTCAAGACCCGCGACGCCAAGCTCAAGGGCCTGGCCGGCGCCGGTGGCGCCTCCGCCGTTTTCGGCATCACCGAGCCTGCCATCTTCGGCGTCAACCTGCGTCTGCGCTGGCCCTTCTTCTGTGCCATGGCCGCAGCCGCCATCGGCTCCGCGGGCGTCGCCCTGCTGAACGTGCGCGGTCAGGCCCTCGGCGCCGCCGGCTTCGTCGGCTTCGTGTCGATCATCCCCAAGTCGATCCCCGCGTACCTGGCCCTCGAAGTCCTCGTCTTCGTCCTGTCCTTCGGCTTCACCTTCGCCTACGCCATGACGCGCGGCAAGGCCGACATGGAGGGCCGCGCGCCCGCCGCCAAGGCTGCCGCTCCCGTGGCCGCCGCCGTGGCGCCCCCCGCCGCTGCTCCCGCGGCCACCCCGGCTGCTGCTCCGGCTCCGTCCTTCTCTGACGAGGCCAAGGCTGACCTTTCCGTCGCCTCGCCTCTCGCGGGCGCCGTGGTTCCGCTCGAGCAGGTCAAGGACGAGTCCTTCGCGAAGGGCATGCTCGGCCCCGGTATCGGCATCGAGCCCGCTGACGGCCTCGTCGTCGCGCCCTTCGATGGCACCGTGACCGTCGCCTTCCCGACCGGCCACGCCTACGGCCTCAAGTCCGCCTCCGGCGTCCAGGTCCTCATCCACGTCGGCATGGACACCGTCAAGCTCGACGGCAAGGGCTTCACGCCCCGCGTCGCCAAGGGTGACGTCGTGCGCCGCGGTGACGTGCTTGCCGAGGTCGACCTCGACGTGATCCGCGAGGCTGGCTACGAGACCATCACGCCCGTCGTCGTGACGAACAAGAAGAAGCTCGGCGCGGTGACCCCGGTCGCGACCGGCCAGATCCAGCGCGGCGACGCGCTGCTCGACGTGGCCCCCAAGGAGGCCTGAGCTTCCCGGGAGTCAGCCTCGACATAACGGGTGGGCGGCATCAGCGCAGTGCTGGTGCCGCCCACCCGTCTGTTGATTCGGTGGCGTCGGGGTGTGTACTGCTTTGTTGCGGCAGCCGTTGCGGGGATATTGCGTTCCTGGCACCGGGGCCCTTGAGGTGGTGGTGTTAACCCCTTCATGCGCAGCTGGGCCCTACTAGTGGAGCGTGGGCAGGGGTGCCCATGCTCCACCTATCGGGTTAACGTGCGCATTGACGGGCCCAGGCGACCACCTATCGGGTTAACGTGCGCGGCCGCGGGCCTCGAGGGGCGCGACAATCACCTGGGCACAGGTGAGCGCCGAAAGCCTCGTAGCGCGTGAGGCGCTCAGGCGTTGATCGAACGCCCCGGGATCAGCGTGCCCGAGAACTCAACCGTCTGAGCGGGGGTGCCCCGGCCTCGTCGGACGAGGAACGCGAAGCCTTGCCCTCGATCTGGTCGAGGAGGATCGACACCGCAGCCCGGGCGATGTCCTCGATGGGCTGGCGGATCGTCGCCAAGTGGGGGAGGGCGCGGCGCATCGTCTCCGTGCCGTCGAAAGCCGATGATGGACAGGTCAGTGGGGACCGACAGGTTGCGCGTGCGCGCCCACTCGAGGACCTCGGCTGCCGCCAGATCGTCGGTCGCGAACACCCCGTCGATGGGGGCAGCGGCGCGGGCCTCGTCCAGGGCGTCGCGGACCATCGCGAAACGCTGCGGTGTCGGCGTATCGAAGGGTACGGTGACCACGCGCGGGGTCAGGCCCGCGCGCTCGACCTCGGCGCGGTAGCCGGCCTCGCGCAGATTACGCGGACCCGAACGCGAGGTGAGCAGCAGCGGATGGCGGCACCCGCCCTCGATGAGCGCGCGCGTCGCCATGGCGCCCGCCTCCTCGTTCGCGCAGCGCACGTTCGGGATGGACGGGCTCAGCTCGCGGTCGATCGTCACCAGGGGCATGCGGATCGTGTCGTACTCGCCCAGGCCCTCGTTGTGGGCGCCCGAGATGATGCCGTCGACGCGGTTGCCCACGAGCAGCGAGAGGTACTCGCGCTCGCGGTCCGCCCGGCCCATGGAATTGCAGATCAGGATGCGATATCCGGCGTCGGCGAGGGCGTTCTCGACCTCGACGGCCAGCTCGCCGAAGAAGGGCAGGGACACGGCGGGAACGATGAGGCCGACCGTCTGCGTGCGCTTGCCGTGCAGGGCACGAGCCAACGAGTTTGGGCGGTAGCCGAGCGTCTCAATCGCGTCGGCGACGTTCTTCTTAGTCTTCTCCGAGAGGTAGCCGCGGTTGTTGAGCACGCGCGACACGGTCGTCAGGCTTACTCCGGCCAGCTCGGCGACGTCGGCCAGCGTGGGTTCGCGTGAACTCATGCGCGCTCCTTTCCTTCCCTCGGTACTTCTCTAGTGTAGTTGGTGAGGCGGAGGGGAGTCTTGCCTCACGTCGGCGAGGCCTGGAGCTGGCACTGCGCAGTGGCGTCGTCTCGGTTGGTGGGCGAGTCCGTTGTTGCATGGTTTTTCGGCATTTATGAGGGTGATGTATCCCATGTCACTGTCCGTGATATCGGGTTTTGCGCGGGTATCTAAGCCCGATACCATGGGCCGTACGGGCACCTGTGTCTCACGATGGACATACCCGCATTTGAAAGGAACGACCATGATTTCCCGCACCGTTGCAATTGGTTCCTCCGTTGGCCTCCACGCACGTCCCGCTTCCGTCCTCGCCGAGGCCGTTGACGAATCCGGCGTCGAGGTCACCATCGCTTTCGATGGTGAGGAGGCTGACGCCGCGTCGCTCCTCGAAATCATGACCCTGGGCGCCAAGCACGGCGACGTCGTCACCCTGTCCACCGAGGATGATTCCGCGGGCGCGGTGCTTGACTCGCTCGTCGAGCTGCTCTCGCGCGACCTCGACCAGGAGTGAGCTGATGGCGACGCACGACGTCCTGCATGGAATCGGCGTCTCAGCCGGTACCGCTGCAGCTCCCGCCGCGATCGTCCAGCCCGCCCCCGGCGTCGACACGACGGAGCCGGGCAGCATTGACGCTGCCGCCGACGGCGCGCGTGTCCGTGAGGCGCTCGCGGCCGTTTCCGCTCGTCTGAGCGGACGCGCCGCAAACGCCCCGGAAGAGACGAAGGCGATCCTCAAGGCCACCGCCCAGCTCGCGGGTGACCGCGGCCTGGCCAAGGCCGTTGACAAGAAGCTGAAGAAGGGCCTCGGTATCACCCAGGCCGTCCATGACGCTGTCGAGGATTACGCGCAGATGCTGCGCGGCCTGGGCGGCTACATGGCCGAGCGCGCGACCGACCTCTACGACGTGCGCGATCGCGCGATCTGCGAGCTGCGTGGCCTGCCCGAGCCCGGCGTCCCGGCCTTCGATGGGCCCGTCGTCCTCGTGGCACGCGACCTGGCGCCCGCCGAGACCGCGACCCTGAACCCGGAGACCGTCCTCGGCATCATCACCGAGGTTGGAGGCCCCACCTCGCACACGGCGATCCTGGCCGCCCAGCTGGGCATTCCCGCGATCGTCAAGGCCGAGGGCATTATGGCTGTCGAGGAAGGCACGATGCTGGCCCTCGACGGTGGCGTCGGCGAGGTCATCGTCGCCCCCACCGATAAGGAGGTGGACCTGCTCAAAGGAACGCTCGCGTCGCCGCGCGCTCGCCCTGGCAGGCTCGACCGGCAAGGGCGCGACCTACGACGGCTACCCCGTCAAGCTCCTGGCCAACATCGGCACGGTTGACGACGCGATGAAGGCCTCGAAGTTTGACCTCGAGGGATCGGGCCTGTTCCGCACGGAGTTCCTGTTCCTGGAGCGTTCGGAGGCCCCGACGCTGGAGGAGCAGACCGACACCTACACGAAGGTCCTGCAGGCCTTCGGTGACCGTCGCGTCGTCGTGCGTACCCTCGATGCGGGCGCCGACAAGCCGCTGAGCTTCGCGGATCTGGGTGCCGAGGAGAACCCCGCCCTGGGCGTGCGCGGCCTGCGCCTGTGCCAGGTGCGCGAGGATCTCATCGACACGCAGCTGCAGGCTCTGGCCGCCGCCCACAAGGTGACGGGCGCTGAGCTGTGGGTCATGGCCCCCATGGTATCGACCGCCGATGAGGCGAAGTGGTTCGCTGACAAGGCGCGCGGCTACGGCCTGCCCAAGGTTGGCATCATGATCGAGGTGCCCGCGGCCGCCCTGCGTGCCGAGCAGCTCCTGTCGATCGTGGACTTCGCGTCCATCGGCACGAACGACCTGACGCAGTACACGATGGCCGCCGACCGCCTGGACGGCAACCTGGCGTCCCTCCTGGATCCGTGGCAGCCCGCGGTCCTCGAGATGATCCGCCACGCCTGCAACGGCGGTCGTGCGACGGGCAAGCCCATCGGCGTGTGCGGCGAGGCCGGTGGCGACCCGCTGCTGGCCCTGGTCCTCACGGGCCTGGGTGTCGCCTCCCTGTCGATGGCTCCGTCGAAGGTCAACGCCGTGCGCGCCGCCCTGCGTATGCACGACCTGGCGACCTGCCAGCAGATGGCCGCCTACGCGGTGGATGCCCCCAGCGCGAAGGAAGGCCGTGAGAACGTCCTGAAGCTGGTGGCACCGGCCATGCTGGATCTGCTGTGATTAGACGCTTCTGACAGCAACGGGTGGGCCCGGGAGCCAATCGGTTCCCGGGCCCACCCCGTCAGTGCTGCGCGTTGTGCGGCCGCGTCAGTCCCTGCGGATCGCGTCCGCCGGATTCGATGCTGCCGACGGGGCTCCCTTCTGAGAATTCTTCTTGGAACGTCCAGAGAAGAGCGCGGTGAGAATCAAAATGACACCCAGCGCTGCGATCGAGCTGATCCCGAGGATCGGCAGGTTGAAGTTCGTCACGTAAGCCTCGGCGATGAGGAAAACTCCCACCATGCACACGAGGAGCGCCCACACGAAGGAACCGACCCGCACGCCCCTGCTCGGTGCTTCGGGCAGCGTGCGCACATCGACGGGGACGGTCGGTGCACTCCACGTCTGGGTACCCGGGGCGGGGAGGCGCCCGCCTCGCCTGTGTGCCGGAGGCTGCCCCGGCCTCGTGCCCCCGGGAATGGACTCACCCGTGGAGGCCGGGTCGAAGGCGGTGCGCCCGCCCGCTCCTACAGAGCCGGCAGGCATCTGCGTCGTCGGGGCGTCACGGAAGATCGCGAGCGGATCCGAGGACAGATCCGGCGAGGAGGCCGGCAGCTCCGTCGTCGCGTCCGTGCCGACGCCGACAGTCGGCGCGGGGATCGTCGGCAGCGGTGTCGTCTGCGTCGAATTCGGGCAGCTCGGGTGGTGAGGTCGTCGCTCGAGGTGGTCATGGTCGTGGTCCTTCCTCAGTTACCCGACTGGGAGCCGGTAGGGGTGGGAGATGGAGTGGTGCTCGGAGTCGTCGAGGGCGTTGTCGACGGGGTAGCAGAGGGCGTCGTGGTCGGCTTGGAGCTCCACGTTCCCGAGGAATCGGGTGTCTGCAGGATCGTCAGCGTGTCGATGTTCCCGTCGTCAGCGATGAGGACCGTAATGCCGCCGAGCGACGGCTTCCCCAGGAGGGAGAGGATGCGGTCACGCCGGAGCAGTCTTCAGCGCGGACGCCCAGCCGTCGCCGTCCATGTTGGTGGAGAGAGTCTCGATGTCGGACTGGCACACGATCTGCACGGGCTGCCCCTCCGCCACCTGAATAGTCAGACTGCTCCAGGCCTCCCAGTCGACGACGATTGTCTTCGTGGTGCCGACGGGAGCTCCACTCAGGTCGAGTACCGTCGTGCCGGCCGGGATTCCCTCGCTGACCCTGTCGACCGTCCAGTCGCGCGTCGTCTGAGTGCCGACGATTCCCGGGCGAACGTTGATGTGGAAATCGGTCGGGCGGGCGGCCTGAGTGCCGATGGCCGCGGTGGGAAACGCCATGATGATGCCGATGACCGACAGGGTGGTGAGCCATCCCGCGCTGCGGTCGCGCAGGGCAGCAACCGCCAGGGAGAACCCGACGACAAGCAGGCACACGCCGCCACCAACGGTGATGATGCGGGCGATCGTCTGATCGGCTCGTCTCGCCGGTAATGAACGGGGATCGACAGGCCCTTTATCCGCCCAGTACAGTCCGGCGAAAAACAGCAGCCGTGATGAGCACCAGCAGGCCCGTGATCGCGAGGTTCACACGACTGGAGACGGTGCGCGGGCGATGAGTCGGCATAGGACGCGGGGTCCACTGACGAGGCCTGGGCGCGCTAGGGCGGAGGCGTCCAGCCGGGGTGGGGCTGGGTGGGGCGAGCAGCGGCCGGGCGAGGCCCGGCGTTCGTGCCCTGAGTCGCGGAGGTGGCGGCGCCTGCGGGCGCGGGGCGCCCTGCGCTACCTGCGCTGCCTGCGGGGACGCCGTAGGTGGGGAAGCCCTCGGGGCCTGAGCGTTCTGCTGCTGCGGCATGGTGGTGCCCGTGTCCTTAGCGCCCGGGGCGCTGTGTCCAAAAGGGGCGGAGGCTCCCGCCGTCGACGCCTGCTGCTGGGGCGTGCCGTACTGCGGGGTCCCGTACTGGGGCGCGCCGTACTGGGGATTGCCGTACTGCGGATTTCCGTACTGAGGGGTGGTGCGGTTCGCGCCCGTCTGGGGGCCACCCGAAGTTGAACGGGTGATGCTGACGAGTACAACGACGACGGCTGTGATGCCTGCGGCGAGTGCCAGGAGCTGAAGCCACCCAAGCCCAATGCCTCCGACGATGCCCACGGCGGACATCGATGAGGATAGACCCGCAAGGATCATGAAGACGCCGCCGATCACCGCAATGTCGAAGCGCCCCTCCATGGTCTCTTCCGCGTGGATACGGCCGTCGGCGGCCTCGGGCAGGAGGAGCCACGCGAGTCCGTAACCGATCGCCACAACGGGCATGCAGAACGTGGCGACGACCATGACGATACGCACGAGCGACAGGTCCCACCCCTGGCGGGCAGCGATGCCCGAGCAGACGCCGCCGATTGCGCGCTCCTGCGCGCGGTACCATCCAGAGCCTCGGATGGAATCAAAGAAACTGCTGCGCGGCGGACGCTGCTGGTACTGGGCACCGGGATCTGTTGCACCGTTTGACCAACTCATCATGCACTTCCTCTCGATGGGATCCACACGGCGTGGATCGATACCACTACTCAACCAAAGAGACGGGCCGCCCCGATAGTAGGGGACCCCCTGAATGACCCCTGATTGTGCTGGGGGTATCCCGGGGGACACCCCGTGGCATGCCACAATGGGAGCGTGAGCAGACCCGTGAACTCCCCCCACCCGGGGTGGACTCCACCCATTCCGGCGCCGCCGGTCAGGCCCCCGCTCGTGCGTGCGACCGCTGCGAGCCCGGACATGCCGGCGCCCTGGATGGCAGGCGTGTGCGCCGGATTGGCCGTGCACCTGGGAGTGTCGGTCACGCTCGTGCGCATCATCATGATCTGCATGACCTTTGTGGGTCTCGGCTTCGGCGTCTACCTGTGGCTGTGGGTGACGGTCCCCGAGGATTCCCCGGAGCGAAGCGGGGCGGGCACGCTCAGCCCCGGCCTCGTCCGACTGCGTGAGGAACGTGCCGCCCAGGTGTCGCGCAACCGCTTGATCGTCGTCGGCGTGGCCCTGATCGTCGCCGCGATCATCGGCACGATCCTGAACGCGACGAACACGCTGGACTGGCGTGACATGGGGGCGATCATCGCGATCGTTTCCGGTATCACCCTCGTGTGGAGCCAGAGCCGCAACGTGAGATCCTGGCGGTCCTTGCGCTTCATCGGGGCGGTTTTCGGCGGTATCGTGCTGCTCAGCCTCGGCGTCGTCATGGTGGCCTCGCGCGACAACCCGCCCGTCATCCTGCTGCGCGGCGGCCTTATCGGGGCTGCCCTGGTCGCGGGCGTGCTCTTCGCCCTCGTGCCCATGTGGCTGCGCACGACGAAGGACCTGTCGCAGGCGCAGGCGCAGCGCGTGCGCGAATCAGAGCGCGCCGACATCGCCGCCCACCTGCACGACTCCGTGCTCCAGGCCCTGACTCTCATCCGCGCCTCCGCCGAGGACCCCGCCCGCGTGCGCGCCATCGCCCTCACCGAGGAACGTGAGCTGCGTGCCTGGCTCTACACGGGCCACGCGCAGGCCGCCGACTCCCTCGACGCTGCCGTCACCGAGGCGGTCGTCGGGCGTCGAGAGCCGCTACGGCGTGCCCATCAGCGTGGTCGTCGTCGGCGACATGCGCCCGGGACCCGGCGAGCTCGCACTCGTCGCGGCACTCGCCGAGGCCTGCCAAAACGCCGTGCGCCACGGCGCCCCGCCCGTCTCCGTCTACGTCGAGGTGCGTCCCCAGGCCGTGGAGGCCTTCATCAAGGACAGCGGCGCGGGCTTCGACCCCGCCACCATCGCGGCCGACCGCCACGGCGTGCGCGACTCCATCGTGGGGCGCATGCGCCGCGCCGGGGGAGAAGCCACGATCAGGCGTCTCGCGCGCGGAACCGAAATCGCCCTGAGCGTTCCCCGCTCCGATATCCTGGAACAAACAGCGCCCAACTGGAGGACACAGTGACCATCCGCATCCTCGTCATCGACGACCACCCCATGGTTCGGGCAGGCGTGCGCCGAACTCGAAAAACTCCGGGGCCGACCTGAAGTCGTCGGCGACGCCTCCGACGTCGAGGGCGCCATCGCGGCTTGCCGCGCGCTCACCCCGGACGTGGCCCTCCTCGACGTGCACCTGCCCGGCGGAAACGGCGGGGGTGGGGCCGAAGTGGCCAGCACCTGCCGCGACATCGAAGGCCTGCACTTCCTGGCGCTGTCCGTCTCGGACGCCGCCGAGGACGTCGTCCAGGTCATCCGCGCGGGCGCTCGCGGATACGTCACCAAGTCGATCTCCACCCCCGACCTCGTCGAGGCCATCGGCCGTGTCGCTGCCGGGGACGCCGCCTTCAGCCCGCGCCTGGCCGGCTTTGTGCTCGACGCCTTCGGGACCGGCGAGGTTTCCACGACCGACACCGAGCTGGACCTGCTGTCCGCGCGCGAGCAGGAGGTCATGCGCCCTCATCGCCCGCGGGTACACGTACAAGCGAAGTCGCCCACGACCCTGTTCATCTCCATCAAGACCGTCGAAACACACGTGAGTTCGGTCCTGCGTAAGCTCCAGCTCTCCAACCGGAACGAGCTGACGCGTTGGGCGATGCAACGACACATCGTGTGAGGTCGAACCCCTTTCGCGCGTCCCATCCGTAAGGCGGCATGCCACCGCCCTACAATGGAACTCCCGAGGGCGCGACTGCGCCTGCCCGCCCCGAACGGACGGCCCCTTTACTTCCGCGACCTCGGAGGATGCATGCACCGCATCGGTTTTGATAGTGATCAGTACGTCGAGATGCAGTCTCGACACATTGCGCAGCGACGAAGCGAATTCGGCGGAAAGCTGTATTTGGAGTTCGGTGGCAAACTGATCGACGACATGCACGCGTCGCGTGTTCTGCCCGGTTTTACGCCCGACAACAAGGTGCGTATGCTGCGCGAACTGGCCGACGAGGTCGAGATCATCGTCGCCGTTAACGCCAAGGATTTCGCGCGCCGCAAGGTCCGCGCCGACATGGGAACCACCTACGACGACGAGGTCCTGCGCCAGATTGACGAGTTCCGCGAGCGTGGCCTGTACGTCGGTTCTGTTGTCATCACGCAGTGGACGGACGACAACAAGGCAGCCGCCGAGGTGAAGGAGCGCTTCGAGAAGCTCGGCATCCGCGTCTACCGCCACTTCCCGATCCCCGGCTACCCTCGGACGTCGAGCGCATCGTCTCGGACGAGGGCTACGGCGCCAACGAGTACGTGGAGACCAGCCGCGACCTCGTCGTCGTGACGGCTCCCGGCCCAGGCTCCGGCAAGATGGCGACCTGCCTGTCGCAGCTCTACCACGACCACAAGCGCGGGATCGAGTCGGGGTACGCGAAGTGGGAGACCTTCCCGATCTGGAACATCGCGCTGGACCACCCGGTGAACATCGCCTACGAGGCGGCCACCGCCGACCTCGACGACGTCAACATGATTGATCCCTTCCACCTGGAGGCGTACGGGATCAAGACGGTCAACTACAACCGCGACGTCGAAATCTTCCCGGTCCTGAACCGCCTCTTCGAGAAGATCCTCGGATCCTCCCCGTACAAGAGCCCCACGGACATGGGTGTCAACATGGCGGGCCACTGCATCGTCGACGACGAGGCCTGCAGGGAGGCCTCGCGCCAGGAGATCATCCGCCGCTACTACAAGGCCCTCGTGACCGAGAAGAAGGAAATGAGCGAGCCCGTACAGTCGGCGCGCATCTCCCTGCTGATGAGCCGCGTGGGCGTGGGCCGCATGGACCGCCCGGTCGTGCGTCCGGCCCTCGAGCTGGCCGAGGCCACGGGCGAGCCGGCCGCCGCGATCGAGCTACCCGACGGCCGCATCGTCACGGGCAAGACGTCGGAGCTGCTGGGCTGCTCCTCGGCGATGCTGCTCAACGCCCTCAAGAAGCTCGCCGGACTGCCCGGACGAGGTCCAGCTCCTGTCCCTCAGTCCATCGAGCCGATCCAGCGCCTCAAGACCCGCGACCTGGGCTCGCGCAACCCGCGCCTGCACACCGACGAGGTCCTCATCGCGCTCGCGGTCAGCGCCAACGGCGACGACAACGCGCGCCGCGCCCTCGACAAGCTGAGCTGCTGCGCGACTGCGACGTGCACGAGTCGGTCATCCTGGGCCCCGTGGACGAGGGCATCTTCCGCTCGCTCGGCATCCAGGTGACGACGGAGCCGGTGTACGCGACGAAGTCGCTGTACCGCAAGAAGTAATCGCTTCGACGAGGCCGGGGTTTCTGCCGCGTATCAGCGCGGGGAGGCCCCGGCCTCGTCGCGAGCCGCCTTTCGTGGTTGGTGCCACCCGGGGCGGGGGTCGCAGGTGAGGGTGGGGCGGTTTACCCTTGGAGGCGATGAGTGACTCGACTTCTTTGCCTGACCTTGGTTTCCTGATCGGCCCCGACGGGGGTTTTCAGGACGACTACGTGCCGCCGGAGGTGCCCGCCTTTGACGTGGAGGATGCCTTGGGCTCCGACGCGTGGCCGGAGATCGCCGTGCCGGGTGGGGCATCGGGGGTGCCGTCCGCGTGGGAACCTCCCGCGTCATCGGGCGGTTTGTCATCCGGCTGGGAGCGTCCCTCGCGCCCCGGCGTGGACCCCGAGTCGCTGACGCGCGGCCTCAACGATCGCCAGCGCGAGGCCGTGACGCACGCGGGCTCGCCCCTGCTGATCCTGGCGGGCGCGGGCTCCGGCAAGACGCGCGTGCTCACGCACCGTATCGCCTACCTGCTGGCCACGGGACGCGCGCGGGCTGGGGAGATCCTGGCGATCACCTTCACGAACAAGGCGGCGGCCGAGATGCGCGAGCGCGCCGGCACCCTCGTGGGCGACGACGCGCGACGCATGTGGGTGTCGACATTCCACTCGGCGTGCGTGCGCCTGCTGCGCTACGAGCACGAGGCGGCCGGGCTGTCCTCGTCGTTCACGATCTACGACGCCCAAGATTCCCAGCGCCTCATCCAGATGGTCCTCAAGGCCATGGACGTGGACATCAAGCGCTTCACCCCAAAGATGGTGGCGGCGCGCATTTCGGACGCGAAGAACGAGCTGATCGGCCCGGCGCGCTACGCGGAGACGGCGGGCAAGGACCCGTGTCTCGCGTATCGTCGCGGACGCCTATGTCGAGTACGACAAGCGCATGCGCGCCTCGAACGCGCTGGACTTCGACGACCTCATCATGCGCACGGTCGACCTGCTGCGCGAGAACCCGCTGATCGCCGAGCACTACCACCGCCGCTTCCGCCACATCCTCGTGGACGAGTATCAGGACACGAACCACGCGCAGTACGTCCTCGTGCGCGCCCTCGTGGGCGACGGATCTGATGGGGTGACGCCGGCCGAGCTGACGGTCGTGGGCGACTCCGACCAGTCGATTTACGCCTTCCGAGGTGCCACGATCCGCAACATCGAGGAGTTCGAGCGCGACTTCACGGGTGCGCGCACGATCCTGCTCGAGCAGAACTACCGCTCGACGCAGAACATCCTGTCGGCCGCGAACGCCGTCATCGCCCGCAACACGGGGCGTCGCGCGAAGAACCTGTGGACGGCCTCGGGCGACGGCGCGCTCATCACCCTGGACGCCGCCGATTCCGAGCACGACGAGGCCCGCTTCGTGGTCGGCGAGATCGACCGCCTCGCGGACTCCGGCGTCGAATGGGGCGACATCGCGGTCTTCTATCGCACGAACGCGCAGTCCCGCGCGCTGGAGGAACTCCTCGTGCGCCAGGGCATCCCGTACCGCGTCGTCGGCGGCACCCGCTTCTACGAGCGCCGCGAAATCAAGGACGCACTGGCGTACCTGCAAGTCATCTCCAACCCCGACGACACGGTCGCGGCCCGCCGCGTCCTTAACGTTCCCAAGCGCGGCATCGGCGCGAAGGCCGAAGAAGCCATCGCCGCGCACGCCGCCCACTACGGAATCTCCTTCGGCGCGGCCCTACGCCACCTGTGGCTGCGCGCCGGCTGCCCCGCGGGTGAGGGCGAGGGGATCAACGTCGACGCGCTCGCGCGTTCCGCGTCCCCGGACGAGGCCTCGGCTGATTCTTCGGTTTCCGCTTCCTCGGGCGGTGCGGCGGGGGAGAAACCCGGTGCTCGCGATGGTGCGGATGAGAGCACGGCTGCGGCCCCGGCCTCGTCCCCTGCTGAGAGCGCGCCCGAGGCGGCCCCCGAGGTCCTGGGCATCACCGCCCGCGCCGCGAAGTCGGCGGCCGCGTTCTGGGGACTCATCGAGACGCTGCGAGCCGCGGAGGCGCGAGGCGCATCGCAGGCCGACATCCTCGAAGAGGTCCTGGACCGCACTGGCTACTTGGCTGAACTGCGCCGCAGCGAGGACCCGCAGGACGCCTCACGCGTGGAAAACCTGGCGGAACTGCACTCGGTTGCGGGTGCCTTCGCGGCCGACGCTCCGGGCGGGACCCTCGCGGACTTCCTCGAGCGCGTCGCCCTCGTCGCCGACTCGGACCAGGTGCCCGCGGAGGGCGAGCGCGGCGGGCAGGTCACCCTCATGACCGTGCACACCGCGAAGGGCCCTCGAATTCCCGGGTCGTTTTTCGTCACCGGCATGGAGGACGGCACCTTCCCGCACCAGCGCAGCCTGGGCGACGAGAGCGAGCTGGAGGAGGAACGCCGACTGGCGTACGTGGCCATCACGCGTGCGCGCGAACGCCTGTACCTGACGCGCGCGGCCGTACGCAGCGCCTGGGGGACTCCGCAGGAGATGCCGCCCTCACGGTTCCTCGACGACATCCCCGCCGAGCTCCTCGACGTGCGCCGTGCGGCCACGTCGGGGGAGCGCATGCGCGCGTCCTACGGCGGATCCTACGGGTCCGGATCGTACGGCTCGGGTTCCTACGGGCGCTCCCGTCGCTCCGAGGGGCGCGACCCGTGGGGTGACACCGACACGGGCGCCTTCGGCTCCGGACGTGGTGGCGCCTCCGCGCAGCCCGCGGGGGTGCGCAAGGTGACGCGCATGGGCGTGGCCCCCGCCGCCAAGCCCGCCGAGGACAAGCCGGTGCTCTCCCTCAAGGTCGGCGACCGCATCAAGCACGCTACCCTGGGCACCGGCACCGTCACTGGCATCGAAGGCGAGGGGCCGCGCACCGTGGCCCGCATCCGCTTTGGCCTGGGCGAGAAGCGCCTGCTCGTGCGCATGGCCCCGATGGAGAAGATCTCCTAGCGTTTCCCGGCTGCCCCTTGCTCGGCCGGGCTGCTTTGTGTGCCTGTGGGCGGCGGCCCGCCCAATTGGTGGCGTTGCTTGTGGCCCCACGGGTGTTTCGGGCGCCGGAGGGCCCGGCCGTGGGGCTAGGCTGCTTGGCGTGCCCGTGGGCGGCGGCCCGCCCGCGAGCCGTCCACGCCGCGAGCTTCGCTCGGCGCGTCGGCTCGAAGCCCGGCCAGGCCCCGCCACCGCCCACGGGCACCGCAGCCTGGCCCTCCGGTCCCTCCGGCGCCCTTCACACCGGAGACGCCTGGCGTGCTGAGGTATGGCTCGGTGCCGTGCCTCGAAGCCCGGCTAGGCCCCGCCGCCCACGGGCACCGCAGCCAGGCCCTCCGGTCCCTCCGGCACCCTCCACACCGGCCGCACCAATCTCGCATGCAATTCCCCGCGACTATTTCAAACGTTGAATTCACAGTGTTGAAATCGCAACGTTTTCAGACTTTATTGAGTATTCACCCAATAGAATTGCATGCGACTTTTGAGGAAGTCCAGGTCCCTGCTGCCGCCAATATGCGCCGCAGCCTGGCCCCGTCGGCCAGGTGGCCTGGTTGTCTGAAACCCCTATCGCCTTTGCTCGCTGGTGAGCGTGTGGGTTTGAAACCGCCATCGCCTTTGCGGGTGAGAAATGGGCATTTTTGGTGCAGTTTTCGGGCGCAAAGGTGATGGCGGTTTCATCGGTCCCTTGTTGGGGGCGTGCAGTGGTGTTGTTGGTTTCAACGTCGCCATGTTTCTGCGTCCTGTGCGCGGTATTTGTCGCCCTGCTCGGCCTGATGTGGGTGCGAGCGCAAAAAAAGTTCGCCCTGCGTGCTCACAATGGCCAAAAGCTGGCGTTTGATGGCGCGCGGGCGAGTATTTTTCGCGGACCAGCAGCTCGAGGGGATCCCGCACCGGGCGAGTTTTTGATGCAACGCGGTCCCGGCAGATGGGCCCCGCTGGCAGTGTTAACACTTCAATGCGCAGCTACACCCACCTGGTAGTGGCTGGGCGCGGCCGCCCCCTACTGCCCTCCCCGCAACGCAAAGCGTTGACAAAGGGAGAGCGCCTTCCGGTCAAGGCCGTGACAAGCCTTGATAATGGGAGGAAATGGCGCGTTTATGCCGGTCGCACGTTAGAATTATTGCGCTGACCACACCACGTTCAACGGAGGGAATAAGGTGGATCTCTACGAGTACCAGGCCCGGCAGATGTTCAAGGAGCACGGCGTGCCCGTGCTCGACTACCGCCTGGCGTCGACCCCCGAAGAGGCGCGCGAGGGTGCGTGCGAGCTCCTCGCAGAGGGGGCGTCGCTGCTGGTCGTCAAGGCGCAGGTCAAGACCGGCGGCCGCGGCAAGGCCGGCGGCGTCAAGCTCGCCCACACCGCCGACGAGGCCTACGAGAAGGCTGAGGCGATCCTCGGCCTCGACATCAAGGGTCACATCGTCAAGAAGGTCATGATCGCGTCCGGCGCGGATATTGCCGCCGAATACTACTCTCGATCCTGCTGGACCGCTCGAACCGCCGCCACCTGGCGATGTGCTCGCGCGAAGGCGGCATGGATATCGAGACCCTCGCGAAGGAACGTCCCGAGGCCCTGGCCCGCGTCCCCCTCGATCCCACCGTCGGCATCGACGCCGAGGTCGCCCGCCACATCGCGAAGGAAGCGGGCTTCGACGAGGAAACGGCCGAGGCCATCGCCCCCGTCCTCGAAACTCTGTGGACCGTCTACCGCGACGAGGACGCGACCCTGGTCGAGGTCAACCCGTTGGTCTCCAGCCCCGACGGTTCCGTGTGGGCCGTGGACGGCAAGGTGACCCTCGACGACAACGCGCGCTTCCGTCACCCCGGCCACGCAGACCTTGTGGACGTGTCGGCGCAGGATCCGCGCGAGGCCGCAGCGAAGGCGGCCGGACTCAACTACGTGCGCCTGGAGGGCCAGGTCGGCATCATCGGTAACGGCGCGGGCCTGGTCATGTCGACCCTCGACGTGGTTGCGATGGCCGGCGAGGAGTTCGGCGGCATGAAGCCCGCGAACTTCCTCGACATCGGCGGCGGCGCCTCGGCCGAGGTCATGGCGAAGGGCCTGGACATCATCCTCGGCGACGAGCAGGTTCGCTCCGTGTTCGTCAACGTCTTCGGCGGAATCACCGCCTGCGACCAGGTCGCCCGCGGCATCATCGGAGCGCTCGAGACGCTGGGCGACGCGGCCTCGAAGCCGCTCGTCGTGCGCCTCGACGGCAACAAGGTCGAGGAGGGCCGCGCGATCCTCGAGCAGGCTGCGCATCCGCTCGTCCACATGGAAGAAACGATGGACGGTGCGGCCCGGCGCGCAGCCGAGCTCGCAGCACAGGCATCGTCGAAGTAACGACCCGAGAACCGCAGGAGAACACCATGACTATCTTCGTCAACTCTGATACCCGGGTCATCGTCCAGGGCATGACCGGCGCCGAGGGCCGCAAGCACACCCAGCGCATGCTGAGCGCCGGCACGGCCATCGTGGGCGGCACGAACCCGCGTAAGGCCGGCACGACCGTCACCTTCGACGTGCAGGGCTACGGTCCGGTCGCCGACAAGGTGACCGACGGCCAGGTTGAGGTTCCCGTCTTCGGCACGGTCGCCGAGGCCCGCGAGGTCACCGGCGCGAATGCCTCCGTCATCTTCGTGCCCCCGGCTTTCGCGAAGGGTGCCGCCCTTGAGGCCATCGAGGCGGGCATCGAGACGATCGTCCTCATCACCGAGGGCATCCCCGTCCAGGACTCCACGATCGTCGTCGAGCGCGCGCTCGAGGCGGGCGTGCGTCTGATCGGCCCGAACTGCCCCGGCATCATCTCGCCCGGCCAGGCGAACCTGGGCATCACGCCGGCGGACATCACGGGACCGGGCCGCCTCGGCCTCGTCTCCAAGTCGGGCACGCTGACCTACCAGCTCATGTATGAGCTGCGCGATTTCGGCTTCACGACGTGCCTGGGTATCGGCGGCGACCCGGTCGTGGGCACCACTCACATCGACGCGCTGGCTGCTTTCGAGGCGGACCCGGACACCGACCTCGTCATCATGATCGGCGAGATCGGCGGCGACGCCGAGGAGCGCGCGGCCGCCTGGATCCAGGAGAACATGACCAAGCCCGTCGTCGCCTACATCGCGGGCTTCACGGCCCCCGAGGGCAAGACCATGGGTCACGCGGGCGCGATCGTGTCCGGTTCGTCCGGTACGGCCGCCGCGAAGGCGGAGGCGCTCGAGGCCGTGGGCGTGCGCGTGGGTCGCACCCCTCGCAGACGGCGCAGATCGCGCGCGAGATCCTCTCGCTAACGTCACAGCACAAATCGGCCTGGGGTCGGCGCGCAGCGTCGCGGCCCGGGCCGATTCTGACACTATGGGCCTGTGAGCGAGCGCATCAGAGAAGTACCCAGCCCCCGGCGAACCACGACTACGTACGTGGCGGATCGAGCGACGATCCGCGTGGCCGTCCCTGCAGGGGTGGGCGCGCGTGTGCTCGCGGGAGTTGAGGCGGCCTTTGCGGGCTGGGGTCTGATTACGGTGTTCACGATGATCGCGTACCTGACGCTGCGCTCGAACTCGTGGATGAATGATACGACGCCGCGCGACGCGCTCGGCTCTGGGTGGCGACCCTGTGGGCCGCCGTCATTGGCGGCACGTCGGTCGTGGGTGACGTGCAATATCGTGCGATCCCGACGCTTATGGGCGCTCTTCTGATCGTGCTGGTGAGGATTTTGCTGCGCACGACGGCGGGTTATCCGCGCAGCGCTGCGCTGTTTGCCGTGCCTGGCTTCCTGCTGACCTCGTGGCTCCTGGCGGGGGCCTCGGGGATTCATTCGCATTGGTGGACGGGCGACGATCGGTGGCGTGTTGATTCCGTTGATCGGCTCGGTCTGGTTCGTCGCCTCGGGCTATTCGCGTGACCACGAGGCGCCGTCGATGCAGCACTGGATTTCGGGTGGCCTGAAGCTGGGCGGCCTGTCGGTGGCGGTGTTGATGGCTGCGTCGTTCGTTGCCTCGGTCATCGCGCTCGTCGCGGGGTGGAGCCGTATGGCGGGTATTCAGGAGCTCCTGGGCGCTTCGTCGGCCGCGGACACGTCGTTCATTGTCGGCGGGCAGGCGCTGTTCGCCCCGACGGTCATGGCGTGGGCGGCCTCCTGGTGGTCGGGCGCGGGCTTCCTGACGGCGACGGATTCGTTGCATTCGCCGACGGTTGTGGGCCCCGGTCCGATTCCGCCGATCCCGCTCCTGGGTGCTGTTCCGGAGACGGCCCCCGGCATGTGGGTGATCCTCGCGCCGATTGCCCTGGGCGTTGGCCTTGGCGTCGTCGCGGCGCGTTCGTTCCGTCGCGAGCACCTGCTGCACCAGAGCGCTCAGGGCGTGTTGGCCTCGGTGATCACTGCGTCGGTGACGGCCCTGTGGATGTGGAGCGCGACGATGAGCCTGGGTTCCGTGCGCCTGGCGGTGATGGGCCCGCGCGTGGGCTGGGTGACGCTTGCCCTCGTGCTGGAGATCGCGCTGCCCGCGCTGATCATTGCCCTGACGACCCACCCGACGACGCGTGCCCTCCTCGGTGAGGGGGCTGGGCGCGTGCGCAACGAGGGCGAGGCCCTGCGTCGTCGCGCCGCCGAGCGAGCCTCCCGGGTGGGGGCCGGTGCCTCGACGACGGACGAGGCCTGGGCTGAGGCCTCCGATCCCGCTGAGGTGGGCGACGCGGACGCAGGCGCCGACGAGGCCGGGGCTGAGGATCTCGAAGCGGTGACCGACGTGGGAGAAGCGGACGAGCCCGCGGGCGAGACGCCCGAGGAGACCGGTGAAACTACCACCGACGAGGCTGTGGACAGTGAGTCCGCGCAGGTTGAAGGTGACGCGGATGACCCCGAGACGAGGGCGACGCGGCGCGAGGGCCTGAACTAGACTGGGAGGGCCGCGACTGGCGAGGGTGGATCACCACCGGGGAGCGGCCGCACTTCCCGCGAGGCGTCGCCCGCCTGGGCGCCTGGGTTTGGTCTCAACCTGGAGGAACTATGTCCGTCTCCCTGGACAACCTGGAACCCATTGACGTGCGCCCCATTAAGCGGGCTCTGATCTCCGTGTATGACAAGACGGGCCTGGAGGATCTCGCCCGCGCGCTTGGCGAGGCCGGCGTGGAGATCGTCTCCACCGGCTCCACGGCCGCCCGCATTGCGGACGCTGGCGTGGCCGTCACCCCGGTCGATGACGTGACCGGTTTTCCCGAGGTGCTCGAGGGTCGCGTGAAGACCCTGCACCCCTTCATTCACTCGGGCATTCTGGCTGACCAGCGTAAGGCCGCGCACCGCGAGCAGATTGCGCAGCTGGGCATCAAGGCATTTGACCTGGTCGTGTGCAACCTGTACCCGTTCCAGGAGACGGTTGCGTCGGGCGCGTCTTTGACGAGTGCGTCGAGCAGATCGACATCGGCGGCCCGTCCATGGTGCGCGCCGCTGCGAAGAACCATCCGTCGGTTGCCGTCGTGACCTCGCCTGAGCGCTACGCGGACGTGGTCGAGGCCGTGGCGGGGGAGGGCTTCACCCTCGAGCAGCGCCGCGTCCTGGCCGCCGAGGCCTTCGCTCACACGGCGACCTACGATCTGGCGATCGCCGGCTGGCTGGCGGACGAGCTGGATCTTGAGGACGTGCGCGAGACCCTCGACGAGGCCGCCGAGTCCCACCTGGACGCCTCCGACGCGGCCTTCCTGGAGTCGCTGGGCTACCAGGCTGAGGAAGACTACGTGGTGGAGGCTTCCGAGGAGGAGGGGCAGGCCTCGGGTATGCCCGTGTTCGTCGCCGACGCATTCGAGCGCGTGGAGTCGCTGCGCTACGGCGAGAATCCGCACCAGGGCGCGGCCGTCTACCGTGAGATCGACGAGTCCTTCGAGGATGAGGGGGCCGACGACGAGGCCCCGGCTCCGGGTATCGCGAACGCGCGCCAGCTGCATGGCAAGGCCATGAGCTACAACAACTACACGGACGGTGATGCGGCTCTGCGTGCCGCCTACGATCATGAGCGTCCCTGCGTCGCGATCATCAAGCACGCGAACCCCTGCGGTATCGCCGTGGCGGACGATGTGGCCGAGGCGCACCGCCTGGCGCACGCCTGCGACCCCGTGTCGGCGTTCGGCGGCGTGATCGCCGTGAATCGTCCGGTGAGCGTGGAGCTGGCTCGCCAGATCGTCCCGATCTTCACGGAGGTCGTGCTGGCCCCCGATTACGAGGAGGGCGCGCTCGAGGTTCTGAGCACGAAGAAGAACCTGCGTGTCCTGCAGGTCGAGCCCCCGGTTCGCGGCTCGTACGAGTTCAAGCAGATCAGCGGCGGCCTGCTGGTCCAGGAGCGTGACGACATCGACGCGCCGGGCGATTCTCCGGAGAACTGGACGCTCGCGGCCGGCGCTCCCGCCGACGAGGCGACGCTGGCGGACTTGGAGTTCGCATGGCGCACGGTGCGCGCGGTTCGTTCGAACGCGATTCTGCTGGTCAAGGACGGTGCCTCGGTGGGCGTCGGTATGGGCCAGGTGAACCGCGTGGACTCGTGCAAGTTGGCGGTCGAGCGTGCGAACACGCTGGGCTCGCGCTCGACGGGTGATGCGGCGGCGTCCACCGTGGACAGTGCGGGTGGCGCTCGCGCGTCCGAGGTTGTGGCCGAGGCTCCCGAGCAGCGTTCCATCGGCGCGGTTGCCGCGTCGGATGCATTCTTCCCCTTCGCGGACGGACTGCAGGTGCTCATCGATGCGGGCGTGAAGGCTGTCGTCCAGCCCGGCGGCTCGGTGCGTGACCAGGAGTCGATTGATGCGGCGAACGCTGCGGGCATCACGATGTACCTGACGGGTACGCGCCACTTCGCGCACTGATCATCCCTGCTGAAGGGTTCCAGGGGGCGAGCGCCGGTGTGGCGCTCGCCCCCTGAGATCTTGGTGTCTGTGGTTGACAGGGGAGCCGGGGCAGCATATCGTTCAAGTATTGAATTAAAGGCCGTTAGCCCTGTTGAAAGGTGTCGTATGACCACTCTGACCGCTTCCCCCGTCGCCGCGCGCGAAAACCGCGTCCTCGCCGACCGCCTCGGTGGCACCATCGCCCGCGAAATCGCCCTGGTGGCAGCCGGCACGGTCGCCATGATCGTGCTGGCCCGCATCTCGATCCCGCTGCCCTTCACGCCCGTGCCCGTCTCCCTGGGTACCCTCGGTGCGCTGTCGGTTGGCACGACCCTCGGTGCGCGTCGAGGTCTCGCCTCCGTCGCGACGTACGCGATTCTCGGTGTCGCCGGAGCGCCCGTCTTCACCGGCACGAACGTCGGTTGGGCCTTCGCCTCCTTTGGCTACATTCTCGGCTACCTCCTCGTCGCCGCGATCGCCGGTCTGGCCGCTCAGCGCGGCGCTGACCGTCGCGTCCTCACCATGGCGCCGACCGCCGTCGTGTCCCTGTTCTCCGTGTACATCCTCGGCCTGGCCTGGATGATCCCCTTCGCGCACATGACCCTCGAGCAGGGCCTCATGAAGGGCTTCGTGCCCTTCATCATCGGCGACCTGCTGAAGGCTGCCGTGGCCACCGGTGCCTTCCCGGTGCTGCGCTCCATCTTCCGCTGAGCCGCGCGCTCGAGCGTCACGCGATTCGGCCTCGTCCCCACCCGGGGACGGGGCCGTCGCCGTATCCGGCGTGCGCAGTGGTGACATGCGTAATGGAGCGCGACGGGGTGGGGCGCGCGCGGGTACCATTGGCAGGGTGAACGCTTCTGACATGCATCCCGTCCTCGTCGTCGACTTCGGCGCCCAGTACGCCCAGCTGATCGCGCGCCGCGTGCGTGAGGCCAACGTCTACTCCGAGATCGTCCCCCACACCATGAGCGTGGCGGACATGCTCGCCAAGGAGCCCGCCGCCATCATCCTGTCCGGTGGCCCGTCCTCCGTGTACGAGGAGGGCGCGCCCTCCGTCGATCCCGCGATCTTCGAGGCCGGCGTGCCTGTCCTGGGTATCTGCTACGGCTTCCAGACCATGGCCCACGCCCTCGGCGGCACCGTGGGACGCACGGGCACCCGCGAGTACGGGCACACCGAGGCCACGGTTTCTGCGGGTTCTTGCCTGTTCGATGGCACCCCCGACGACCAGATCGTGTGGATGAGCCACGGCGACGCTGTCCAGGGTGCGCCCGAGGGCTTCACCGTCACGGCCTCCACCGCTGAGACCCCCGTCGCGGCCTTCGAGTCGCGCGAGCGTCGCCTCTACGGCCTGCAGTGGCACCCCGAGGTGGGCCACTCGCAGTTCGGCCAGGACGCCCTGAAGAACTTCCTGTACAAGGGTGCTGACCTGGAGCCCACGTGGACCGCCGGCTCCATCGTGGACGAGCAGGTTGCGAAGATTCGCGAGCAGGTCGGCGACGCGCAGGTCATCTGCGCCCTGTCCGGTGGTGTGGACTCTTCCGTGGCTGCGGCCCTCGTGCACAAGGCTGTCGGCGATCAGCTGACCTGCTTCTTCATCGATCACGGCCTGCTGCGTGCGGGCGAGCGCGAGCAGGTCGAGAACGACTACGCGCGCGGCATGGGCATCCGCGTCATCACCTGCGACGAGTCCGAGCGCTTCCTGTCCGCCCTGGCCGGCGTCACCGAGCCTGAGGCGAAGCGTAAGATCATCGGCCGCGAGTTCATCCGTTCCTTCGAGGCCGCCCAGAAGCAGGTCATCGAAGAGGTTGGCGCCGCTGGCGGCGAGGTGAAGTTCCTCGTCCAGGGTACGCTGTACCCCGACGTCGTCGAGTCCGGCGGCGGCGAGGGCGCGGCCAACATCAAGAGCCACCACAATGTGGGCGGCCTGCCCGAGGATATGACCTTCGAGCTGGTCGAGCCCCTGCGCACCCTGTTCAAGGACGAGGTGCGTGCGGTCGGCCGCGAACTGGGCCTGCCCGACTACCTGGTGAACCGTCAGCCCTTCCCGGGCCCGGGCCTGGGCATCCGCATCATCGGCGAGGTCACGCGCGAGCGCCTGGACATCCTGCGCGCCGCCGACCTGATCGCCCGCGAGGAGCTCACGGCGGCCGGCCTGGATCAGGAGATCTGGCAGTGCCCGGTCGTCCTGCTCGCCGATGTTCGTTCCGTGGGCGTTCAGGGTGACGGCCGCACCTACGGTCACCCGATCGTGCTGCGCCCCGTGTCCTCCGAGGACGCGATGACGGCCGATTGGACGCGCCTGCCCTACGACGTCCTGGCCCGCATCTCGACCCGCATCACCAACTCGGTGCCCGAGGTCAACCGCGTCGTCCTCGACGTGACCTCCAAGCCCCCGGCCACCATCGAGTGGGAGTGACCTAACCCCGATTCTTGCAAGCCACCTGAAATCATTCCCAGAGCGCCACGGCGCGTCATGAGTGGTCAGGCGCCGCCAAGCCACCTGCAACAAACGGGAATGACAGATTGGAAAGACCTCCGAAATCAAGCGGTTTCGGGGGTCTTTTTTGCGCTTTGAGCTGCGATTTTGATTCGAATCATTGCCCTCGGTGGCTTTATTTTGCCTCGAAACTCGCCTTCCAATCGGCCACCTCTTCGGGGGTCATCTCGCCGGCTTTTTCCGAATCAATCACACGCTTCCACGCCTTGATCGCCTGAGCCAGCATAGGGCTGTGCTCGGCCCTCTCGTCGAAGCCCAGGACGAGCGGTTGCAGAAAGACGGGCGTGAAGCGCATCAGAATCCACGACTTGCGCCACAGCCACGTTAGCCTGCTCATCAACATGGGTTTCACGGCGCTCGCAATCGCCGATCATATGGGGCACGAGACGGCGGGCATCACCTACCGCTATGCGCACCTGTTCCCCATGAAGCGGGACGAGATGGCCGCCGCGCTCGACGGGGGCGAGGGGGTAAGAAGGAAGCCGTGCGAGAACAGCGCCCGCAAGCGCAACAAGACGATGGTGTTTTTGTTGCACGCCCGAGGAGCACAACCTCATATGCGAGTTGGCTGCCTGGAACGGCATGAACCGGCAGGACTACATCGTTGCCAAGCTCACCGATACCCAAGTTGAGGTGAGGCCCTCTGTGAGCGTTCAAAAGGCGTTGAAGGACTCGATGGCGGAGTTGGCCAAGGAAGTGAGCCTGGTGGCATCCTATGGCGAGCTGAGCGAGTCCTTGCAGCAGTGAGTCGAGCTTGTGATGGGATTCTTCCTGGCGCTTGGCGAGCCTGATGACACGCCAGCGGTTGAGGCGTTGCCACGAACCGCGTCTTTGGAAGAGCCGACGACAGGTGTCGTGGACGTAGGCTCCGACACCGCAAGCATCTTTGAAATGGGACGAAGATAGGCCTAGCGCCAGACCTCCAACGCCTTGTTCGCAAGCCATTCGGCACGATCGGCGATGTCGTCCTCATCCCAAGACTCTTTCTCCAAAACGTCGGCCATTGTCGCAAGGCCGGCGGCGCAGAGGGCCAAGCCGTCGTTGTATCCGTTTCCCTGCTTCTTGGTGGTCCAATCTGCGTCGCGGATGGAGGCGTTGAGAGAATGCGTGATGATGGCGAGGTTGCCGAGCGTGAGGAGCTTCCGGTCCCTTCGGGTGGCAGCCTCGTCATCGAGGGCTCCCCATTTGTTGCGCCACTTCTTGGGCATCATGTGCTCGAGGGAGTACTGGTTGAACCCGAGCAGGGCCGTGCTGCTCATGCCAGGGCGAATGGCGCTTTCCAGCAGATAGAGGACGCCCTTGGACTGAAGGTTGTAGAGGCACGATTCCTTGAACGCCGTCCGAACCTCGGCATCGCCGGGCATGTACGTCGTCGCCTCCTCATTGGCCTCGAGCGCCTTCCTCAGGGCCTCGGCGTCCTTCACTTCGTTCAGGATCAGCGAGGTGAACAGCCTGTTGTAGTTCTTCGTGGTTGCCCGGACCAGCATTCGACGGATGATGTAGCTCTCGAGCAAGGCAAAGACCTCGGATTCACCGCCCGAAGACTCCGCGTTCTTGCGAACGTTAAGCACATATGGGATGAGCGTAGAGTTCTTGAGGCCGAATATCAGCACGTTCAGGCGCTCGACGCCGGGAGCGGAGGGGACGTCTGCGTTGCAGCAGCTTGGGTCGAACGTGGACTCGAACACCCCGGCATACGCCTTCATGCTGTCGAGAATCTCGTCCTTGTCCCCGTTGCAGTACTTGCCGATGAAATCCTTGTAGGATTGGAAGAGGTTGGAGGTGCGCGAATAGAAGAGTTTGTCCTCAGTCGTGACGCCACGCTCCTTGTCCTGGACCAAAATCTGGAGGAACGCGTCGAAGAAGAGGTCAATGAGCGTGCGCTTGATGCGCCCGGTAACGACCTCCTGCTCCCAATACTCCCTCTTCTCCGCCGTGGGCTCGAAGATGTCTTCCCAGCACTCTTTGAATGCCTGCTCGTTCTCGCGGTTGAAGAAGTAGTTCTTAAGGAGCTCCGCCGTTGTCAGGCGCACCCCGAGCGAGTTGATGGTGTCGAATATCTGCTGCTCGTCCTCGCCCTCGGTGAGGTCGATGCAGACGAACTGGACGTTCGACTTTATCGTGTTCCTGTCGACCTTTTCGGGGTCGATGTTCTTGAGGAAGTAATTGTAGGCAAGGATTACGGTCGAGGAGCCCTCGACGGGCTCAGAGCCCGTGGCGCTGATGACCCTCTCAAAGTCCTGGCGGTCGTACTTGCCGTGCCTTAGGGCAACTTCGCCGGTCTCCAGAACGAAATCTCGCTTGAACAGCCAGTCGGCGTCGGTTATCGCGCAAAGCGCCTTGAAGAAGATGACCATGGTTGTGAGACGCTGCTGGCCGTCGATGACGGTACGAACCTCGGACACCTCAGACCAGGTGTTGCCAGAGGAGGCCTGCTTCAGAATGATGGAGCCCAGGAAATAGGGTCGCTTCGAGGCCGTGACGAACTCCATGTCGCCGAGGAAGCGCTCCCATTGCTCTTCTCCCCAGACGTACGCCCTTTGATAAAAGGGTATTTCGAGCAGGCGCGATCCGTTGAGCACGCCACTTATCGTTGCTTTTCCAGCATCCATCCTTAAAGGCCTATCTATCCGACGAATAATTCCCAGTGAGCCGATTTCGCGAACGCCAAAGGGCTCGCATAAATCGAAAGAACTGTATCCTTCTGATTATCCTTACTTTCCATAAACGTTGCCTAGCTCATCCTGCCCATTACCTCGAGCAGTCCTCGTACGTTGCCACATTGTGGTAGCGCACGTCGCCCGTGCTCATCTCGTTGAAGAGCTTCTTGGCGCAGGCGATCTTGGCGTTCTCCACGCCGGAGAGCTCCATCGTGTCCATGGTGCCCTTGGTCTCGGCGACGAAGAACACATGGCGCACGCTGCCTTCCTTGAAGGCGATGGCCCAGTCTGGGGCGTAGTTGCCCACCGGCGTGGGAATCTGGAACGTTCGAGGCAATTTGGCGTAGACTGCCACCTCCGCGGCGGCATCCATATCCTCGGCGAACCTGCGCTCGCCGTCGGAGTCAGGGAACACGAAGCGCTGGATGTTCTTCTTAGCCTCGTACGCCTTGCTCGCGTTGTCGGGCATGCGCTCGGTGAAAATAGCCTCGTCGTAGACGTCGTCGATCTCGTGGTAGCTGATGTGCTCAACGACCATCGTCGCCTTCTCCGACACGATGAGCGCAGCGGCCTTCTTGATGAACTCCTCGGGGTTCACGCGGTAGAGCTCGAACACGTTGGGGTCGATACCGGCGAGAATCGTCGCGGCGCTCCTGCGTGTGATGGCGGCGGCCTGCGCCACCTCGCCCACGAGATCGTAGGTCACGCCCACGGACGCGGTGCCAGCGTCGACGTCGCGAGTCTCAGTCTGAACGCTGCCGAACGACGAGCCGGCCTGCACCTCGTCGCGCGTGGCCTGTGACTTCTGCCCGCCGACCGTCAAGGTGTACTGCAGCCTGCTCACGCGCAAATCGCTGTTGATGCGCTCTATCGACTTGCGCCTCAGCTCGTCGTCCGAGAAGCTCACCGTGTAGGCATGCTTGCGGTTGATGCGCGCCCACAGCTCCTTGAACTCGCGCTTTGCGAAGTTGTCGGTCAACGTGTTCTCGGAGATCTTCTCCTGGGCACGCCCGATCATGCCATCGAGCGCGTGCGCGTCGTAGACGCTCTCACCAGCGCCTCGACCGCCTTGGCGTGTGCGGCGTCAGCGATTTCGTCGGGCAGCTTCACGACGAAATGCTCCACGAAGGTGCCGTCCTCGACAGCCTTGCGGAACTCGGCGGTCGGCCTATCGTCGTCGTCGATGAGGTCGCACTTGTAAAGAGCCTTGTAAATGCGCCTCGACTCCTCCTCGGTGAAGGAGACCGTCTCGCCGTCGAGCACCACGTCGCGCCCGCTGAACAGGTTCATCTCTACCTTCCTCGGGCGCTCGCGCAGGCTCTTGCTTATGTCGGTCTGCAAATCCCTCACGAACGTCTCGTAGCTCTCCGACGCGATCACGGTTAGCAGGTTCACGCGGTGCACCTCGTCGGGTCCCAGCAGAGCGGCGTCCTGGCGGTTGCCGTCCTGGTCGACAGCCAGACGCATGCCGCGGCCGACCTCCTGGCGCTTGCTCGTCTCAGAGCCCGACTCCTTGAGCGTGCATATCTGGAAGATGTTCGGGTTGTCCCAGCCCTCGCGCAGCGCAGAGTGGCTGAAAATGAAGCGCACCGGCTCATCGAACGAAAGCAGGCGTTCCTTATCGCGCAGGATCAGGTCGTATGCGCGCTTCGCGTCGTCGTCGTTGATGCCGATGCCGTCCTCGCGCTCGGACTTCTTCTCGGCCTTCGACTCGACGGCGTTGCCCTTCTTGTCCACAGAGAGAAGTAGCCGGAGTGCACCGAGCGCGCCTCGAATCGCCCGAGGTACTGCGCGTAGGAGGGGGCGAGGATGTCATCCTGCGTCGGGTGCTTCAATCTGTCGGAGACGATGGCCTCATACTCCTCCTCGAAGATCTTGCCGTAGCCCACTGTTTCGCCGTTTCCGGAGAGGTCGCGGTACTTCGCCACCTGGTCGATGAAGAAAAGGCTCAGGCACTTGATGCCGCGGCGGAAAGCGCCTCCTCCTTTTGCAGGTGGCTCAGGATCGTCTCGCGTATCTGTATGCGATGCATATCGTCAGCGGCGGAGTCGCCGTAGACCTCGCCGATGTAGATGCGCCCGTCGTCTCCGATTGAGCCGTCCAGGAAGCGCACGTAGCCCGCGCGTCCGTCCTGGGGCGGGACCACGCCGTCGTTGCCGCTCGCGATGACGTAGCCGCGGTACGCCTCGAGCTTCGTCGAACCGCTGGCGGCGTAGATGCTGTCGCCCTCGCCGAAGCGCGCGGTCTTCTTGCGCACCTTGCCGCCAGACCCCATGCACTTGAACTCGATAACGGCCTCGGGAGCACGGTTCTTAGATACCACAATGTCGCGCAGGTAGAGGTAGCCGTCGGTACCGCGCATGTTCTTGAGAGCGAAGCCCTTCACCTCGATGCGCTTGACGAGTTTCTGATTGTAGGCGTCCAGAGCGTCCAGAGCGTACACCAGGTCGTGCTTCTCCTTGTGAGTTGCGGAGTAATTCAGCACGAACAGCGGGTTGAAGCGGGCGATGCCCTTCTGGGTCGCGCCTCCCTTCTTTCCCATCTTCTGGGGCTCGTCGCAGATGACGATGGGGCGGTTTGCCGCAATGACGTCGATGGGCCTGCGACTGCCGAACTCATCGCGCTCGTCGAAGATGATGCGCGCCGCCTTGTTCTTGGCCCCCTCCTTCATCGACGCGTTGAACGCTTGCATGTTGATAACCATGCAGTTGACGTCGCTCGACTGGGAATACGCATCCAGCTCGGTCAGGTTGTCCGAGTCGTATATGAAGAACCTGATCTTCTTATGGTATTGGGAGAAGAAGTGCTCCTGGGTGTTCTCCAGGCTCTTGGCTACACCCTCGCGGATGGCGACCGATGGCACCACCACGATGAACTTGCACCAGCCGTACAGGCGATTGAGCTCGAGCATCGTCTTGGTGTAGACGTAGGTCTTACCAGTGCCCGTCTCCATCTCGACGTCCAGCTGGCAAGCTCCCATGCCGCAGAAGAGCTCCTCCGATTCGGGGATCTGGTTGCGTCGCTGCACCGCTCGCACATTTGCCAGTATGTCGGCGCCCGAAAGCGCGACGGGCGCATTGGCATAGCCCTCGGTGCTCTCGTCTCCGAAGTCGATCTCACCCTGCGCGCGCTTTGGCTTGCGGCCCAGGTCGCGCAGGTAGACGGAGACGCCCTGGTTGGGCTGCCCCTCGAAGACTGAGGTCACCGCGTCTGCGGCGTCGGTTTGATACTGTTGTACTTTGAACTTGAACTTCATGTCGGCTCCCCTAGATCACTTGGGGAACGGTGTCGGGGCTGTAGGTGCGGAACAGCTCCTCGTAGTTGGCGTGCGTGGCGTCGTCAGCCATGGACGAGTCGCGGATGACGGCGTACCAGGGCTTGGCCTTCGCCATCTCCTCGATGGTGTCGGAGCCAACGTTCGCATCGAAGCAAGCCGCCAATTTATCGCCATCGACAAAGAACACCTTCCTGCCGGCGAGCATGCGCTCCTCAATCTTCGCGGAGTACGGAATGCCAAGCTTTGGCAGCACCTCGAAGAGTAAATCCAGGTCGGAGCGCCCCTCCTTCACATTGTCGGCGAGGTCGAAGAGGCTCTCCTGGGCAGTCCCGCCAGGAGTGAGGTAGAAGTCCTTGAAGTTTGAGGAGTCGATTCGCAGCACACGGAAGCCCAGGTCGGGATAGGGCTTAGGCTTGGCGCCAAGCTTGAGCTGCTCGTTTTCTTTGTCAATGTCTTCGGCAATCTTCGAGCCCGCGCGTCGGATTCGCTCCTCGGCCATCGAACATATATTTGGGAACTCTTCACAATAGGTGGGTTCTCTTACTTGCATGAGAATGAATCGCGTATGCGCGTCTTCTGATGCATTGTATTGAAGAATCGCTTCCGCAGTCGATGCGGACCCAGAAAAGAAGTCCATCACTATCGAGTTCTTATCAGTAAGAACAAGCTCAAGAACGTAACGTATAAGCGCAACAGGTTTAGGAGTCGTAAAAAGAGACGAAACCGGCAGCTCGGGAAAGAGTGCTTTCAGTTCATATTTTGCGGAACGAGTATGCCCTGTTTTCTTGAGATCAATCCACAAAGTCGAAGGGGGAAGCCCCTTCATATCAGTAAGATAACGCCTTTTTATCACTCTCGTTTCGTCTGGGGAAAACGCAGCTCTCCCGTCCTGAACATCTCATCCATGCGCTCTTTCGACCAGCGCCACCCATTGGCAGGATGTTTAATTACCTTCCCGCTGGGGGTTGTAATGTCGAACTGTAAGTTGGGCCGTACGCCAGGGTTGCTTACATCACCGCCATCGTAGTACGGACCACGCGGGTCATTATCGGGATTCTTATAGTGCTTTCTCTTTTCTGGGTCATTCAGAAAGTTAGGTCTCCAGTTGGGTGTTTTCGAATAGACAAGCACATCGTTAAAATCTTCGGAAAAACTGAGGGCATTGTTATTGCTGCTGTCGCTCGAACGCCATGCAATATGTGCCGCGAAGCACGATGAACCAAATACCTCATCGCAGATCTTCTTCAAGTTCGCAAACTCAACATGGTCAATAGTGATAAAAATGACTCCGTCTGCACTTAAGTAATCGCGTGCGAGAGAAAGTCGCTGCAGCATCATAGAACACCATTGAGAGTGGTATTTTCCTTCGGTGCTTCGATTGGTGACTAGCTTGTATCCGTCAACATTTAAGTTTCCATCCGCAATCGCGTACTCGCCATTACTAATCGAATAGTTATCTGCGTATACAAAAGCGTCACTTCCTGTATTGTATGGGGGGTCAATAAAAATTAGCTTGACCTTTCCGGCGTATGTTTCTCTCATAAGACGCAGTGCATCAAAGTTGTCGCCCTCGATGTAGAGGTTCTCGGTGGTATCCCAGTCCTTCGACTTCTCTGGCTCGGGAATCATGGTCTTGAAGATCGGGCGGCGCGCCTCGGCCTTGGCCCCGCGCTTGCCCGGCCACGTGAACTGGTAGCGCTCACGTCCCTCCTCGGCGACATCGCCCAGAAGATCGCGGAGCGCATCGAAATCGACGGCACGCTTAATCTCGTCGTTCTCGTCCTGTACCTCGGTCACAACCTGTGGGAACAGCTCGGCAAGGCGCTCGATGTTCCCCGCGGTGCCGTCGGGCGTGCCCAGCTCAATCTTTTCCACCTATTCACCTTCCTCTATGGCGGCAATCTGCCGCTTGAGTTCCTTTACCTTATCGAACAGCGCATTCTTGCGCGCCACTTGCCGCTCCTTGCGCCCGCGCGCCTCTACGCGCGCTAGCTCATCTCGAAGCGCCTTGAGCCTTGAATCCGCCTCGAAACGCTCCTCCACGGTTTCGGCGCCGCTGCCGGCGTCCCCATAGGTCACCTGCGACGCGAGCGAGTCCCACACCGCGTCGATGCTGCCCGCGCTCACATCGAGCGCGAGGCCATCAAAAGGGCGCCATGGCCCCACGACGAGCCTCTTGAGCATCACCGCGAGGCACGCCTCGCCGTCACAGGTGCAGACGAACAGCAGCCTGTGGGGGTTCGCCCTGAGCCACGAGGACCAGCACCTCTTCGGGGACGCGACGCGCCTTGAGCGCCACTTGCACCACGAGCACCTCGTGCACGCGCCCGCCGTCTGGTATGCCGGTCGTGGAGGTCTTTATGGAGTTCGCGACTGTGAAGCACTCGACGTCGTCGATGAAGGACTGGCGTAGCGCGGCGCTCACTTTCAGGTGGCCGTAGAAGGCCTCCTTGGGTATGCGGCGACCCACCTCGGTCGTGCTCGGAAGCCCTAGCATCTGGGCCTCACCACCAGGAAGCACACCAGCTCGAAGTCGTCGAGGCCCTCGATGTCGTTCTCCAGGAAGCTCGTCGTGCCGTCGCCGAAGAAGCTGTCGACGTCGGACTCCTCCTTCGAGTCGACGATCGAGGCGACCGCGTCGCGGAGAAGCCCCGCCTCGCGGCGCATGTCGCGGCCGTTCTTGGTCTCGCGGTTGTAGGCGCGGCAGAGCGCCATGCCGGGCTCGGACTTGCCGCGGCACAAAAGGCGCATGCCGTCGAGCACCGCCTTGGGCTCCAGGTGCCCGTGGGCCACGGATCCGTCTGACCCCATGCGAACCACGTAGAACGGGTGCAGGTGGTTCGCGCCGTCGCGGTCGATCTTGCTGTTGACGTTGCGCAGCACGAAGATGACGCCGGGCTCGTCGCCCTCCACCACGGCGTTGATGCCGCTCGGAAGCCTGTCGATGTCGGGGTTGTCGCGGTAGTAGCCCACCAAGTCCATGCGGAACTCGTTGAGGCCCAGGTCGGTGATGGACACGCCGCCCGACACGTCCTCCAGGTCCACGACCTCGTCGCGCATCTGCTCGAGCTGCTGGCGGCGGTACTCCAGGTCCCCCGTCTCGTCGGCGTTGATGTAGTCGTCGTCGCCGGTGGACGTCATCACGGTGATGCGCATGCGCTCCTCGACGCGCGCCTTGAGCTTGATGTACTCGTCAAGCTCCACGTCGGGCCAGTAGTTCACCAGCTGGATGCGGGCGTTCTTCGAACCGATGCGGTCCACGCGGCCGAAGCGCTGCACGATGCGCACGGGGTTCCAGTGGATGTCGTAGTTCACCAGGTAGTCGCAGTCCTGGAGGTTCTGGCCCTCCGAGATGCAGTCGGTGGCGACCACGATGTCCACGTTGCAGCCCGCAAGCTGCGGCGCCACCACATCGCGCTCCTTCGACGCGGGCGAGAAACAGGCGAGCACTTCCTGCATATGCGGGGGCACGGCCTTTATCGTGCAGGCGCAGCCGTCGCCCGTGACTTTGGCGCACTCGAGGCCGAGCTCTCGTTTCGCGAAGGCGGACACGTTCTCGTAGAGGTAGTCCGCCGTGTCGGAGAACGCGGTGAACACGAGCACCTTGCGGTTGCCCGGGTTGATGGGGCTTTGGGCCTTCTGCTTGATTTGCTCGTACAGCTCTATGAGTTTGGCGTCGTGGGCGGGGTCGATGTCGCGCACCATTGAGATCAGGACCTCGATGACGGCGACGTCCGCCTCGATGTCGCGTTCCCAGCTCATCCAGTCCATGTCCTCGACGAGGATCTTCGTGGCGCCGCCCACTTCGAAGCCGCTCTCGTCGTCGGGGTCGAAGTCGAACCCGCCCGGCAGGTCGCCGTCGGCGACGCTGGCGCCCGACGCCAAGCCCCTGCGGTAGTCGTCTATGACCTCGAGGGCTGCGTTCATGGCCGCCAGTACTCGCTCGAGCGTCAGGCGGAACGAGCACACCGAGCTCTCCAGTCGCTTGAGCAGGTTCGTCGTCATGAGGCGGCGCACGCCCGTCTCGCGGCCCCCGAGAGTGAGGTTGCCGCCGCCGCCCATGTTCGCGTACTTCTCCATCTTGCTGGGGTGCACGTACGAGCTTGGCATGTACACGGCGAGCGCGAGGGAGTCCAGCTCCTCGTATATCTCGCGGTAGTTGATCGCGTTCGGCAGCGTCGAGAGCTTGGGGCGCTTCGATATTGGCGGCAGGCGCTTCGGGAAGGGCCCGATTGTGCTCATGTCGTAGTAGCGCTGGATGTGCTTGCGGCTGCGCGCCACGGTCACCTGGTCGAGCACCTCGAAGAAGTCGAAGTCGAGCATGTCGGTGAGGGTGTGGGTCGTCCGCTGCTCGGCGGGCAGCTTCGACCAGTGGGAATAGACGGTCTGCGCGTTGCGGAAAACCGTCTCGATGTCGTTCTCCAGGCGCAGCTTCTCCGACCAGCCGGTGGGGTCGCCCCAGTATGCCAGGGCTAGCTGGTTGCGCAGGTCGCGGAAGCGGTTATTCACGGGCGTAGCCGACAGCATCAGCACCTTTGTCTTCACGCCCTGCTTGATGACCTTCTCCAAGAGCAGCTGGTAGCGGTTCATCTTGTCTTCCGACGCCGAGTCGCCGCCGTTTCGGAAGTTGTGGCTCTCGTCGATGACAACCAGGCCGTAAGCGCCCCAGTTCAGGCGGTCGAGCGGCAGCCCAGTTTCCGACGTGCCTCGCGTGCGCGAGAGGTCGGTGTGGTAGAGCACGTCGTACTGCAGTCGGTCGCCCGCGATGGGGTTGTTCACGACGTTCGAGTTGTAGGTGATCCAGTTGTCGCGCAGCTTCTTGGGGCACAGCACGAGCACGTCCTTGTTGCGGCTCTCGTAGTACTTGATCACGGCGAGCGCGGTGAACGTCTTGCCAAGGCCCACGGAGTCTGCCAGGATGCAGCCGTTGTAGGGTCTCGAGCTTGTTGATGATGGCGAGCGCTGCGTCCTTCTGGAAGTCGTAGAGCTTGTTCCAGATGAGGCTGTCGCGGAAGCCCAGACCCTCGTTGGGCAGTACGTCCTCGGAGACGTCGTCCAAGAACTCGCTGAATATGCGGTAGAGCGCCATGTAGTAGATGAGCTCTGGCGCGTTTTCCTGGTACATGGCCGTGATGCCGTCGATGACGGCATCGGTGACGTCGTGGAGCTCGCCCGAGTCCCAGGCGGCGTCGAACTGCTGCAGCAGGGCGCGCGACTGGGAGGCGTCCAAGCGCATGGTCATGTCGGGGGCGTCTGTGGAGTTGTCGCAGCCTAGCTTGCGCGTGGTGAAGCCGTCGAAGGGCATGTAGGCTACGTTGTCGTCCGTCTTGTCGATATCCATGAAGCCGCTCATGCGCCCCTCGCCCTCGAAGGAGCGGAAGCGCGCCTTGCGGCGGATCCAGTCGGCGCACTCGGTCGCGACGGCCTTCTGCGTGAGCTCGTTGCGCAGCTTGATCTCAAATTCGGTGCCGCAAAGGCCCTGCCTCGCGGGAAAGGCGCGGGATGTAGAACTCGCGCTTCTCGCGCGCTGGGCGCTGCATGGTGAACGCCTGCGACGTGAAGATGAAGCGCAGCTCGTCGATACTCTCAAGCTGCTCGGCGAGTTCCTGGTAGGCGTACATGGAGAACACCGACGCGGCTATCGTCACACGATCGCCGTCGGTTATGTTGGCGACAAGGTCGTCCTTGACGATGCGCGCTCTGTTGTCGAAGAAGTCGGGTTGCATGGGCTTATGCCCCTTTCTTCGCAAGCTCTTCGATCATGCAGGTGCGCACGAAGGCAGAGAAGCTCATGCCCCGGAGGGCAGCCTCCTCTTTCGCCGCATCGCGGAGGGTGTCGGGGATGCGCAGGGTCACGGAGACCTGGTCGCCGTCCACCAGGAAGCTTCTGATCTCGGTCTCGTCGGGATTGCTCTTGATGAGCTCTTTGTAGCTGTCGGGCATCTGCGCTCCCATCGCTCGAAATGCAATACAAATGCGTTTTCAGCATTATAACGCGGCGGTATGGGGCGGCACTGAGCAGGTCTTCGGTCACCTCAAGGACGAGTTTTTTCGCGGCCAGGACTGGCAGACCTTCGAGAGTTTCAAAGCCGACCTTGTCACCTACATCACGCACTGGAACACAACACGACGCCAAGTAAAGCTCAAGGGCCTGACCCCGGCAGAATACCGGGATAGGCCCTACGGGAAGCCGCATAACGGCTACCATTAGACGCGTCCAAGTTTCGGGGTGCAGTTCATTCGTGGGACGAGGCCGGGATTTGTTTATCGGGTGAGCGTGGTGAGTGCCTGGCTGACTCGGTGTGCATCGCGCGGAGATAGCTTGCCGATCCTGCCCGCAGCACCGAGGTAGGTTGGTGGCAGGAGGGCAATTCGGTCCACCCGCACGAGGGATGGTTTCGTCAGCCCCGCTGCACGCCAGTCCTTGAGGGGAGTATCGAGTGGGTGCCCCCTCAGTCGCCGTCATCCCAGTCTCCCGGGAGCTGCGCGACGCCGTTTGAGTCCATCGTGGGGCGATAGGCGTAGCGCTCGAGTCCATCGAACGTGGGAGTCTCGGGGTGCATGTCGAAGGGGAGGCCTCCGACTTCGATCGACTTCACGAGGAAGATGTTGATTGCGTCCGAGAGGCTAATTCCCCAGCGCGCATAGACGGCTGCGGCATCGGCCTTGATCTGTGCGGTCGTGCGGGTCTTGACCTCTGCGTTGCGGGTGATTGTCGGCATTTTTGCTCCTCTCGTTCGTTCTCAATATATCCCTGACCGGGTCAGTTTCGGTCCCAGAGTGGGTAGATTATGGGTGAATTGCGGGTGAGGGGTATCGGTTGTCCAGGGGGCCCTGCTTCGTCAAGGATTACTAGGGCTACTACAAGACTCTGCGCGGCTACCACGGGAGCTCGGGCAACTCGAACGACAGCTGGAATGTCTCCTGAACTATCTCCTTCCTCAACCCGCCCCTGCTTGCTATAGCGGGAGAGATTGACGCCCCGCTCCTGCTCGTTTGCCGCGAGTGTGATGGAGGGGGGAACGAAGCCCCGGCCTCGTCCCTGAATCGTGGGACGAGGCCGGGGCTCGGTCGTACGTTTGCGAGGCCTAGGCCTCGGGTGAGGGGATTGCTGCGGCGGGCTGGCGTGCGGCATCCCGGGTGCGCAGGTGCATGTAGAGCTTGTAGGACGAGACCAAGTCGGCCACGGGGAAGAGCTGCATGGGGATGTGGAGCTTCGTCGCCTTCGGGTTGCTGAGGCCCTGGTTGCGGGCGCGAAGGGCGGCGGTGATGCCGTAGCTCGACGAGATGAGGAGGCATAGGTAGGCCAGGCCAAGCCACTCGTAGATGAAGCGCAATGACTGGAAGAAGTCGTGGGGGGAGAAGAATAAGTAGATCAGTGCATATGAGTACTGCAGAAGGGGCAAGCTGAATGGGAGAAGGACGATTTTGAGCAGTAGGCTCCGCAATGCCAGTGCGCGCGGGCTCTCATCACGGCACGACCAGAAGAGGGAGATGAGATTTGCCGCTGTGGCAACCGCAAACAAGGCGAGCCACGTCTTCCAGGTCAATCCGAATCCAATGCGGTAGCTCTGGTCGCTATACGTGGCTATGACAAGGAGGATGGGAGCTGCGATGCGGAGAACCTTGGACACCTAGCGCCTACTTTCTGTCGTCGTCTCGCTTGTGCCGTGAATATATCATCGCGGCCGAGGGTGGGGGGCCTGGTGCTCAGGAGTCCGAGGCTGCGGCCAGGGTGGACTTCTGCGCCCTATGCAGGACTATGTAGAGCCAGATGTTTGAGATGAGATCGGCAAACGGCAAGCAGTGCATCGTGATGTACCTGCGTTGTGAGGAGGGGGCGAGGATGCCCTCCGTGTGGGCGCGATGTGCTGCGGCTATGCCGTACTGCGAACTTGTCAGCAGGAGTGCGTACATGCCGCATATGAGTGTGAACAGGTAGGCGATGGCAAGCAGGAGATATGGGGGAGCCAAGAGTCCTGCAGCAAGGAACCCTGTGAAGGGGAGGAAGCCGATGTTGAGGGGGAGGATACAGAGCTTGAGGAGTAGTCCCTGTAGTGCGAGCGAGCGCGCGCTGGTGTCGCGCTGAAGCCATAGGATGCTCGCGAGGTTCAACAGGCCAGCGGCCAGGATTGCGATGATCCAGACGGTGTCGCTGGTGCCGGCGATGCTGTGCGGGAAGATGAGCTCGGCGCCGCCACCGATGTAAGCCGCGAGAATCAAAAGGATGGGTGCGGTGACACGTGCGATGGCGGACATCGGTACCCCCTCATTCTGTTTGAAAGTTTGTAATAGTTGTGACTATGGTACCTCCTCTCGTTGGGGTGTGTGAGTGAGGGGGGGGATTGGGTGTAAAGTCGCGCCTGGAGTAGGGTTTGTCGTAGCGAAGCGGCGGCCCTGGATCAAGGAGGATGGCACGTGGATCTGCTCGAATACATGCGTTCGCAAGACAGCATGACGCAGGCCGAATGGGAGTGCGCGTTTGAGGACGAGGCCAGGGAGATTATCGTCCTGCTTGCCGGCGGTGGTGGGGCCGGCAAGAGGAAGGGGTTCTGGGACGTCTCGCACTACTTCATTGCGTATGTGGACTGCCAGACCGGCGCGCTGCACACGGGTGGCGGCCGGATCGTCTATCCCGTCAGCGACGAGGAACATGCTGCCGGAGGGGTCCTCGATCGCTTCCGTCGGGAGGGAGTGTATCGCCTCAAGGCACGCAAGAAGATTCCGCACGAGATTCCCGAGGGCGTGACCGCCTCCTCGCAGAACCAATTCCTGATCGTCGAGGTCCTGGAAGAGGATCCCCCGTGCCCCGCCTTGGAAGAGGTGCTGGCCGAATACCGCAGGCCGGTCGTGGTGACCGACGAGGTGCTCGGAGAACTCACCCTCGACAAGGATCTCGACACGTTCGAGGGGGAGATTCTGTGGTGCGGTGAGCAGATCTTCTTGGTGCTCGAGGTTGATGCGGCGGATGAGGGCACCTGGGCTGACGCCAGGCGGGCGATGAAGGTGATGCTGGCGGAGCAGGATCGCTGGGATCGCGACATGCGCACGAGCGCCGCACGTGAGCTCACCGAACTCGCGTGCGAGTGGCGCGAGTCCGCCGACGAGGAGGTCCCCGAAATTTTACGGAAGAGAGCTTCGCTCGCCGGATCGAGCTGCGCAGCATCGCGATGGACGCCGACGGTTCATTTTCAGCCTACTTCGACGATGACGACATGTTCTTCGGACACTGCGTCACCGCGTATGGAACTCTGACGGACGGGGTGACCGCGGCGAATATGGAGGGGTGAGCGTTGGCTAAGTGCACTGTCAGTTTTTGTGTGCGGTGATCGCAAACTGAAGGGGCAGACGTTCGGGATGCTCGCGAAGGTGCCAGCCTCCAGCGGAATCTTGTTCCATGAGTTCGGGCCACGGGCACCACGCAGCGCGTGGGGTCTCTTCGAGTTCATCGATCACTAACCCTGCGTTGATGAGAGTGGTGACGATCTGGCCAAGGGAGTGATTCCACTGGTGGTTTGTTGTGTGAGTAATCCGCGGCGCACCGGGGGAATCTACGTAGCTTGAATCGTCATCCCACGTCATCGGGGCATCCTGCTCGAAGTAGGGTGCCTCAATCCTTAGCCCGTCGGAAATATCCTCCCCGATTGTCATGAACATCGGGTGGTCATCGCGGATGAAGAAGGTGCCGCCCGGCTTGAGCAGGGAAGCGATGACTTGCGCCCACCGGGCGATATCGGGCAGCCAGCATAGACACCGATCGAGGTGTACACCAGATCGAAGGTGCCGGACACTGCTTGGCGCGCGTCGTACACGTTCGCGTGAACGAACTCCACGTCGGCGCCTGCGCATTCGGCGATGTTGCGCGCGTGAGCAAGCGAGGCCTCGGACAGATCGAGGCCAATGATGCGCGAGGCCCCGCGGCGCGCAAACCCGATCGTGTCGGTTCCGACGTGGCACTGTAGGTGGATGACTTCTTTGCCGGTGAGGTCGCCGAATCGTTCGATATCTTGGGCGAGTTCGGCGCTTATGGCGGTCGGGTCCTCGAGAAGGTGCTGGTAGTCGTAGTAGTTGCCAGTCATGTGCAGCTCGGCGCGGTCGTCCCAGTTGCGTTCATTGTCGGAAAACCACTGTGCTTGGCTATTCGTTTCGGTCATTTCGTTATTGTATGCAGGTGGAATGTTGGGGAGGTGCGCCCGTCTGTGCCTCGGAGCTATCGAGTCGATGCAGGAGGCGTCAGCGGGCATAGAGCGTGAGAGGGAACGCTAAGGGAGGACCTGATAGCGAGGCCTACCCCGCCAAGCAGGGTAGGCCTCGTTATGTGCGCCTGGTGTCGCTACCGAAACAGTCGTGCGTTCGGCTCAGTGCGCGGTAGTAGGACTACTTCTGTCCGTCCACGTCGGGCACGTATGCGAGGAACCCGGCCAGGACCTCGTCGTTGTGCTCGAAGAACGGCTTCCCCTTGTCGAGGGAGTCGATCTGGGCCATGTCCTCGTCGGTCAGTGCAAAGTCGAACAGGTTGATGTTCTGAGCGATGTGCGACGGCGTCTTCGAGCCCGGGATCACGATGTGTCCCTGCTGGATATGCCAACGCAGCAGCACCTGGGCGGCGGACTTGCCGTGCTTCTCGGCGAGGCCCTGGACGAGGGGTTCGGTCATGATCGAGTCGTTGCCGCGCCCGCCCAGCGGGTACCACGCCTGCAGTGCGATGTTGTGCTCCTTGAGGAGTTCCTTGAGCTCCGTCTGTGGGAAGTAGGGGGTGGCACTCGACCTGGTTGATCGCGGGGACAACCTCGCACTCGTCGAGGATGCGCTGCGTCTGGGCCACGTCGAAGTTCGACAGGCCGATCGCGCGAATCTTGCCTTCCTTATGCGCCTTCTCGAGGATGCGGTATCCCGCGACCGTGTCGCCGGCGGGCTGGTGCAGGATCATCAGGTCGATGTAGTCCGTGCCCAGGCGCTCGAGCGTCTCGTCGACGGCGGTGGGACGTTCGAAGAACGATGGCCAGAGCTTCGTCTCGAGGAAGATCTCCTCGCGTGCCTTCGAGGATGCTCGCATGCCTCGTCCGACGGCGCGCTCGTTCACGTAGACGTTCGCCGTGTCGATCAGCGTGTAGCCGTTGTCGAGCGCGTAGGTGACCGCCGACTGGGCATCGTCCGGCTCGAGCAGGTAGGTGCCGAGGCCGACCTGGGGGATTGTGACGCCGTTGTTCAGGGTGATGTGTCCATGTGAACTCCTTTGTTGTCGTGAGCTGCGTGCGATGGCTCGGCAGTGTGGCGCTGAACCGTGCGGACGCTGCTGACTGCCAGCGTATTCCTATTCCAGGTTGGTTTGTATGGTGGCGGGCGTATCTGGACGTGTGATGTGTGGCTGTTTGTGGTGGCTGCGGTGTGAATGTCAGGTTCTGCTGTTGACGTGAGGCTGGGCGACCCTATACTGAACACTGTTCATTAAGGATTGTCGCAGGTAGTAAGACAGCAGGACATCGTGCCCAAACAAGTGATCGACCCGGAGAAATTGGTCAGCCAGGCCTACGCCATTGCCTCGCGCGACGGCATCTCCGCGCTCTCCGTGCGCAAGGTCGCCACCGCGTGCGGCATCGCGGTCGGCTCGGTCTACGGCTACTTCCCGACCAAGGCGGACCTGACGGCCGCCGTGCTCACCCGTTTCTTCGACGAGAACCTCTCCGACGAGCTGTGCGCCGTGCACCCCGGCGAGCGCTTCACCACTACGTGCGGCGATTCCGCGAGGCCCTGTGTGCCGCGCGCTCCGACATGAGCGTCGACTGGTTCGCCGAAATGCGCCGCTTGCCCAGCGGCGAACAGGAAGCCCTCGAGGCCGTGCGTGCCCCCATGCTCACCCACATCGAGCGCGGACTCGCGCGCGTCCTCGACGCGGACGAGGCCGTGGATCGCTCCCGGCTCGTCGGCCCCATGAGTGCCGAGGCCCTGTGTCGCTACGTGCTGCGCGCCGTCTTCGCCTCCCTCATGGAGGGCGGCGAGTGCGAGACGCTGTTTGCCCTCCTCGATGCAGCCCTGTATGGCGACACCGCAGACGAAAAGGAAACAAAATAATGAGTCGATTCCGCATCAAGAAGCAGCCCCTGATCGCCGTCGCCGGCATCGTCTGGCTGCTCGCCGGCCTCAATGTCGCGGTCCTTGGCGTACGCGCGGCCATCGATATGCGCGGAGTCGCGGCGATTATTCTCCTTGCGCTCGCGGGCGGCGCGGTCGCCATCTTCTGCGCGTTCCATCCGATGTTTTCCAAGCTCGTCCAGAAGAACGCCCAACGCATCGCCGACCTGGAGGGGGAGCGCCACCACGTCGTCCGCTTCTTCGACCGCAAGAGCTACCTCATGATGGCGTTCATGATGTCGTTTGGCATCGGCATGCGCGCCGCAGGACTCTTCCCCGACTGGTTCATCGCATTCTTCTACACCGGCCTGGGCGTGGCTCTCGCGCTCGCGGGCGCCAGTTACATCGCGCGCGGCGTGCGTGGCCGCGCCTGGGCGTTTCACGGGACCGACTGAGCGTTTCACGCTCTCCCAGCCACGGCCTCGTCAATGGACGAGGCCGTCGTGCTCCCCAGCGCTACTGCTTTGTGTGTGTTCGCTGTGAGTGCTGCGCTGTCCGCGTTGGCTGCAGTGCTAGTGTGAGCCTGTTTGAGTGACCTGCACACCATGGATAGCGCATGAACTTCTATACCCTCGACTACATTGTGTCGCACCAGAGTCTGGACGCGACAAGGCGTCTAGCTGCGATCATCGTCTTGCTCGTTGTGGCTCTCGCTTTCAGTGCCCTGTACCTGCGTAACCGGGTGAAAACCCGCTGGCGTGACGCGAGCATTGGACTTCTCGTGTTTTCGCTCGTCCTGCTGGGAATCCAGACCGAGCAATACTTGAAAGTCAGTGATCAGCAGTCGCAGGCGCAGCTGCTCGTAGGCTTCATAGAGGGTGTCGCCATCGATCATGGCGTCCAGGTGCGTGATGTCATGGTGAATAAGACGTCCCTGCAGGACGGGATGATCGTGCGCTTTAACGAGGAGGACTACACCGTCCACCTCAATAATGACAATAATTCCTTCACTCTTGAGCGCACGCACATCATCGACCATGGCATCTATGTGAACGGGGAGCGCTGACATGGACTTCTACACGCTGACGGCTATCAAGTTCGCGCTCGGTATCCTCACGATGCTGCTCCAGATCAACATCTTGGGAAAGCGTGACTTCTCGCTGAATACGCCTCTCAATCAGGTGCAGAACTATGTGCTGGGCGGCATCATTGGCGGCGTTATCTATAACTCCTCGGTGACGGTGCTTCAGTTCCTGATCATTATTTTGATTTGGTCGCTTGTTGTTATCGTGACGAAGATCCTCATCGATACCAGTAAAACCTTTAAGAAGCTTGCGGCCTGTCAGCCCGAGCTGATCGTTCGTGATGGTGAAGTGGATATTGCGCGCTGTGCAAAGGTGGGAATGACCGCGGAGGGACTGAGTAGGAGCCTGCGTGAGCAGAAGATTGCCAGCGTGGGTGATGTCGCTGCAGCGATCATGGAAACCAATGGGTCTTTGACGATTCGCGTGCGCGGTGACGGTTCTCAGCGCTCGCTTCTGCCGCTCGTGACTGACGGTCAGCTCGTCCCTGATGGTCTCCTTCTCGCCGGTAAGGATAAAGCCTGGGTCAAGGAGGAACTCAAGAAGTTGGGGGTATTCCTCGGTCAAGCAGGGTGTTCCTGGGCGAGCTCGTCTCTGGGCACCTCGAGGTGATCCCGTACCCGAAGGCAACGAGTGTCAAGAGCTGACTTTCGAGGAGGCCTCGTCGGGGACGAGGCCTCCCTGCCGTTTCGCGGACCATCTGCCCTTTGGTGCCAAGCGATTACCGCCAGTGGCGGTATAATTATGGCGGTAATAGGAGGTGGTCATGGCCTACGAACCGTCGTTTGAACGCACCGACGCGATCGATGCGTTGTGCATGGAGATCGCTGAGCTCGTCGGCATGCTGTCGCCTCAAGCGCCACTGTCGACCAGCCCGACACTGCGTCGGGAGCTGCGGATCCAGACGATCTACTCCTCGCTCGTTATCGAAGGTAACAAACTCGATGAGCGCGCGGTGAGCGCGATTATCGACGGCAAGCGGGTTCTTGGAGACCGGCGCGACATCCTCGAAGTCGAAAACGCACGCGTCGCCTACGACCTTATTCCTGAACTCGATCCTCATTCGGTGGAGGATTTGCTGCGCGTTCACCGCGTGATGATGGGTGGCCTTGTCCCTGACGCTGGGCGCTTTCGATCGGGCAATGTCGGTGTGTTCAACGGGGATGCTCTCATTCATGCGGGGACTCCGGCAGCCTACGTCCCCGAGGTCATGGGAGGCCTCTTCGAGTGGCTGCATGCGACGCGTTTGCATCCGCTGCTCGCCTCGTGTGTCTTCCACTTCGAGTTCGAGTTCTGCCATCCCTTCTCTGACGGCAACGGTCGGACGGGGCGTCTCTGGCAGACGCTGCTCCTGTCCAGGTGGCGTTCGGTGCTGGCGTGGTTGCCTGTTGAGTCCGCTATCAGGAGGCGGCAGGCGGATTATTACGAGGCCTTGGCCCGCTCGGGTGCGACCGGTTCGTGTGAGAGTTTCGTGGAGTTCATGCTCGAGGCGATTCGTGAGTCGATTCTTCCGTATGCGAAGCCGTCGAGCTCGCAGGATATGGCTCGAGCCCGCGCGCTCGCTTTCCTTAGGGATAACCCGCAGTCCACCGTCACTCAGCTCTCGCAATATCTTGGGCGCTCGAAGCGGAGCGCCGAGCGCATCGTCGCACAGCCTCAAGGAAGAGGGCGTGCTCGAGCGTCAGGGGAGTCCCCGTTCGGGCGTGTGGGTTGTCCGTGCGCCGAGACTCTAAGCTGCATCAGTAGTCCATGTGTCGGCGTTGAGATTCCGCAACTTCATAACGAGTCCAAGCCGCTAGGGAGACAAGGAGCCCGACAATGAGGTACGCCAAAACGGTGCTGTTAGCGGGCGGGCAGGAGCTCCTCGTGAGGAACGCCGTCGCGTCGGACGCCCGCGCGCTGCGCGAGACCATGCAACGCACGCATGCGCAAACCGACTACCTGCTGTCCTACCCAGACGAGCAGAGCGTCGACGATGAACAAGAGGCACGCTCCCTGGAGGAAATGGAACGCAGCGGCAATGAGGTTGAGCTCGTCGCAATCATCGATGGGCGCATCGTGGGAAGCGCAGGAGTCTCAGCAGTGCGCAGTCGGTGCAAGGTCGCCCACCGGGCGCGTTTTGGGATCAGCATCCTCAAGGAGCACTGGGGGATGGGAATCGGCCGGGTCCTGATGGACACGTGCGTCGACTGCGCTCGGCAGGCGGGCTACACCCAGCTTGAGCTCGAAGTGGTGGCGGATAACGAACGGGCGGTGTCCCTTTACCGGCGCGCGGGGTTCGAGGAGTATGGGCGCAACCCCCGAGGCTATCGGTCCGCTGCTGTTGGCTACCAGGAGCTCGTGCACATGAGGCTCGAACTGTAGCGCCCCGGAGGGGAGCTGGCGGTTATGTGTCTAGCTTGAGGGCCCTCGAACCCCAGTTCCATGCAGACCTGCGTGTGTAGCGTCTGCCATTGTTGGTAGCCACAGTGGCATGCAGAGTGTTGAGATCCTGCAGGCCCGTGAGCGCTGCTCAGTCGACGTCCTCGTGCCAGATCTGGCGCATGGGAACGCCCTTGTCAAAGGTGCGGGTCGAGCCGTCCTGGAAGGTGACCTCGACCTTCTCCTTGTCCTTATCCTCCGGATCTTCGATCCAGTCGACCCAGTCGATAGCGGGGGAGAGGCTGCCGTCCTCCCAGACGATTCGGTAGCCTTCGCCCAGCAGCTCGGACATGACGTCCTCGATCTTGTCGGTGTGCACGGTGGGCCTTCCTTGCGTCGATGCGTGGGCGCGCTGCGGTTGCGCGCGGGTGAGAATCAGCTTAGCCGTGATGCCTCGGTGAGTTGGTCCCGACACTCAGCCCCGGCCTCGTGCATGAGAGGCAGGACGAGGCTGGGCGGGGTTATGGCCCTCTGTGAGTGTCTGCGCCGTGTTGTGAGCGGCGTACCCTTGACACGTGAAGGTTCTCGTCGTCCCCATGGTTGCGCGCTCGCGGATGGGTGGACCGTGGTCGCGCGCGAAGCGCGTCGCCCATGCCTTCCGGGATGGCGGTCACGAGGTAACGCTCACGTGGGGAGCCGACGGCAACTGCATCGATCCGGGCGGCCCGACGCTCGAGATTCCGGTGCCCTCGCCTCTCGGCCTGCCAGACGCCATCGCGCGCCACACCTTCCCCCTGGCCTCGCGCCTCGGCCTCATGGGGCGCAAGCCCGTGCGCAGCTTCGAGGAGGTCCTCTGGCTGACCGGTGCCCTCGACGAACGCTACACGCGCGCCGCCGTCGAGGTCCTCCGCACCCACATGCGAGCCACGCGCCCCGACGTCGTATACTCGGAATTCAACCTCGCCGCCATCATCGCCGCCCGCGCCGAGGGCATCCCGTGCGTGGGTAGCGGCTCGCAGCCGACGACCACCTCCTACGCTTCCAACCCGCGCAAATCCGCGGGAATTCGACGCCTGCTGCGCGAGATGGGAATGCCCGCCCCGGCCTCGTCCCTGACGATCCTTGAGGGGATGCGGCGCCGCTTCATCCCAAGTGGCCCGACCCTGGAACCGCGGGCGGGGGAGCGGGCCGTCTACTGCGGGTTTCTGGACGAGCCGCCCGCACTGACGCCGACGCCTCGCGATTGCGCCCTCATCTACCTCGGCGCGGGCAGCGTCCCCGCGGGCGTGGCCGCGCGCGCCGGGCGAGAACTCGCTGAGGCTCTGAGCTGCGACGTCTACGTCGCGGGCGTGTCCGAGGCTGTCCAAGCAGTGGGGGACCACGAGGTGACCTGCGCGCCTCGATTCGACTTCTCCGAGCTCCTGCCGCGCGCCCGCGTCTTCGTGCATCACGGAGGACAAAACTCGATGATGGACGCTCTGTCCTACGAAGTTCCCCAGGTGATAGTCCCGGGTCGCGTCTTTGAGCGCCAATTCAACGCCGAGGCCGTGGAAAGCGCGCGCTGCGGCCTGACCGTGCGCGCTTCCCAGCCGGCGCTCATCGCACGCGCCGCCCGCAGCCTCGTCGATGAATCCGCGCTGACCTCGGGGATCCGAGGACTGCGCGAGGAACTAACCTCCCTGGGTGGAGCCGCGCGCATCGTGCGCGAGGTCGAGGAGCTGGTCGGTTAGCCTCAGTGCCAGCCGCGTAGGATCGCCTCCAGGCCCCGTTCGAACTGGGCGTTGAAGTCGTAGCGGCCGTCCAGGAGATCCTCGATGAGCGGGCGCAGCGCCTGCGCGTCCTTGGGGTCGAGCGCGGCGCTCGCGGCCGACAGGTCGGCCGGCTGCTCGGGGGAGCCACCCACGGGCGGAACGACCTCGGCGGCGACGAAGGCCGTCGTGTAGATCGACACCGCGTTGACCAGCCCCAGCATGTCCGCATTCGGCGTGAAACCGCGCCGGGCCAGCGTCACGAATACGCGAGCCAGGAGCGAGAGCTGCTCGGGCGTCGACATCGGGTGCGTGAGCAGCAGCATGACCGCGCCCGGGTGGGAGCGCAGCGTGGAGGCCAGGCAATGCGCGTAGGTGCGCATGTAGATCAACAGGGGTGAGGCGGGGGTGTCCTCGGTCGGCTCGCTCGCCGTGGGTGTGGGCGCCGATTCGGGATTGAACGCCCCGGTATCTACTCGGTCCAGGAAGGACTCGAAAGTGAGGCGCCAGACCTGCTCGGCAATGCCCTCCAGGAGCGCCGCCTTGTCTGGGAAATGGCGATAAAAAGCGGCCTGGGAGACGCCGAGGCGCTTTCCCAAGGACCGCAGAGACAAAGCGGAGAGCCCCTCCTCGTCAACCACCTCGAGCGCGGTAGACAAGATGATCTCTCGCGATAGCGCGCGCTGCTTCGTTTGAGGCATGGACTCCCCGCTTCGGTGGACGTTACTCCCTGTGATACCGGAACTGTACCAGTGCCAGCCCCGCGATCACCGCGAAGAAACCCCATAGGACGCCGATCCGCGTCGCGATGTCGGCAAGGCCAGCCCCGTCCAGGCTCACCTCGTGAATCGCGGTGATCGCCCAGTATGCGGGGGATAGACGCGCGGCGTGCTGCGCCCAATCGGGGAACGAGGAGACCGTGGAGAAGGAGCCGCCGATGCCGGCCGCCAGCATGCCGATAATGTTCGACAGTGACAGGGCCGCGTCGCGGCTGCGTGACCACAGTGCGAGTGCGACGCCGAGCGCCGACAGGACCGCCGAGAAACTGAGGAGAATCACGGCCAGCGCGACGAGGGATCCGGTCGGCCGATACCCGAAGATGAGGGCACCGAGCGCGAGGACAACCGCGATCTGAACGGTCTGCATGAGGAAGGCGACCAGCGCCTTGCCCGTCAGAATGGACGCGCGCGAGGTAGGGGAGGCCTCGAGACGCTCCCACGTGCCCCACGAACGCTCGTTGAAGAATGAGCTGATGATGTTCTGCACGGCCAAGAATGAGAAGAGGATCGCGATCGACGGAACGGCCTGCTCGGCGCCGGTGACGCCCGTGTAGCCGTCGGCCAGAAGCATCGACTTGAATGCCGGCATCATGAAGGGAATCAGGACGAGGGGGATCACCGTCAGGATGAGTGTGGGCGCCGGGTCGGTGAGTTGAAGCCGAATGTTGAGGCGGGTCATGGCCCCTAGTTGCTTAAGCTGAGACATGGTCACTCTCCTTGATGATCTGCAGATACGCGTTGTGCAGGCTCGCCTGGGTGATGCGCACGTCCGTCAGGCGCGCGCCTTCGAGGGCGTGCGAGGCCAAGGCTTCGCCGATCCGCGAGCCCGGGTCGGCCTCGTCCCCGATGTGCCGGAGGATCCTCCCGTCGGAGCTCCACCCATCGATTGAGGGAACCGGACGGTCGAACTCGAGCGTGACCTCGGCGCGCCCGTGGCGAGAGACGATCTCTTCGAGCGTGCCGCTCGCGACGACGCGCCCCTCGTTCAGGATCGCAATGTCGGAGCCGAGCTCCTCGAACTCGGCGAGGTAGTGCGAGGTATAGACGATGGTCGCGCCATCCTGCGCGAGCTGGCGCACCGCTCCCAGGATCTGGCTGCGCGCCTCCACGTCCGCTCCGACGGTCGGCTCGTCCATAAACACCAGGCGCGGGCGGTGCATGATCGCCATGCCTGTGTGGAGCCTGCGCTGCTGCCCACCCGACAGGTGTGAGGCGCGTTGACCTCGTTTCTCAGTGAGGCCGAGCAGGTCCATCACCTCGCCCGCGCGCGAGGCTGCCTCGCGTCGGTGAAGTCCGTGCAGTTCTCCGAAGGCCGCCAGATTCTGGGCGACGCTCAGGTCGGGGTAGATGCCCAGCTCCTGGGGTGCGTATCCGATTGACCGTGCGGCCTCGGTGGATGTGGGGCGGTGGCCGCAGATGGACGCAGTCCCCGAGTCGGCGCGGCGCAGGCCGCACAGGATCGTGATGAGCGTGGACTTGCCCGCTCCGTTTCGTCCGAGCAGGCCGAGGACCTGGCCGGGTTCAACGCGCAGGTCGACCCCGCGCAGGACCTCGTGAGTGCCGTAGCTTTTGTGGATTCCCCGGGCGTCCAGGCCCGGAGCGGGTGGATGTGACACGGTGATTCTCCCATCGGTTAACGCTGTTAACTTTATGTCGCCAGTAAGGTTAACAGTGTTAACTTTCGGGTGCAAGGTGGCGCTGTGTGACCATGGGAAAACGCTGAATTCACGAGTTTTTCTGACAATCTGTCGCTGCGTGGAGGAGGGAAGCGGCCCTACACTGTCCACGCTAGGCGTGAAGGAGGACTGAAGTGCCAGGTATGGATACCTACGACGCGATCATGCTGCTGTCCTACGGTGGCCCGGACGGCCCGGACGACGTCCTGCCGTTCATGCGCAATGCGACGCGCGGTCGCGGAATCCCGGATGAGCGCCTGCTCCAGGTCGCCGCTCACTATAAGCGCTTCGGCGGTGTCTCGCCCATTAACGCCTGCAATCAGCGCCTGATCGCCGACCTGTCCGCGGAGCTCGCCAGGCGTGGGCACGACATTCCCGTCGGGTGGGGAAATCGCAACTGGCACCCCTTCGTCGCCGAAGGCCTCGACGAACTCGCCCAGGCGGGCGCCCGGCGCATCCTCGTCCTGCCCACCTCGGCCTACGCCTCGTACTCGGGATGTCGTCAGTACCGCGAAGACCTCGCCGAGGCCGCCGCAGCCCTGCGCGAGAAGTGGGGCACCATCGTCCTGGGGGCCGAGGACAGCGCCGACAATCCCGACGCCGACATCATCTTGGACAAGGTGCGTCCCTACTACTCGACCCCCGGCATGGCGCGCGCGCAGATCGCATCCGTTCGGCGCGCGTGGGAGGCCCTCGCGGCGCGCGGCGTCGACCCGTCCGGGATTCGCCTGATCTTCGCCACCCACTCCATCCCCGTGAGCATGGAGGCAGGATCCTCGCCCTTTCCCTTCCGCCCTTCGAACGACGAGGCCGTGGCGGCCTCGGGCGGTCGCGTCGACGAGCAGGGGAGCGTGGCCTCCTCGGAAGCGGGAACCCCCGCAACCGAAATCAGCTACGTCGCCCAGCATCACGCCCTCATTGGGGCGATCATGCCCGAGCTGCGGCGCGTCCTCGGGCGCGCGGATCTGGGCTACGACCTCGTGTATTGCTCGCGGTCGGGACCCCCGCAGGCCCGATGGCTCGAACCCGATATCAACGATTTCCTCGAGGAGATTGCCGGCGATGCCGCATCTGATGCCGCGGCACCGAGCGGCGTCGTGGTCGTCCCCATCGGGTTTATCTGCGACCACATGGAGGTCGTCTACGACCTCGACACCGAGGCGAAGGAGACCGCCGCGCGCCTGGGGGTTCCATACGAGCGCGCCGACACGGTCTCCACCGACCCGGGCTTCGTGTCCTCTCTGGTCGACGTGCTCGAAGAGCGCGCGGCCCAGGCGCGAGGCGAGAACCCCGTGCGCGTCACCGTGACGGGCACCGGTCCTTCCACACCGTCTGCCCGAGCGACTGCTGCCTCTCCCCGGCGCGCCCCCGGCCACGCTGCACCCGCTGCCGGAGGTGCCCATCCCGGCGCGGTATCCGCCCCTCATTCTTCCGGCGCGCCCGCCCGTGCCGCCGGTCAACCAGCCATAACCCAGGAGGACTCTATGTCTACCCCGCATCCCCACGCCGTCGTGCCGCCCGAGCAGAACCCGGAAAACCCGGGACATCCCGCAGGAGTGCCGGACCGCGTCGGTGAGCACGCCGCGCGCCACCAGGCCCGCCACGCGGGCACCGAGGCGACGCCCCACTCGCACGCTGCGCACGCCCGCGTCACCGACCCGCGCGACGCGACGGACGTCGACTTCGACGAGGTCAACAACAAGCAGCACTACGCCCTCTACTCCGTGTTTGCGCTCGGTGAGTCCCTGCCCGCCGACGATGGCGAGCGCGGCCGTATTATCGCCGAGTCCCTGGACTACGTGAAGGGCGCGGGCGCGGAAATCCGCGGTTTCTACGACGTGTCCGGCTTCCGCGCCGAGGCGGACCTGATGGTCTGGTGGCTCGACGACGATCCCGAGGTCCTCCAGGACGCCTACCACCGCCTGCGTGCGAGCGCGCTCGGCAAGTTCCTGGATCCGGTGTGGTCCTGCATGGGCCTGCATACCCCGCCGAGTTCAACAAGCGCCACATTCCCGCCTGCTTCGGCGGCGTCGCGCCCCGCGACTGGGCGATGGTCTATCCCTTCGTGCGCTCCTACGACTGGTACCTCAAGGCCCCTGAAGAGCGCGCCCGCATCATGGCCGAACATGGCCGCAATGGCTTCGCTCAGTACCCGGATGTTAAGGGCTCGACCCTGTCTGCGTTCGGTTTCTCCGACTACGAGTGGGTGCTCGCGTTCGAGGCCGACAGCCTGGATCGCCTCGAGGGCGTCACGCACGCCCAGCGCTACACCGAGGCGCGTCTCTACGTGCGCGAGGACACCCCTGTTCTTCACGGGTCCGCGCGTGAGCCTCGGCGAGTGGGCGGAGCGTCAGCCCCGCGCATAAAGGGCCTCGCTTACCTATCAACTGGCCCCGGCCTCGTCCCTGAGAAAAGGAACGAGGCCGGGGCTGAGTGCAATGTCATCGCGCGGCGTGGGCGGCGTGCCCTACTTGCCTGGGAACAGCAGCGGCAGGTTGTGTTCGACCTGATTGCCGACCGAGTCCATGGAGTGGCTTTCTCCCTCGTCGATCCACAGCTGCAGGCTGTCCTCGGTCATAAGGTCGGGATAGTCCTCGCGGAGCTCATCGATCTGCGGCGTCATGTCCCACAGGGCGGGATCCTCTGAGCCGACCGACGTGAGGACGCGGAAGTCCTGCGGGCCGTACTGGGCGCGCTCGACGCCTGCGGTCACCAGTTCGGCGATACGCGGGGAGTCGGCCTCCTCTGCGCCCGATCCACGACTCGCCAGCCATCGCCATATACCCGTAGAAGTACTGCGGACGCAGGGCAAACACGTCCCACGTGGTCGTCGCGCCCATCGAGAAACCACCAAAGGCGCGGTGCCTGCGCGAAGCGCGCAGCGACTCGTCCGAGGTGTCCCCGCGGGCGAACGTCGTGTAGCGAGACTCGATCGTGTCGATGAGCGTATCGATCTCGCTCGTTGCAAAGAAACGATTGAGCGCGTAGTCGTCCTCGTAGTCGTCCGTCGCGAACGAGCGGTCCGGATAGTAGGTCGCGAACACAACCAGCGTCGGTGCAGCCTTGCCGGTCGCCTCCAGCTCATCGACGACCGGTGCGACACCGGAGGCCAAACCGGCGGCGTTCCCCCACCAACCGTGCGTCAGGTAGAGGACGTTCGCAGGCTTGTTTGAAGCGTAGGACGCAAGGAACGTACACGTACGCCTGCTTGGTGTATGTCGTCCCCTCGTAGCTCTGCTCGTAAGTGATCGTGTCGATCGTGCCATGCAGCGACTTGGCCGTGTCCATGAGGGCGGCGACGCCCTCGGGCACGGGGTCCTCGTCTTCTTCGTAGGCGATGGGGGAAGGATCCTTCTGCCCGTGACCCGAGCGATTGAGTGCGAACGACGTGGTCCCTGCGAGGGCGAGCAGGCACAGCGCGATGATGGCGGTGAGGCGGAACCGTCGGGAGCTTCGTACGAACCTTGTGTTCACTGGCCGCGCCTCGGCCCGTTCGTCGTTATGCGTGCAGTCGTCGTCATGCGCTCCACTGTATGCCCACCCGATGCGTCCCTACCAATCGGTGTGTCTACCGCTACTCATCGGCGTGTACGCAGCTACTCATCGGCGTGTACGCAGCTACTCATCGGCGAGGCTGGTGTCGCGCTGAGTTTCTCGCCAATTTCGCATGCAATTCCCGTGATGATCGTTTATGTTTTGAATTGTGATCGTTGAAATTCCGGGGTTTGTGAGGGATTGGTGAAATAGCTGCTCGGGGAATTACGTGCGGAATTTGGGGAGAGTCGAATATCTGTCTGGTGATCCGGTGAGCTGGGGACCATCCGTATGTGAGCTGGCAGTCGTCGGCGGTGGCGCGCTCGCGGGACGGGCATACCCTGGGTTTATGACACCCGAGATCACCGATCCAGCCGTCCGCGCAATCGCCGAGGAGATCGCCGCAGACCCGGCCAACGCCTCGTACACGAAGCGAGGAGTGGGGCCGCTGTTCTACGCGGGACCCGAGTGTCGCATCATGATCGTCGGTCAGGCACCCGGGCGCGTCGCCGAAGAGACCGGCATCGTGTGGAACGACCGTAGTGGCGACCGTCTGCGCGACTGGATGGGTGTCGATAGGGACACGTTCTATCGAGTCGGGGAAGCTCGCGATCATCCCCATGGACTTCTACTTTCCGGGCACGGGAAAGAGCGGTGACCTGCCTCCGCGCAAGGACTTCGCCGACACGTGGCACCCGCGCCTGCTCGCCCTCATGCCGAAGCTGGAGATGACGATCCTCGTCGGTGCCTACGCCACCAGGCGCTACCTCTGTCTGAAGTCTTCGGCCTCGCTGACCGAGGTCGTGCGCGACTACGAGCGCTACCTGCCCACGTATTTCCCGCTGGTCCACCCCTCGCCGCGCAACCAGATGTGGATGAAGAAGAACCCCTGGTTCGCCGCCGACGTGCTGCCCAGACCTGAAAACGCGCGTCGCCTCCCTGCTCGCCTGACGAGGCCGGGGCGGGGTATGGTGCTCCGCCTCGGCTCGCGGGTGGCACACTGGAATGCATGGACGATCTGCGCATCCCTCCCGGGCCTGGCTGCCCGCGCGGCCTCGTCGTGCCCGCGGGGGAGCTGATCGAACGCTTCTCTCATGCCTCGGGCCCCGGCGGCCAGGGTGTCAATACCGCCGACTCGCGCGTGCAGCTGAGCCTGGACCTGGGCTCGACGAGCGCCCTGGGTGAGAAGCAGCGCGAGCGCGCCCTGTCGGTGCTCGGCGAGCGCCTCACCGGTACCGTCCTCACCGTCACGGCCGCCGAGCGCCGCTCTCAGCGCCGCAACCGCGCCGCCGCGCGCGAGCGCCTCGGCGAGATCCTGCGGGCGGCGCTGACTCCGCCCGTCCCGCGGCGCGCCACGAAGCCGACGCGCGCGTCCAAGCTGCGTCGCCTGGATGCAAAGAAGAAGCGCTCGGAACTCAAGGCCCGCAGGCGTCGCCCCGACGCTGACTAATCCAGGGGCGAGGCCGGGGCCGCCTACGCCCACGTGCTCCCGTCGGCGCGCCAGCCGATGAATACCCAGGTGACGGGCAGGGGATAGTCCAGGACCCATTGTTCCCCTGCCTTTCCCGAGCCGGTAGCTGCTTCCTCGTGAATGAGATGCTGGGCTGCGTAGGCGTCGAACAGTCGGTGCTCGCGCGCGGTGAACGGGTCTCGGGGCCGGCCAGGCGACGAAGGTCTGCGCGGGCCTCGTCGAAGGAAGAAAAACGCATGGGGCGGAAGGTCCGCGTGGTCGCGAAAACAGGGCTAGCGTCCCCAGGGACGCGAGCGCGCGGGTCACGTTGCGGACGATGCGCGGTCGCCTCGCCGAGCGTCCCAGGTAGGTGAGCAGGCGCGGGTCGCGGGAGGGGAGCAGGCTGTCTGGTACGACGATCGCCGCGCGGGAGCGCGCTGCCGCGTCGAGCTTGCGCACGCAAGCGGACACATCCCGCTCATGAGGGAGCGCGACGCAAAGGCGACGTCCACGCTGTTTTTACCTAGCCCCGCCTTCTCCCAGTCGTCCTCCCATGCGAGCAAGTGGGAGGTGATCGGCAGTTTTTCGGCGGCCGCGCGCTCCTCGAGGATGGCCAGCATGGCCTCGGCGAAGTCGCAGCCGTGGACGCGGTGCCCGGCGCGGGCGAGGGGGACGGCGAGCGTGCCCGTCGCGCACCCCATGTCGAGGACCTCTTCGCCCGCCTCGAGCGCGAGCAGGTCCAGGAGCCAACGCTCGTAGTCGCTGGTCGCGTCTCGCGTGAACGTCGCGGCCCGCTTGTTCCAATAAGCCTGCGAGTCTCGGTTGATTGTGCTGTTCTGTGTCGACATGAGGGGCCCTTCACTGCGCCTTGGTTGCATGCTTGCGCACTGCTATTGTATGTATAATGACATGCAGGAGGAGGTTTTCGCATGGCAACTGTGAATTTCAGTGTGCGCATGGACGCGGATCTGAAGCGTGAGGTTGAAGCGATCTACGCGGAGCTTGGTATGAATCTGACGTCTGCTGTGAATGCTTTCCTGCGTCAGAGCGTGCGCGTGGGTGGAATGCCGTTTGATCTGCGTTTGAATGAGCGCCAGCGCGAGACTGTCCTGGCGATGTTGGAAGCGGAGCAGCTCGCCTCTGATCCGGGTGTTGAGGCCATGGATGTTGAAGACGCTCTGGCAGAGTTGAAACGCTAATGACTCTGAAAGTCGTTTGGACAACGAAGTTTAAACGCGACTACAAGCGTGCGATGAAGCGCGGACTCGACATCGATCGTCTGGACCAAAGTTATCCGAACGCTGGCAGCTGGCGAGGAGCTTTCTGTCTCTCATCGAGATCATGCTCTCGGAGGTGAATGGCGGGGGCATCGTGAGTGCCACGTTCAACCTGACTGGCTACTGATCTATTACGTGGATGGGGAACGTTTGGTTTTAACGTTGACGCGGACGGGGACGCGCGCGGATCTGTTTGGGCTCTAGGTGTTGTGTCGCGTGGAATAATAGCCGCGTGAATTCTTCCCATGTGTTGCCGAACTTCTCCAGTGACTACCAGGAAGGTGCGCACGCCCGGGTGCTCGACGCCCTCGTCGCCACCAACATGGAACAGTCGAGCGGCTACGGCACCGACGAGCACTGCGAGCGTGCCCGCGACCTGATCCGGCAGGCCTGCCAGGCCCCCGACGCTGACGTGTACTTCCTGGTCGGCGGCACGCAGACGAACGCGACCGTCATCGACGCGATCCTCCTGCCCTGGCAGGGCGTCATCGCCCCCCCATACCGGCCACATCAACATGCACGAGGCCGGCATCGTCGAGCGCGGCGGTCACAAGATCCTCGACACCCCCGCCGTCGAAGGTAAGATCAATGCCGCCGACGTCGAACGCATCTGCTCGGCGTGGGAGGGTGACGGCGCGCGTGACCACATGATCGCCCCCGCCCTCGTCTATATTTCGCAGCCCACCGAGTACGGCACCCTCTATTCGCTGCAGGAGCTCGAGGAGCTCTCCGCCGTGTGTCGCGAGCGTGACCTCAAGCTCTTCGTCGACGGCGCGCGCCTCGCCTACGCGCTGGCCTCGCCCGCTAACGACGTGACGCTCGCCGACCTGGCACGCCTGACCGACGTCTTCTACATCGGCGGTACCAAGTGCGGCTCCCTCTTCGGCGAGGCCGTGGTTATCCCCGAGCGCGGGTCGATCCGCCAGTTCGTCACCCAAATGAAGCAGCACGGCGCGCTTCTGGCGAAGGGGCGCCTCCTGGGCGTGCAGTTCGAGGCGCTCTTCGAGGACGGCCTCTACCTGACGATCGGCGAGCCGGCCGTTAAGGCCACCGCGCGGATCCGCGAGGCCCTCAAGCGTGCCGGCTACGTCGTCACCATGGACTCGCCGACCAACCTGACCTTCGTGGCCCTCGACCAGGCGGGGCACGAGCGCCTGTCGGACAAGGTACGTTACAGCATCTGGGAGACCCTGCCCGATGGTCGCTACCTCGCGCGCATCGGCACCTCCTGGGCCACTCCCGAGGAGGACGTGGTGGCCTTCGAGCGGGCCCTGGTCCGGTAAGGGCAGTACTTCTGCATTCTTTGGGTGGAGTGCGCCCTTTAGGCATTCAGTTTGAAATCAGTCTGATAGCATAGTGCTATCGATATGCTGATTATGGAGGTGTGACATGGCGACCGCTACGGTGACTGTTCGGCTCGATGCTGAGGATAAGGCCGCGATGGAGCGTGCCTGCAAAGAAATGGGTCTCTCTATGAATACTGCGTTCACGATCTTTGCGAAGAAGGTGGCGCGGGAACAGCGGATTCCCTTCGTTGTGGAGGTTGATGGATTCTACTCGCGTTCCAACCTTGCTCATCTTGACCGCGGTATTGCGGAGCTGGAGGCTGGGCGTGGTATCTCGCGAGAGCTGATCGAGGATGCGTGACCTTGTCTGGGCCTCCGAGGCCTGGGAGGACTATCTGTGGTGGCAGACTCAGGATCGAAAGACACTGAAGCGCATCAACGCACTACTGCGTGATATTGCCAGGAATGGGCAAGGCGTTGGAATTGGTATGGCTGAACCGTTGAAGGGGCGTTACTCGGGGTGGTGGTCGCGTCGTATTGATGCGTCGAATCGTCTTGTCTATCGCGTGCGAGATGGTCGAGTTGAGATCATTTCATGTCGAACGCACTATGGGGATCACTAGCCTGTAAGCGACAGTCGTCCGGTGGACGGGCCGGGTGGATCGGGAGCGCGCTGCTGGGTTAGCCTGGGTGCATGACACTCGCCGCTGAGACGAACGACTTTTCCGCCCTGACCGCCTCGCGCCGCTCCACGCGCGCCTTTACGGACCGGGAGATTCCCGCCGAGGTCCTCGACGCGATACTCGCCGACGCGACGACCGCGCCGTCCTGGTCCAACACGCGCGCCTTCCGCGTTGCCCTGGCCACGGGCGAACGCGCCGCTCGCCTGCGCGAACACTACGGCCGTCTCTTCGACGAGGAGATCACCGCCCACGCCCGTAAGGCCGAGGATCCGACCGTGGAGATCCCCGTTCCCGACGGCGATTTCCCCGTGCGCAAGCGCTACCCGGACGAGGTGCGACCCGCCCAGATCGAGGTCGCGAAGCTCCTCTACGGCATCCACGGCATCGAGCGCGCCGACATCGAGGGACGTAACCGCGTGAACCGCCGCAACGTCATGGCATTCGAGGCGCCCGTCATGGGCTTCGTCTTCGTGCACGAGGACATGCTGCCGTGGAGCGCGATGGACGCGGGTCTCATGCTCCAGACCCTGTTCCTGTCCGCCAAGTCGCGAGGCGTTGACTCCTGCCCGGTTGGCATCCTCGCCACCTGGCGCGAGCCCGTCGAAGCCGAGTTTGAAATCCCCGAGGGCTACCGGTTCATCACCGGTTTCGCGCTCGGCTACGCGGATCACGAGGCTCCGATCAATGCGATGCAGGCGCCGCGCCCGCCGATCCAGCTCCTCGACGGCAAGTGACGCTACGAGCGATACGCCTCTCGGCGGTGTGCGACGCGCACGACCGTCACAACGAGGACGTCGTCTTCGATTGAGTAGATGATTCGGTAGTCGCCGACGCGGATGCGCCACGCGTTCTCCGTGCTTGCGAGCTTCTTGACCCCGTCGGGGCGAGGAGAACTGGCGAGTGTTTCAATGGCGTCCAGTAGGCGGGTTCGCACCGGGCGGTCCAGCTTGCGTACCTGGCGTGCTGCCGCCGAGGTGAATTCGATGCGATACATCGCTAGTCGTTGAGTTCAGCGCGCAGGTCGGCCAGGCTCACGCGCTGTCCGTCATCGTTGCGCACTGCCTCCCGGAAGGCCGCAAGATCGCGCGCGTCCTCGAGTTCTTCCAGGGCCAACAAGTCGTCGATGCCGATCACGATCGCAGTGAGACGGCCGTTCTTTGTCACGCCAATTCGTTCGCCGCCGTAGGACGCTCGCCCGAGGACATCGGAGAGGTTTGCGCGCAGCTCGCGAGTTGATAGGGTTGTGGCAAGCGTGTTCATAGTGTCATTTTAGTACACTGTGTACACATTCCGTATCTGGATGAGACTTCCCAAGCGTGAACAATTTCCCACGGACGTGCCGCGCGCCCAGCCGAGCGTCTACCGTGTCACGAGGCCCCGGCCTCGTGACATGTTCGCAATCGGAAGGACCCTATGTCCAAGAAGTACCTCTCTGTCGCCTTCGCCTACGTGGGAGTTATCATCGGCGCGGGCCTGGCGTCCGGCCAGGACCTGCTCCAGTACTTCCTCTCCTTCGGTGCGAAAGGCCTGATTGGTATCGCGGTCCTGGGTGTCCTCAACGTCGTCTTCGGCGTCGTCGCGGTGGGTTACGCGGCCTCGCTCATGGGCTTCAAGAAGCTCATCGGCGGCATATACCCGATCATCGGCTGGCTGGGCGTCGCCCTCCTCGTCGTCCTCGCGGTTGGGTGGCTGCGCGAGCGCTCCGCCGTCCTGCGTGAGGAGAACCTGCGTCGCAAGCTCATTCGCGTCCTCGTGCGCAAGCACGCCGACGACCTGGAGTACACGGACGAGCACCGTGCTCAGGCGCGAACCCTTGCCCAGGCCTCGGTCGTTGATGGCACCGAGCTGCGCCGCGAGGCCGACTCGATCGCCGAGCAGATCGCCGACACCCAGGACGACGCCGCCGCCTACGCGCGCGAGGCTCTGCCCGTTGATGAGGCCCTGGTCGAGCAGGCGATCGAGGCCGACCGGGCGAACGACTGAGTTAGTTGGCCGGCGAGGCCGTGGCCGCCTCGTGCGCAAGCAGCCAGGCTTCGCGCCTGATCCCGCCGCGTAGCCGCCCGGGCCGGTGGCCGCCACGACCCTGTGGCAGGGGCGGATCAGGAGCAGGGGATTACGCCCCACCGCTCCGCCGATCGCCTGGGCCGATGCGGGCACACCTGCGTCCCGCAGCGTGGCCGTGAGGTGCCCGTACGTGCGCGTCGCGCCGTAGGGGATAGCGTCCATTGCCTCCCACACGTGTCTCTGGAAGTCCGTGCCCTCGGGCGCGAGGGGAATGGTGGTGGGGGAGGCGTCCTCGCCCGCGAAGTATCCGTCGAGCCACGCCACCGCCGTGCCCAGAGCTCGCGCGTCGGCCTCGTCCCACCCGGCCTCGGCGAGGACAGCCTCCCGAGAATCGGGCGAGGTCAGGTCGAGCGCCGAGCGCGCCGAGGCCTCGTCGATGCCATAGGGGGAACCGAAGAAGCGCTGCCCGGCCACCCACAAACCGACGAGTGCACCGCCCCGCGCGGCCAGCGTGAGGCTACCGATGGGGGAGTTGTAGGTGGCGAGCGTCGGATCAGAACTGCTCGGGGTGATCTCGGTAGGCATACGCCCACACTGTCACGGCGACAGTGACAGCGCGAGTCCAGGCATCACGGACGGCGCTCAGTTCGTCACCCTCGAAGCCCTCCGCGAGGAGACGGTGACCGACCTCCACAGTGGGCGCGATGAAGGCGAGCACGTAGCGCAGGGCACGAATGGTGTCGAGTCCGCCCCATCCGCCGCGTTCTTCGCTGCGGACATGTGCCGTGCGCCGATCAGGTACTGGTAGTCCAACCACGCCTGGTCACGCTCGCGCGTGCACATGTCGATGATCCACTGGGCGAAGCGCGGCTTTGACGCCTGCGCGTACTCGGGGTTTGGCTGCCCGTCCGGGTGCGCGGAATGTGCTGCCAGATACGTCTTTTGAGCCAGAATTCCGCGCCACGTGTCGACCATTTCCATAGCGTGTGGCGCCAGGATGGGTTCTGCTCGTGAGAGCAGCTCTGCGTCACCGGGCTGGACGTGTGCGGCGGCCTCGATCTGGCGTAGATCCTCGAGTGTGAGCGGGGATGTGGAGACGGCATCGGTGCCGTAGGTGTACCCCGACGAGTGGTTGTAAGCGGTCATGAGAACCTCCTTGAAACGATGCGTCGATTGTACAACGTGCTCTGATCGTGTGGGTCTGTTTGACATTCGGGGATGGTGTCGAGGCCATGCGGGCGGGGCGTGGTACGCCGCGCGAGTTCGCGGCGCGCGTAGCCGCTGTAGTGAGATGGCAACGGCGCTGGTGGGGTTGCTCGCAATACAATTGACCTGTGGAACCCCTTCTTATTGCCGTGGCCGGAATGCTCATCATCGTGGCCTGCCAATTCATCGCCCCGAAGGTGGGCGTGGCATCCCCCCTGATCCTGCTGGTCGTTGGCCTGGTGATCGGGTTCCTGCCGCAGGTGGGGGCCATCGAGATTGAGCCGAACATCATCCTCGAGATGGTGCTGCCGCCCCTGCTGTTCTCGGCGGCCGTGCGTATGCCGACCATGGACTTCCGGCGCGAGATGCAGGCCGTCGCGATGCTCGCGATTCCCCTCGTGTTCCTGTCCGCCTTCGCGGTCGGCTTCGTCATCAACTGGCTGGTCCCCGCGATCTCCCTGCCCTGGGGTGTCGCGCTGGGCGCGGTCCTGTCGCCGACCGACGCGGTCGCCATCTCGATCGCGAAACGCTCGGGCGTCTCCCACCGCATCATCACGGTCCTCGAAGGCGAGGGGCTCTTTAACGACGCGACCTCGCTGGTTCTGCTCTCCGCAGCGATGAGTGCCGGCCTGGCCGCCGACGAACACGCCCTCAATCCGGGCCTGCTCATCGGCAAGGTCGCCATCGCCCTCAGCATCGCTGCGGGTATTGGCTGGGTCGTCGGCGAGGTCGGCGTGCGTCTGCGCGCCCTCATCAAAGAGCCCTCGGCCGACACGGTTTTCTCCTTCGCAATGCCCTTCATCGCATCGATCCCCGCCGAGCACCTGGGAGGCTCCGGCCTCGTTGCGGCCGTCGTCGCCGGCCTGGTCGTCTCGCGCCGCCGAGCCGCCACGATCTCCGCGGCAAACAGGCGTTTCTCCCAGCAGAACTGGCAGACCATGACGCTCGTCTTGGAGAGCGGGATCTTCCTGACGATGGGCCTGCAGGCCTTCGGCATTGTCGAGGAGACCGCCGCGTTCTCCGGCGGCTTAGCCTTCGCAGCGTTCCTCGCCGTCATCCTCGGTGCGCTCATCATGGTCATGCGAGCCATCTTCATCGCCATCATGCTCGCCTGGCTGGACCACCGACACAAGCGCCGTCAGCGCCGCTACGAGGCCGAGGCCGCCCGCATCGAGCGCTTCGAGAGCGCATGCACAAGGCGAGCGAGGTTGATGCCGACATGCTTCAGGCGCGCGACCTGAGTCCCGAGCACTGGGAGAATGCGCTCAACCACTATCGTCGCCGCCTCAAGCGTCACGCGCGCCGCAACGCCATGCGCGGATCCGACCTGGATTACTTCGAGAACGAACCGCTGGGACCGCGCGAGGGCAGCGTCATCGTCTGGGCCGGCATGCGCGGCGCGATCACCCTGGCCGCCGCGCAGACGATCTCGACGCACGCCCCGATGCGCGCGCTGCTGCTGTCGATCGCCCTGTTCATCGCCGCTGGCGCCCTCGTTATCCAGGGCCTGACACTGCCCGGACTCATTCGCATCGTCAAGCCCAAGATGGCCACGGGCGACATCTCCGAGGAGGAGCGCGCCAAGCTCCTGACAGTCATGGGCTCCGCGCTGGTGGATACGGCCCTCGCCCAGGCGATCCACGAGGTCGACGGGCAGACCCTGCTGTCCGCCGGCGTCTCGCGCACCCTCTCACGCATTAGTCACGCGGTCTCCGCCGACGACGAGGCCGCGGGGATGCGCATCGCCCGCACGGCCGACCGTGTTCTCACCGACATCCTCCAAGACGCCACGACACCGGACGCAGCTTCCGCGAGTGAGACGGACGACGACGGTCACGGTACCGTCGACATGAGCGAGGAGGAGGTTGAGCGTTCCTTCACGCGCGACCAGATCCGTGAACTCGCTCTGGAGGCCATCCACGCCCAGCGCGACGCCCTCCTGCAGGCCCGCGACGAGGGCATCTTCTCCTCGGCGGCCCTGGAAGGCGCCCTCGCCCGACTCGACAACGAGGAAATCCTGCTGGTTTCCAGCCGCGGCGTCGACAACTGATCATCGCTCCCGTGTCGACCGAGGGAGGCCAGCGCGTCAGTCCGTCGTCACCCGCGAGGCGTACGCCGGGTCGTCGGTGACTGAATTGAGCGCCTCCTCCAGGCGCTGCGGGCTCACGATCCCCTCGCGCGCCAGGACCCGGTAGGTCTGGTCGGCCTCGTGCGTGAGCATGTTCGTCACCGTAAAACCGTTGCGCTCGTAGAACGCCAAGCGGCGCAGGCGCTGCTGGTAGTTCCCCGCCTCGCGCACGACCGGCTCGATCTCGAGCAGCTGCGGCACGTCGCCGTAGCGCTCGCGGAAGTAGGGTGAGGATGCGCGTGCCGTAGCCCGCGCTGCGAGCGGCCCCGTCCACCGCGAGGAAGCCCAGGTAGAACAGGTCGGGGAAGACGAAGGAGAAGGTCAGGGCGACCACGTTGCCGGCCCCGTCCTCGCCCGCGGGCAGGGAGGGATCGATCCACGCGAGGAAGGAGACCTGGTCCATCTGGGCGCTCGCCAGCAGCTCGGGAAGGGGGATCTGCTCCTTGGGCGGGAAGGAACGCTCGTAGATTTCCTTGACTTTGTCGGTGATCGGCCCTTCGTTGGGCACGGGAATCCGGGTGAGGTCGGTCATGGGGTCAGTCTAGCCGCTCGGCTTCGCGCACCCCGGTAGGCAGTCGATGGGCGAGGTCAGGGCAGGGTTTTGGGGCACGTCATGTGACGTGGGACATGCGGGTTCAGGGCCTCCTCAGGGGACGATCAGGGGTCAGTCAGTGAACAGCGACGGTCGTGGGTGATGGTCGCTCACCTAGACTTGTATGCGGAATCAACAGCAGATGTGAGGATGAAGCGTGCTAGAGCTCAAGGAGATCGTCAAGGCATATCAGACCGCCAACCTCGTGCAGGTGGCGCTCAACAAGGTATCCGTGGCGTTCCGCGACAACGAGTTCGTGGCCGTGCTGGGCCAGTCCGGTTCCGGCAAGACGACGATGCTCAACGTCATCGGCGGCCTCGACCGCTTCCAGAGCGGCGACCTCGTCATCGACGGCATTTCGACGAAGGACTACAAGGCCCGCGACTGGGACGCTTACCGCAACAACCGCATCGGCTTCGTCTTCCAGGCCTATAACCTGATCCCGCACCAGTCCGTCCTGGCGAACGTCGAGCTGGCACTGACTCTGTCGGGCGTCTCGCGCTCCGAGCGCCGCAAGCGCGCCCTCGACGCTCTGGAACGGGTCGGCCTGAAGGACCACGTCCACAAGAAGCCCTCGCAGATGTCGGGCGGCCAGATGCAGCGCGTCGCCATCGCGCGCGCCCTCATCAACGACCCCGAGATCCTGCTGGCCGACGAGCCCACCGGCGCCCTCGACTCCAAGACGAGCGTGCAGGTCATGGACCTGCTGCGCGACGTGGCTCGCGACCGCCTCGTCATCATGGTCACGCACAACCCCGAGCTGGCCCACGAGTACGCGACCCGCATCGTCGAGCTGGCCGACGGCTGCATCGTCGCTGACTCCGATCCTTTTGTGCCCGCCGCGCAAGACCGCCGCGAAGCCAAGCCCGCGCGCCGCACCTCGATGGGCTTCCTGACGGCCCTGTCCCTGTCGGCCAACAACCTGATGACGAAGAAGGGCCGCACCCTCATGACCTCCTTCGCGGGGTCCATCGGCATCATCGGCATCGCCGCGATCCTCGCGCTGGCCAACGGCACCAACGCCTACATCGCGAAAACCGAAGAGGAGACGCTGGGCGCGTATCCGCTGACGATCCAGAAAACCGGCATCGACATGACGGCCGCGCTGTCCGTGTCGGCCTCGGACTCGAAGGACTCCCAGGCCGCGCCCGACGGCAAGGTCGGTGTCTCCAAGCTGCGTACCTTCGCCGACACGATCCGCGACGCGAAGACCAACGACCTAGCCTCCCTCAAGACGTACCTGGACAACAACGGTGGCGACATCAACGCGATGGTCAACGCGATCGAGTACGACTACGACATCATCCCGCAGATCTACCAGTCAGACACGTCCAAGGCGACCGTGCAGGTCAGCCCCGACCAGTCGATGAAGCAGATGGAAGCCGGTTTCGGCTCCGGGGCCTTCTCTCTTCAATGATGGTCACCAACCCCTTCTACCAGATGCCCGCCACGACCTCGCTGTATACCTCCGCGTACGACGTGGTCGCCGGCTCCTGGCCGAGCGGCGCGAACCAGGTTGTCCTGGTCTTGGACGAGGACGGCAACATCCCCAACATCTTCGAATACACCCTGGGTCTGAAAGACCACAAGGAATTCGACGACCTCATGCGCCAGTACTACCAGGGCGCCCTGGGGGATAAGAGCCAGTCTGGGGCGCAGTCGGGCACGCAGTCCGGGGCCAGTACCGCGACCTACGACTACTCCGCGATCCTGGGCACGACCTTCCGCCGCGTCAACGCCTTCGACAAGTACACGTGGGACGACACCTACAAGGTCTGGACGGACCGCTCCTCCGACGCGGACTACATGAAGAAGCTCGTGGACGGCGGCCAACAGCTGACGATCTCCGGCATCATCAAGCCCAACTCCGACAAGGGCGGTGCCCTGCGTCAGGGCATCGCCTACACGCCCGCCCTGACCTACCAGATCATCGAGGAGGCGGCGGCCAGCCCGATCGTTAAGGCCCAACGCGCCAAGCCCGACGTCGATGTGTTCACCGGCAAGACTTTCAAGGAGCTGGCTGACAACCAGAAGAGTCAGTCCGGCGGCTTCGACATGTCTTCCCTATTCACGGTGGACGAGTCCAAGCTCTCTGCCGCCTTCCAGATCGACCCCAGCAAGATGCAGATGGACCTGTCTGGCCTGGACTTTTCCGGCATGGACTTCTCCGGCCTCGATTTTTCCAACCTCGACATGTCGGGCCTGGATCTGTCGACCATCGACCTGTCGGCCCTTGCCGCCCAGTCCGGCGCCCAATCGGGCATGGCCTTCGACCTGTCCGGCCTCGACTTCGGGGAGCTGAGCAAGGACCTGCCGCAGCTGGCCAACGTCGACTTCCCAGACGATCATCCGCTCGGCCCTGGCCGACGGTGCCGTCAAGGACGGTGCGGCCGACTACCTGAGTGCACAAGCCTCCCAGATCGCCCAGGGATTCCAGGACTACGCCCGCGAGCAGATCGAGGCGGGCGGCACGACGGACTTTGCGACCCTGGCCTCGGCGTACTTCTCTCAGCCCGAGGTGCTCGAGCAGCTGCGAGCGGCCGTCTCCTCGGACAAGGTCGTTGACTCCGACAAGCTCGCCGCGAACCTGATGAAGGCGCTCGGCAATGACCCGGCCCTGGCCCAGATCGGCACCGACGTCTCCACTCAGGTCATGAACGCGATCTCCGCGCAGATCGCCGCCCAGCTGGGTCGCACTCTCAGCCAGGGCGTGAGCGCCGTCATTGGGCAGGTCATGCAGGAAGCCATGACGAACGCGATGACCTCGATGATGACGCAGCTGTCGACCGCGATCGGCGACCAGATCGGCGCGACCATGGAGCAGTTCGCGACCAACATGTCCAGCGCCTTCTCCGTGGATCCGCAGGCCTTCGCCGACGCTTTCCACTCCAACGTGGACGAGAAATCCCTCGCGGCCCTCATGGCGACGATGTTCTCCACGAACGTGCCGACGTTGGAGACGAACCTGAGGAACCTGGGGTGGGCGGACATCGCCTCCCCGTCGAACATTTCGATCTACCCGAAGTCTTTCGCGGACAAGGATAAGGTGAAGGCCGCGCTGGACGCCTACAACGCCGACAACAAGGCGGCGGGCGCGACCGATAAGGTCATCACCTACTCCGACGTCATGGGCACCCTCATGAGCTCGGTGACCAAGATCGTCGACATCATCTCCTGGCTGCTCATCGCCTTCGTGTCGATCTCTCTCGTGGTCTCCTCGATCATGATCGCGATCATCACCTACATCTCGGTCCTCGAGCGCCGCAAGGAGATCGGCATCCTGCGCTCGATCGGCGCCTCGAAGGGCGACGTGTCCCGCGTGTTCAACGCCGAGACCGTCATCGAGGGCCTCTTGGCGGGCCTGATGGGCGTCGGCGTGACTTACGGGCTGTGTGCGATCGCGAACGGCATCGCCTACTTCCTCGTTCAATGTGGAGAACATCGCTCAGCTCTCGCCGCTCACGGCCCTGACCCTCATCGCGGTGTCCGTCGGCCTGACTGTCATCGCGGGCATCATCCCGGCCTCGCGCGCCTCGCGCCAGGACCCGGTCGAAGCCCTGCGCTCCGAGTGACGCACGCGGCCTCGTCCCCTGTGGGACGAGGCCGTGGCTCGCTTCCGGGGCACGCTCGGCTGCGCTAACCTGGTCGTAACGCTCGTTTCAATAGCCGCGAGGAAAGAGGAATCATGCCCACTCCCGAGAAGCTTGCCACCGACGCCACCGTCGCCATCATGCTGGCCGACGGCTTCGAAGAAGTCGAGGCCCTGGCCGTCGCCGACGTCCTGTATCGCGCCGGCGTGCGCTCCGACCTGATCTCCGTGACCGACGCGCGTCACGTGACCAGCTCGCACGGCATCCGCGTCGTCGCCGACCTCATGCTCGAGGACGTGGACCTGTCCACCTACACCGTCCTCTTCCTGCCCGGCGGCATGCCCGGCACCCTGGGTCTGAAGGCCACGCCCGCCATCCAGGTCGAGGCGCTGCGCCGCTCCGACGCGTCCCAGCCCATCGCAGCGATCTGCGCGGCCCCCTCGATCTGTCCGAGCTGGGCATCCTCGACGGCCGCCAAGCGACCGCGAACCCCGCGTTCGTCAAGGCCATTGCCGAGGGCGGCGCGATCGTCCACGAGAACCCCGTCGTCGCCGACGAGTTCATCATCGACCAGCCGCGGCGCCGGCACCGCTCTCGAACTTGGCCTCGAACTCGTGCGCCAGCTCCTGGGTGACCAGGCCGCTGAAGAGGTCTCCCGCGGCGTCGTGCTCGCCCGCTGACGTCCCCTTCGCAACCCCGAAAGGATCCTCCCTTCGCATGAGTCCGCGTAAGCCTCGTCCCTGGCCCGACGCGCCCAAGCCCCTGGCGGCACCCGTGGTGGACAACCACACGCACCTGCCCACCCACGTCGGCGAGATCCCCCGGCGCGAGGGCGTGGCGCTCAGCCTCGAGGAACAGCTGGAGCGTGCCCGCGAGGTGGGTGTCGCCCGGATGATTTCGAGCGCCTGCGAGCTGCCCGACTTCGATCCGATGATCGAGCTGGCGCGCGCTCACGAGGGTGTGCGCGTCGCGATCGCGATCCACCCCAACGACGCGGCCCTGCACGCCGGCTGCGCCGAGCCTTCGCCCGACGGCCTGACCCCGACGGTGCGCGACTACCACGTGCCCCTCGACGAGGCCCTGGCCGCCGTCGAGGCGCGGCTGGACGATCCGATGGTCGTCGCGGTGGGGGAGAGCGGCCTGGACTATTTCCGCACCGCCGACTCCGGTCGCGAGGCACAGAAGGAATCCTTCCGTGCGCACATCGACATGGCGCAGCGCTCCGGCCTGCCCCTGCAGATCCATGACCGCGACGCCCACGAGGACACCCTGGCGATTCTCGACGAGCGCGCGAGCGCGGACCAGCGCATCGTCTTCCACTGCTACTCGGGAGACGCTCAGATGGCACGCCGCCTCGCCGAGCGCGGATGGTACGCCTCCTTCGCCGGACCCATCACCTACCCCGCGAACTCTGACCTGCGGGCCGCGCTCGCGGTCCTGCCGCGCGAGCTCGTCCTGGTCGAGACCGATGCTCCCTACCTGACGCCCGTGCCGTGGCGCGGCTGCCCCAACGCCTCCTACGTCATGGCGCACACGGTGCGTTTCATCGCGGATCAGTGGGGCGTCAGCGAGGGGGGAGGCGTGCGACCAGCTGCGGGCGAACACCGAGGTGGTCTACGGCACCTGGTGAGGGTTACTCATCCCGTGATGAGCGCGGGTTATTGGGCCCTGCGCGGCCGTTTTGAGCGTGTTCTCTGACTGGTGAATTGCGTCAAAGTGGTCGCGCGACGGTAACAAATTGGTTACGGTGGGAGTGTCAGTCCGAATCGGCCTGCCCGTCTGATGTGCCCGCAGTGAGCGGAGGATCGTCGGCGCGGTCCCGACACGGAACCTACAAAGTCTGGAGACACGTGAGCTTTCAGCCCTCTCGTACAACCGTCATTTCCGTCGCAGCCGCGACGGCCCTTCTGGTTGCCGGCACCGCGGCCACTGCGATCGGCACCTCCTATCGCCACGTCACCGTCGAAGTTGATGGTGTGACCCGCGATGTCTCAGGCTTCTTCACGACCGCGGGCGATGCTCTGCACAGCGCGGGCGTGACCGTCGGCGACCACGACCTCGTCGCCCCCGCCTCCGACCAGACCGTCGCGAGCGGTGACACCGTCGTCGTGCGCACCGCGACCGAGTACGACGTGACGGTCGACGGTAACCAGACCACGGCGTGGTCCACGGCATCGTCGATTTCCGGCGTGCTCTCGGCCCTGCCGGCCTCCGCCGCGTCCATGGCGGCCGACCGTTCCTACACCCGCGCCGAGATGCCCGTCGCCGAGGCTGGCCAGACCGTCCACGTCGTCGCCGACGGCACCACGAAGGACGTCGTCGTCTCCTCCGACGAGGGCACGACCGCGATCCTCGAGAAGGCCGGCATCACCGCCGGTCCGATCGACCGCGTCACCATGGAACACAACGGCGGCGAGGCAACCCTGCGCGTCGCGCGCGTCGTGCGCGGCACCGTGTCCACCACGACCGAAATCCCGTACGAGACCGAAGAGCGTGAGGACGCCGAGGTCGAAGAAGGCACCGAGAAGACCGTGCAGGAAGGCGCTGCTGGCTCCGAGGTGACCGAGACCTACCAGGAGACCATCGACGGCAACACCACCGTCTCCGCCGTCCTGTCCACGACCCGCACCGAGCCCACCAAGCGCATCGTTGCCAAGGGCACGAAGCCGAAGAAGGCTGAGGATACGTCGTCCAGCTCGTCCTCCTCGTCTGGTTCGTCGGGTTCCTCCTCGTCTGGTTCGTCTGCCTCTGCTCCCGCAGCGGTCTCGGGCGACGACGCTGCGATCTGGGCGGCCATCGCCCAATGCGAGTCCGGCGGCAACCCGTCGATCAACACGGGCAACGGCTACTACGGCATGTACCAGTTCTCTCTGCCCACGTGGCGTTCCGTCGGCGGCTCCGGTCTGCCCTCCGACGCCTCCGCAGAGGAACAGACCATGCGTGCGCGCATGCTCCAGCAGCGCTCCGGTTGGGGCCAGTGGGGCTGCGCCTACAGGCTGGGCCTCGTCTGACGTGACATTGCACGCGGGCGCGGCCAGAGTCTGGCGCGCCCGCGTGCGTGCACGTTAAACTGACCAGCAGTACCAATAGCGAGTAACTGGAGAATCGTGAACCACCACCTGAGCACCTCCCTCAGTGCATCCGCCGCAAGCGCCCTGCACGTCCTGGGCGCCCACGTGCGTTCCTTCGCGCCTTCCCCGCGCATCGTCCTCGGCGTCGCCGCCCTCGCATCTGCGGGTGTTTTCGGCGTCGCCGGCGTCGGTGTCGCCTCCTCGCGCACATCCGTCATGCTCGAGGTCAACGGCGTATCGCGCCCCGTGACCTCTTGGGGTAACACCGTCGGCGACGCGCTGCATGCCGCGGGCGTGAGCGTTGGCAGCAACGACCTCGTCCAGCCCGGCACCGGCGAGGCCGTGCGCGACGGCGACACGATCGTCGTGCGCACCTCCAAGCCCTACACGGTCACCGTCGACGGCCAGGCCCGTACTCTGTGGACCACGGCCTCGTCGGCCGATGCGATCCTCGCGGACGCCGCGCCGCTGGGCTCGGCCGTCAGCCTCGCCGCAGACCGTTCCTCGTCGCGTGACGAGCTCACCCCGCTCGTGTCCCGCGCACGCAACGTCGTCGTCACGGTGGATGGTACGACGCGCGAGGTCGCCGCACGTCCCGGGCAGGACGCCCGCGCGATCCTCGAGGCCGCCGGCGTCTCCGTGCACCCCCTCGACCGCGTGAACGTCACGACGGGCGAGGCCGGCGAACTGTCGATCAACGTCAGCCGCGTCACCCGCGGTGAGGCCACCGAGACCGTCGAGATCCCCTTCAGTGAGACGACGACGACCAGCTCTGACCTCTTCGTCGGTGAGTCCCAGGTGACGACGGCCGGCGTCAACGGCGCGACCACGTGGACCGTATGGCAGGAGAAGAAGGGCGACGAGGTCCTGACCTCCGTGCCCATCACCGAGCACTCCACGTCCCAGCCCGTGACCCAGGTGCGCAGCGAAGGGACGAAGGAGGCCACGCCGGCCGCCCTCGTCGCCGCCGGCATTGACCCGAAGGCCACCCTCGAGGAAAAGGTTGAGGCGGACGGCACGACCTCCGTGCGCTACCGCGCGAAGCTCGGCACGATCTCCACGAAGGAAGAGATCGCCGCGATCGCAGCCGACACGAAGAACACTGACTCCGCCACGGCTGCCGCCGCCGCTGCAGCTGCCGCCGCCGCGGGTGCCGTCCCCACCAACTACTCCGGCGAGGACCCGCGTTCGCTGGCCAAGCCCCTCATCGCAGCCCAGGGCTGGGGCGACAGTGAGTACCAGTGCCTGGTCCTCCTGTGGAACCGCGAGTCGCAGTGGAACCCCTACGCCGAGAACGCCTCCTCGGGCGCGTACGGTATCCCGCAGGCGCTGCCGGGCTCCAAGATGGCCTCGGCCGGTGCCGACTGGCGCACCAACCCGATCACCCAGATCAACTGGGGCATCGGCTACATCAAGGGCCGCTACGGCACGCCCTGCTCCGCGTGGGCGCACTCCAAAGCCGCGGGCTGGTACTAAGCCTGAAAGCAACTGAGGGCCGGGTCTGACAACGCGTGTTGTTGGGCCCGGTTCTTTTTGTCGGTGTGCGGGTGGAGTCGTGCTGGCGTGGCGGTTGTGCTTGTGGGCGCGCTGGTGTGGTGGCTCTCAGAGCGCCCTCATCCGGATAGGTAACGAACATCTGGATAGGTTATGAGCATCCGGATAGTTTATTAACCTATCCGGATGCGCTCAACCTATCCGGATGCGGCTAACCTATCCGGATGCGCCTCACCTATCCGGATGCGCGTAACCTATCCGCTTGGAGTCGGGGTTGTGGCACCTTGATACGTACCATACAATTCCCACGTAGGTTACCTAATATTCATCGTGATTGTGTCAGTGAGGTCATCATGCGTTTTTCCACCGTTGCTAAGTTGGTTGCGTCTGTGGTGATCGCAGGTGCAGGATTCGCCGGTGGTATGAAGGCTGCCCCGGTATTCGGCATGGGGTCCGGGGACCAGGGCGCGGAACCTGTCGTTACCGTTGACACGACCCTTGTGAAAAACTCTTTCGCCGACATTGGTGAACTTGCCACCGAGTCCTACAACTTCACCCAGGTGGGGAAATACTCTGAGGAGGGAACCAAGGTGTTCGGCATGGAAGTGCCGGGCACAGGCTCCCATTACCTCATCACGTATTCGGGAGAGGTCAAGGCCGGAGTGGCCGACGTGAGCCGGATTCAGGTCGAGGTGGACGAGGCGGGTCATGTTGTGACGGTGACCGTGCCTGCCGTCGAAGTTCTCTCCACCTCCATCGACCCCGCCTCGGTCGAGACCTACGACCAGTCTTTCTCCATCGTTAACCAGATCGAGGTCGGAGACGTCACCACATTCTTGGCGGATAGGGAAGCCGCCGCAGCACAGGAGGCTGTCTCCAAGGGACTGCTTGACAAGGCGCAGGGGCGTTTGGAAGACATCGTGAAGAAGCAGGTCAACGCTGTTCTGGGTGAACAGGCTAGCAAGTACGAGGTGCGCGTCGTCCTGCCGCCTACGCCCGCCCCGTGACGCTCCGAGCCTCACAGCGCCGCTTGCCCCGGCCTCGTCGGCCCCGTGCACTAGACTTGCCAGCGTGAGCCGATCCTCCCAACGAAACCAGCGCGACACGCGCAGCCGCCTCGACCCGACCCTGCCCGAGGGTGCCGTTCCCTCCGAGACGGGCCTGCTCGGCCCCTCGAAAGTCAAGGCCATCTCCGAGGCGCTCGGCATCCGCCCCACGAAGGTGTTTCGGGCCAGAACTTCGTGCACGACGCGGGCACGGTGCGCAAGATCGTCGCAGCCGGTGGCGTCGAAGAGGGCGACGAGGTCGTCGAGGTCGGCCCCGGCCTCGGCTCCCTGACCCTGGCGCTCCTGGAAGTCGGCGCGCGCGTGCGTGCCGTCGAGATCGACCCGCCCCTGGCTGCCGCCCTGCCCGAGACGGTGCGCGCCCGCATGAGCGAGGCCGCCGACCGCTTCCACGTCGTCACCATGGACGCCACCGAAATCAGCGGGTGTCGACGACTTCGGCGTGGACTGGCCCGCCCCCACGAAGCTCGTCGCGAACCTGCCGTACAACGTGGCCGTGCCGGTTCTGCTCAACATGCTCGAGGCCTTCCCGTCCATCCAGGGCGTCGTCGTCATGGTCCAGGCCGAGGTCGCGGACCGCCTGGCCGCCGGCCCCGGATCGCGCACCTACGGCGTGCCCTCCGTGAAGGCCTCCTGGTACGGCTCGGTCGAGCGCGCCGGCACGATTGGCCGCTCCGTGTTCTGGCCCGTGCCCGGCGTCGATAGCGCGCTCGTGCGACTGACGCGCCTTGAGACCCCGCGCGGCGACGACTGCCTGCGCCGCGCCACCTTCGAGGTCACCGACGTGGCCTTCGGCCAGCGCCGCAAGACCCTGCGCGCGGCTCTCAAGAACTGGGCGGGCGGCCCCGAGGCCTCCGGGGCCCTCCTGTCCGCCGCCGGCATCGACCCGACGCGCCGCGGCGAGACCCTCTCGATCGACGAGTTCGTCGAGCTGGGCCGCGCCGTCATCGAGGCTCGCGCCAACGGCACCCTCGAGGCCTCGACCGCGGCCCGCTGACGGTCGCTCTCGGAACATAGTCGGCAGGAAGAAGGAACGCCATGCGTGAAGTGCGCGCCAGTGCGCCCGGAAAAGTCAACCTGACCCTGCGCGTCGGCGCGCCCACGCCCGACGGCTACCACCCCCTCGTCACGGTCTTCGAGGCCCTGAACCTGCGCGAAACCGTCACCGTGCGCACCTCCAAGACACCCGGTGTGCGCGTCGAGACGATCGCGTACCTGCCCGACGGCAGCGTCGACGAGGCCACGACCCGCGCCATGGCGGACGTGGACCCGCAGACCCACCTGGCCGTGCGCGCCGCGCGCGTCCTCCAGCGCCTCGCCGCCGCTGGCCCCTGGGCGTCCACCGCCGCGGGCCTGAGCATCCGCGTCGACAAGCGCGTCCCCGTCGCCGGCGGCATGGCCGGCGGATCCGCCGACGCGGCCGCCGCCCTCGTGGCGTGCAACGAACTGTGGGAGCTGGGCCTGGGCGACGAGCAGCTGCAGGCGATCGGCCGCTCACTGGGCGCCGACGTTCCCGCCTGCCTGGCGGGCGGCATCGCCCTGGGCACCGGGCGCGGGGACCACATGAGCGTCCTGCGCGAGGGGGGCGAGGCCGGGGTACAGCATCACTGGGTCATGCTCCTGTCTGGGGAAGGCCTGTCCACCCCCGAGGTGTTCCGCGAGTTCGACCGTCTCGACGCGGCGGGTGCGCCCGCCCTGGCCGAACCCACGCCCGAGGAGGTCACCGCCCTGTGCGGGGGACCCGAGGAGCTGCGCCACTGCCTCGTCAACGACCTGCAGGCACCTGCCCTGCGCCTGCGCGCCGAGCTGGCCGAGACTATTGCCGCCGCGCGCGACGCCGGGGCCCTGGCCGTCACCCTGTCCGGGTCCGGCCCGACCGTCGCGGCCTTCGCGCGCGACGCCGAGCACGCCCGCGCGCTCGCGGCCACCCTGAGCGATGCGCCCACGGTCGCGCGCGCGATCCCCACCCACGGGCCCGAGCGCGGCGCCCGCATCGAATTGACGGAGGCCATCTGATGGCGCACCTGCTCGGAACCCAAAACGTCGGCGCCCTCGCTGGGTCGCGCAAGCTCCTCGAAGGGGTCACGGTCGGCCTCGATGACGGCAGCCGCGTCGGTATCCTCGGCCCCAACGGCGCCGGAAAGTCCACGCTCCTGCGCATCGTCGCGGGCACGCAGGAACCTGACGGGGGAGTGGTGACCCGTCGCGACGGTGTGCGCGTCGCCGTCCTCACCCAGGCGGATACCCTTGACCCCGAGGACACCGTCATCCAGGCCGTCCACCCCGGCATGGAGGAGTACGAGTGGGCCTCCGACCCGGCCGTGCGCGACATTCACGCGGGGCTCCTCGCCGACATCAACCCCGCCGCCCTCGTCGGCACCCTGTCGGGCGGACAGCGCCGCCGCGTCGCACTCGCCCGCGTCCTCGCGGCCACCGCCGACATCGTGTGCTTGGACGAGCCCACCAACCACCTCGACGTCGAGGGCGTGGCCTGGCTGGCCGCGCACCTGAACGCCCGCTTCGCCCGCCCCGGCGCGTCCGGCGCGCTCCTGGCCGTCACCCACGACCGCTGGTTCCTCGACGCCGTGTGCGAGCACATCTGGGAGGTCGTCCCCGGCGTCGATCCGGGCGGCGACCGCCCGCAGATCGCTGGGCACGTCGAAATCTACGACGGCTCCTACGCCGCCTACACGCTGGCCCGCGCCGAGCGCATGCGCCAGGCGGACGTGGCCGCCGCCAAGCGCGCCAACCTGCTCACCAAGGAGCTCGCCTGGCTGCGCCGCGGGGCGCCCGCCCGTACCTCCAAGCCCAAGTTCCACATCGCCGCCGCCGAGGCCCTCATCGCCGACGTGCCGCCCCCGCGCGACACCGTCGAACTGGTGAAGATGGCGACCGCGCGCCTGGGCAAGGACGTCATCGACCTCGAAGACGTCTCCGTGTCCTTCACGTGCCCCGACGGCTCGCGCCTGGACATCCTCGAGGGCGTCACCTGGCGCCTGGCCCCCGCCGAGCGCGTCGGCATCGTCGGCGTCAACGGCGCCGGCAAGACGACGATCCTCAACCTGCTGCGCGGCGACCTCGAGCCCACGTCGGGGCGCGTCAAGCGCGGCAAGACCGTCCAGGTCGCCACCCTCTCCCAGGACACGCACGAGCTCGACGCCCTGTCCGACATGCGCGTCGTCGAGGCCGTCGCCGACGTCGCCCAGACCGTCGTCGTGGACGGCAAGGAGGTCAGCGCCTCCCAGATGACGGAGCGCATGGGATTCACGCGCGCCCGCGCCTACACGCGCATCAGCGAGATCTCGGGCGGCGAGCGCCGCCGCCTCCAGCTCATGCGCCTGCTGATGAGCCAGCCGAACGTGCTGCTCCTCGACGAGCCCACGAACGACCTCGACACCGACACACTGGCGTCCATGGAGGACCTGCTCGACACCTTCCCGGGCACCCTCGTCGTCGTCTCCCACGACCGCTACCTCCTCGAGCGCGTCACCGACCACCAGGTCGCCCTCCTCGGTGACGGCCAGGTCCGCGCGCTACCCGGCGGCGTCGAACAGTACCTGCAGATGCGCGCCTCCGGCGACTTCGGGGCCTTCGGTCCGTCCTCTCGCACCGACGAGGCCGGCTCCGCCTCCCGCTCCGCTGCGCCCTCTGCGGCCTCCTCCTCGGGCGAGGAGAGTGCGGGGCAGGGGAGCGCTCGCGGCGGCGTGAGTGACGCTGCGGCGCGGCGCGCGGCCAAGAAGGAAGTGGCCCGCATCGAACGTAAGCTGGAGCGCCTGCGCGCGGAGGCCTCGAACCTGGAGGCGAAGCTGGAGAAGCTGTCGATCCAGGTGGCCACGGACCCCTCGGCGGTCTCCGAGCTGACGAAGGTCTCGGCGGCCCACCAGGACGTCCTGGCGGAAATCGACGAACTGGAGGAGGCCTGGCTCGAGGCCGCCGATTTGCTCGAGTGAGGGAAACTCTGAGTAGTGGCCGACAGGAGTAGATGCTGCTAGCGCGGCAGTGGCCGAGGCCTCGTCGCTTCATTCACAATCCCTGCCAGCGCGTCGGAATCTCACAATTATATTTTACAGCGCAAATATTGGATCGTGGTTCATTCGGCGGTATTGCGCGGTTCTTGACTGGGAAAAATTCTGAGCAACTCTTTGATAGTGGTCAGATTCCGCTACTATGTGCCCGGGTTCCTTCCAACAAGCGGAACCTAGGAGCGAAGCGGCGCTTCGAGCGCCCTTCAGGGCATGAAAAGAGGCTTGAGAGTTACATGAAACGCGGACCATTTATCGCCGGAGCAGGCCTGCTCGGTGTCATCGCGCTGGTGCCCGCACTGGTCCCCAGTGCGGTCGCGGCCGACGAGCAGTACGGCGCGACCGTCCCCTACACGCGATACGAGGCCGAGGGGGCGAGCAGTGATCTGCGTTCCCGGGGTGATGCTGATGCTTCGAAGTTCAACTCGTTCGTCGGTAACACCATCGAACTTGGATGGCGAGCGGGCGGCATTGGCCTGTTCGGCGGCGAGGGGCACGTCGTGACGGATAACCTCATCGTGCGCCCCTGCGCCGAGGAGATCCGCGCGGACTTTGGCCTAGGTGAGGATGCTCTGTCCGGTCGCGGCATCACGCTGCGCGACAATAAGCGCGACGACGAGGCTGTGGCCACCGAGCAGGCTCAGATCGTCAACCATGTGCTGGTGGGGGATCAGGTCGTGCGCAACGTCCCCGAGACGGAGAACTACAGCCTCTGCTGGTACCAGCGCGACGAGCGTGGCGCTCACGGCACGATCGACCGCTACTGGGTCTCCAAGGCGGACGGCGTGGACATCATGCCCGACATGGAGTACTCCGTCGAGGGTGGCAAGCGTGTCTACAACGTGACCCTCGCTGACTTGCCCCAGTACCTGCCGACGTCGACCGACTTCTCCGGCTCCTGCGACTACGTTGCCGATCTGGAGCGCTCGTGGCCGGCTGATGACGGCACGACGATCGTGATCCGTTTCTGGTTGGCGAAGTGATCGCTTTCTGAGCGACCACCCGGTCCAGCAATCGCCCGCGCTGCCCCTGGTAGCGCGGGCGATTCCTTGCATGAGGGCCGATCAGGCTAGGGTTTGCCACACCCGCGCAGCGCAGGCTCACCTATCCGAATTACGCAAAAGAAATGCAGTATTTATTTGCGTAATTAGTGATGGTATGGATGCGAAAAATAGTCCCCGACAGGCGTGCGAGCACCCTTGGAATTTCAACGAAAAACTCGGCACGTTTGGGATGTGTTTGCGAAAAAGGCGTATCACTGGAGTCAACAGCGCGGCCAACCCGGTCGCGACCGGCTACATTTCGGCCCCACGGGGCCACGTTGAAAAGGACACTCCAATGGCAGATATGCCCCGCATCCTCGACTGCTCCGTTACCGACTGCTCCTACAACAAGGAGAAGAGCTGCGGAGCCGCCGCTATCACCGTCGGCTACTCCTCCTCCTGCACGACCTTCATTCCGCTGACCGTCAAGGGTGGCCTCGCCAAGGTCGAAACCTTCGTCGGTGCGTGCCAGAAGGCCGACTGCGCCCACAACAACGCCCTCGAGTGCACCGCCGCCTCCATCTCGGTCGGCGCGGGCACCGCGGACTGCCTCTCCTACGAGGCGCGCTGAGTCTTACTCACTGACGAGGCCGTGGTTGGGATTACCCGCCACGGCCTCGTCGTATGGAAAGTACGGAAAACTCAGCGTCCCTCGCCCGAGCGCACCCGCAGCGTGGGGTGGGGGCGCAGGCCGCGCTGGCCGTTCCAGATGAGGTTGACGACGTGGGCGGCGACCTCGTCCTTCTTCATGCGCCGATCGTCCAGCCACCACTGGCCGACCTGTGCGATGAGGCCGACGAGCATCTGCGCGTACAGGGGAGACCAGGTGACGTCGAAGTCCGAGCGCTTGAACTGTTCGGCGATGATGTGCTCGACGCTGGTCGCCACGTCGCCCATGACCGAGGAGAAGGAACCCGCCGTACGGTCCGAGGGGGCGTCGCGCACGAGCACGCGGAAACCGTCCGTGTTGCGCTCGATGTAGTCGAGCAGGCCCAGTGTCGCGTTCTCCAGGATCAGGCGCGGGCGCTCGGAGGACTCCAGGGACGACTGGAGCGAGGAGATGAGGGCCTGCACCTCGCGGTCCACGATCACCGCGTACAGTCCCTCCTTGCCTCCGAAATGCTCGTAGACCACAGGCTTGGAGACCTTCGCCCGGGCGGCGATCTCCTCGACGCTGGTCGCGCCGAAGCCCTTTTCGGCGAATAGAGAACGCCCCACGGCCACCAGCTGCTCGCGGCGCGCGAAGCCGCTCATTCGTGTCCTCTTCTCAGCCATGCCCCCAGTATCACACGAGGCATGGGTCCGGCAGTGTGGGGAACGCCCAGTGGGCGGGGCCGCGTTTGAAAGCGTGCGAGGGGTGCAGGTATCATCACAGTGGACGCATTCCGCCTTGGTGTAACGGCAGCACAGAGGTTTTTGGTGCCTTTAGTCTAGGTTCGAATCCTAGGGGCGGAGCGACCGGTCCCGATGGGACCGCAGACCCCCCGAGGAGGAACATGTCTCGCCCCGCCGCCGTCATCGTCCTGGCCGCAGGTCAGGGGAACGCGCATGAAATCTGCCCTCCCCAAGGTTGTCCACCCCCTGTCCGGCCTGTCCATGATCGGACACGCACTGCGCGCCGCCCACGGCCTCGACCCCGAGCACTTGGTCGCCGTCGTCCGTCATCAGCGCGACGTCGTCGCCGCCGAAATCGAGCGCGTCCTGCCCAGCGCCATCATCGCCGACCAGGACGAGATCCCCGGCACCGGCCGTGCCGTCCAGTGCGGCCTCGAGGCTCTCGACGCGGCCGTCGAGCCCGTCTCCGGCACCATCGTCGTCACCTACGGCGACGTTCCCCTCCTGTCCACGGACACCCTGTCCGAGCTGGTCGCCACGCATGAGGGCGCGGGCCACGCTGTCACCGTCCTGACCTCGCGCGTCGAGGACCCGACCGGCTATGGCCGCATCATTCGCGACGCCTCGGGCACGGTCACCGCGATCGTCGAGCAGCGCGACGCCACGCCCGAGCAGGCCGCGATCAACGAGATCAACGCGGGTATCTACGCCTTCGACGCGGACTTCCTGCGCACCTCCCTGGCGTCCCTGGGCACCGACAATGATCAGGGCGAGGTTTACCTGACCGACGTCCTCGCGGCTGCGGCCCCCGCCGGGCGCACCGCGGGTGCCCTCGAGCTCACCGACCACTGGCAGAGCGCGGGCGCGAACGACCGCGTCCAGCTGGCCGAACTCGGTGCCGAGATGAACCGCCGCATCTGCGAGGGGCACATGCGCGCCGGCGTGACGATCGTCGACCCGGCCTCCACCTGGATCGACGTCGATGTGAGCGTCGGCGCTGACACCACCATCTACCCCGGCACCTGCCTGCGGGGTACCACCACCGTTGGGACCGGTTGTGAAATCGGTCCTAGCGCTACGCTGATTGATGCGGAAATCGGGGACCGCAGTGTGGTTCCTACCGCGTGGATCGGTCAGGGCTGCGTTGCAGCCGATACGATGGTCACGCCATATAGCACCATCGGCACATTGATCGCGGCGCCTCGCGCCTGATCCAACACAAGGAGAGACAACCGCATGAGCGGACTGGTGACCACCGGAGAGAAGAACCTCGTCCTCGTTTCTGGACGAGCTCACATGGACCTGGCTCACGCCGTGGGCGAGGAAATCGGATGTGGGGTTTCGCCGGTGACGGCCTACGACTTCGCCTCCGGCGAGATTTACGTGCGCTTCAACGAGTCCGTTCGTGGCGCCGATGTGTTCGTCCTGCAGTCCATCGCGGGCGACATCAACAAGTGGCTGATGGAGCAGCTCATCATGATTGATGCTGCCAAGCGGGCCTCCGCGAAGCGCATCACCGTCGTCGCTCCCTTCTATCCCTACTCGCGTCAGGACAAGAAGCACCAGGGCCGCGAGCCTATCTCCGCTCGCCTCATGGCTGACCTGTACCGCACCGCCGGCGCCGACCGCATCATGAGCGTCGACCTGCACGCCTCGCAGGAGCAGGGCTTCTTCGACGGCCCGGTTGACCACCTCTTCGCCATGCCGGTCCTCGTGGACTACGTGCGCGGCCGCGTTGACCTGGCCAACACCGCCGTCGTCTCTCCCGACGCGGGCCGCATCCGCGTCGCCGAGAAGTGGTCGAAGAAGCTGGGCGGCGCGCCCCTGGCCTTCGTCCACAAGACCCGCGACACCACCCGCCCGAACGTCGCCGTCGCCAACCGCGTCGTTGGCGAGGTCACCGGCAAGGAATGTGTCCTGGTGGATGACATGATCGACACCGCCGGCACGATCACCGAGGCCATCAAGGTTCTCATGGACGCCGGTGCAAAGAAGGTCATCGTCGTCGCCACGCACGGCATTCTCTCCGACCCGGCCACCCGTCGTCTCTCCGAGTCCGGCGCCGCCGAGGTTGTCGTCACCGACACGCTGCCGATTCCCGCTGAGAAGCGCTTCGATCAGCTCACCGTCCTCTCCATCGCGCCACTCCTGGCCCGCGCGATCCGAGAGGTCTTCGAAGACGGTTCGGTCACATCGCTCTTTAACTGAGCGCCTCCCGCTTCACATCCGCCCTCGCCGTGAGGTAACCTATTGGGGTTGCTCCGGCGAGGGTGGATCCGTATCCGCCGTTATCGACAGGGCCTGAATCGAAATGCTGCGCGTTTCCTTCACTCTGCCGACACCGACGCCGGACCTGAGAAACGAAGGAAAAATACATGAGCGACAACCCCGTCCTGCTTGCCGAAGAGCGTTCCGAGTTTGGTAAGGGTGCTGCCCGCCGCGCCCGCCGCGCTGGCAAGGTCCCCACGGTCCTCTACGGCCACGGCGCCGAGCCCCGTCACCTGGACGTTCCCGGCCACGACCTCTTCCTCATCGTTCGCGGCACCAAGAACGCGCTCGTTGAGCTGAAGATCGAGGGCAAGACCCAGCTGGCCCTCGTCAAGGACGTTCAGGTTCACCCCGTGCGCCGCGACATCCTGCACGCCGACTTCCTGGCCGTCAAGGCCGGCGAGAAGGTTGACGTTGAGGTCCCCGTCGTCGTCGTCGGCGAGCCCGTGCCCGGCACCGTCCACTCCGTCGAGGAGTTCACCATCCTGGTGAAGGCCCCCGCCACCTCCATCCCCGAGCACGTTGAGGTCTCCATCGAGGGTGTCGAGGCCGGTACCGCCCTGCACGTCTCCGACCTGTCGCTGCCCGCCGGCGTTGAGGTCGAGCTCGACCCCGAGACGGTCGTCGTGTCCGTCCAGGAGGCCGCCGCTGAAGAGGCCGAGGAAGCCACCGAAGAGGCTGCCGCCGCCGAGGGCGACGCCGAGTGACCCTCGCGTAGCACACGCTTTCCACGAGGGGGCGAGGCTGATGCCTCGCCCCCTCGTCGTATCTGCGATACTTGGGGGCATGAGTGACCTCCACGTGATCATCCCCGCCGGTGGTGCCGGCACCCGCCTGTGGCCGCTGTCGCGCCGCCGCCGCCCCAAGTTCCTCCTCGACCTGGCGGGCACGGGTCGCACCCTCCTGCAGGGCACGGTGGATCGCCTGGAGGAGTCGGCCTCGTCGGTGACCATCGTGACCGGCCAGGCGCACCGCGACGGCGTGCTCGCCCAGCTGCCCGAGTTCGCCTCGTCGGATAATCGCACCCTCCTCATCGAGCCGTCGGGCCGCGATTCCATGGCCGCCATCGGCCTGGCCGCCTACGTCGTGCGCGAACGCTTCGGGGACGATGCAATCGTCGGGTCCTTCGCGGCCGATCACCTGATCGCCCGCCCCGAGCTGCTGCGCGACGCCGTTGAGACGGCGATCGGCGCCGCCCGCGAGGGCTACGTCGTGACGATCGGGCTGACGCCCACCGAGGCCTCGACCGCCTACGGGTATATCGCGCCCGGTCCTGCCCTCTCTGACGGCTCCGGGGAAGCCGAAGCTGAGCGCGGTGCCCGCCGTGTTGCCGAGTTCGTGGAGAAGCCGGACGCCGACACCGCCGCCCGCTACGTGTCGCAGGGATACCTGTGGAACGCGGGCATGTTCATCGTGTCGGCGGGGCGTCCTCGCCGCGCACCTGGCCCGCCTGATGCCCGACATGCATGCGCGCCTGGAGACCATCGCGCGCGCGTGGGGGACCCCCGAGTTCGACGAGGTGCTGGCGGATAACTGGCCGCACCTGACGAAGATCGCCATCGACCACGCGATCGCCGAGCCCGTCGCCGCCGACGGGGGGAGTGGCCGTCGTTCCCGCCGACGCGCAGCTGGGATGGACCGACCTGGGCGACTTCGAGGCCCTCACCGGCATTGTCGCGCGCAGCGGCAACCTGGGCGAGGCGCTGCGCGTCGAATCCGACGGCGCGGCCGTCTTCGGCGCCCTCGCGCAGGACGGCGAGGGCCCGCTCGTCGCGCTCGTCGGCGTCCCCGACGTGGCCGTCGCTCTGACCCCCGACGCGATTCTCGTGACGCGCCGCGACCGCGCGCAGTCGGTGAAGGCCGTCGTCGACCAGCTCGCGGACCGGGGTCGCTCTGACCTGCTCTGACGCGGCGTCAACGCGCGGCGTAGAGCGTTCCCAGCAGGGCTTCCACGAGGGAGGCCGGGGTCGCCGCGCTCTGTTCGCTCTCGGGTGAGGTGCGCCGCCCCGCCCGCCGCGTGAGGGTGCCGGGCTGGTAGCGTGTTGGGCAGCAAGAAGCCCCGACGAAAGGCAGTACACGTGAACAAGCGGACCATCGTCGCACTCGCAACCACCGCGACCGCGGCCTCCTTGGCCCTCGGAGCTTGCTCGACCACGCCCGCCGCCACCCCCGCAGCCTCCGCGAAGGTCTGCGCGGCCATCTCCGGTGCCCACGGCGACGCCGCGTCGGACCCCGTTGCGACCGCGCTCGCGGGGGCCGCGAATGACGCTTCTGTTGCCTTGAGGCGGCCAGCGGGCCGGAGGCCCCGGCCTCGCTCGTGACCTCCGGCTGCACGCTGATCGTGGGCGCGGACTCGACCATGGCGGCCTCCGTCTCCGAGGCTGCACGCTCCAATCCGAAGGTTCGCTTCGCCCTCGTGGGTGCCTCCTTCGTCGACTCCAAGGGCGGTGCGACCTCCCTGAAGAACGGCTCGATCGTCGACGTGGATGCCTCGCAGGCCGCCTACCTGGCGGGTTACGCTTCCGCGGGCATGACGACGACGGGCACGCTCGCCGTCGTCGGCGGAGAGCGCGACAACGTCACCAGCTCGCAGATGTCCGCGTTCTCCAAGGGCGTCGATGCCTACAACCTGGCCAACGGCACGTCGATCACCGTGCTCGGCTGGAACCCCGTGACGAGCGACGGCACGTACGCGGGCAGCGCCGATGAGGTGCGCACGGCGACCGCCGACGCGATCTCTCGGGGCGCCGACATCATCGCTCCCTTCGCCGGTGAGGCCAACGAGGGCGCCGCGCGCGCCGTCACTGAGGCCGCCAACCCGACGGTGCGCCTCGTGTGGTCGGGCCTGACGAAGGATGACCTGAAGGGCCTGACCCGCGACGAGGCCCAGTCGGCTGAGACCGCGCCGATGTCCGGCCAGTCCGGCGCCTGGGCAGCGCAGCAGGTGGACACACAGTCCTTCGCGGACGCGTTTAGCTACATCCAGATCTCCGACGAGGTCCGCTCCGCCATTGGTGCTCCCGTGCTGACGGGTGTCGTCGTCGATTACAAGGACGCGATGGACACCCTTATCGCGCGGGTCTCCGCAGGTGAGAAGGCCTCCGTCGTGCCGGTGTCCCTGGCCTCGGGCGGCGTGATCCTCACCGGCTTCGGTGCCTACACGCCGATGCTGTCTTCCGAACTCAAGCTGGGCCTGTCCGACATGGCCGGCCAGATCGAGACGGGCGGCATGGTCATCTCCACGCCCTTCGACGTGTGAGCTGACTGCGCAGACGGCAGTGCGCCGGGGAAGTGTCCCCGGGGCACAACTCGTGAGGCCTCAGGCTCCCAGCACTGCCAGCGCAGCTCCCGCGCACAGGCCGTCCGCGTCGAGCACGAAGGCCGGGTCCACGCAGTACAGGCCCGGGCCGGTGGGAGTGGCGGGGGAGGTGCTGAGCGCTCCCGTCAGCGCGGTGCGGACCTGCTCCTCGGGCACCGAGGCGCTCAGGGCGCGCCCATCCGTGGAAATACTCAGAGAGAGGGCAGCGCCCTCCTCGACGACCGGCACGCTCAGGCGCTCCAGGAGAGTCGCCAGCAGCCCCGAGGCCTCGTCGACCGACACGGAGGCCGCGCGCGGGCCGGAAGGGGCCAGGGAGGCGATGCGCGATGCGCAGCGGTCCACGTACGCGCCGATCATTCCGTCGCCCACGGACTCCCAGCCTCCCTGCGAGCGGGGAGGGACGAGCCGTCCCCGCACGTTGCACCGGGCCTCGTCGATGAGGGCCAGCTCAGCGTCGGGGCCAGCGCGCCCTCGCGCGAGCGGTCGATCGCGCGCCCGCCCAGGTAGATGAGCGCCTCGCCCGAGGCCCTCACGTAGACCGCGCCATCGGCCATCACCATGCGCACCGAAAAAGCCGTCAGGGAGCGGGAAGCGCCCGCGGCATGAGCAGGGCGTGCCCGCCGGATGCTTCGATGATCGCCGCGCCGTCGCGCGCCGCGTCCTGATTCTCAGGGGTTTCGTAGCCGACGATCAGGCGGAAACGGCCGCCGGTGCGCGCGGACAGGAAGGAAGCGATACCCGCAAACAGCAACGGGCTTGCACAGCGTGTCATGTGCTGAGGGTAACACCTTGGGTGGTCCGTGCAAAAACGGGTATCAGGAACGAGGCAGGGGCTCGCCCTCGGGAGGCGGAGGAGGGACGCAGGTGGGGGAGTGCGCCGCTATCCTGGAGGCATCCACGAAGGAGGAACCATGCAGCTGACGAACCTGACGGACCCGGTCGAGCTCACGCGCCAGATGATCGATATTCCATCGGTGTCGGGAGACGAAGGGCCCCTGGCTGACGCCGTCGAGGCGGCCCTGCGTGGCGCCGGATTCGGATCGGTCCCGTCCCTGGAGATCCTGCGCGACGGGGATGCCGTGTGCGCGCGGACCCAGCTTGGCCTCGATCAGCGCGTGGTTCTCGCCGGGCACCTCGACACCGTGCCTATCGCGGATAACGTTCCCGGTCGCTTCGAGGAGCGCGACGGGGCCACGGTCCTGTGGGGGCGCGGCTCGGTCGACATGCTCGGAGGGTGCGCGGCGGCGCTCGCGCTCGCGTGCGAGGTCGGTGCTGTCCTCCGTTCCGGAGACGAGGCCGCGCTGAGCACCGATGTCACCTGGATCTTCTACGACCACGAGGAGGTCGCCTCCCACCTCAACGGCCTGGGCCGCGTCCAGCGCAACCACCCCGAGTGGCTGGCGGGGGACCTGGCGCTGCTGGGCGAGCCCACCGCCGCCCACGTGGAAGGCGGCTGCAATGGGACGCTGCGCGTCATCGCGCACTTCCCGGGGCGTGCCTCGCACTCGGCGCGCGCGTGGATGGGCGTCAACGCGATCCACGCGATGGCCCCCGTCATCGAGCGCATCGCCGCCTACGGAAACCCCGTCGTCATGGTCGATGGCCTCGAATTCCGCGAATCCCTGTCGGTCGTGCGTGTCGAGGGCGGCATCGCCAACAACGTGATTCCCGAGGCCGCGTCGATGACCGTCAACTACCGTTTCGCCCCCCTCGATGCGCGCTGACGACGCCCTGGAGTGGGTGCGCGGCATCTTCGAGGGTACGGGTGCCACGATCGACGTCGACGACCTGTGCGAGGGGGCCAGGCCGGGCGCGGACTCCGACGTCGCCCAGCGCTTCCTGTCGGTTGCCCGCCAGGTCGCGGCCTCGCGGGGCGAGGAGCTGCGGCTGAGCGCGAAGGTCGGCTGGACCGACGTCGCGCGCTTCACCCAGGTCGGCGTGCCCGCCATGAACTTCGGGCCGGGCGACCCGCTGTTGGCGCACACGCGCGACGAACATACGCCCGTATCCGATATCGTGAAGGTGCACGACACGCTGCGCGCGTTCGTGCTCGCGTAGCTGGCGCCGACGCCGGCACTACACAGGGAGGCATGACCATGACCAAGCCGACGCACACCTACCGCCGTGGATCCGTCGTCCTGCGAGGCGACCAGATCCCGCGCATGACCTCGGACGCATCGCTGCTCCAGTCCGACCAGAGCGCGGATTGGAAGCACGAGGACCCGTGGCGGGTCCTGCGCATCCAGTCCGAGTTCGTCGAGGGCTTCGAGGCCCTCGCGGAGGTCGGTCCGGCCATCTCGGTGTTCGGCTCCGCTCGTACCCGCCCCGACGATCCCCTTTACGCGTGTGCGCAGCGCATCGGCGAGCTCCTCGTGGATCGCGGCTACGCGGTCATCACGGGCGGTGGCCCGGGCATGATGGAAGCGGCGAACCGCGGTGCCTGGGAGGCCGGCGGCACGTCGATCGGCCTGGGGATCGAGCTTCCCCACGAGCAGGGCTTGAACCAGTGGGTGAACCTGGGCGTTAACTTCCGCTATTTCTTCGCACGTAAGACCATGTTCGTCAAGTACTCGCAGGGATTCATCGTGATGCCCGGGGGGTTTGGGACCATGGATGAGCTCTTTGAGTCCACGACCCTCGTGCAGACGGGGAAGATCCGTTCCTTCCCGGTGGTCCTCGTGGGGACCGACTACTGGTCGGGCCTGGTCGATTGGATCCGCTCCTCGATGGTCGATGCCGGCATGATTTCGCCTGGTGACGTGAACCTGCTGCGCATCGTGGACGATCCGGAGGAAGCGGTGCGCCTAGCGGTGGGATGCCTAGTAGTTTCGCACCCATTATGCGGGTGATATGTGCTGTCAAACGCCTGTTATCACGGGCCTAATTAATCGAATGGCCTATTTTTCTTTGATTACTCTTTGCGATGTGTTAAGGAAAAATGGCGCTTATCCGGTAAAATAGGTATGTTACCCCGCCTGAAGAGGCGCGGGCATAACTCTGAGAAGGAGTACTCTCATGGCAGCAATGAAGCCTCGCACGGGGGATGGACCCCTCGAAGTCAGTGCCGAAGGGCGCGGTATCGTCATGCGAATTCCCAGCGAAGGGGGCGGGCGGCTCGTCATCGAGCTGAACGCGCAGGAGGCGGCGGAACTCGCCGAAGCTCTCGGAGCGGCCATCTGACACTCAACAAGACTGCGGCGGAACAGGATCTCCTGTTCCGCCGCTTGTTCGTGAATGGGGCGCTCAGCGCTTGACGGCGACCGCCAGACCGTCGCCGACGGGCAGCAGTGCGGGCACGAACTCATCGGAGTCGCGCAGGTAATTGACGACCTCGCGGGCGACGACGGTGAGCGCGTCGCGGCGAGCGGGGTCAGCCACCTGGTCGCGCCACAGGGCGTGCACAAAAGCGATCGTCCCACCGGGACGCAGGATACGCACCGCGTGATCGAGGTACTGGGGGGTTTCCTCCAGGTCACCGTCCAGGACGACCATGTCGTAGCCGCGAGCAGCCATGCGCGGCAGAACGTCAAGGGCGCGCCCGGCGATGAGGCGCGTGCGATGCGACGACAGGCCGGCGGCAGCGAAGTTGCGGCGCGCGTGGCCCAGCAACTCAGATTCGGAGTCGATCGTCGTGAGGACACCGTCGGTGGCCATGCCGTCCAGCAGCCACAGGCCGGACACGCCCGCGCCCGTGCCCACTTCCAGGACCGCGCGTGCGCCGGAGACGGCCGCCAGCATGCGCAGGGCGGCACCGGTGCCGGCGGACACAGGGGAAGCGCCCATTTCGGTAGCGACGGCGCGTGCGGCGGTCAGCGCATCGCTTTCCGCCACGTAGTCCTCGGTGTACACCCACGTCTGGGCCTTGTCCGCCATCGCCTTTTTCCTCACTCGTGTTTGGTCGCCTGGGTGAGGTACGCCTGAGCGTTGATGCCTCCCCAGGCATCAGGGTACAGGCGAGGATGCGCAAAGGCGCGCTGGCGCTCCGACAACACGCGAAAACCTCACCTGACAAGCAGACGAAACCTCGGTCTCGTCGGCAAGGACGAGGCCGGGGCGAAGCCGCGTGGGCTCAGTGCTGGATGGGGGAGACCCCGAGGGGGCGGCCCGCCAGGCCGCGGTTCGCCGAAGAGAGTTGCTTGGCGAGGGCCGTGAGCTCCTCGGCGGCAGGACCCGAGGCGACGGCGACGGGCTCGCCGCGGTCGCCGCCCTCGCGCAGCGCGATGTCGATGGGTACCTGGGCCAGCAGCGGCACGGAGTAGCCCAGCTGCGCGGTCAGGCGCTGCGAGACGGACTCGCCGCCGCCCGCACCGAAGATCTCCAGGCGCGAGCCGTCGGGCTGGGGCAGGAACGACATGTTTTCGACGACGCCGATGACCTTCTGGTTCGTCTGCGAGGCGATAGAACCGGCGCGCTCAGCGACCTCGGCGGCCGCGACCTGCGGGGTCGTCACGACGAGGATCTCCGAGTTGGGTAGCAGCTGCGCGATCGAGATCGCGACGTCGCCCGTGCCCGGAGGCATGTCGATGAGCAGGACGTCCAGGTCGCCCCAGAACACGTCCGCGAGGAACTGCTGGAGGGCGCGGTGGAGCATGGGGCCGCGCCAGATGACGGCCTGGCCGTCGGGCACGAACATGCCGATCGAGATGACCTTGACGCCACCCGCGCCCACGGGCGGGATCATCATGCCGTCGATGACCTGCGGGTCGTGATCCACGCCGAGCATGCGCGGGATCGAGAAGCCGTAGATGTCCGCGTCCATGACGCCGACCTTGAGGCCCTGAGCGGCCAGCGCGGCGGCCAGGTTCGCGGTCATGGAGGACTTGCCGACGCCGCCCTTACCGGAGGTGACGGCGATGACGCGCGTGAGGGAGTCGGGGCGGGCGAAGGGAATCTCGCGCTCGGGGCGACCGCCGTTGAGCTTCTCGCGCAGCGCCTTCTTCTGGGCCTCGTCCATGACGCCCATCTCGACGGATACGTTCTCGACGCCCTCGAGGGCACCCACGCGCTCGGTGACGTCCTTGGTGATCTGGGTGCGCAGGGGGCATCCGGCGGTGGTGAGCAGGACCTTGACGGCGACGGATGAGCCGTCGATCGTGACCAGGTCGGGGGTCACCATGTTGAGGTCGGTGATGGGGCGGCGGATCTCGGGGTCGATGACCTGGCCGAGAGCCTCCATGACGGAATCAAGCGTGACTGGCATGGACTCCACTCTACTGGCCGGTGTGCCCATCTTCTAGGGGACGAAAGGCACCATCGGCCTCGACCTCAGCCTCCGCCTCGTTCGACGAGGCGTTGGCCGCGTCCGCGGCGATCTCCGCGCGCAGGTCCTCGAGCATGTCGCGCAGCTCGGAGCGCACGAAGTCGCGCGTGGCGACGTCCTGAAGCGCCAGGCGCAGGCCGGCGATCTCGCGGGCGAGGTACTCGGTGTCGGCGAGGTTACGCTCCGCGCGAAGGCGGTCCTGCTCGGCCACGACGCGGTCGCGGGCGTCCTGGCGGTTCTGCGCGAGCATAATCAGCGGGGCCGAGTACGAGGCCTGGGTTGAGAACGCGAGGTTCAGGAGGATGAAGGGGTAGGGGTCCCAGGCCGCTTTCTCGCTGATGCCGGCGAGCAGCAGGTTTGCGCCGATCCACGCGATGACGAAGATCGTCATGTAGAGGACGAATTTGGGCGAACCCATGAAGCGGGCGGTGGCTTCGGCGAAGCGGCCGAAGCCGTCGCCGCTGCCCGACGAGCGGCGGAAGAACCACCGACGCTTGTCGATTGGGTTATCCAGGCGATCAGCCATCGATGCTCCTTGCCATCATGCGGTCGGTTACGTCGTCGTCGAAGTCTCGCCAGTCCTCGGGCAGCAGCTCGTCGAGGATGTCGTCGACCGAGACGGCGCCGTGCAGGTGACCGTCCTCGTCGACGACGGGCAGGACCGTCAGGTTGTAGGTTGCGAGCAGACGCGTCACGGTCGCGATGTGCGCGTTGGGGTCCACGGACTCGATGTCGCGGTCCAGGATCGTGCCGAGCAGCGTCTGCGGGGGTTCGCGAAGCGCGCGCTGGATGTGGACCATGCCCAGGTACCGTCCGGTCGGGGTCTCCTGGGGCGGGCGGGCGATGAAGGCGACGGTCGCGATCGAGGCCGGATGTCCTCGCGTCGCACGGCCGCAAGCATCTGCGCGACGGTGGCGTTAGGGGCCGAAAACGACGGGCTCGGTGGTCATGAGCGAACCGGCGGTCGACTCGTCGTAGGTCATGAGTCGACGCACGTCCTCGGCCTCTTCGGGCTCCATGAGGGCGAGCAGGGACTGAGCCTTCGCGGCGGGCAGCTCGGCGACGAGATCAGCCGCGTCGTCGGGCTGCATGACGTCCAGGACGTCGGCGGCTCGGGCGGCTTCCAGCGCGGAGACGATCGCGATACGGTCGTCGTTACCCAGCTCCTCGAGCACGTCGGCGAGGCGCGCGTCCGTCAGCTGCATGGCGACCGCCATCTTGCGGTCCTGGGGGAGCGTGTGCATGAAGTCCGCCAGATCCGCGGGACGCATGTCCTCCGTGTACTGCACGAGCGCGGTCGCCGCCTGGTTGGTGTCGGTCTTGAGCAGGCCGGACACCTCGGACACGTCCACGGTGAGGGTCTCGCCGCTGCGCGTGAAGCCGAGGGAGGAGGTGCGCACGCGCTGGACGTGCAGGGTGGAGATCACCCAGTCCTTGGGGCGGCGCTGGCGCATCGCGACGTCGAGGATGCGCACCTGCCCTGAGCCGTCGTTCATCGTGACGACGCGGTCGAAGAGCTCGGAGAGCACGAGCGTCTCGATGGGGCGCTGCGTGAAGGAGCGGATGTTGAGTAGGCCCGTCGTGATGACGGAGCCGGATTCGATCGAGGTCACGCGGGTGAGCGGCAGGAAGACGCGCTTACGCGGGCCGACCTCGACGACGAAGCCGATGACGTTGGCCTCGGATTTCAGCCGAAAGATGACAACGACATCGTGAATCTTGCCGACCTGGTCGCCCAAAGGGTCGAAAACACTGGTGCCAGCGAGCTTCCCGATGTAGACGCGGCGGCCCTTGGTGCCTAGCTCAATAGATGCAATGCTCACTCTTCCATCTTAGGCTGGTGACCACAGATGCGTACTGATGAGCCGGTCGCTGCATGAACAATGCGTTCCATGCCACCGATGCCGGGGACGAAGGAGAAGAAATGGCTGTCGTGACGGACCCGCAGATGCCCACGGGCACCGAGGTCGCCTCGTACGAGACCTACGCGCAGGCCCGCGCCGGTGTCGACTTCCCTGTCGGATGCCGGCTTCGACGTTTCCGCGATCACGATTGTCGGCTCTGACCTGCACCTCGTCGAACGCGTCAGCGACGCCTGACGATCGCCCGCGCGTCCTCTCGGGGGCCTCCAGCGGCGGCCTGTGGGGAGCACTGGGCGGCATGCTCATGTCCGCCGGGCAGAACGCGAGTGGAACGGGTTCGTGGGTTGCCGGCGGCATCGTCGTCGGCGCGCTGGTCGGCATGGCCCTGTCCGCCCTGTCTTTCATCATTCGCGGACGCAGCCGCGACCTCGTGTCCTCTCAGCAGGTTGTCGCGCAGCGCTACGCGGTCCTGGCCTCGGCTGACATCGACCGCGCCTATCAGATCCTGCAGCGCACCCCCGGCAACCGTGCGCGCGTCGTCCGCCCGCGTACGGAGCAGGCACGCACCAAGAAGGATTCCGTCGGTTTCTTCCCCGACGGCCGCCCCCGCTTCGGTGCGGCGACCAAGGACGGGGAGGTGCCCGGCGGACACGAGGACGCCCCGGCCTCGTCCCCTGACAAGGACCAGACCGAGGCGTAACCTCAGCATCTGCGTGCGGCTCAGCGGGACTGAACGCGCGCGATCCACTCCTCAACGTCCGCGATCGTGCGCGGGATGTCCTCAGAGATGCGCGTGACCGTGCCGTCGGCGTTCACCACGACGTCGTCCTCGATGCGCACGCCGATGCCCCGGTATTCCTCGGGGATCAGCAGGTCGTCGGCGCGGAAGTACAGGCCCGGCTCGATCGTGAAGACCATGCCCGGCTCCAGCAGCGCGCCCTGGTAGAGCTCCGCGCGCGCCTTTCGCGCAGTCGTGCACGTCCAGGCCCAGGTGGTGGCTGGTGCCGTGCGGCATCCAGCGGCGGTGCTGCTGGCCCTCGGGTGCCAGGGATTCTTCCGGGGTGACGGGCAGGATGCCCCACTCGTACAGGCGGGCGGCGATGACGCGCATCGCGGCATCGTGCACGTCCTTGAAGCGGCAGCCCGGCTCGTTGGCGCGTGCCAGGGCGGCCTCGCAGGCGTCGAGGACGGCCTGGTAGACGCGGGCCTGGACCTCGGTGAAGCGGCCGTTGACGGGCAGCGTGCGCGTGATGTCAGCCGTGTAGAGGGAGTCGACTTCGACGCCGGCGTCGACGAGCACCAGGTCGCCCTCACGCACCTCGCCGTCGTTGTCGATCCAGTGCAGGGTGTTCGCGTGGTTGCCCGACGCGGCGATCGTCTCGTAGCCCTCGCCGTTGCCCTCCTCGCGGGCGACGGCCGCAAACGCGCCCTCGATGACGCGTTCGCCGCGACGGTGGCCCACGGCGCGGGGCAGGACGCGGATGATGTCCTCGAAGCCGGCCTTGGTGACCTCGACCGCGCGAATCAACTCGTCGAGCTCGAAAGCATCCTTGATGAGACGGATTTCGGAGAGGCGCTCCTCGAAACGCTCGTCGTCCTCGCGGGCCTCCTCGCCTGCCGGCAGCCCGGCCTGGGTGCGCACCTCGTTGACCATCGCCTCGACGTGTCCATCCACGCCGCGCACGATGCGCAGCTGAACGGTCCCGGCGTCCTTCGCCAGCACGTCGCGCAGCGTGTCGATGTGGCGGGTCTCCAGGCCGGTCTGCGCGCTCAGCTCCTCGAGCGAGGGGCGCGCGCCCACCCAGAATTCGCCGTAGCGGGCGTCCGCGTAAAACTCCTTGGAGGAACGCGAGGCGCGGGGCTTGAAGAAGAGCAGGGGAGTGTGGGTGCCGTCCTCGTTCGGCTCCAGCACCAGGACGGTGTCCGGCTCCTTCTCGCCGCCCAGGCCCGACAGGTGTGCGAATGCGGAGTGCGCGCGGAAACGGTAGTCGCAGTCGTTGGAGCGGACCTTGTAGGGGCCCGCGGGCACGACGAGGCGCTCACCCGGGAAGGGGGCGCCGGCCTTGAGGGTGCGGTCGGCCACGAAGTCGGCGACGCGCTCGCGCTCGGGCAGTTCGGAGGGGCGAGGCCCCCATCCGGAGCCGATGAAATCGCGGAAGGCGGAGGACTGGGGCTGACGGGAGCGGTTTTCGCCTCGATCGGCCATGGACTGGGAAGCTTCTTCACTCATGGCCACTATTCTACGGCTCCTCGGCGCCTCGGGCGGGCCCGATGGTCATGACAAACCCCGGCCTCGTGTCCCTGTGGCGCGCTGCGCCGGGAACGAGGCCGGGGCCGTGTCGGGTGGAGGAGGCTCAGTCCTGGAGGGTGAGCTCTCCGGCGATGGACAGATCCATCCACCGCTTGAAATCCGCGCCGCGCTTGCCCTGCGAGAGCAGGAAGACGGTCTTGGCGTAGAGGGCCCTCGAGCGTCATGTCGTGCGCGCTGATCGCGCCCAGGCGAGCCAGGGCGTTGCCGGCCTCGTAGTGGCCGAGCATGACCTCGGACTGGTAGCACTGGGAGGCGACGATGATCGGCACCTCGGCCTGTGCGAGCTCGGACAGGACGTCCACGAGGCCCGGTTCGGAGGCCGGGATGTTACCCACGCCGAAGGTGCGCAGGATGACCGCGTCCGGGTGGGGCGTCGTCATGGCGCGCAGTCGCGCGGCGCTCATGCCGGGCACCACGTCGATGACGGCGACGTCCTGGCGCGTGTACGGGCTCGGATCCTGCCAGCCGGTGCCCGCGCTCGGAGCCCCGTACCAGCGCCACGGGGCACCCGTGCGCGCCATGGGGGACACGGAGGGCGACTCGAAGCCGCGGAACGCCCACGACGAGGTCTTGGTGGCGCGGTTGCCGGCCAGGAGCTTGTGCCCGAAGAACAGCATGACTCCGCGGGCGTGGCGCGAAATCGCGGCGCGCAGCGCGCCCGTGACGTTCGCCGATGCGTCCGAGCCGACGACGCCGAGCGGGTACTGGGACCCGGTCAGGACGACCGGCTTTCCCATGCTCGCCAGCGCGTAGGACAGGGCCGCAGCCGAGTAGGCCATCGTGTCCGTGCCGTGCAGGACCAGGAAGGCGTCGGCCGTCTCGGCGTGCGCGTTGATGTCGTCGATGATGGCCTGCCAGTCCTCGGGGGTAGCCTCCGAGGAGTCGATGAGCGGGTCCAGCGTCGACATCGTGATGTTCGAGGCCAGTCGATGCCCTCCAGCTGGGAGCCGAACCAACCCTGCAGGTCAGCGCCGGGACGCAGCCCCTCGGGAGAGTCGACCATGCCGATCGTGCCACCGGCATACGTGACGTGAAGACGCACTGTTCGTCCTTTCTTACTCGCCCGCCACCAGGGTTTCCTCGCCCTGCAGCGAGGCGGCGGCCTCGTCGGTCAGGTTACCGACGCGCCCACGCACGTAGTACCAGCCAGCGACCATGAGGATGACGACCACGCCGAAGAGCGCGAGGGTCCAACGGCCCGACTCGGAGGTGACGTTCGAGGCCACGACGACCGCGAAGAAGAGCAGCGCCAGGTAGTTGGTGTACGGGGCACCGGGCATGCGGAACTCGGGGCGCGCTTCCTCGCCGCGCTTGACCTTGCGCAGTAACGCCAGGTGCGAGATGAGGATCATCGCCCAGGTGCCGGCGATGCCGATGCCCGCCAGGTCCATGACGATGTTGAAGGCATTCTCCGGAACGAAGGCGTTGAGCAGAACGCCGAGAAGACCCAGCGACGCGGTGATGATGATGCCGCCGTAGGGGACGTGGTTCTTGTTGAGGCGAGCCGCGAAGCGAGGGCCTTCGCCCACGAGCGCCATCGAGCGCAGCGTGCGGCCGGTCGCGTACAGGCCGGCGTTGAGCGAGGACAGAGCGGCGGTCAGGACGACGACCTGGATGATGTCGCCCGCGTGAGGTACGCCGAGACCGGAGAAGAACGTCGTGAAGGGAGACTCATTCGACGAGTAGGCGTTGTAGGGCAGCGCTAGGGCGAAGAGAACGACGGAGCCGACGTAGAAGAAGAAGATACGGATAACCATCGAGTTGATGGCCTTGGGCAGGATCTTCGCGGCGTCCTTGGCCTCGCCCGCCGCGACGCCCACCATCTCGGTGCCGCCGAAGGCGAAGACGACGCCCAGCGTGAGGGCGAAGACGGGGGCCAGGCCCTCGGGGAACCAGCCGCCGGACTCGGAGATGTTGTGGACACCCGCGGTGTACTCGCCGACGGGCGACTGCGTGAGGATCGCCCAGATGGCGACGCCCATGAAGATGAGGATCGTCGCGACCTTGATCATCGCGAACCAGAATTCGGCCTCGCCGAAGGCCTTGACGCTCATCATGTTGAGGACGAACACGAGGCCCAGTGCGACGAGGGCGATCACCCACTGAGGGACCACCTTGAACATGTTCCAGTAGTGCATGTAGAGCGCCACGGCGGTGATGTCGGCCATGACCGTGACCGCCCAGTCCAGGAAGAAGAACCAGCCGGTGATGAACGCGCCCTTTTCGCCCAGGAACTCGCGGGCGTAGGACACGAACGCGCCCGAGGAGGGGCGGCGCACCGCCAGCTCGCCGAGTGCGCGGACCATCAGGAACGCGAAGATGCCGCACACCGCGTAGGCGAAAGCCAGAGCGGGGCCGCCCTGGGCGAGACGACCGCCCGCGCCTAGGAACAGGCCGGTGCCGATCGAACCGCCGATCGCGATCATCTGGATGTGTCGGTTTTTCAGAGCCTTGTTGTACCCAGCGTCTCCGGCGTCAGTCGCGGTGGACACCTGGGTCTGATCCTTGTCAGACACGCGTGTACTCCAATCGGTGTTGAGGGAGGCCAAACGGCCGTGTGATGCCAGTTTCCTACAGCGGGCAGCCCGCCGCCGCAGGTGGGAGGTTAGTCAAAAACGATGGTGTTAAGGCGGGAGAACGTGCAGACAACAAGGTCAAATTCAAGCAAATACGGGCTCTTTGGTGAGGCGCGTGGCGCACGCGGGAGGTGTTCACCCGCGCGGTTGTGTGATGGGATTAATGGGGTAATCTCAAATGGTGAAGCGAATTGACCCCCACACCCATAGCGCGTATTCAGACGGGACGGATACGCCCGCGCAGCTCCTGGCCATTGCCGCGCAGGCCGGGCTGGATGCCATCGCGCTGACGGACCACGACACGACGACCGGCTGGGACGAGGCCGCGGCCGCCGTCGCGCACACCGGCGTGAGCCTCATTCGGGGCGCCGAGATGTCGTGCTCGTCCTCGGGGATCACCGTGCACCTGCTGGCCTACCTTTTCGACCCGGCCAACCCCGGCCTCGTCGATAATTTCCGACGCACGCGAGAGGACCGTGAGACGCGCGCCGTGCGCATGGTCGAGAACCTATCGGCCGACTACCCGATCACGTGGGAGGACGTGGCCGCCTTCGCGCCCGAGGGTGGCCCCGTGGGGCGCCCGCACATTGCCGACGCGCTCGTCGCCGCCGGAGCCTTCCCCGACCGCAGCGCCGCCTTCGTTGCGGTCCCTGCACCCGTCGGGCCCCTACTACGTGCATCACTGGGCACCCGACCCGGTCGAGGCCGTGCGATGCGTGCGCGAGGCCGGGGGAGTGCCGGTCCTGGCCCACCCCCGCGCTCGCAAGCGCCAGCGCCTGCTGCCCGAGGCCGTCATCGCCGACATGGCGGCGGCCGGACTCTTCGGCATCGAGCGCGACCATCGCGACCACGCTCCCGAGGATCGCGCTGACGTCGAGCGCATGGCGCGCGAGATGGGCCTGGCGGTGTTTGGCTCCTCCGACTACCACGGGACGGGCAAGCCGAACCGCATCGGCGAGAACACGACGGATCCGCAGGTGATCGCCGAGGTTATCGCGCAGGGCGCTATCGAGGTGGTCGAGCCGTGAGCCTCTTCGACGTCACACTCTTCGCGACTGCCTTCGCGACGCTGACGGTCATCATGGACCCCATCGGGACCGTGCCCGTCTTCCTGGGCCTCACCGCCCGATACTCCCAACCCAAGCAGCGCCGCGCTGCCATCCAGGCAACCTCCGTCTCCTTCGGCGTCATCCTGACCTTCGCGATCCTGGGCGGGCAGATCCTGCGGCTCCTTCACATCTCGATGGAGGCGCTCCAACTCTCCGGCGGCGTCCTGCTGTTCCTCGTCGCCATGGAGCTCCTCATGGGCACGGACTCGTCCTCTCCAGATACGGGGGACGAGGGCGTCAACGTCGCGCTCGTCCCGCTGGGCACGCCGCTGCTCGCAGGCCCCGGCTCGATCGTCGCCGTCATGGTGGCCGTCGGGCAGGCGGGCACGAACGTGGGATCGTGGATCGCTGTCATCGTCGCCGTCGTTCTCGCGCACATTGTCATGTGGCTGACGATGCGTTTCTCGCTGATGCTGTCCAGGATGCTCGGCCCCGGCGGCATCATGCTGCTGACAAAGATCTCCGGCCTGCTGCTGGCCGCCATTGCGACGCAGCTCATCATGGAGGGAATCTTCCAGTTCATCGCGACCGCCAAGCTGTCCTGACCTGGCAGTTTTCCGCCGTGGTTGGGTCGATCGAGGCCCCGAGACATAGTGAGGCGCGACTCGCCGATGCGTGATTTTTGAAAATCTGTGCGTAATGGTCAGGAAGTGTTGTAGGGCAGTCGAGAACGCCGTGACGCAACACGGCCCGTACTGGTCAGGGTCACGCATTCATCCCTCACCACATTCATTCCAGGAGAAACAATGAAGAAGACGACCTCGTCTCTGTTCGCCGCCACCGCGGCGCTCGGTCTGATCGCCGCTTCGGCAGGTGTCGCTTTCGCCGCCGAGGCCCCCACCACCGAGTAGCCCTCGAACCCGGCCACTGACGCCCCCACCACCAACCCGGCCGACGACAACACCGGTGGCTCCGCTGAGACGCCGGCTCTTCCAACGATCTTCGGTCCCCGCCGCCGATCAGGGTGAGGCTGGCGCGCCTCCGGCCCCGTTGGCACCACCGGCGTGACCACCCGCGGCCAGATCTCGACCGGCAACGGCCCGGCCCCCGTCTCCGCTCGTGGCGGCATCCGCAACATGAACGCTCCGGCCGGTACTCCCGCCGCTTCGAACCCGACGCTGGCCAACACCGGCTCCGTCGCTTCGATCGCCGCTGGCGCTGGCGTTATTGCGCTGGCCGGTGGCGTGCCCCTGGTGGTTGCTCGCAAGCGCCACTGAGGCATCTTCGCCTGACAAGTAACGCGGGCCCGCTCGATACGAGCGGGCCCGCGTTTTGTCTAGTTTGCGCTGATCGTCCCTCATTTGTGCACGAACGTGCAGTTGAAAACCGTGAATTTGCACCGAAAAATCATCGTTTCGCCTTGAAATGATGCGTGCATCACATGCACAATGGAACTACCGAAAGTCACCATGAATTGAGCCCTCATGATGAACCGGTGATGGGAAGTGGCACCACTCATCAAGAGAGGTGCCACTTTCCTGTTATGCGTCCCTGCGGAGCGTGCCCCCGCAGGGACGCGCCCTGCGGGGGACAATCCGTCAGTGCTGGCGACGGCGCAGGGCCGCAGCTCCCAGGCCCGCCAGTCCGGCCATGATGGCCGTACCGGCCAGCATCGGGGTGTCAGCGCCCGTGCGAGCAAGGTTGCCGCTCGGGGTCGCGGACGGGGTAGGAGCAGGGGTCGTCGGCTCGGGGATCAGGGAATCCGACGGTGCCGGCGTGGTCGGCTCCTCCGTGGGAACCGTGCACTCGCTGTCCGTGCCGGTCAGCCAGTTGTGCAGGATGATCGGGGTCCAGGATCGGGGAGCCCTCGAGGGTCTCGCCGGTCAGGGATGCCGTTGATGTCGAGGGAGAAAGCGGAGTTGGCCGGCATGTGCTCGATCGTCACAGTGATGGTCTTGCCGTCCTCGCTGGCCTTGATCTCGCCCAGGCCCTCGACGGTGTTCGTGAAGCCGTTATCCTTCAGCGCGCCGGCGCCGGCGCCGGGGTTGGAGATCGTGTTGATCGTGGAGGCGTCGAACTTCAGGCCCTGGACGGCCTTGAGCGTCAGCGTCGCGTTGGTGATGTCCTTTGTGGGCTGCGCCGTAGAGGCGCAGGGTGCGAGAATCGCCGACCTTCGGGTCGCTACCCTTGGCGACGATCCAGCCGTCAGCGTTGGCCTCGCCCCACTTGGGCTCCTCAGAGCCCCAGGAGCCTGCGTACTTGGAGCGCTCGTTGATGTCGCGCGAATACGGGTTCCACACGGTGCGGTCCGCGGTCGTGGCCTGGCACGGGGTGAGCTCGGGGGTCGCGGGCGTGGGCAGGTTGCCGCACACCTGGCCGTCGGCCGGGTACTGGACGCCGACCAGGTTGGCGGACGCGGTCGAGGATTCGGCACCCTCGGGGAAGGTGCACCTGAACTGGAAGGCCGTGCCGGTATTGGCGTCGAGGCCCTTGTTCAGCGTGATGGTCCAGATGTTCTTCGCGTCATCCGTCTTGGTGGCCGTGAAGTCGCCGTCGTTCCACGTGTAGTCGGCCTCACGAGGGCCCCGCGACTGCATGAAGGCGTTGAGGTCCGCGCGGGTCTCAAGCTTGCGGATGAAGGCGGTGTTGGCCATGTCGTCCGGCAGGTCGACGGTGGTCGTCGTGCCGGCGGCCAGCTTGTTCTTCGTGGCCACGGGGAAGCGTCAGTTCTGCATGGAACCGGCGATCCAGTGGTTGGCCTCGAACATGCCCGGAGCCTTGTAGATCTCGGTATTGAAATTGGTCGAGATCTTCGAGGTGTAGCCGTTGTTCGAGCCGGTGGCGATCTTGTTGACGGTGCCGTCGGCGTTGCGGGTGATGTCGGCGGGGTTCACCAGCTCGGTGTGGTGGGCCAGGATGTCCGTGTAGAGGATCGCTGCGGCGGTCCAGTCGACGCGGCACGAGGTGGACTTGTCGCCGTTGGCGGTGCCGGGCCCATGGGCTGGTTATCGTCGGAGGTTGCGGCCATGGCGGGGCCCACGATCAGGGCGGTGGCAAGTGTGGCGCTCAGAGTCGTCGCGATGGTCAACCTATGCGTCAGTTTCATCGTGTTCCTCGTGTTGAAGGTGATTCAGTCTCAAGAATACTGGCCGTGTTGAGCTGTTGTTAGCGCGGTCAGCATTGGTTGCACGCGAACCTTAGTCTATGAATGCTGACCATGTCTCACGTTTGCGAAAAACTGTTGAGGGGGTATTGCGCAGCTTGCTGCAGGTGGGGGTATGGATGAGGTATGTAAATGCGCGACAATCTGGGTCTTTAGTCATGGGCTGGAATTGGTGGGTGTGTTCTGTCACGTGGCTGGGGGTGGGGTTTCTCCCAGTGCTGTGTCAGAGCAGGGAATCGGGCCACGTACTCGCTACCCTCTAGAGGTGAAGCCAGTCCCGACCTGGGGCGCTCGCCCCCCGTGGCGGGCATGGCGCAGTTACACAAAAGGAAATCGTATGACGCTGGATCTGACGCAGTCGCTGCCTTCTCACGTGCGCGCGACCTCTGGACGCCCCGTTGAAGATTCGACCCTGATGGAAGTGTGGCAGGGGCTCTCCGCTGCAATCGTCGATCAGATCGCCGATAACTGGGCCGCCACCACGGAGCGTTACGCCAAGGGCCGTCAGGAACACTACTTCTCCGCCGAGTTCCTCATGGGCCGAGCCCTGCTCAACAACCTGTCGAACCTCGGCCTCGTCGAGAAGGCCCGCGAAGCCCTCGCCGCATACGGCCTCGACCTCGGCCAGGTCCTTGAAGAGGAGCCGGACGCCGCCCTCGGTAACGGTGGCCTCGGCCGCCTCGCCGCCTGCTTCCTGGACTCGTGCGCCACCCTCGACCTGCCCGTGCGCGGCTACGGCATCCTGTACCGCTACGGCCTGTTCAAGCAGCTCTTCGACAACGGCTTCCAGACCGAGCATCCGGACCCGTGGATGGAAGAGGGCTACCCCTTCGTTATCCGCCGCGAAGAGCGCTCCCGCATCGTCTCCTACGCCGACCTGACCGTGCGCGCCGTCCCCTACGACATCGCGATCACCGGTTATGGCACCAAGAACGTGGGCACCCTGCGCCTGTGGAAGGCCGAGCCCATCGAGGAATTCGACTACGACGCCTTCAACTCCCAGCGCTTCACCGACGCCATCGTCGACCGTGAGCGCACCATGGACATCTCCCGCGTCCTGTACCCCAACGACACCACGTTCGAGGGCAAGGTCCTGCGCGTGCGCCAGCAGTACTTCTTCTGCTCTGCCTCCCTGCAGGAAATCGTCGCCAACTACGTGTGTCACCACGGCACCGACCTCAACGGTTTCGCCGAGTACAACGCCGTCCAGCTCAACGACACCCACCCGGTCCTCGCCATCCCCGAGCTCATGCGCATCCTCATGGACGAGCACGGCCTCGGCTGGGAGGAGGCCTGGGAGGTTGTCTCCAAGACCTTCGCGTACACGAACCACACGGTTCTCGCCGAAGCCCTCGAGACCTGGGACATCCACATCTTCGACCGCCTGTTCCCGCGCATCTCCGAGATTGTTCGCGAGATCGACCGTCGCTTCCGCATCGACATGGCCGAGCGTGGCCTCGACCAGGGCACGATTGACTACATGGCTCCCCGTCGCCGGCAACACCGTGCGCATGGCCTGGATCGCCTGCTACGCGTCCTACTCCATTAACGGCGTCGCCGCCCTCCACACGGAGATCATCAAGCGTGACACCCTCAGGAGTGGTACGCCATCTGGCCCTGAGCGCTTCAACAACAAGACCAACGGCGTGACCCGCGCCGCTGGCTCAAGCAGTGCAATCCCGCCTGGCCGCCCTCCTGACGAGGTCACCGGCTCCGACGCGTGGGTCCGCGACCTCACCGAGCTGTCCAAGTTCACCGAGGCCGGAACCGACGAGGTGCTCGAGCGCCTGGGCGAGATCAAGCACGCCAACAAGGTTGACTTCGCCGCGTGGATCAAGGATCGCGAGGGTGTTGAGATCGACCCCGACTCGATCTTCGACGTTCAGATCAAGCGTCTGCACGAGTACAAGCGCCAGCTGCTCAACGCCTTCTACGTCCTGGACCTGTACTTCCGCATGAAGGACGACCCGACGCTGGACACCCCCAACCGCGTGTTCATCTTCGGCGCGAAGGCTGCCCCCGGCTACATCCGCGCCAAGGCCATCATCAAGCTCATCAACGCCATCGCGGAGCTGGTGAACAACGACGAGGACATCAACGGCCGCATCAAGGTCGTCTTCGTCCACAACTACAACGTGTCGCCCGCCGAGCACATCATCCCCGCCGCCGACGTCTCCGAGCAGATCTCGATGGCCGGCAAGGAGGCCTCGGGCACGTCCAACATGAAGTTCATGATGAACGGCGCCCTCACCCTGGGTACCCTCGACGGCGCGAACGTTGAGATTCTCGAGGCCGTGGGCGCGGACAACGCCTACATCTTCGGCGCGACCGACGACGAGCTGCCCGAGCTGCGTCGCCACTACGATCCTCGTTGGCACTACGAGAACGTCCCCGGCCTCAAGCGTGTCATCGACGCCCTGACCGACGGCACGCTGGACGACTCCAACTCCGGCTGGTTCCACGACATTCGCCACTCGATCCTCGAGGGCGGCTACGATCCGGCCGACGTGTACTACGTCCTGGGTGACTTCGCCGCGTACCGTGAGACCAAGGATCGCATGGCCGCCGATTATCGCGACCAGAAGGCCTGGAATCGTCGTGTGTGGGCGAACATCTCCCGCTCCGGCCGTTTCTCCTCGGACCGCACGATCTCCGACTATGCTCGCGAGGTCTGGCACATTGAGGGTGAGCCGATCGACTGACGCATTCGCGAAGGGGAGGCCCGGAACCGTATGGTTCCGGGCCTCTTTTGTTGCCTGGGGGGAGCGCAGTTGTATCGGTCTGCGAACCAACTGTATTAGTGGGTTGACACAGTTGGGAGACTGTGTCATTGTATTAGTGTATTAATACAGCAAGACAGGAGGGACACATCGATGCGCATCGATGACACCCGCCCCATCTGGATTCAGCTGGCCGACAGCTTCCGCGCCCGCATCACCGACGGCACGTGGAAGCCCGGCCAGAAGATCCCCTCCGTCCGTGACCTCGCCATCGAGGCCGGCACCAACCCCAACACCGTCCAGCGAGCCCTCGCCGCACTCGACGACGAAGGCCTCACCGTCCCCAAGCGGACGGCCGGACGATACGTCGCCACCGACGACACTGCGCTGAATGCTCTCCGCCAGGAGGACGCGCGCGCCGCGGCCGACGCATTCATCCGCGCCTGCCGAGCCCTCGGTGTCGAGCGCGAAGGTGCCCACGGCCTCGTCGACGAGCGCTGGAACGCGGACCTGTAACCCAGGAGGACACACTCTCATGATCACCCAACCCATGGGCGCGAGCGCGACCGGCCCAGGCCTCGTCGAGGTCGTCGGCCTGACGAAGAGCTACCGCTCGACCCCCGCCCTACGCGACTACAACCTGTGCCTGGAGGCCGGGCACATCGTCGGCCTCATGGGCCCCAACGGCTGCGGTAAGACCACGCTGCTCAAGATCCTCGCCGGAGTCCTCTCTGACTATGAGGGCACCGTCACTATCGATGGGCACGCGCCCGGCGTCGCCACCAAGGCGATCGTCTCCTACCTGCCCGACGCCGACTTCCTCAACACCGACTGGACCACTACCGACGCGATCCGCGTCTACTCAACGTTCTTTAGCGACTTCGACGCCGACAAAGCCGCCTCGATGGTCGACTTCTTCGCACTGCCCACCGACCGCCGCCTCTCCGAGATGAGCAAGGGCATGGGGGAGAAGCTCCAGATCAGCCTCATCATGTCCAGGCGCGCCCGCGTGTACCTGCTCGACGAGCCCATCAGCGGCGTCGACCCGGCGACGCGCGACGTCATCCTCGAGGGCATCCTGCGCGAGTTCGACCCCGCGTCGCTGCTCATCATGTCCACCCACCTCATCTCCGACATCGAGCACTTCGTCGACTACGCGCTCTTCATGAAGGACGGCCAGGTCTTCCTGCGCGGCGACGCCGACGACCTGCGGGCCGCCCACGGCGATTCCCTCGACGCCATCTTCCGGAAGGAGTACCGCTGATGTTCACCAAGCTGCTTGCCTACGAGATCCGCTCGCGCTTCCGCGCGGACGCGCGCTCCTTCGGGGCGTTCATCGTTACCATTGCCGTCGCGTCGGGAATCGTTGCCGCGGGGCTGCCGGGGATCAGCGGCTCCACCGCTGTCCTCGCCTACGCCTTGTGTGCGCTCACGCCGGTCGCCTGCGCGATCGCGGCGATGGCCGACTACTGGAAGACCCTGTACGGGCAGCGCGGCTACTTCACGATGAGCCTGCCCATCTCCGGCACGGCCATCTTCTGGGCGAAGATCACCCGGATGGTAATCGAGTGTCTCCTGGCCCTCGCCCTGGCCGTCGGTGGAATTATCGCCGTCGCTTCGGCGGCCGCGTGGAGCGACGGCATTAGCCTCGCCGAGTACACGGCCGGGCCTCGTTCCGTCGCGGCCGGACTGCCGACCTCCACCGTCGTTATCATGATTGTGGCCCAGGTGATCGTGTCGCTGTCGTGGCTCGTGCAGGGCAGCGCCGTCATGTCTATCGGTGCGGAAGGGCGCTTCAATCACATGGGTTTCGGCGCGCCCATCATCGGTTTCGTCCTGGTGTACATCGTCAACCAGGTGCTGTCCACGGTGGGCACGTTCTTCGTCCCGCTGTCCGTCACGACTGATGGACACTTCAGCACCGAGATCATGTGGACCTCGTACCGCGCTACGCTGGGAACCGAGGGGCACCCGAACGTCATCGGCATCGGCTCCTGCATCCTCGTGCCCCTGTTCGCACTGGCCATGGGCCTGTGGGCCTCCCGCTCAATCGAGAAGCACACATCCTTGCGCTAGTATCACCCCTCCTCGCACCGACGCAAGCTAGGCACAGGAGGTTTCGATGTTACTGCTATGGTCAGTGACCAGTGCTTTTGTCCAGCTCGGTCTGATCCTCCTGCTTCCGCTCGTATGGTGGGCGCTCACCGCGCGCCACTCGCTCGGTTTTGCCTCCTGGATCGGCCTGCGTAGGCCGACCTGGAGCGGAAGAAGATCGCTGCTTGGCTTAGCCATCCTCGCGTGGGTGGCGATTGGGGTGGTGTCAACCGCGCTGCTGCAGTCCCTGTCAAGCGAGGTCCCCGCCGCGCGTTTCGCCGGGAAAGGTGTCGTCGGCATCATCCCGGTGCTGCTCTACGCGGTCGTGCAGACCTCCCTTGCCGAAGAGATATTCTTCCGTGGCTTCCTCGGTAAACGAGTCATGACCAGGTGGGGTTTCACCTTCGGCAACTGCGCTCAGGCCATCACCTTCGGTATCCTGCACGTCGCGGTGTTCGCATCTTTTGCGGACCCTGTCCCTCTGCTCCTCATCGGCATCCTGACGGGGGCCAACGGGTGGCTTATGGGGTGGCTTAACGAGAAGATCGCTGGGGGATCGATCCTGCCCGGCTGGGCACTGCACGCGAGTGCGAACCTGCTCGTGGGGTTCGCAGCGGCATTCAACCTCATGGGGTAAGCATTGCCCCGGCCAGCGGCGTCGCAGACGCTGGTCGGGGCTTCGCTATGTCTGCACGGGACAGCCAAGGGGGCCCATCAGTCCCGTTCGATCAAGAAGCACACGTCCTTGCGCTGAGCGCATGACCCGATGAGCGACAGTCGGCGGTGGGATAGGATTTCGATATCCGACCCACCGCCGACTCGTCGTGTGAGGAGCGCCAATGACCGCCGATGGACCCCGCTTCGGGACCACGCCCCAGAATCCCGACCTGCTGCGGTGGATCGGCATTCAGGTCCTCCTTCTCGTCATCGCCTGGGTGATCGGCATGGTCGTGCGCCGCCTCCTGGCCTCGCGCATGACGATGTCCACGGCCTCGGCGACCCTCACCGGCCTGGGTGGCCTGTGGGGAGGCCTCCTGGTCGCAGGCTGGATCTTCTCGACCTCCGACATGTGGCGCCCCGCCATGATCGGCGTGGCCGCGCTCGTGGCCCTCGTCGTCGTTATCGTCGTCTCACTGGTCGTCGCCTACCTGCATCCGCGCCCCGGCCTCGAACCCATCGCCGAGGTCGCCAAGCGCGGCGAATCCGACTCCCTCGAATTCAAGTCGAGCGCCCGCTGGAACATGCGCGCCGGCAAGCGCGACGACGCCATGGAAACCGTCATCGCCAAGACCGTCGCCGCGTTCATGAACTCCGGCGGCGGTACCCTCCTCATCGGCGTCGACGACGACGGGCGCCTCATCGGCCTCGGCCCCGACTACGCGACCCTCAAGACCCCGGACGCCGACCGTTTCGAGCTCTGGATCCGCGATCTGTGGGGCCAGCGCCTGGGGACCAACGCGGCCGCGCTGCCCCTCCTCGACTTCGCCGAGGCCTCGGACCCGCAGGAGGATTACGGGCCCCAGGACGTGTGCCGCGTGACCATTCCGCCTGCTCCGGGGCCGGTGTACCTGCGCGGCCCGAAGGGCAAAGGCGAGGCCGAGCTGTGGGTGCGCGTCGGCAACTCGACGCGGCGCCTTGACGTGACCGATGCCGTGCAGTACGTGTCGATGCGTTGGCCGGCGTATGCGCGCGTCTCGCTGCTCACTCGCCTGCGCCTCTCCCTGACGCTGCGCCGGCACCGCAACACTCCGGCCCGCCTGCCGCAGATCGTCGAGCGAGTGCTCATGGAGCGCGCGAAGCATGGGGCTTCGGGCGCTGACGGGGCGCCTGAGGGGGAGTAGGCGCGGTTTCGCCGTGCCGGACGGGGCGCCATGCGTCTGGGGTCGCCAATGGGGCAGTGCTGCCGCGAGTCTTCTTGTTGCTAAGTGGTGTTACACCACTTAGCGGGGTGTTACACCAGCTCGGAGGTGGTGTAATGCTCCCTAACTGGTGTAATGCTCCCTAAGTGGTGCAGTGCTGCACGGCCTGGGCCTGCCGGACGCTTGTGGGAGCCTTTATGGAGCCACTTTACCGCGACGGGGCTTGTTGGCCAGTGGCATTGCGCTAGTTAGTGCAGCGTTGCACTGGATAGTAGGCAGTGCAATGCTTTCCTATCTAGTGTATTGCTGCTGTATCTAGTGCATTGCTGCTCGACCTAGGCCTGTTGGATGCCGACATATGCAGTGTCAGCGAGGAGGCCCGCGCGCAAGCTTGTTGCCGATGAGGCGGTGCACCCGATCCGTAGGCATTACACCCCTTCTGATCGGGTGTAGCGCGACGGATCGGGTGTAGTGCGACGGATCGGGTGCAGTGCCACGTAACAAGTGCAGTGAGTAACGAGTCCAGAGCTCACCGCACCCGTGTGCGCGAGCCGGAGCTACGTGTGTCAACGGCGCAGCAGGGCTTCGCCGGAGGACAACAAACAGGGGAGGGGCCCAAGCCTTTCGGCTCGGACCCCTCCGCATGTCGTATCAGCGCAGCGGCTCTACCGCCTCACTCGCCGCCCTTGCGGCGGCGGATGCGCTTGCGGGCGCGGGGCGCGCGCTCCGAGGCAGAACCGGCAGCACCAGCGGAACCCGCGGCGCCACCATCAGCCGAACCGGAACGCGGCGAGTGCTCGCCGCGGCCACGGCCACGAGTGCCGCGGTCGGAGCGGCCGCCCTTGCCGGCGTTCAGCGTGCGATCGCCGTCCTGCGAGCCGCGACGCGACCCGCGCGAACGCGCCCGCTTCGGAAGAGGAGCCGCGCGACGAACGACCACGCGACCACCACGCGAGCCACCGGAACGCGAACGCGGCGCCCCGGCCTCGTCCCTCGGAGCGGGGAGCGGAGCCGCCCAGGTCCTCGAGAACCTCGGCGTCCAGGCCAGCGCGCGTGCGCTTGGCGCGCGGCAGGCGACCCGTCGTGCCCTCGGGAATGTCCAGGTCGGTGAACAGGTGGGGGGAGGTGTGGTAGGTCTCGAGCGGATCCGGAACGCCCAGGCCCAGGGCCTTGGAGATGAGCGACCAGCGCGGCGTGTCGTCCCAGTCGACGAAGGTGACGGCCGTACCAGAATGCCCAGCGCGGCCCGTGCGGCCGATGCGGTGGATGTAGATCTTCTCGTCTTCGGGGCACTGGTAGTTGATGACGTGGGTGACGTCGTCGACGTCGATGCCTCGCGCGGCGACGTCGGTGGCGACCAGGACGTCGACCTTGCCGTTACGGAAGGCTCGCAGTGCCTGCTCGCGGGCGCCCTGGCCCAGGTCGCCGTGCAGGGAGCCGACGGCGAAGCCGCGGGCAGTCAGGTCCTCGCCCAGGCGGGCGGCGGTGCGCTTGGTGCGGCAGAAGATGACGGTGCGGCCGCGACCCTCCGCCTGGAGGATGCGGGCGACGACCTCGACCTTGTTCATGGCGTGAACGCGGTAGATGACCTGCTTGACCGTGTTGACGGTCTGGTTCTGGTCGTCGGGGTCCTGCGCGCGGATGTGGGTCGGCTGGACCATGAAGCGGCGGGCGAGAGCGACGACGGGGCCGGGCATGGTCGCGGAGAACAGCATGGTGTGGCGGTTCTCGGGGACGCGGCTCAGCAGCGTCTCTACGTCGGGCAGGAAGCCCAGGTCGAGCATTTTCGTCGGCCTCGTCGAGGACGACGGTCTCCACGCCGGACAGGGTGCAGGTGGCCCTTGCGCAGCAGGTCGATGAGGCGGCCGGGCGTGCCCACGACGATGTCGGCGCCACGCTCGAGGGCCTCGATCTGAGGGCTCGAAGGCGACGCCGCCGTAGATCTCGACGATGCGGGTCGACAGGGTACTGGCGGCGTCTCGCAGGGTCCTGGGCGACCTGCTTGGTGAGCTCGCGGGTCGGCAGGATAATCAGTGCCTGCGGCTTGTTGGGGTTGAGCAGGTCCTCGTAGCCCTCTTCGTCGGGCGCGATGACGTCCTCGAGGACGGGGATGCCGAAGCCGAGGGTCTTGCCGGTGCCGGTCTTGGCCTGGCCGATGATGTCGTGGCGGTCCAGCGCGGGGCCAAGCGTCAGGGCCTGGATGGGGAAGGGGTGCGTGATGCCCTTGTCTTCGAGGGCGTCGACGATCGGGTCGGTGACGCCGAAGTCAGCGAAGGATTTCTTGTCGAGGTCTTCGCCGCCCTTGCCGGTGATGTCCGGGGTGGCCTCTTCGACCTCGGGGGCTGCGGGCTTGATGTTGCCCAGGCGGACGACGCCTGCGGAGTATTCGACGGACGAGGCCGGGGTGGCCTTTTCGGTGGCATCAACGTCGGTGGTGGGCACAGTTGCCTCAGTGCTCGTGTTGGTCACGATCTACCTTGTCTCCCGGGCTTTTCCGGGGTTGGGGTCGGTGCCGATCGCGCATTATCTGGCGCGGGGAAACTCGTCCGCGCGTACGTGTTATGTCTCAAGAATGCGACCGGTCTTCCGGTGGTCACCTTTCAGTGTAATGGTGTGGGAGGAGTTCGCGGGGGAGGGGCTGGTCACAGAGACGGGCAGCAATCTGGCAGAACAGAGCCTCACGCGGCGGGCCGTGGCGCTTGTCAGGCACTATGCTGGAGTCATGGCACACGAGTTTGATTCCGTCCCCGCCGACGACGCCGAAGTCCTTGGTATTCTCGCCTATTCGTCGCTCGCGTTTATGACGCGCCTCGCGAAGGACGGCGAGCAGGCTCCCCACGTTCGAGGCCCACGTGGAGCATGCGCGCATGGCGGCGCGCTGCTTCAAGCTCTACCAGCAGCTGGAGGTGTGGAGTGAGCACCGCGGCTTTTGATCTGCTGGCGGCTGGTGATGCGTTCTCGGGCGCGTACGACGACCTGGATGCGCGCACGCGTCCCACCACGTTCGCGGGCAGGGCCGTCAAGACGTTCATTACCCGCGGCATGCTGGGTGACATGCTGATCCGCGTCTCGCAGGTGCACGGCCTGTTCGAGGGGCATCGAGGACGTGTGGCCCTTTCGAGCAGGGGCACTGGGTGCGCGCGCACTGGGGCCCGCAGATTGAGGCTGACGAGCAGCTGTCGGCGCGCCTGTCCCTGTGGGGTCGCCGTGTGGCGGGTGAGGCCCTCGGTCTCGTGCGTGCGACGCTGTTCACCTACCCGTCGCTGGCGGTATCCCCTGAGAACGTCGATGAGATCACGGGTACGTGATCAAGCGTCACAGGGAGCGCATGAAGGACATTCACCTGAAGGCCTGAGGCCACAGGGGTATAGACGAGGCCAGGGGTTCCTCGGGCGGTATCGTGACCGCTCGGGTTCCCCGGCCTCGTTTGTCCGGCGCGACTCAGTGGATCGCGAAGCCGACGCGGCGCTCCGTCTTGTCGGCGATCTGCACGTAGCCGAGGGCGTGGGCGGGCACGAGGGTGCGCTGGCCCTTGGTGTCGGTGAGGTCGAGGACGCCGTGGGCGGAGGCAAGGGCCTCGTTGACCTTGGCCATGAGCTCGTTTTCGCTCATGTCGACGTCGAGGGCGAGCTGACGCGTGTTGTCGCGGATGCCGATGAAGATCTCCATGATGACTCCTTGCTGGTAAATATCGTCATGGCCATCATATGTGCCGCAGATGTGGGTGGGGTCTGCGAGTATTGCGTTATGAGCGAAATTCAGGTCAGGTTGCGCAGCCGCAGCGCCGATTGGTGGCGTCTGCCGGAGCTGAACGCGAACCAGCGCGCGGTCGTGGACGCGGCGCGCTCGGGTGACGTGATTGCGCGCGGCGCGCCGTCGTCGGGACGGGCACGTGTGCCCTGGCGGTGTTTGAGCAGGCGGCCTCCCAGGGGCCGCTCGCGCTGATTCTCGCTCCCTGATCGCACGCGCGCCGACGTGCTGACCCCGCGCGCGCAGGCGCTTGGCCCGGACTCGGTGCGCCCGGTGCGTACGCCCGCGTCTTTCGCCTATCAGGTGGTGGCCACGTGGCGTACCCAGCGCGACGTGCCGTTGGAGAGCGTGGAGCTGGTGACGGGCGCCGCTCAGGATCAGATGCTCGCCGAGGCCCTGGAGTCGGTGGAGGCCCCATGGCCGCAGGATATTGGCCCGCAGATGCGCGCGATGCCGGCGTTCCGCGCGGAGCTGCGTAACCTGGTGGCCCGCGCGGGCGAGGCTGGGATGAACGCGTCCGAATTGTCCGAGGCCGGGGCTCGGTTTCGGCCGTCCGGAGTGGCAGGGCGCGGGCGCGATCATTGCTGCGCTGGAGGAGGGGCCCGAGCGCTCCCCGGAGTATCCGCGCACCCTGCGTGTGGATCTGTCGCGCATCCAGTCGCTCGCGGCCGACCTGATCGATGCGTGGGAGCAGGACGCGCCCTCGCGCGGCGTGCAGGCGCCCAGCCCGGTTCCGGATGTCGTGATCGTCGATGACCTGCAGGATTGCACGCCCTCGACGTTGAGGCTGCTGGGGGCCTGCCGCGACGCGGGTGCCCGCATCGTTGCCTTCTCGGATTCCGACGTGGCCGTGGCCGGGTATCGCGGCGGTGAGCCGCACCTGGACCGCAGGCTTGCGAGCGCCCTGGGCATCGAGATCGCTGAGCTGGGCCAGGTCTACGACACGTCGCGCGCCGTGCGCGAGTTGGCTCGTCAGGCTTGTGCGCGCATCGCCCAGTCCGGATCGCCGGCTCGACGCGAGGCCGCAGTTGGCGATGACGCTCCCGAGGGCCGTCTGGTGACGCACCTGGGTGCCACGCCCTCGCAGATGGGGGCCCTCATCGCGCGAGCCCTCAGGTCTCATCACCTGCACGACGGCATCGAGTTTTCGGATCAGGTCGTCATCGTGCGTAGCTCGTCGATGGTTGCCGAAACACGCCGCTACCTGGAGCGTGGTGGCGTGCCCGTCGCGGGCGGCGGCCGGGCCTTCGACTTCGCAACCCAGCCGACCACGCGCCTGCTCCTGGACCTCGTGACCATGCCGACGGGCCAGAGCGACACGGACGAGGCCGTGCGCCGCGAGCTCGCCGAGCGCCTCCTGCCGTCGCCTCTCGTGCGCGCCGACGCCCTCGCCGTCCACCGTCTGCTGCGCCGACTGAACGCCGCGCGCACCCAGGCCGCCGAGCAGGCGGGCGACGAGGCCGCGCCGATCCCGCTGACGGTGGCCGACCTCGTGAGTGACCCGCAGACGTGGAGGCCTGCCCTCGAACAGGCCCAGCAGGCGGGCGGCAAGCGCTCCCGCGCAGCCGCAATGCTCGCGCGGCCCCTCGAGACCGCCTCGCGCCTGTGGGAGCTGGGGATGAGCGGCAGCGCGCCCCCAGGAGCGCCTGTGGTCCCTCTGGGAGGCGTCCGGGGTGGCCGGCGAGTGGCGCTCGCGGGCCATCGCGTCGGACGACTCGTCGGGCTGGTACGACGACCAGCTGGACGCGGTTGTGGCGCTCCTGCGCGTCGCGGACGTGTGGGAGCAGCGCAACCCCGCCGGGTCCGCCGTGGGCTTCGCGTCCGAGCTGCTGGCCGGTTCGGTCCCCATCGACACGATTTCGCGCGTGGGTGTGCGCCCGGGCGGCGTCGAGGTCCTCACTCCCGCGCAGGCGATGGGCCGTCACTGGCAGGTCGTCGTCCTCGCGGGTCTGCAGGACGGGGCCTGGCCGAACCTGCGCCTGCGTGACCGGATCCTGCGCGCCGACCTCCTCGCGGACGTGGGCGCGGGCCGCGTCGCCGTGGGCGAGGACGGGCGCGAGGAACTCATCGACTCGACGCGCCAGGCCCGGCGTGCGGTGCTGGACGACGAGTATCGCCTCTTCGTCGCGGCCGTGACGCGCTCGCGCAGCATCGTGCACGCCGGCGCGGTGCGCTCGGAGGACGCTGCACCCTCGGTGTTGTTCGACCTGGTGGCGCGCCTGGCGGGCACGCATCGAGAGAATGACATTGTGCCGGTGGATCCGGTCGAGGCGCCGCTGTCACTGTCCGGGCACATCGCTGACCTGCGGGCGCGCGCGGCCAACCCGGACGATCCGGTAGACGCGCAGCTCGCCGCCACACTCCTGGCCCTCATGGCGCGCGAGGGCATCGCTTCCGCGCAGCCGCAGCGGTGGCTGGGCGCGGGTGGCACGCCGACCAGCGCGCAGGACTACCGTGGGCAGATCGTCTTGTCGCCGTCGCACTCGAACGCGCGCTGGCGTGCCCGCTGCGCTGGTTCCTCACCACGATCGGAGCCGATGCGCCGTCGAACGCGGCCGCCAGCCTCGGCACGCTCGTCCACGCGGTCGCTGAGGAGCATCCGCACGGGACCCCCGAGGAGATGACCGCGGCGCTGGAGGCTCGCATCGAGGAGCTGGGCTACAACCTGGATACGTGGGCGGGGCGCGTCGCCGACCGGCACGCGCGCGACATCGTGAACAACCTGGCGGCCTACGTCGTCGGCGTTCCCGGTGACGTCACGGTGGAACAGACGGTGTCGGCTGAGGTCGAGGGCGTCACCATCCGAGGGCCGGATGGACCGACTCGAGCAGGTGGACGAGGGCGTGCGCGTGACTGACCTGAAGACGGGTAAGGGCGGTTACACGAAGGCCAGCGTCACAGAGAACCCGCAGCTGGCCGCCTACCAGATGGCCCTCCTCGCCTCGGGCGAAAAGGTCGCGGGGGCACGCATCGCGCTGCTGGGCGGTTCCAAGCCGCAGATCTTCGATCAGCCGGCGCTCGAGGGTGAGGAACTGGAGCGGTGGCGCGAGTGGGATGCGCGAGGTGGCACTCAGTGCTCGTGGCCCGTACTTCGAGGCGAGGCCCTCTGCGGAGGCCTGCAGGTACTGCTCCTTCGATCGGTTGTGCCCGGCTCGCGAGCGCGGCCGCAAGGTGGTGGAGTGACGTGGGAAAGGACAGCGCAATGGGCCCTGAGCGCCCTGCAGATTCAGGCAATCGTCGACGCGACGAAGACGCCGACGCCCGAGCAGGTGCGCGTCATCGAGGCTCGCGTCGCCCGCTCCTCGTCGTGGCGGGAGCGGGGTCGGGTAAGACCGAGACCATGTCGATGCGAGTGCTCTGGCTCCTCGCCAATCACCCGGACTTGAGCCCGTCGTCGATTCTGGGCCTCACCTTCACACGCAAGGCGGCAGGCGAGCTGGGGAGCGCCTGCGTGAACGCATCCGGCTGCTCTCGCGCGAGATGCCGCAGCTTCGCGAGCGCCTCGACGAGGACCCCGTATCCCTCACCTACAACTCCTTCGCCGAACGCATCGTGTCCGAGCACGGGATGCGTATCGGCATCGACCCCTGACTTCTCGATGCTCTCGAGGCCGGGGCCCTCGACCTCATGCTGCAGATCGTCGAGGCGTGGCCCACCGACCTTGACGAGGACCTCACGCCCCTGGGCGCGGTCGGCCAGATCCTGCACCTGGCCGGGGAGATCGCCGAGCATGGGTACACGGTGGAGAGCGCCCGCGAGGCCCTCGTGGAGTTTGGGCGCGAGCTTGAACAGGTGGGCGAGACGAACGACGACGCGCGGCGCCTGCTGCGCGCGAACCGTCGCCGCATCGCCTTCCTCGACCCGATCGAGGAGTATCACAGCGCAAAGCGGGACATGGGCGTGCTGGATTTTTTTCCGACCAGCTCGTCCTGGCCACGCGCATCGTGCGTGAGGCCCCGGCGGTTCGCAAGTCTCTGCGCGAGGAGTTCCGCGCGGTCCTCCTCGACGAGTTCCAGGACACGTCCGTGATCCAGATGGACCTGCTGTCCATGCTGTTTGGGGACCACGCTGTCACCGCGGTGGGCGACCCGAATCAGGCAATTTACGGCTGGAGGGGGGCCTCGGCCTCGTCCCTGGAGTCCTTCTTGGATCGATTCCAGACGGGGGAGGTACAGGAGAGCCAGACGCTCACCCTGTCCACGGCCTGGCGCAACGACCAGGCGATCCTAGACGCGGCGAATCGCGTGGCGGCACCCCTGCGGGAGGTCGCCTCATACCAGGAGGGCAAGCAGCACCTCAAGGCCCAGTCGCCCGTCCTGGTCGCGCGAGACGGAGCTGGACCCGGGCACGTTGACGTCGCCTACACCCCCGACTACGAGGCTGCGTTGGGGACCGTCGTCGACTTCGTGCGCGGCGTGCGCTCCCAGGCGAGCCAGGGTGGCAAGCGGCGCACGGTCGCGGTGCTGTGCAGGCGACGCAAGGACTTCGCGTACGTGGACGCGGCCCTGCGTGACGCTGGAATCCCGACCGAGATTGTGGGGCTCGGCGGTCTGCTCGACCAGCCCGCCGTGCAGACGTGCGCGCCGCGCTGGAGCTGGCCTATGACGTCGAGGCATCCCCGTGGCTGGCGCGCCTGTTGGCCGGCATCGACCTGGGTGCCACCGACCTGATGGCGCTGGGCGATTGGTCGCGTGTCCTGGCCCGCTCGGAGGGGACGAACCCGCACCAGGCGGTCCTTCTGGATGCGGTGGACTCTCCGCCGGAGCCGGTGTGGGCGGCCGAGGGACGGCCCGCGATCAGCGAGGAGGCGGTGCGCCGCGTGCGGCTGCTGGGCGAGCGCCTGCGGCAGGTGCGCGAGGGCGTGGGACGTTCGGTCACCGAGCAGGTCGAGCGGGCGATTCTCATCATGGGCACGTTGGATGACGTGATCGCTGATCCGCTGTCGATGGGTGGGCGCGCCGCGCTCGATGAGTTCATCGCGGTGACGGCGGCCTACGAGAAGGACACGCCGGGGGCCTCCCTCGGCTCGTTCCTGGCCTACCTGCGCATGGCCGACGAGCGCGAGGACGGGCTCGAGGCGCCCCTGGGTGAGCCGGACCCGCGCGCCGTGCAAATCATGACGGTCCACGCCTCGAAGGGGCTCGAGTGGGATTGCGTCGTCGTCTTCGGGTTGAGTGATGGAGTCTTCCCGTCGCACGACAAGCGCAAGACGGTGTCGTGGCTGGATGAGCCGCCGATCGCTACCGCGTGGCTGACGGATGCCAGCGCCTTGCCGCACCCGCTGCGCGGGGATCGCGCGGACCTGCCTCCGTTCTTCTTGGACGTGGAGGGGGAGTCCAAGCCTTCCGCCGCGTATTCGAAGTGGGTGAAGGGACACTACGGGCGCGCCCTGGGCGTGCACGCGGAGCGTGAGGAGCGCCGCCTGGCGTACGTGGCGATGACGCGTGCTCGGAGCGTCCAGCTCCTCGTGGGCTCGTGGATCTATCGGACGGGTTCGACCTCGCGCCAGCCCTCCCGCTACCTGATGGAGGCACGCGCACAGCTGTTCGGTGATGCGCCGGATCTGGTCGACGACTCTCTCGTGCGCGTGGGGGACCGCGGCGTGTGGGCCAGGGGAGATTGGCGCAGCCTGGGGGTGGAATCGGTCTCCGGGGCCGGTGTGTGCCTGATCGCGCCGGAGCCCGGCGACGAGGACATCGTCGAGAACGAGGCCGCCGTGGCGTCGGTGTCGTTCCCGCAGGAGGCTGGTCCCTCTCGCCAGAGAGCCGCTGCGGCTGCGCGAGCCGTTGAGGCGCAGATTCGTGACCTGGCGCAGGATCAGGACGTGTACGAGGCCTTGGCGCAGCTGGGAGATGACCCCGCGGTGCGCGATACGGTTGCGCTCATCGAGGAGTATCACCTCGGACTGGAGACGCCGGTCGTGGACCTGTGGGCTGAGCGCGTGCCCGCGACGTCCGTGTCGGCCCTCCTGCAGGACGCGGACGAGTTCGCGCGTGACATGCGTCGTCCGATGCCGGCTCGTCCCAGCTCCTTCTCCGCGCTGGGCACGGTGTTTCACGCGTGGGTGGAGCGCGAGCTGCACCTCGCGAGCGCGGATCCGGCCTCGGAGATCGCCGCGGGCCCCGGCGTGAGCACGGGGGAGGATGCCGCGTTGGCAGGCGGCGACGACGGAGCTGACGAGGCTCTGCTGACGGACGGTGAGCGCGCGCGTCTGGAGCGGCTGCGCGTCAACTTCCGCGGCTTTGTTGCGGGCGAGCTGGCGGATTACCGGGCCGTCGCGATCGAGGATGCCTTCTCGGTCGAGGTGGGCGGCGTGTCCGTTCAGGGTCGTATCGACGCCGTGTTCGAGCGAGTGCGCGGCAACGGGCCTCGCTTCCTGGTCGTCGACTGGAAGAGCGGGCGCCCGGTGAGCGCGACGACCAAGCCGAACAAGGTCGCGTACTTCGTGACTCAGCTGCGCTTGTACCAGCGCGCGTGGGCGGCCCGCATGGGCGTGGATGCGTCGGAGGTGGGTGCGATGGTCGCCTTCCTGGCGGGTCCCTCGCACCACACGCTCGAGAGCCTGGAAGCCTTGCTCGGGTCGGGCACCGCCTCCCTGGACGAAGCGCTGAAGGAAGTATTGCGTCCATGATCATGCACCGAACAATTACGAGTTTTGCTCGTGTAATCAGATTTGCGCAATTGTCATTTAAGGTAAGAGCAAAGTGGTGGGCGGTGTCATGGGGTGTAAGCACTTCTTCGTAATTGCTTCCGACTCTCGCGGCAAACAACAAGTCTACGGGGACTGCTTCTGGCTTTCGACGATTTATTAGGACAAAGTGTCAATACCTTGTCACTGTGCGAAAAGGCTGGCCTCGAAGGAGTATCGCGATGCACGGTAGATGTGGTTGCCGTACTCCACGATGCGCCCCGTGGGGTCGTACGTCGTGCGCTGCGTCGTCAGCAGGGCGGCACCGCGGTGCTCGGACAGGAGCTTGGCTTCCTTCGTTGTCGCGCTGCGGGCACCGATCACCTGGCGGGCCGAGGCCAGGGTGACCCCGCGCTCGCGCATGAGGTCGTAGAGGGAGGCGGACTCGAGCTCCTGCATGGTCGGTGCGATGTCCGTCGGGATGAAGTTGGTGAGCACGGCGATCGGCTCGTCGTTGGCAAAGCGCGTGCGCTCGATGTGGGTGATGAGGGTTCCTCGGCGATCTTGAGGATGTCGGCTTCCTGAGCGTTGGTCGGGCGCGCCTCGTAACGCTGAATCGTCGTGTGGACCTTGTGTCCGGCGTCGATGAGGTCGCGCATGAGGGAGGTGAGCTCCATGGGGCGGTGGACGTGACGCGGGGACACGATCGTGCCGACGCCGCGACGGCGCGTCAGGAGGCCGCGGTCGACCAGGCGTTGGAGAGCTTGTCGTGCCGTGGGGCGGGAGACGTGCAGTCGCGCAGCCATCGACAGTTCGTCCTCCAGGCGCGTGTCCGCGGACAGCGCGCCGGAGTTGATGAGCTGTGCGATGGGCTCCGAAATTGGAAGTACAGCGGCACGGGGGAGGAGCGATCCAGCGTGATGTCCGGAACGTAGGGGGTGTTCTCCGGGGTGGGCGATGTTTTCGACATGTCAAACCTTCGTGTGTGGCGCGACGGTTGTGTTAATTAAATACGGTTACATGGTATCAGTGTTGATGTTGGAGAGGGGATGACGGGATATTGTCTATTGTGTGCACATAATATGATGATTGCCTGTCGGTAGTGGATCCCTGAATCGGGTGTTTCATGGGCTGCCCCTGTCGAGGGAAGGCGCCCCATGCCCTTTGGATGTCGCTACGTCGATATTCTGATCACGAGGTGTTCAGGTATTGGACCGTATCGACCGTCGGTGGTACATGATCGTCTCGCTGCCAGATGATACCAACATCCACGGTCCTGAGAGCGTGCGCTTCTACACGAAGGCAAAGGTTGTCACGACCCGCTGGCCCAAGCGTGGCGAGAAGGTGGCTACGTTGGCATGAACTTCCCGACGAATGCCTGAGTGTGACAACTCTCTGAGTGGAGGGGTGGGTGCAGTATGCCCACCCCTCCACTCTATACAGTCATAGGTGTGGGCTTGAGTGCGCCGGCGACGAGGTGTTTGCGGGCGCCTTGACCTTGATATCCTCAAGGGGTGCGACCGTCGTCCGTCTGATATCTGCCGGGAAGCGGTGCGTACACAGGCGCGGCATTATGCTGTGGATATTGTCTCGCTCATCCGGATCGCTCCGATGAAGAAGTGCAGAGGAGAACCATATGCCACACACTCCAACGATTGACGACTACACGCCCGACAGGGTGCGTGACCTCGTCGAGAAGACCCCCGCCTCCGGCGCAAAGCGTTCCCTGGGTGCAATTGCTGCCATCGCGACGCTGGGCTCTCTCCTCTTCGGCTATGACACCGGCGTTGTCGCTGGCGCCCTGCCATACATGTACATGCCCGGAGGCGCCGGCGGTCTGAACATGACCACCTTCGAAGAAGGCTGGGTCGGCGGCCTGCTGTGCATCGGTGCTGCCGCCGGTGCGTTCTTCGGCGGACGCCTCTCCGACCGCTTTGGTCGCCGCCATAACATCACGTTGCTCGCCATCATCTTCCTGTTCGGCGCCATCGGCTGCGCGATTGCCCCGAACATCTGGGTCCTCTACCTGGCGCGCATCATCCTCGGCTTCGCGGTCGGTGGCGCCTCCGCGACGGTTCCCGTCTTTCCTCAGCGAAACTGCTCCCAAGCGGCTGCGCGGTTTCTTGTCGCGACGGATCAGATGATGATCGTCTTTCGGCCAGTTCCTGGCCTTCTCTCTGAACGCTGTCATCGCTTACATGCAGGGTGGTCCCACCGTCACCCTGACCGGTGATGCCGTGGATGCATCCGGGCACGTGCTCGGCCACGCTGGCACGTCCGTCGCGTGGGAGACCGTCCAGGCCGCCGTCAATATTGCAGATGTCGCCGGCACGGGCAATGGTCTGACCTGGCGCTACATGCTCATCCTGTGCTCGCTGCCCGCCATCGCCCTATGGATTGGCATCCGCACTGTGCCCGAGTCCTCACGCTGGTACGCCGCCAACCTGCGCATCGTCGAGGCCATCGGATCCCTCAAGCGCGTACGCGACGAAAAGAAGGATGACGTCGCCGGCGAGCTCAACGAGATGCTCGAGGTCCAGCGCGCCGAGTCCAAGCAGGAGAAGTGGTCGCTGTCCCAGATCCTCAAGGTTAAGTGGGCCCGCAAGCTCCTCTACATCGGTATCATCCTGGGTATCGCCGACCAGCTGACCGGCATCAACACGGCCATGTACTACACGCCGAAGATCCTCAACGCCGCCGGCGTTCCCATGGAAGACGCGATCACCCTGAACGTCGTCTCGGGTGGCATCTCCGCGATTGGCTCCGCCGTCGGCTTGTGGCTTGTCGCCCGCTTCGCCCGCCGCCACGTTGGCATGTACCAGGAGCTCGGCATCACGATCTCCCTGGCCGCCCTGTCCGCAGTGTTCGCCTTCTTCATCAGCCCCTACCTGGATGCTGACGGCAACATCTCCGGCGCTCCGAACTTCGCCCCCTGGCTGGTTCTCGGCATCGTCTGCCTCTTCGTGTTCATCAAGCAGTCTGGCACCGTGACCTGGGTTCTCGTCTCTGAGATCTACCCGGCTGCCGTCCGTGGCAGCGCCCTCGGTATAGCGGTGGGCACGCTGTGGCTCGCCAACGCGCTCGTCTCCGTCATCTTCCCGCCGCTCATGGCGACCGTCGGCGGCGCCGGCACGTACGCGATCTTCGCGGCCATCAACTTCCTGTCCTTCCTCTTCTACTGGAAGGTCGTCCCCGAGACGAAGTTCCACTCGCTGGAGGAGCTCGAGCTGAAGTTCCAGAAGGACTACTCCTGAGAACGAATAGTTCACGTCCGTGTGTCCGGTGGGGAGGCCGTCCCACCAGGTACACCTGTTTGTTGAATGGATAGGAAGGGCGATGACGACACCGCAACAGGGAAGCTTCTCGCTCGACTCGCCCGCCGGTTGGTTGTGGCGGGGCGTGCATGAGTGCTGTTGCTCTCCTGGCAACGGTGGTTCAGCGCATCCGCATAGCTTATTAGCCTATCCGCATCGCGATAACCTATCCGCATATTCTCGTCACGGGCGTCGTTGTCTCAGGGGCACGCGGTGCGTCGTCTGGCAGCCGTGAAGATAAGGCACTACCCAGGCATGGCCAGGTTTAGTGAGAGGGTGGCGCTGCCGGTCCCCTGTCAGCGAGGCGGCCCGGTTGTCTGAAAACCCCTGTCGCCTTTGCTCGTGTGTGTCTGTGTGGGGTTGAAACCGCCATCGCTTCTGCGGGTGAGAAATGGGTGTTTTTGGTGCATTTTCCGGGTGCAGAGGTGACGCTGGTTTCACCGGTCCTTTGTTGGGGGCGAGCAGTGGTGTTGTTGGTTTCAACGTCGCCACGTTGTCGTGCCTCGGTTAAGTCCTGGGGCTGTGCACGTTGTTGACGGTTTGTTTGTGCGGCTGTTGTCCAGGCCGCTTGGTGTAGTTCGTATTCGATGGGGATTTGCCGCCGAGGCTGGAGGTGGCTGCGGTGCCGGTGGGCGGTAGCAGGGTCAGGTGGTTGTGGCCGCCTGACTGGAGGGTGGCGCGAGGCCTGCTGGGGTGAAGTTGGCTACAGTGCCGGTGGGCGGTAGCAGGGCCAGGTGGTAGTAGACGCCCGACTGGAGGGTGGCGCGAGGCCTGCTGGGCCTGGCCGGGCTTCGAGACGACGCGCCGAGCGAAGCTCGTGGCGCGGACGGCGAGCGAAGCTCGTGGCGCGGACGGCGAGCGGGCGGGCAGGCCTCGCGCCGCACGGAGGTCTGGCGGCGGGACGTCGCGGGAAGTTAGTGCGCCACGGCCTCGTCGATGACGGAGGCGACCTCGCGGGCCACGGACTGCCACGTGAAGTGCTCGCGCACGCGTGCGCCCACAGCCGCCGCGCAGGACGCGCGACGCGCCGGGTCGGTGACAGCCTCGCGCAGGGCGGGGACGAGCGCATCCGTGAGCTCGGCGGACGTGCGGCCGTCCACGATCCATCCGAGCGCGGGGGAGGTGATGACCTCCTCGGTGCCGCCGCGAGGGGTCGCTACGATCGCGCAGTCACCCAGGGCGGCCTCGAGGATCGAGGTGGGCAGACCCTCGGGGTACATGGACGGGTAGACGAACACGTCGGAGCGGCGGTACAGGCTCATGACGGCGGGGAAATCCAGCTTTCCCAAGAACGACACAGCCGGATCCGACCCGTAGCGTTCGTGCAGCTCGTCCTCGATGGGACCAGATCCGGCGACGGCCAGGCGCAGCGGTACGTCCGGTAGTTCGGCGCGCAGACGTGCGAAGGCATCGAGCAGTGCGACGATGCCCTTTTCAGCGATGAGGCGCCCCGGCGTAGGAAAATGACGATCTCGGAGTCCTCGCGGCCTCGCGGCCACTCGCGCTCGTAGCGGTCGTCCGCCACGGCCGTGTCCTCCGGCGTCACCGCGTTGTACCACACGCCCGAGGCCTCGATCCCGAGTGGCGCAGCCACTTGTTGCAGTTGCGCGACACCCCGTAGTAGGAGGTCACGTGCTTCTTGACGAAGTGCGTGAGGCCGTGTTCGTAGATGCCGCCGAAGAAGTCCAGCACCGGGTTGCCCACGCTCATGTGTGCGGTGCCGTGCTCGATGAGTGCGACGGGGCGGCCCAGGCGATGCGCGAGGCGCGCGCCGAGCAGGCTGGTCAGGTGGAAGCGCGTGTTGACGATGTAGAAGTCCGCGTTCTCGGCCTCAACCGCCGCCATCGTCTCCTTGAAGCGCTCGTCGCGCTTGAAGAAGGGGTAGCGCTGCTTGAAGAGGCCCTTGGTCGGCAGTCGGTAGATGCGCAGGCCGTCCCGGTCTTCGAAACGAGGCAGGGACTCGTCGTGCAAGGACGTGACAATGAACAGGTCGTAGCCCAGGGCACGCAGCTGCTCGCTCAGGCGATCCTGGTAGCGCTCGATCCCGCCCAGGTAGGGCAGGAAGAACTCCATGAAGATGCCGACCTTGACGGGGCAGTGGGGGCGATCAGTCATTGACGGTCTCCGTTTCGATGGCCGGGCGAGAGGTGGGCATGAGCATGAAGACGACGAAGAGGATCGCGAGCAGGCCCATGGTGGCGGCATAAGCGAGCGAGGCGCCCATCATGGCATGGGACTTCGTGAGCATCGGCGCGATCAGGTAAGCGGTCCCGCCGGCCACCGCGTACGCGACCAGGACGGCGCGCAGTCGGCGCATGGTCGCGAGCGCGTAGTAAAGGATGACGCCGGCCGCGTTGAGTGCGCCCGCCAAGACGAGCACCATGAGCTCGCCGACGTAGCCTGACACGTCCGTGCCGAACACGAGGGTGAGGAGAGGGCGCCGATCACGTAGGTGGCAGCGGCGACGAGGACGAACGTTGCTGCGGTCGTCGCCAGACCCTTGCGCACGATCGAGAGGAACTCCGCTCGTTTGCCTTCCGCCCATCGCAGAGCCATGCGGGTCAGTAGGGGACGGAACACGAACAGCGACAGCATGTTGATTGCGACCGCGGGCATGTAGATGATCGCGAAGACGCCCAGCTCCTCGTCGCCCAGCGCCGTGTGGATCGCGAAACGCGGCGCGTTCGCCAAATACTGGTTGAGGAACGCAGCGATAAACAGGGGCATGCACTCCCACAGGATCCCCGTGATGCCGCGAACGTTGAGTGAGGGGAGCAGTGAGAAAACACCGCGCGCGGGCAGACCGTAAGCGACCACGAGAACCACGCACGTCACCGCGAATGTCACGAGCGTGGACAGCAGGAGGTCCTGGGAGAACCAGTAGAGTCCCGACCACAGGAACGTCGTCGTGAAAATGCGCGCGAAGCAGGCCTTGCCCGCGATGTCGAGGCGTCCCGAGCGCTGGAACTCCGAGTAATACACGTCCTCGAAGGCGTCGAAGATGCGCAGGAGCGCCATCGCGGCGATGACTGTGAAGGCTGGGTAGGGATCCTTCGTCGATGCGGTCCACGAGTGGTAGGCGATGAGACCCACCATGACCAGGCAGGTCAGCAGGCGCGTCGACAGGTACGTGCCGAAGTCGAAGCGGCGACGCACGTCCGTCACGTGGAAGGTGCGCACCTCGTACAGGCCCACCGTCTGGTACTGCTGGCCGATCGCCAGCGCCAGGGTGAACAGGCCGTACTGGGCGCGCGCAAAGGAATCCGTGGTGCCCGAGCGCATGATCGCCACGCCCATGATGACCACGGCGAGGCTCGACATGAGGGAGGCGGCCGTGTTCCACAGGTAGTCGCGCCTCAGCTGGCCGCGCGACTCGAGGGCCTCCTCGGTGGCCTCGACCTGCGTGTCGCCGGCGGCCTGCGCGTCGGGAAGGGACGAGGCCGTGGTGTCCTTCTCGCTCACGCACCGGCCTCCTCGGTGGCCTCGGGTCCCGGATCGTCGGCCCGAAAAACGATGTGGAAGGGCTCGTGTGTCACCCGATCGTCAGGATCCGGAATGCGCATGTAATCCCCGTAGCCGCGCGTGAGCACGACGTCGTAAGCGGCCGGGATACGCACCGTGATGTCCTCGAAAGGAACGGAGCGAGCGGGGAAGAGCTCGGACTCGAGGCGCTCCAGCGACGCGGATCGCGCGTCGAAAAAATCGCCGAACAGGATCGAGCCGTCGGCCGCCTTCTGCGGGATTCTCGCGGCCCTTGAGGGCGGCACGCAGCCAGCGACGGTACAGCGAGGCCTCGTTGACGCGCAGCGCCCGCATGCCCCAGTGGGCGCAGGCCATCGCCGCGGAGGCCAGCTGGCGTGCGGGCGTGGGCAGGCCCGTCGGCGGGTTGGGGATGGAACGCAGGAACATGAGGCGTGCCCACAGCCGCGTGCCGCGCGACTGGGCGCGGAAGCGGCCGGGGTCATCCGCGATCTCATCCAGGACGAACAGGTCCACGCCGATCGGCATGCGGAACGAGCGGTCCTTCGCGACCTTCGAGACGAACTCCGAGCCCTTTCAGGCCCAGCACGCCCGAAGCTGATCGGGTAGTCGGGGTGAGTGGCGGGGAAGCGATGAAAGAACTCGTCCCTCGAGGAGGGCCGGGGCCTCGGCGATGAAACGCTCGTAATCCGCCCGCGGCATGCACACGTCCCCGTCGTCGTCCCAGGGGATGAAACCCTGGTGGCGCACAGCCCCGATCGCCGTGCCTCCGTAGGCGACGTAACGAATATCCAGGAGTGTGCACACGCGATCGATTTCGGCGAGGCACCGCTTGGTGACGCGCTGAATGGCTGCCAGGGTTGCGGGGTCTGCTGCGCTCATCAGTTCTCCGATCGTTTCAGGGGCCTGAGGCCTAGAGGGACTCGGCGTAGGGGCCAAAGTCGATGACCGCGGCCTCGTGGTTGTAACGCTTGTCCGGGGAGGCAGCTGCATGTAGTCGCCGTATCCGCGGCGCAGCAGGGCGTCGTACTCGTTTCTGGATCATCACCGTGATGTCCTCGAAAGGAACGTCGCGGGTGGGGAAGAACTCCTCCTCGCGCACGATCCAGTTCTGCGGGTCGCGCATCGTGAAGTCGGCGTACACGCCCGTGCCCGTGCCCTCGTAGCGGCGAACCGCGCGCTCCCACCGGGCCTGCAGGCTCGCCGGCGTCGCGCGCACCGCCTTCAGGCCCAGGTGCGCGAGGTCGTCGCCGAGAAAGATCAGCGCCTTTCTTCCACGCCGGCGTGTTGATCAGGTGCGGACGAGGCGTGCCCTGCAGGAACAGCAGGCGACCCCCACAGCCACGACTGGCGCGACATCTCCTGGAAGGCCTTCTCGTCGGCCGGAATCTCATCCAGGGGCAGGATGTCGAGGAAGAAGGGCATCCGGTACTTCGAGTCCTTGTCCGCCTCGGGGATCAACAGGGTCCCCGGCATGACCATCTTCGTGAACATGAAGGGAAATCGTCGCGCGTGCGCGTGTTATCGAGACGGAAACGCTCATCCAGCAGGGCCGGGGCCTCGGCCAGGAAAACGCTCGTAGTCGGCGCGCGTCATCATCACGTCGATGTCGTCATCCCACGGAATAAAGCCGCCGTGGCGGATCGCGCCGATCGCCGTGCCGCCGTAGATCGCGTAGGACACCCCGATGCGTCGGCACACCCGGTCCAGCTCGGCCAGGATCAGCGTCAGGAGCTTCTGGACCTTGCGCAGGTCGTGATCGGGTGTCGTCATCAGTCCTCCGAATATGACAAAGCGGGTGAGCGCACGTGCCCTCACCCGCCATTGTCTCACGGCTGCTAGCTGGTGACCTTCTCCGTTCGCCTGGGAAGCAGGTCACCCCAGTTGGAGGTCGCCGCCAGGACGGTGCCCACGAGGATGACGATGCAGCAGACGACCTGCGTGGCCGTGGGTACCGTGCCCTGCAGGACGAGGGCGAAGATGATCGCCCACGCCGAGTAGGGAGATATTCAGGGCCATGCCGCGCGACGCGCCGATGGCCGACAGGGCCTTGTAGTAGAACAGGTACGAGGCCGTGCCTGCCAGACCCGCCAGGGCCACGACGCCCGCGGACAGGTTCGCCAGGGAGTGCAGGGTGAAGCCGAAGACGCCGGCGACGGGGGCCACGATGAACAGGTAGACCACCGCCGAGGTCGTCTCGCGGATCTGCAGCGCCACCTCGTTATCCACGGCCTCGTCGCGCATACCCCACGTGAGGATGACGGCCTCGGAACCCCAGCCGATCACGCAGGCCAGCGCGCCGAGCCACGCCGAGGATCGCGTTGCCGCCCTCGATCGGCTCCGACGTCGCCGACCAGCCGGTCGCGACGATCGCGCCGAGCGCGACCAGTAGGGCCACGATCTGACGGAAAGCCATGCGCTCCTTGAGGAGGGCGAAGGCGAGCAGCGTGCCCAGCGCCGGGTAGAACGTTGAGATGATCGCCGTCAGTCCGGGGCCGATGTTGTCGATGGCGATCAGGTAGCCGCTCATGCCGATCGGGCCACCCAGTAGAGCCGCCGCGATCACCGACTTGCCCGGGCGCGTGCGCAGCGCCTCCCAGGTGTCCTTCAGACGACCACGAATCGCCATGTACACGAGCAGGATCACGGCGCACGCAACGTCGTGCAGGACCGCGCCGGCGAGGGCCGACTGCCCGTAATCCGCGAAGGGGAACATCGCCAGGGCGATCGCCAGCACGACCGTGTCGAGGCCCCACAGGGCGCCCGAGAAGATACCGTAGCGCTTGCCTCCGTGCTGAGTTTTCATGCCAGTTCACCTTCCATGGAGATCTGAGTGCTCGAGGCTGCCTCGTAGGCAGCGAGCAGGGAATCGAGTGTGTGCGTCGCGTGCGAGTAGTAGATGTAGAGCCATTCGCCCACGTCGTCGCCCTTCGGCTTCCTTGACCAGCGCCCACAGGTACCAGCACCAGCCGGCGAACACCTCGTAGGCGAAGAAGTGGCGCTCCTCGGCCTCGCTGGGGGCGTGACCCAGGTAGAACTCCAGGGCAGCGCGAGCGCGCTCGCGGGTCATCTCCGCCGTGCACACGGTCATCGTGCCGAAGTCGGCGGCCATGTCCGACATACCCGCATACTCCCAGTCGATGAGGCTGATGTTGCCATCGTTATCCACCAGGAAGTTCGGGGGGAAGAAGTCGTTGTGCGAGGGGACGACCTCGAACCCGTCCGCGTCCGCGAAAGCCTTGAGGCGCAGGACCTTGTCGCGCAGCTCAAAGTAGCCGGGCACATCAATCGGGCCGAAGGTCTTCAGGAGGCCCTCGTAGCGCAAGCCTTCGGTGACGAAGTCGAAGGAGCGGTCCAGGACTCGACCGGAGGTGTGCAGGGCGCGGTCCATCTCCATGGCCGCCTTGAGTTCCTCAGGGGCGGGTGACGTCCAGGTTGCGCACGTTGCGCACGAAGCGCGAAATCTTCCAGCCCGCCTCGGGGTCACCCGTGAGGAAGGTGTCGTCGATGCCGAGCTCGGCGGCCAGGCGCAGGCCGGCGAACTCCGCGCTGCGGTCCACGATCTTCTCTGTGCCGATGCCGGGGTGGCGGTAGACGTACTCGTCGTCTCCGACCGCGAAGTGGCACGACAGGTTCGTGATGCCCTGCTTGAGCGGGTAGAAGTCGCAGATCTCGGACTTCGCGCAGCCCAGCGTGTCGACGATGTGGTCGAAGACCTCGAATCCACGTTCTCCATGAACAGGGGGATCGAAGTGCGCAGCTCGTCGACCGAATCGAACTCGTGGATGACGCCGTCAGGGTAGCGCCGGATCACCATGTCGAAGGACTTGATGTGATCCAGGTAGATGGACTCCCACAGCTTCGACACCGTCTCGGGCAGGTGATAGACCTGCTCGAGGATCTCGCGGAACTTCGCGGAAAAGACGCGGTCGAAGTAGACGTGGCCGAGCATGACCCACGCGTCGTCGCCGCCCACGGTCGCGCCCGTGATGCGGTCGCCCGGACCCGTCTTGATGCACCACTCGTCGGTGGGGCCCTCGACGTAGTTCGCCGAGTAGTAGGACTTGTAGACGTAGGGCTCAAAGGGGTTGGTGGTGAAGTAATCGTCCGAGGAGCACACGTAGGTGTTGTCCAGGCGGTCCTTCACGAGCCACAGGGAGCCGTTGTTGTTGCGCGTGGAGTACTCGCGGTTGACGACGATGTCGACGCCGTACTTGTCGGCCAGGTAGAAGAAGTATTCCTTCTTGTAGCCCACGACCAGCGCGATGTTCGTGATGCCAGCTTCGTGGAGCTGGCGGATCTGACGCTCGACGAGGATCTCTCCGCGCACCTTGAGCGTGCCCTTGGGGCGTTCGTAGCTGATGGGGGCGAAGCGCGAGGACAGGCCAGCGGCCATGATGACGGCACCCGTGACGCGGTAGGGCTCGAGGGCCTCGCGGCCCGCGTCGGTGATCGCGCGCTCGTCGATGTAGCCGGCGGCCTCGCACTCGCGGCTGGCGGTGTTGACGCGCCCCAGGCTCATGCCGGTGGCCTCCGACAGCGCCCGCTGCGTGAGGGGAGCGCCAGCCTTGGCCAGTGCGTTCAGGATGTTGAATTGGGGCTCGCTGAGCGTGCCGACGTTGGTCGTGGGCATGCGATCACCTTTCGTTCATGGAAGCCACTTGGGCGCTACATGTTCGAGCATAGCACTATTGGGCGGATTTGTGAACGGTTTGGGCTGTGAAGTGTCTAGTCGAGGCTCGAGCGCTCCCGGATCGCGGGAGTGATTGCCACAGGTAGAGCATCGGCCAGGCCAATCGCAAGCGCGCCAGCGAGCGCCGAGGATCCCACACGGCCATCGGGTCCGATCGGAGCCCGCTGGCCACCACCACTCGTTGCCCCGCACTCAGGTTCCGCGTCGACAGGTCGATGGGGTAGCTGTGCGGGTGCGCCCGAACGCGTAGCGCTCGATGACGAGGTAGAGAGCCCGGGCGTTGACGTCAGGGCCCACAGCGTTGCCACGACGCCCACGCCCAGCGCGTCCGACGATGCCGTCGGAAGGGCGGGACGCACGGCTGCTGCCACGCCCGATCGTCGATCGCTCGCGCGAGCGGGGGAGGGCGCCAGGAGCATCAGCAGGAACACCGCGAAGAGCGGCAACATGTAGCGAGGGCTGGTAGATGTGAACGTTGTTGAAAAGTGTCCGCGCAGGCCGATCGACCACCGGAACGCCCGATGATCGCACCGAGGACGGTGATCGCTGACAGTGCCTTGCGCCAGGTGAGCAGAGCGCAGTGACCCAGCACAGATGAGCACGACGACCACGAGGCTGTGCGCCGAAAGACACCGTGCCCTGATAGGACACGTCGTTCCACCCCGGGCCCCACGCGGTGCCCGACAAAAGCCGCGCAGGTAGTGGGAGACGACGACACGTTCAGCCACGAGGATGTGCGCGAGAGAGTATCCCGCCACTTTCGTTACCCGAACCCAGCTGCGAGGCGCCACGTTCGTGCGTGCCATGACCCAGATGCCCGACGATGGAGGGCGACGCAGGCCAGGGCGGCCTCGGGAATGATGCGTCTTGCTGATCGGCACGGCAAAGGCCAGCGCGACGGTGATGACGAAGAGGAAGAAGGCGCTGTCGCCGCGGGACGTGCAGGCCAAGACCGCGCCGGCCGCTGCGCAGGCGATCAGGCCCACGCGACGCGCTCCCACCGAACGGGTGGCGGCCAGTAGGCCCAGCGGCAAACGCAAACGTGCCCGTCATCGCCCACGACGAGGGGTTCATGCCGGCGACGAAATAGAAGCCCATCGGCAGCCACGCGACCGTCACCGCGACGCTGATCCCGCGCTTCAGCCCCGAATCCGCCAGAGCGATGATCGCCCCGATCAGGCCAACCGCGAGCAGCGTGTTCACCGTGCGCAACGCCAACACCGCGTGGCTCGTCGAGCGCTGTACGAAGAGGTGAGCGAACTGGTAGTAGCCCCAGGGGTAGTTTCCGTCGTCCCAGCGCAGTGTCGGCGCCAGCTCCTCGTCCGAGGCGTTGAGGGCGCACAGAGCGGAATTATCGTGGTCGAAAGGCGTAGCAGGTGACGTACTCTCGCCAGCGACTGCGGGCACGATGACGGCCTTTCTCGCCGTCCTTTGGTGGAAATCTGGCAGCCCGTCTCGTCCACCGGCGGAGGGACACCACATCGAGCCGACGTGGAAGTCCTCGTCCGGGGAAGACCCCACCGGGGAAGCGATGACCCACGCCAACGAGGCCACAACCACCGCGGTAACGAGGATGAGCACCGCGATGAGCGTGCGGCGCTGCGGGTCGGACGTGGACATACGGCGGCCTCCTTCGGGCGCGGTCGACTCAGGAACGGGCGGCGGCGCGGAATGCCTCAATGTGGACCGAAGCGGCGCGAGCCCACGTGAACTCGTCGGCGCGCGGGAATCGCAGCAGCGCCAGGGCCTCGCGGCGAGCGGGGTCATCCAGCAGCTCCGTGAGGGCCGAGGCGATCGAGTCCGGGGTCGATGTCGCAGTAGGCGACGGCGTCGCCGCCGACCTCCGGCAGGGAGGTCAGGCGGGTCGTCAGCGTTGCGGCGCCGCAGCTCATGGCCTCCAGGACCGGCAGGCCGAAGCCCTCCGCGATCGAGGGGTAGGCCAGGATGACGCAGCCCGAGAGGAAACCGGGCAGGTCCTCGAGGGGCAGGTAGCCGGGGCGCAGAACCGTCAGGTGCTCGGGCACCGAGGCCAGGGCTGGGTCGATGTCCTCGTCCCACCCCTTGCCACCGGCCAGCACGAGGGCCGGGCGGATTCGGGACGGTCGGAGACGGCCTTTGACCCAGCCGCGCACCAGGTTCGGGCACGTTCTTGCGCGGTCTCCAGCGTGCCCAGGAAGCCGATGTAGTCGCGGCCCTCCAGGCCCAGCGAGGCCTTGACGCGCTCGCGCTCGGCGTCCGAGACCGGGTGGAAGATCGAGCGATCCACGCCGTGGTAGGCGACGTAGAACTGCGAGGGATCCCCGCCCGCGTACTTGATCGTCTCGTCGCGCGTGGCCAGCGAGGGCACCACGAGGGCGTCCGCGCGGCGAATCGCGCGGCGAATCGCCGCCGTGAAGAAACGCTGCTTGAGGCGCGAGTGCGCCTGCGGGTGCGAGAAGAACGTCGCGTCGTGCAGCGTGATGACGACGGGCACGCCCGGGAACTGCGGGGACGTGTAGTGCGGGGAGTGCAGGACGTCGGGGCGGACCTTACGGATCAGCTTGGGTAGGCCCGTCTGCTCCCACGCCATGCGCGCGGGACGGGACTCGAAGCGCCGCGAAATCGGGATGATGCGGGCCGAGGGCAGGCGCGTCGCGAAGTGCTCGGCGTCGCGCTCCTGGACGGCCATCGTCAGGTCAACGCCCTGCTCGACCAGCTCCGGCACCAGGTCGTCCACGTAGCGGCCGACGCCGCCCAGGTCTGCGGGGATCGCGGTCCCGTCCAGCAGGACGCGGATCGGATGCGAGTGAGAAACGAAGTGGGCCACGATCATCCCCATTGGGTCGGGAGCAACAACTGTTCCCTTTATCGTATGCCATTTTGCGCTCGCTGATACTTTTGTTCCTGGCCCCGCGCGCGCGTGAACTACCCTGGATGTATGAGCGTCAACGTTGGAATGGTCGTCGAGCAAATGTGGCAGCCGGTGCCCGGAGGGTCTGGCCGGTACATCGTCGAGGTCGCAGACCGCCTGGCAGACCAGGGCGTGCGTGCGATTGGCATCGCCGCGCGCCACGGCGCGGGTGAGCCACACCCGAGCAGGTGGGACTGACCATTCCCGTGCTCAACTCGGCGCTGCCTCGCCGCGCCCTGTACGCCGCCTGGGATCGGCTGGGTACCCCCAGCGTCGACCGGATGCTCGGCGTCGGATCGGGCGGGGGAGCGGATGTCGTTCACGCGACCACCTGGGCGATCCCGCCGACCTCGCGCCCCCTGGCCGTCACCGTCCATGACGTCGCCTTCCTGCGCGACCCCGACCACTTCACGGCCCACGGCTCCGCGTACTTCCACCGCGCCCTCGAGATCACGAGGAAGCGCGCCGATGCCATCATCGTCCCCTCCCAGGCCACCGCTGACGACTGTATCGAAGCCGGCTTGGACGCCTCGCGCATCACCGTCATCCCGCACGGCCTGAGCCACACGCCCGTCACCGATGCGCAGGTCGAGGAGTTCCGCTCCCGCCACGGCCTCGTCCCGCCCCTACGTCCTGTGGGTGGGCACCCGTGAGCCCCGCAAGAACCTGCCCACCCTGCTGGCGGCCTACGAGCAGATGCGTGGGACCGACCTCGACCTCGTCCTCGTCGGACCCGCCGGATGGGGAACCGACCCCACCGACGCGCCGCTGCCGCCCGAGCGCGTCCACGTCCTCGGACGCCTCGACGACGCCGACCTGGCCTGCGCGTACGCGGGCGCCCGCGTCTTCACCTTCCCCTCGATCTGGGAGGGCTTCGGCCTGCCCGTCCTCGAGGCCATGGCGCACGGAACGCCCGTCGTGACCAGCGCGGACACCTGCATGGCGGAGATTACGGGCACCGATGCCGGCCTCCTCGTGCCGGCCACCGACGCCTCGGCCCTCGCCGAAGCCCTCGAGGCCGCCGCCGGCAGCGAGCACGACCGCCTCGCCGCCGCCGGTATCGAGCGCGCCCGCGACTACACGTGGGAGGCCTCCGCCGCCGCGCACGCCGCCATCTACGCGTCCCTGGCGGGTGCGCGATGAGGGCGCGCAGCTGCAGGGTCATCCTCGTCAACTGGAAGAACGCGCCGCTCACCCTGCGCGCCGCCCACTCGATCGCCCCGCAGATGGAGCAGGGGGACCACCTCGTCATCGTCGACAACGGATCCGACGACGACTCGCTGACCGTCCTGCGCGAGGGCCTCGACGAGCTGCGCAGAGCCGCCGATCCCGCGCGCGTGTCCCTCGTGAACGCAGGGACGAACGACGGATTCGGCGCTGGAGTCATGGCAGGAGCGGCCGGCCTGAGCGAAGATGCCGTCGTCCTGCTCAACAACGACGCGACCGTGCGCGACGGCTTCCTCGATGCGCTCCTGGCACCCTCTGGGCGAGGCCGTGGGCGCCACGACCGCGCTCATCCTCCTGACCGGCACCTGGCGTCCCTCCACCCCTCCGACACGGAGTTCCTCGTCGCCCGCGACGGCAGCCGCTGGACGCGCGTCGCCGACGGTGAGAGCGGTGGCCAGGTCCTCATCAACTCCACCGGCAACGAGGTCGATACCGCCGGCAACGGCTACGACCGCTCCTGGCTGGATCCCGCCGACTCCCCGCTGCCCGCCCCCGAGGTCTTCGGCCTGTGCGGCGGGGCCTGCGCCATCGATGCCGACGCGTGGCGAGCCGTCGGGGGAGTGCGCACCGACCTGTTCATGTACTATGAGGACACGGACCTGTCCTACAAGCTGCGCGAGGCCGGCTACGAGGTGCGCTTCGTCGCAGGAGCCATCGTTGACCACGAGCACGCCGCCTCCTCGGGCACGTCCTCGCCCATGTTCCTGCGGGTCAACGCCCGCAACCGCATTATCGTCGCCGCCCAGCACGCCCCCTGGGGCGTCGTCGCGCGAGCCATCGCCCGCTCGATTGCGCGGGCAGTGCGCTCGGGCGGACGGGGGCCGGTCGCCCGCGGAGTCCTCCAGGGGCTCCTCGCCCTGCCTCGCGCGCTGCGCCACCGCACCGCCTTGCGTTCCTAGCGCCATCGACCCGGAAACGAGGCCGGGGCCGGTAGGTGTGTCACGGCACATAACGCGGGGCGGAGCTCCGCAGCGCCTACGCCTTGATAGACTGGCTGACATGGTGAAGACTGTCCTCGTTACCGGAGCCGGTGGCTACATTGGCCGCCACATTGTTCACGCCTTGCTCGAGCGCGGCCTCGACGTCAGCGTCGTCGACTTCCGCCTCGACGGTGTCGACGAGCGTGCGCGTCACGTCGACACCCAGATTTTCAGCGGCGACGCTGACATTTACGACCAGCTCGGACGCCCGGACGTGGTCCTGCACCTCGCGTGGCGTGATGGCTTCGTGCACAACTCGCCGGCCCACATCGAGGATCTACCTGCCCACTACCGCTTCATCGAGAATCTCCTCGAGGGCGGCTGCACCCACCTGGCCGTCATGGGTTCCATGCACGAGGTCGGCTACTGGGAAGGCGCCATCGACGAAAACTCCCCGTGCAACCCCGCCTCGCTGTACGGCATCTCCAAGAACGCGCTGCGACAGATCACGACGCTGCTGACCACCAAGCACGGCGCCACCATGCAGTGGCTGCGCGGCTACTACATCGTCGGCGACGACGCGCACGGCTCCTCGATCTTCTCCAAGCTCCTGGCCGCCGCCCAGGAAGGCAAGAAGACCTTCCCCTTCACCACGGGCAAGAACCTCTACGACTTCATCTCCATCCAGGGACTGGCCTACCAGATTGCCGCCGCCGTCTCCCAGGACGAGGTCAACGGCATCATCAACATCTGCAGCGGCGAGCCCATGAGCCTCGCCGACCGCGTCGAGGCCTACATCCGCGAGAACGACCTGGACATCACCCTCGAGTACGGGGCATTCCCGGATCGTCCCTACGATTCGCCCGGCGTGTGGGGCGACGCCACGAAGATCCGCCAGATCCTGGCCACCGTCGACGGCACGGGGGAGTAAAGCCGTGAAGCGCGCCGGTATTTTCCTGTTCTATGATCCTCAGGGCCTCGTTGACGACTACATCGTGGAGTGCCTGACCTCGCTGCGCGAGTACCTCGACGAGATCCTCGTCGTCTCCAACTCACCTCTGGACGACACCGCTCGGGAGCGCCTCCTCACGGGCGCCACCGAGATCTTCGAGCGGGAAAACACCGGCTTCGACGTGGGCGGATACCGCGACGGCATCGCCCGCTTCGGCTGGGACCGCCTCGGCCAGATTGACGAGTTGATCCTTTTCAACTACACCTTCTTCGCGCCCGTCAACCCGTGGAAGAACCTCTTCGACCGCGTCGAGGCCGCCGGAGCGGTGGACTTCTGGGGCATCACCGAACACGACGAGGTGCGCCCCCACCCTTCCTGGCAGCCACCCGCATGCCGCGCCACATCCAGTCCCACTGGATCGCCGTGCGCAACCCGCTGCTCAGCTCCCCGGACTTCCGCAAGTACTGGGACGAGATGCCGCCGATCCGTTCCTACAACGACTCGATCCAGTGGCACGAGTCGCGCTTCACGGAGTACTTCGGCAACCTCGGCTACACGCACGTCGTGGCCTACCCGCGCGAGGACTACCCTCGCGCAACCCCGTCTTCGACAACGCCTCGATGCTGCTCGCGGACGGCTGCCCGATCCTCAAGCGCCGCAACCTCTTCCACGACCCGCTCTACCTGGACCGCCACGCGATCATCGGCGCGGACATGCTGGAGCTGGCGGAAAAGGCCGGCTACGACACCGACCTGATCCTCACGAACCTCGCGCGCACCTCGCGTCCGCGTGACCTCGTGACCAACGCGGGCCTGACGACCGTCATCTCCCCGCGCGCCGACCAGGCCACCCTGGACGCCGCCGCCTCCCTGAAGGTCCTCGCGGTCGCCCACATCTTCTACGCCGACATGGCCGACGAGATCCTCGACCGCCTGAGCGTCCTGCCCGGCGGCTACCACCTGGTGGCCACGACCTCGAACGAGGAGAACAAGGCCCTCATCGAGGCGCGCGCCCAGGAACGAGGCGTGGACGCCGACGTGCGCGTCGTGTCCTCCAACCGCGGCCGCGACATCGGCGCGTTCCTGGTGGACTGTGGCGACGTGCTGACCTGCGGCGAGTACGACATCGTCGTGAAGATCCACTCCAAGAAGTCCGTCCAGGACGACTACAACGCCGCCCAGCTCTTCAAGGAGCACCTCTACGACAACCTGCTGGCCTCCTCCGATCACGTGGCCAGCATCCTCGCGGAGTTCGCGGCCCACCCGGGCCTGGGCATGGTGATTGCACCCATGCCGCACATGGGCTACCCGACGATGGGCCACGCGTGGTTCGCGAACCGCGCCCCCGCCCGCGACTTCGCCAAGAAGGTCGGCATCACCGTCCCCTTCGACGACCACCAGCCGCTGGCCCCATACGGCTCCATGTTCATCGCGCGCCCGGAGGCCCTGTCCCTGCTGACCGGCGCGGGCCTCGTCCCCGAGGACTTCCCCGAGGAAGGCGGCTACAAGGACGGCTCCCTGGCGCACGTCATCGAGCGTCTCCTGTCCTACGCGGTCCTGTCGCGCGGCTACTACGTGCGCCCCGTCATGACCCCGAAGTGGGCGGGCGTGTACTACGGCTACCTCGAGTACAAGCTGGCCGCGACCTCGTCGATGATGCCCGCCTTCGTGATCGACCAGGTGCCCTTCCTCAAGGCGCGCATTGGCTCGGTCCCGAACCTGCTGGGTGCCGTCAAGACCAACATCATGGTGCGTACCCCGGGACTGGGCAACGCTCTCAAGCCGGCGTACCGCGCGGCCCGCGGCGCCTTCCACAAGATCCGATCCATGAAGGGGGAGCGATGAGCCTGGCCTCCACGATTCGGGCTGCGGCCCCCCACACACCTCAGTCCGTCGCGCAGGCATTCAACTCCCGGTCCAACTCGATCGGGTTTTTGCGCTGGCTGATGGCCTTCATGGTCATCTTCTCCCACGCCGGCCCGATCGCCGGATTCTACGGCGGCGAGGACCTGGGCGTGCAGATCTCTAAGGAGCAGTCCATCGGTGGTGTCGCCGTCGCGGGATTCTTCTTTTTCTCGGGTTTCCTGATCACGCGCTCGCGCATGGGGCGCGCGACGATCTGGCGCTACATGTGGCGCCGCGTCCTGCGTATTTTCCCCGCCTTCTGGGCGGCCCTGCTCTTCACGGTCGGCATTCTCGCGCCGATCGCCTACTGGCACACCTTCCACAACATCTCCGGCTACCTGCACCCGGCCACCGAGTCACCGCTCACGTACTTCGTGAACAACATGTGGCTGAACCTCGGCCAGCGCAACATTGCCGGAATGGGTGAGAACCTGCCGTACTTCATCCTGCACGGCGCGCGCGACTGGAACGGCTCGGCCTGGACACTCATCTACGAGTTCAAGGCCTACATCCTGGTGGCGATCCTCGGCCTGTTCGGGGCGCTCGCGAACCGTAAGGTGGGCGGCGCTGCGCTCGTCCTCATCGCCCTCAACGCCCTGCAGTGGATGGGTGCGGGCCAGGTCGCCAACGTCAACTACCTGCTGCGCGACCCCTACATGCTGATGTTCATGGGCCCCTTCGCCTTCGGCATGCTGTTCACGCTCTACGGTGACAAGATCCCCATGGACTCGCGCCTGGCGTGGGGCGGCCTCATCTTCGGCCTGCTGTCGTACGCGTCGGGCGGCTGGAACATCGTCGGCCAGTACGGCTTTCCTGTACTTCCTCATGTACCTGGCGATTCGCCCTGCCCCTGCAGAACTGGGAGAAGCACGGCGACCCTGTCCCTACGGCATCTACATCTACGCCTGGCCGATCATGGCGTTCGCCGCCTACTTTCCACCTGCAGGATCGCGGCTGGATCGCCTACCACCTGACGGTCGTCGTGACCGTGCACATCCTGGCCTCACCTGTCGTGGCACCTCATCGAGAAGCCCGCGATGAGCCAGAAGAACTACCTGCCCGGATGGATGGACAAGCTCATCGAGCACTTCCGTCCCACGTACGAGGCCGTGGCCCGCCGCATCGTCACGCCGGCCCTGTCCTCGACCAGGATCGCGACGGTCATGGAGGCCGAAGATGCATCCGCGCGCACCGAGGGGGAGAGCAAGTGAGCGAGAAGAAGGCCGCTGGCCAGTTCAAGGAATCCGAGTCCGGTCTGCGCGACGTCTCCTTCGACGAGGGCGTCCCCGCGGGCTCGTGGAAGCATCGCCTCCACTACGTGCCCCTCGCCATTCTCCTTGCGGGCGCGTGCGCGGCCACCGGCGTGGGCACCTGGTACAAGGCCACCCACCCCTCTCCTCAGCCGGCTGCGGCACCCGCCGCCCAGGCCTCGTCCTTCGCGCGCACCACGCCCCAGTCCCTGCCCGAGGTCTGCGCGCCCACCCCGCGCGCCGACGTGGGCCCGTGGACGCCCGGCGTCGCCGGTACGGCGGGATACCTGCCCACCGATGCCGCCCAGGCCTCGTTCGATCACTCCATGACCGGCGTGACCACCTACGTTCAGGGTCGCGACGGCTACCTGTTCCTCTCCGACGTCTTCAACGCGAACTTCTCGCAGGCACTGGGCCGCGCGCCCCACCCCCGAGCAGGTGAGCGCGTGGGACCGCTACATGAGCGGCATCGAGGCCGCCGCGAGCGAGCAGGGCGCGACCGCGCTGTTCATGCCCGCCCCGGCCACGTGGGACGTCTACTCCGACAAGCTGCCCCAGTGGGCCGACCCGCTGATGGGCACGACCTCCCTGGATCTCATGCGTTCGGCGCTGCCCACTCACGCGTGGGTGGACGTGCGTGAGGGCCTGCGCGAGGCCCGCGAGGGGAGCGAGGCACCGCTGTACTCGGCGGTCAACCCCCACTGGTCGCCCTACGCCGCTCACGTGGCCTGGAACCAGACGCTGTCGTGCCTGGCCGCCGTCAACCCGCAGCTCGGGGGTCTGCCCTCCCTGACGCCGTCTGGCGTGAGTGGCGCGGACGCCCCCAACGAATACGAGGCCCTGGGCGCCCCCGCCCAGACGGGCCCGTGGGCGGTCCCCACCTACGACCAGGACCCCGGCAACGTCCACCTGCTGCAGCTGGAATCCCGTGACGAGCTGGCCGACACCGCCGCGCGCCTGGCCGAGGTGACGGCCGCCCCCGAGGTGTCCCTGGCCAACCCCGTCGACTTCCTCAACAAGCCGGCCCTCACCTACAACCCGAACGGACGCGGCACCGCGCTCATCGTGCGTGACTCCCAGGGCAACAACCTGGGACCCGACGTGGCCGCGACCTTCGAGTACACGATCCAGGTCGGCCACGGCCTCGACTCCGAGCAGCCGACGGACGTCGCCGCCCTCATCGAGGCCTACAAGCCCAGCGTCGTGATCGTGGAGTTCACGCAGCGCTACCTCGCGCTCACGCCGGCCGCCGGCAAGTAGAATAGATTTCCTGACCACGACAGAAGCGATGGGAGTAGGCGTGTCTGAGACGAAACGGGTCATTGACCTGACGGTGCGCATGGCGCAGCGCTCGATCTCCTCGGAGTTCAAGGGCACCGCGCTCGGCCGCCTGTGGTCCTTCATCAACCCGATCGCGACGATCGCCGTGTACGCGCTGATCTTCGGTGTCGTCTTCCGCGGCGAGGCCGACAAGGGCGTGAACTCGGGCCTGTCCTCCTTCGCGCTGTGGATCGGCGTGGGCGTCATCGCCTGGAACTTCATGTCGAGCGGCATCCAGCGCGGCATGGACTCCCTCGTGGGTAACTCCGGCCTGCTCACCAAGGTCTACTTCCCGCGTCAGGTCCTCATCTACTCCTCGGTCCTGGCGCTGGCCTACGACTTCGCCTTCGAGCTGGGCGTCATCATCCTCATCATGTGCATCGCCGGCGGCCCCGGCGTGCTGCTCATGATCCCTGCGGTCATCGTCATCACCCTGCTCGCGATGCTCTTCGTGATCGGCATGGGCCTCATCCTGTCGGTTGCCTCGGTCTACTTCCGCGACATCTCGCACCTGTGGCAGATCTTCAACCAGATCTGGATGTACGCCTCCGGCGTCGTCTTCTCCCTGTCGATGCTCAACAAGGTCCAGACCGACCTGGCGGCCAAGGGATGGACCTGGGGCGGCGAGCCTCTCCCGATCGTCACGGTTTTCCGTCTCAACCCCGCCGAGCTCTTCCTCGAGGCCTACCGCTCGACGCTGTACGGCTTCGCGATGCCGTCCTGGCAGGTGTGGCTCGGCTGCGCCGTCTGGGCCTTCGGCATCTTCGGCCTCGGCTCGCTGATCTTCCGCCGCTTCTCGGCACGAATCGTGGAGGAACTCTGATGACGAACGCGATTTCGGTGGAGGGCGTCTCCAAGCGCTTCCGCATCTACAAGAACCGCAACCAGTCCCTCAAGGGCGCGTTCCTGCAGCGTTCGCGCGCGCAGTTCGAGGAGTTCTGGGCCCTCGACGATGTCTCCTTCGAGATCCCGCAGGGCAAGACCTTCGGCCTGCTCGGACACAACGGTTCGGGCAAGTCAACGCTGCTCAAATGCATCGCGAAGATCCTCACCCCGGACAAGGGGAACGATCTCCTCGACGGGTCGCATGGCCGCCATGCTCGAGGTCGGCTCCGGCTTCCACCCCGAGCTGTCGGGCCGCGAGAACATCTACCTCAACGGCGCGATCCTGGGCATGAGCAAGAAGGAGATCGACTCCAAGCTGGATGCGATCATCGACTTCTCCGGCGTCGAGCGCTTCATCGATCAGCCGGTGAAGAACTACTCCTCGGGCATGTACGTGCGCCTGGGCTTCTCCGTGTCCATCCACGTCGAGCCGGACATCCTCCTCGTCGACGAGGTCCTGGCCGTGGGCGACATGGAATTCCAGAACAAGTGCATGGACAAGTTCGCCCAGCTCAAGGATCAGGGGCGCACGGTCGTCGTCGTGTCCCACGGCCTCGAGCAGATGCGCACCTTCTGTGATCAGGCCGCGTGGCTGGATCACGGCACGCTCGTCGACGTGGGCGCGGCCGCCGAGGTCATCGACACCTACTCCGACGTCGCTCACCACGCCGTCGAGGTCGAGGGTGGTGGCACGCGCTTCGGCAGCGGCGAGGCCATGATCGAGCGCATCGAGCTGCTGTCCGCGTCCGGTCAGCCCACGTCGCTCGTGTACCCGGGCGATCCGGTTCGCCTGCGCCTGCACTACCGCGCGAACGAGCGCATCGAGTCCCCGGTCTTCGGTGCCTCCATCGACACCCGCGAGGGCGTGTTTGTGTGGGGCCTGCACGGAATGGACGCCTGCTACGTGCCACCTCGATCGAGCCGGGCACCGGCCACCTCGACATCGACATCCCGCGCCTGACCTTTAACCCGGGCGCCTACACGATCTCCGCGGCCATCCAGAACCACGACATGACCAGCGTCATCGACGCCCTGCAAAAGGCGCACCGCTTCGACGTCCTGCCCGGCCCGGGCATGGAGTCCGGCGGCCTGGTGAACCTGGGAGCGTCGTTCACGGACCTGACGCCCGCGCGCCCCATGCGCGACGTGCCCAGGCGCGGTGCCGCCGACTACGAGCGCCTCGCGCGCATGCAGGCCCAGCAGGCCGACGCGCTCGAGAACGAGGACTGACGGACGCATCGGCGTTCCATGTCCGGGCTCAGCGGTGTGATGCCGCCGGGCCCCGGCTTTTTGTGGAGTTGGTGGCTCAAACGTGCCCGCGCAATGTGAGGAGTGTCCTACACTTATAGGAGAACTGTTTTCCAGCGACAAGGCACTGTCATGGCATCGACGCCCACGCTCGCCCGCCGCGCGCTCGCGCGCGCCCTCACCGCAGCCCTGGCCCTCGCGCTCATCGCCCTGCCCGCGCAGGCCCGCGCCGACGCCGGGGACGAGGCTGCGCCACAGTCCGCAGCCGACAGCTCCACCGCGGCCCAGTCCGCCTCGCCCTGCCGCGCCGTCGGCTTCTCCCAGCCCCGAGACCACGGACGCGCCCTGAGCCCGCCGCCCCCAGCGCGAGCGATGAGGATCGGGCGGCCCCGGGCCTCGTCGGCGAGCGACGAGCCCCCGACGATGGACGCGCCCGGACGAGACCGGACGGGGCACGTGGGATGCGTGACTCGGTCGGCTGGTGGTGGCGGCGAGCCGACGGCACCCTACCCCGCCTCCCAGTGGGTGGGGATCGGGGCAGCCGCTACTACTTCAACGACAGCGGATACATGGCCACCGGCTGGCTGCGCGACGGTGCCGACTGGTTCTTCCTGGCTCCTCCGGAGCGCTCGTCGGCGGCTGGCTGAAACGACGGTGGCTCGTGGTACTACCTGGATCCCGCCAGCGGCGTGATGCGTACGGGGCATGACGCGCGTGGACGGGCACCTGGTACTACCTGAGTCCTCGGGCGCGATGCGCACCGGCTGGGCAGCACCGTCGACGGGTGGCACTACTTCGCGTCCAGCGGCGCGCAGATCGGCGGCTGGCTGCGCGACGGAGGGCCAGTGGTACTACCTCGACCCCGATAGCGGCGTCATGCGTACGGGTATGACCGGCGTGGACGGCACGTGGTACTACCTGGGATCGTCGGGCGCGATGCGCACCGGCTGGGAGCGCCTGGCCGACGGGTGGCACTACTTCGCGTCCAACGGCGCCCAGATGGGAGGCTGGCTGCGCGACGGGGGCCAGTGGTACTACCTCGACCCCGACACCGGCGTCATGCGCACCGAGCCCCTGGAGCTGAACGGCCGCCGCTACGAGTTCGACGCCTCGGGCGCTTGGCGCGGATACGAGGCCCCGGCCGGCTACCTGCAGCCCACCGACCACATCACGGGCCTCGGGGACGCGACCAACACGCTCACCTGGGGCATGAACGGCACCAAGGTGCGCATCGCCCAGGTGCGCCTCGGCCTGTGGCACTCCAACAAGCTCGCCTCCGTCGACGCACCCTTCGTGGCCGCCGTCAAGAACTTCCAGCAGCGCGCAGGCCTGCCCGTCACCGGCGTCGTCGACAAGGCCACCTGGGATGCCATGGACACCGGCTACCCGTGGACCGTCGACCAGTACCAGGCCACGCCCCTGCCCCTGACGGCCACGCGCAGCGAGCGCGTCGAGGCCATGATCGGGCTACGCGTGGAACCAGACCGGGCTCCTCCTACACGTGGGGAGGCGCAGGCCCCTACGACCAGGGATTCGACTGCTCCGGGCCTGGTCCTCCAATCCCTCTACGCTGCGGGCCTCGATCCCCAGCCCATCGACGTCATCAAGCACGCGTGGCCGTCCTACCGCACGTCGCAGGAACTTTACGCGTACCCGCGCTTCCAGCACGTGCCCCTCGCTCAGCGCCAGCGCGGCGACCTCATCTTCTACACGACGAGCGGCACCGTCACGCACGTCGCCATCTACCTGGGGGACGACATGATCGTCCACACCGACTGGATGGGGCGCCCCGCCCGCATGCAGCACATCACCGCCGGATACGGGTGGGACCGCATGACGCCAGACGTCGTGCGCCCGCTGCCCTAGGGACATGAAGCGGGCCGGCCGTGGAGCGTTCCACGGCCGGCCCGCCTCGTCGACGATAGGTGCCCTCAGCGCCCCAGCAGGCGACGCACGATGCGCTGGGGCAGGGACGCCGTGCGACGCAGCGACTCGCTGCAGGGGTCGAGCTGGCATCGAGCTGCTCGACGCAGGGCGCTCACCTCTCCGCGCAGCTCGTGCACCTGCTCGTGCAGGGCCGTCATCGTGTTCAGCATGTTCACGTGCACGAGGTTCAGCGAGGAATGAAGCCCGGAATCCACGCGCGCGAGCTCCTCGCGCATCCGGCGGTAGTACTCCGCCGACAGCAGAGCCTGGCCCAGGTGCGGGGATGAAGGGTCCTCCGTCGCCAGCATGGCACGCAGGTAGCGGTCGCGGATATGCAGGTTGTCCCACTTGTGCAGGTACGCGTCCGTGACGACGGAGTTGCCCAGGGAAGCATCCATCGTGTCGCGGTGGTGCCAGTAGGCCAGCGGCTCCTCGTCGATAAAACCGACCGGGGAATCCGCCAGCAGGCGCAGGTTGAAGTCCCAGTCCGCCTGCGTCTGCAGGGAGCCGTCCCAGTGGCCCACGCGGTCGGCGACCTCGCGGCGAATCAGCTGCGAGATCGGCGGCGTGTAGTTCTCCACCATCATGTCCACGAGGGACAGGCCGTAGTTGTCCGTCGACAGGACCTCGCGCTCGATCTCGATGCAGGTGCCGTCGGCACGCACGCGCTCGCGGACGATCTCGCAGCGGGTGGCGACGCCGCCCGCCTCGGGGTGCTCGTCCAGGTAGGCGACCGTCTTCTCAGGAAAGTGCGGGTGCCAGGAGTCGTCATCGTCGTGGACCGCGTAGTAGCGGTTGTGCGACGCGGCCAGGCCCGACTCGAGCGCGGCCTCGCGGCCATTCGAGACCTCGTTCGTGACGATCGTGATCTTCGAACGCACGGCGCTCTTCTGCTTCTTGACGATCTCACGAACCTCGGCCTCGTCGCCGGCGTCGTTGACGATGACGACCTCGTAGTCGTCGAAGGTCTGAGAAGCGATCGATGCGAGGGCACGGGTGAGCATCGCCGGGCGATTACGCGTGCGCACGACGACGGTGACCGTTGCGCTCTATGCAGTCTTCTTCCTCGTCGGTCGGAGTCGGGTCGAGGACGGGGTCGCACTCCACCTCGGCGGTTAGGCGCAGCAGGTAGATGGCGCGTCGCCAGGCAAGTCGCCGTCATGCCCCAGGGAGGCGATGAACCACAGGGCCATCGGGCTCAGCGGCATGTCGGCCCACCACCACTGGATGTCACCATTCAGGTTACCCGGTGCGATCCATCCGATGTGGCGGATCGATAGCAGGCCTCGGACGTAGCGGGCGATCGTCGTGTGCATCGCAACCGCGTCACGACGCTCAGGAAGAACACGAACATGACGATCTGGCCGCGGGTCAGCGAGGCACTTCTTGATGGCGCAGGAGAGCCAGATGAGCAGCCACGTGCCCAGTAGCGGCAGGGCGTAGCGGGAGTGGTATCCGCCGAGGTTGGGGAAGGTCGGAGGGGTCGCGATCAGCAGCGGGATGCCCGCCATCGCGCCGAAGACGACGAAGGCGGCCAGGATCTTGCGCAGGCTCATCGTGCGTGCCCCGTAGAAGAGGACCGCGCCCAGGACGAGGAGGCCAAGGATCGTTGTGTAACCCGGCAGGGGAGTGTCTCGCCAGCCGGGGCCGGAGTTCAAACCGATGAAGCCGGCGAAGTATTCGGGCAGGTAGCGGATGTTCACGATCGCGACCTCGATGCGCTCGCGTCAGGGTCACCGAGGCCTCGGACTGGGCGATGTGACCGGACTGGCCGGAGCCGAGCATGCACCAGATGCCGATGACGCTCAGGACGGACGCGATGCCGATCTCGGGCAGGTGGCGGCGGCGGGCTGCCAGGATGAGGATGCCGAGCGACGCCACGAAAACGTAGAAGGCCGCGTCGCCACGCGATCCATAGCACAGGAGGGAGGCCAGCGCGCCCACGCCGAGGAGCGTCCAGCGCCGCCACCCCTGTGCGTTCAGTGCGCCGTAGAGCGCTGCGCCGTAGGTGAAGACACCCGTGATCGCCCACGAGGAGGGGTTGTTGGAGGCGATGAAGTATAGGCCCATCGGCGTCCACGCGACGAGCGCGGCCAGAGCGGTCGCGCGGCGCACCTCGCGGGTCGACAGCGCGCAGACAGCGCTGATCAGCACCATCGCGATGCCGACGTTGATCGCGCGCATGATCCACACGGAGTGCTCCACGTTGTGGCCCGCGAACAGGTGGTGGAACTGGTAGAAGCCGTACGGGTACTGGCCGTCGTTGTATCGGTACGACGGGAACATCGTGTCGTCCGAGTAGTCGTGGATGCACGCGTGCGATTTGTCGGGGCTGAAGGCCTCGCACTGTGCGTGGGACGTGGTCACGGGGGCCATCACGTACAGCTCCCCGTCGATCGTGGTCGTGCCGCAGCCCGTGGATCTCGATGGGGCGCGGGACACCACGTGGAGACGAGGTGGTAGTCATCGTCCGGGGAGGAGCCCGGAGGAGAGGCGAAGATCCAGCCCGTGGCCACGGAGAGGATGCCCAAGGCCAGGATGACGAAGGCCAGAGGTCGCGCTGCGGTAGAGATGAAACGATCCCGCGCGGGAGCGAGGTGATCGATGAGCGCACGTGCCATGAAATGAGCCAATCTGTCCGGGATAGGTACGTCTAATGTACACGAGTCCGGGCGTGGCCCGGCAGGCGCGAGGCCACGCAGAGCCTAGAAAACGACGGGCCAGTGAGGCATGCAGGTCGTCAGAGTGCCGTGGGCACTCGTTGCCTCGGCGAGGGCCTGCGTGTAGGCGGGATTCACCTCGGGGTTTTCGCCGCGCTTGAGGGCCTCCTCGGCTCCCTGCTGATCGGTGAACTCGGGGATTGCGCCGGAGTCGAGGGCCGCGTTGCGCTCGACGTAGACCGCGAGAGCCGCTAGGGCCTGCTTGGAGGTTTCGTCTGTGGCGGCCTGGGTGAGGCGGTCGGAGTAGTCGTTCTTGAAGGCGGCCGCGAAGGCCTCCCACGCGCGGTGTCGCTCGTCCGCGGTGGTTTCCCCTGAGCGCTTCGCAGCCAGCGACCTGTAAGCCTGGCCGGTCTCGGAGCCGTTGAGAGCCTCGGAGAAGATCTCATCCATCGCCGCGCAGCCGGGGGAGGCGGCGTGCAGGGTCGGCATCGCCGAACTGGACGGCTGGCCGAGGTCCCCCGGGGAAACGGAGGCCGCGGGCGTCGACTGAACGCTCTGGGTGTCCTCGAGCACGGAGCACGAGGTCGTGGCTAGGGCGCACAGGGTGAGCAGCGCGAGCGAGGGGACGAGACGAGTCACGAGAGGTCCGTTTCTGTTGGGGGATACGTCCAATTTATCAGCGCGCTGCGGCCCCTCACTGGACCTCAAGCGTGGCGAATAGTGACGTATCCGACGGGTAAGTGGAGGTCAGTGGCGTGGAATGCGTGAGAACTACGGCATAATAGGGGCAGGAATCGGGTGAGTAGCACCCTCGGACGCCTCCGGGCGCGCAAAGGAGAAGACCTCATGAAGATCGTTGTGACCGGCGGTGCCGGCTTCATTGGAGCGAATTTCGTTCACACGCTGCTGGAGGACCACCCGGACGTCGACGTCGTCGTCCTGGATAAGTTCACCTACGCGGGCAACCGTGCGTCCCTGACCGATGTGCCCGCCGAGCTCGCCGCTCGCCTGACCGTTGTCGAGGGCGACATCGCCGACGCCGACCTCGTGGATGGCGTCGTCGCTGGCGCCGACGCGGTCGTGCACTTTGCCGCCGAGTCGCACAACGACAACTCCCTCCTCGACCCCTCGCCCTTCATCCAGACCAACCTGGTGGGCACCTTTCACCCTGCTGGAGGCCGTGCGCCGCCACAAGGTCCGCTTCCACCACATCTCCACGGACGAGGTCTACGGCGACCTCGAGCTGGACGATCCCGCGAAGTTCACGCCCACCACGCCCTACAACCCCTCCTCGCCGTACTCCTCGTCCAAGGCGGGTTCGGACCTGCTGGTGCGCGCGTGGGTGCGTTCCTTCGGCGTCGAGGCCACGATCTCGAACTGCTCGAACAACTACGGCCCCTACCAGCACATCGAGAAGTTCATCCCCCGCATGATCACGAACCGCCTGCGCGGCGTGCGCCCCCGCCTGTACGGCGACGGCCTGAACGTGCGCGACTGGATCCACGTGCGCGACCACAACACGGCCGTGTGGGACATCCTCATGAAGGGCCGCATCGGCGAGACCTACCTGATCGGCGCGGACGGCGAGACGAACAACCGCGACGTCGTCGCCATCCTCAACGAGCTGATGGGCTACGCCCCCGACGACTTCGATCACGTGACCGATCGTCCGGGCCACGACCTGCGCTACGCGATCGACAACTCCAAGCTGGTCACCGAGCTCGGCTGGGAGCCCCAGTTCACGAACTTCCGCGACGGCCTGGCCGACACGATCGCCTGGTACACCGAGAACGAGGCGTGGTGGGCTCCCCTCAAGGAAGCCGTCGAGGCGAAGTACGCCGCCGAAGGACACTGAGTCCTTGGATCGCGTGACCCGAGACGAGGCCGTGCCTCGCCCCCGAGTCACCGTCCTCATGGCCACCTACAACGGGATGGCTGAGGGCGGGGCGTGGCTCGACGAACAGGTGGACTCCGTGCTCGCCCAGGTGGGCGTGGACGTCCGTCTCGTCGTGTCCGACGACGCGTCGAGCGACGGGACGCGCGCACACCTGGAGGCACGCGCCGCTGCCGACCCTCGGATTACGGTTCTGCCCCAGCGTGACGGTACCCCCGGCGTCACGGGCAACTTCCTGCACCTTTTTACGACGCATGCCCCCGACGGTTCCTACGTCGCCTTCACAGACCAGGATGACGTGTGGCACGAGGATAAGCTGAGTTCTCAGCTGGCCCTCATGGCCGATCGTGGGGCTGACGTCGTGTCTTCGAACGTGACGTCCTTCCAGTGGCTGCCCGGCGGGGCGGTGGGGGAGCGCCGCCTCATTCGCAAGTCGCAGCCCCAGCGGGCCTGGGACTTTCTCTTCGAGGCCGCGGGACCCGGCTCCACCTACGTCTTCAGTCCGAAGGCCCACGAGGCCCTCGTGCAGGTGTTGGAAGGCCTCGACTACAGCGAGATCGGCGTGCACGACTGGTATGTCTACGCGCTGGCTCGCTCAATCGGCCTCATCTGGGTGATCGGCGAGGAGCCGACACTTGAGTATCGTCAGCACGGCGGCAATGTGCAGGGCGCGAACTCCGGCTCCGGGGCGCGCGACGCCCGCATGGCCAAGCTGCGCAACGGCTTCTACCGCAACCAGTTCATTCTGACTGCCCGCACCGCCCAGAAGGTCGGCACGTTCGACGAGCGCCGCGCGCGCCAGCTGCGCGCCATCCTGCGCGAGCTCGAGGGGCAGGGTGCCGCCTCGAGGCTGCGCTTCGCCCTGCGCTGGCGTCAGATCCGCCGCGACCGCGTGGAGGGCCCTCAAAGCTCGCGCTGCGCGAGTCCTCGGGCGTGTGGTGACCTTCTACCTCTGATAGGTGACGAGCCCGCCGTCCGCATCCTCCGTCGCCAGGATCTGCGTCAGCCTGTCCGGCGAGACGGCGTGCGGATCAATGATGACGACAGAGCGTCCCTGCATCCACTGATCCAGCACCTGGCCCGCACCCGTACGCGCGTCCCACAGCAGCGCGACGCGGCGACCCTGAGCCGGCGCCGACGGGCGGGTCCCAGCCAGTGCCTCGTCTCGGGCTTGGACGAGCAGCGGGGGAGTGTCGACGACGAGGGCATCCGGCTGCGTGGCGATTTCCGCGAGGCCGTCGAGAGCTCCGTCCAGGGGCCATCCCATGCGAACGACAGGTACTGTGCGGGTTGCGCCAGCACGTGCGCCCCGGCGTCCAGCGCGTCGGATGCTTCGGAACCGAGAATATTCGTGACGAAAAGGTCTCCGGGGAGGGGACGTCGTGTATCGAGAATCTCCCACCCCATCGCCCGCGCTGCGATCTGCCAAAGTGCGTCCTGCCAAGGCTGAAGAGTCGTGTAGATGCGAGTTGGTGTTGCTTCGCCCGTGCCGAACAGGTCGGCCGCAAGTTCGTTTGTCAGGTAGTTCGCGATCTTCGCTAACCACCGGCTGACCACGGGTCCTCCCAGTTCAACCCGCTCCTGGCCGTATTGGGTGAGTGCTGGACCTGACCATCCGTTAATCGCTGTGATACAGTGGGTGAGCCTGCTCATAGTTTCTAAGGACTTATTGTTCATGGTTTCAAGTATATCGAAGGTCTCGGGTGACCCAAGTACTTAGTAACTGTGAAGTCCTTGAAATATGGCATTGTTTTACCGTTGGGTCAAGTGCTACGGGAAAGGTCTCAATATCGCGAAACGGCTTGACTTCCGACAACGACACGCGTGTAATTCTCGTATTGATCGATTCGTTATAAGGAGCTCCCGCAATGTGGAACATCTTCGGTGACGGGACCCCATCGAGTGGTCCGAGGACGCCGACGCGGCGCAGTATGCCCGCATTGACGGCCCCCTTGCGTGGCAGCAGCACGCTCTGTGCGCGCAGACGGATCCTGAGGCGTTTTTCCCCGAAAAGGGTGGCTCCACTCGCGAGGCTAAGGCCGTTTGTCAGGCCTGCCAGGTGCGCGAAGAATGCCTGGAATACGCGCTGGCTAACGACGAGCGCTTTGGTATTTGGGGCGGCATGTCCGAGCGCGAGAGGCGGCGCCTGCGCCGTATGGCCGGTTGAGTCCGACGCAGCGCTCCGTCGGTGCGATCCTTGTCACAAGGGGAGAAGCGCCGCTGACCCAGTCCGTTTTGCGGGCCATCGAGAATCAATCGGTGGCCCCGCATTCGTTGACCATCATTGACGTCGCAGGCCGCCACGTCACTCCTTTCCCCGCTGATCGAGTTCCCGACGGTGCCGAACTCGTGCGCGTCGGCCGCGCCCGCAACCTCGGCGACGCGATCCGTCGCGCCCACGCGCAGGGTGCCCCCTTTGCCTCGGAGCAGTGGTGGTGGATCCTGCACGAGGACAGTGCCCCCGAACCCGAGTGTCTCGACGAGCTCATCCAGGCCGCCGCCGTCGGTAAGCTCGTCGGAGCTGTCGGCGTCAAGCAGATGAGCTGGGATGGTAGCCGTCTCCTTGAACTCGGCATCTTTGCCACGGCCAGTGCCCGCCGACTCGAGCGTATCGGTGATGACGACATCGACCAGGGCCAGCACGATGGCACGAGCGACGTCCTCGGCGTCGGTACCGCCGGTCTGTTCATCAGTGCCGAGGCCTACGAGGCAGTCGGCGGATTCGATCCCGCGCTCGGTCCCTTCGGTGACGGCCTCGACCTGGGGCGGCGCCTGCACCTGGCCGGGTATCGCGTGATCGTAGCCCCCAAGGCGCGCGTGCGTCACGCCCGCGTCTCCCTCTACTCCGGCCTCGATGGCGCTTCGGACACGGACCACAGCGAACCGACGGGGGATGTCTCCGACGCCGTCGTCGATGGCAACGACGCGACCGATGGATCGTTCCGCAAGCGCCGCTACGCCCAGATGTACAACTGGTGCAAGGCGGTGCCCTGCCCTCATCCTGCCGTTCCTGGCGCTGTGGCTCCTCGTGTGGAGCCCCGCCCGCGCCCTCGGACGCATCCTGACGGGCCGGGCTCCTGGCTCTGCCCGAAATCGGCGCCCTCGTGTCCCTGATCGGCGCAACCCCGCGCCTGCTGGCGGGTCGTGCGCGCGCAGCTCAGTCGCGTCGCGTTCCCCGCTCGTCCCTCCGCGCGCTTGAGACGGCTCCTGCCCTCCTGCGCAAGGAACCCGCAGGCGTGGACGAAGATGAGCATGGAGAGCGGATCGATCCGCTCATCGTCGCCTCGATGCGACGCTACCGCTTCCGCTCGGCATCGACCGCCCTGGGGCTCCTCATCCTCACCGCCACCCTGGCACTCATGCAGTGGTGGGGGACGGGGCTGGCCTCGTCGGGCGGGCGCCTGCGTCCCTGCCCCTCGTGGGTCCGAGCTGTGGGGAGCCGCGTGGTCCGCGTGGATCCCGGGCGGAGACGGGATACGCCGGGCGGGGCTGACCCGCTGACGATCCTCATGGCGATTCTCAGCGCTCCGTTCGCACCCATGGGCATCACCCCGGGAGCTCTCGCCACCTTCCTGCTTGTCGCGTCGACCCGATTGCCGCGATGATGGCCTGATTCCCTCGCGCGTGCTCGCCTCGTCGCTGCGCGTCCGCTTCCTCGTCTCTCTGCCTGGTCTGCTCGCCCCTCTCTGCTCATGAGCGCCACGCACGGCGTTCTCGCAGCGACCCTCGCGCACGCGGCCCTGCCGGTCTTTGCCGCATACTGCTTGGGCCAGCCGAAGCCTCTGCTGGTAGCTGGTGCCGGTGGCGTCGATGAGGCCCCGCTGCGTCCGCGTGGAATCAACGGCGGATGCGCCGCTCTCGCCCTCGTCGTTCTCGCCTGCTGCGCTCCCTGGACGCTCCCGCTGGGTGCGGGCGCTCTGGCGTGGCGTTCGCGTCGTTCTCTCCTCGTGGCACTGCCCGCCCTTCGTCCTCCTCGTTCCCACCTACGTCTCGATCGCGGCGCGCCCTTCGGCATGGCCGGCGCTCGCTTCGACGAGCGGGGGAGTGCACGCCTACACGCGTGCCGACTCGTGGATGGCGATGCTGGCATGCCCGCCGCGCCGTCAACGCCGCTCGAGGCCGTTGCTCTGGGCACTATCGGTGCCGGCATGATTGCCGCCGCGGGCATTGCTCTCCTGCGCCTGCGTACTCGCTTGCCGCACTCGCCTTCTGCGGAGCCTCGTGGCCGCCGCGGCCGGCTGGGCAGCCTCGCAGATCGGCGTGGGAATCTCCGGGCGCGTTCGTCGCTCACGCGTGGACCGCCCCCGCGCTGTCCCTGTCCTTCGGCGCCCTGCTCGTGCTCGCCGCCCGATCTGGTTCGGGCAACGAAGACGAGGCCGAGGCCTCGCGTCCCGCATGGGACGGCTCGCGTCCCTTCACCGTACGTGCGCTCGGCGCCCTCAGCGCGCTCGTTCTGCTTGGAGCAGGAGGAGGCGTGGCCGTCTCCGCCTTCGCCGCACGTGGCGACGCGGCGGACACCCCGACCTTCACGCTCGCGCAGCGCTCGACCGTTTCCCCGATGTCCTCGCCGATCGTCTCCGCTGTCGCCTCGCAGGCCCAGCGTTCGACGCGCGGGGACGCATCCTCGTCCTCGACGGAGATCCCACGAACGGCACGGTCAACGCGTCCCTGTGGCGCGGCTCGGGCCCTTCCCTGACCGATGGGTCGCCGGCAACGCGCGCCCTCGCCCTCGCTCAGGCTCGCTCGGGTGCTGTTGAAGGAGTCCTGCGCGACCCCGCGACCGCGTCGCTTGCCCAGGCGGCCTCACACGCTCGTCGTCTCACCCCGATGACGCGACCGTGGCGACCCTGGCCGCCCACGATATCGATACGATCCTGGTGCCGCTCGGGCGCCAGCGGATCCCAGGCCCTGACCTCCGGACTCGACCGTGCCTCGGCCTCGAAAAAGGTCGGCGACACGAACTCGGGCACCGTCTGGCGCGTGCGCCCGAACGGCGTGACCCCTTCGCGCGTCCGCGTCGAATCGGCGTCCGGCGTGACCACCCCCGGTCGGCGGCAGCCAGCTCAGCGTCAGCGGAGACGTTGATGCGAGCGGCACCCTGATCCTCGCCGAGCGCGCTGACCCGGATGGCGCGCATCCGTCGACGGCACCGCCCTTTGGTCGCCACTGAAGCAGCCGACGGATGGTCTCAGGCCTCGAGATGCCCTACCGCAGGGCACCTGACGCTCACCCTACAGCGCGTGGTGGGATCATCCCCTGGCGGATTGCCTCCGGCGTGTGCCTGGTCGTCGCCGCAGCAAGCGCCCTATCCGCGTGGAGGAAGAGATGACGAAGCGCCCAACCAACTCCCTGACGACCCTGATGGGAGCGGGGATCGCCGCGGCGGTTGTGGCCTCGGCGTCCATGTGGGTGTCGTCTGCTCCCTCCGCGGTGGAAGGTACCGCGCAGAGCGCGCACCCCTCCCAGGTCCAGCTCGCCTGCCCTTCCGGCATTGTCGACCCCTTTGAGACCACGAACGTCGCGGCGGGCACCACCTGGTCCTCGCTGGCCACGGCCCCCGTATCTCCCGCACCCGCTTCCGTCACAGGGCAGGGCGGCGTCATCCCGACGGCCCTCACCCTCGCTGGTCAAGGTGGCGGTGAACTCGCCGGCCTCAGCGCCGTCGGCTGCGCGGCCGCTCGCACATCCCAGTGGATCGCGACCGGTGCGACGACCGCGGGTGCCGACATGGTCCTGATCCCTGTCCAACCCCGGCCCCACAGCCTCGGTCGTCAGCATCGATGGGTATGGCGCGTCGGGTCCGCTCAACGCCGCACCGCGTCAGGTGACGGTCCCGCACGTTCCTCGGCCTCGGTGTTGCTCGCCGGGTGGTTCCCTCGACGAGACGCGCTGGCCGTGCATGTGCGCGCCGACGGGGAGGGGCTGCCGCCCGGGCGCAGGCCTCCCTCATGAACGGCGAAATCCCGCAGGGCACCACCCTGGCGTCCGCGGTCGTGCCCGCAACCACGCAGACCATCCTCGGCGTGGACCCGAAGGGAACCTCCTGCTCCGCCTCGCCTCGCCGTCGGGAGAGGCTCCGTGAGCGTCTCCGTCGCCGATTCGACCGGCGTGCACCCCCTGGCTGGAGGCCAGGCGACGGTCGCCGAAGGAACCACTCTCGACATGCCCCTCGACGGCGCGTCCAGCGACTCCAGTCCGATCACGCTCATCGTGACCTCCGATCACGAGGTCGTGGCTCAGACGACGACGATCACCCTGGTGCGCCGTGGGCGCAGCGAGCGAGTGCCTGGATCATGCGGTCCAACGCGACTCCCGCCACAGCCCTGACCGAGGCGACCATTCCTGGCGCCACCCAGATTGAGGCCATGGGACGCCAAGTCCTCTCCACGACGCCGATCCGTGCCACCTCCCTGGCCACCAATTCTGGGCGTCACCAACGTGCGCGCGAGCCTCCCTGCTTTACGCACCCGCGGACGCCCAGGCCTCGTCGAACGATCAAGGCGTCGCCCTCATCGGATGCCCCCAGCCCGAGTGCAACCCCTGACATCTGGGCTTCGCCCTCACCGAGCGGCGGGCAGTCCGGGACAAGCCCAGTCCGGCGCCGATCAGGACCCGCAGTCGAGCGGTACGTCTGCTTCCACCCCCGGAGCGGTCGCAGTGCGCGTGGGCGGGCGCACCATCTACGTTGCACCCGGGATCCCCACCCTCGTGGATCTGCCCGACAACGGTGGAACCCTCAGCGCGGACTCTCCGATCCAGGCGGCTATCGTCGTCTCTGCGGACACGGCCGTGGGGCGCATGACCACGACGTGGAACGTGGGCACGGAAGGCATCAGCGCCGTCAGCGGCGCCATCCGCACCACCAACTGAAGCGCCGCTCAGCGCATCGCGTCGTCGATCTCGTCCGGCGGCAGCGCCAGGATGTGGCTGATGCGTTCGATCAATACCCTGCGCGTCATAACAGCAACCTCCTCCGGGGCGCACCGCAGCGTGATCGGCAAGCGATAGACGACGATACGATCGTGCAGACCGCGACGCCGATCCGCCGGGGAAAATACGCGCGACGACGACGTTGTGAGACTCCCAGGGAGCAGGGATTCGACGGGGGAACATCTCGACCGCAAACTCGATCGTGGGTCACCTGCGGCCATCGACGAATGAGCTCTGTGACGAGCTCACCGACCATCAGATCAAAGTCCTCACGCCGCGTCCGCCACGCCGGAGTCCCCGGGAAAAACAGGGGACCGCGCGGGCCGCGACCGTGGCGGTCGCGACTCGAGACATGGCGGCGCGTAGAAACACCCCTCAGGGTAGGCGTAGGCGCGCCGAAGCGGGCGATGCGGGCACAGAGTGTCGTACTCTTAGGGGCGTGATTGCTCAACGCCACTGCTCCAAGCCCGGCTGCTCCACGGTCGCCGTCGCCACTCTGACCTACGACTACCGCGACTCGACGGTCGTTGTCGGTCCCCTCGCGACTGTCGCCGACCCTAACTCTTACGACCTGTGCGACGAACACGCGCACAACCTCACCGCGCCGCTCGGCTGGCAGGTCGTGCGTCTGGCAACCACCTTCGAACCTGCTCCGCCCTCGGGGGATGACCTCGCGGCGCTCGTCGACGCCGTGCGCAGGGTCGCCCAGGAGGCGCAGGCAGCCCCGGCACCGCCTCAGGAGACCCGCAAGCCGACCACCGGACCGTTCGGGCCGGCGCGTTCAGTGGGGACCCCCGACACCTCGAGCCCGCTCGATCCGTCGAGCCCCTACGCGCGACGTCGCGCCCAGTTCACCGTCGTCGACGGCACGGACACCGAGGGCAACGACTAGGGGCTAGAGGCCGAAACGAGCCTGCGTCGCCTCGTGGAAACGAGGCCTGGCCTCGCGAGCGGCGCTCAGCCTCCCGACCCCCAGTCGCGATCCCTGCGGGCCACCAGCACGGCCGCAATCACAACCTCCGGGTGGAGGCCATCGGGGAGGGGAGTCTGCACGCGACGCGACAGGCGCTGTGCGAGCGAGACGGCGACCTGTCCTCGCACGTCCGTCTTCAACGACCGATTCGACTGCAGGAAGGCACGAGCCTCGGCGACGAGGGCATCGTCGAGGGGGAGGATCGTCGCGGTGCGCGCCCAGTCTTCGAGGCCCGGCGGCAGTACGAGCGGCGGGTAGAACACGGATGCGCCCTGCGAACACACCATCGTCCCGGCCGCCAGATCGCCCAGGCGCTTGCCTTTCGAGCTCATGATCTCCGCGAGTGCAGCCAGGCCACCAAAGGTCGCCCAGTTCTCCAGAATGCCCGTCGAGACGCGCACCGCGCTATGGCGGGCAGTGATCGCACCGCCGTCGTCGCGCACGACCCGCAGGTTAAATGCCCACTTCCCAAACGAACGCCCACGGGTCGCGATCTCGACGACCAGCGGCAGGAACAACATTGTCGTCGACAAGAAGCCGATGACGATCACGCGCTGGATCGATGCGGACGGCGAGGTGAAACCTGACGGCCATGAGTAACAGCACGACCGTGCACATCAAGTACGTCGTCGCATCCATAACCGCGGCGGCGAAGCGCTCCGGAGGCGAGGCCGGCGTCACGTCCAGGGTGACTGCCTCGCCCGTGCGCACAAAGTCGTCTTGAATGGCGCTCGATTGACTGCGTTGCGTGCTCATATATGACACGCTAGTCCAATGGACATTGATGTGCTGCGGGTAAGTGGCGAAACGGAATGGAAGCGGCTGGAACAGCTGACGCGCCAGCGCTCGCTGTCGGGCGACGAGATCGACGAATTCGACCGTCTCTACCGTTCGACCACGACGGATCTGGCGCGCGTTCGCACGCTCAACCCCGATCCCGACGTGATCGCGGAGCTGTCGCGCATCCTCGTCCGCCGCGCGCGGGCGTCTCGCGGGCACCGGCGGCTCTCCGGAGCCGTTATCGCGCGTTTCTTCACGGTGTCCCTACCGCTCACGCTCTACCGGATCCGTTGGGTGATCCTGGCCGTGATGGCAGCGTTCATTGCCATCGCCGGCGTCCAAGCGTCACTACCTGATGAGTCACCCGGATGTCATGAACGAGCTGGGTACCCCCGAGCAGCTGAAGTACTATGCGCAGAGCGCGTTCGTCGAGTACTACCACCAGGACACGAACGCAGAGTTTGGCCTGTCTGTGTGGGCCAATAATGCCTGGATCGCCCTGGTGGGTGTGGCCACGGGGATCACGGGCGTCTACCCGCTGAAAGATCCTGTGGGAGAATGCCACGAGCATCGGCACGTCAACGGCCGTTGTCTTCAGCTACGGCGGGAGTCTGGCACTTCTTCCGTTTCATTCTGCCGCACGGACTTCCTGAGCTGACTGCCGTCTTCATCTCGATCGCGGCGGGCCTGCGCGTCTTCTGGTCGCTGCTCGTGCCTGGTCCGATGACGCGCTTCCAGGCTGTCGGACAGGCGGCTCGTAGCGCGATGACGGTCGCGGCGGGCTGTGCCATCCTCCTGGCCGGATCCGGCGTCCTGGAGGGCTTCGTGACGCCCTCCGACCTGCCTGACGCCGTCAAGATCACCCTCGGTGCCCTCATGACGACCGCCGTGTGGGCATATATCCTCATCCTCGGGCGGCGCGTGCACCAGGCGGGTGCCAGCGCCGACGTCGGCACTGACGCCGGCTACTACCAGCCCGTCTCGGGGTGAGGCTCGCGCGGCGTCAACGCGTGCGGGAAGTGGGCCCGGCTTAGAGTCGGCCGCTCTTCTTGAGTTCGATGTAGCGGTCCGCGGTCCGAGCGGGAAGCAGACCCGCCGAGGCGCGCACGGTCAGCGCGCCGGCCAGGCGAGCGTCGGTGGCTCCTGCCTCGTCAGATCGTTCTGCGAGGGAGGCGGAGGCTGCAAGGAACACCTGCTCGGCGTCCCCGCGTCCCGCCCGCGCCCGGATTTCATCCGGGTCGGTCGCCGATGCAACCAGCACCGTGTGGCGGTCGCTCAGGCGCGCCAGCGCATCGGTGAACTCGGTT
>BNJU01001321.1_pt1 | contig 170912 bp, 204 predicted proteins | sample 8539281 | NCBI WGS metagenome assembly BNJU01 (sample SAMD00202456, study PRJDB9452) | human saliva metagenome | isolation source: human saliva | place: Japan | reverse complement strand
TTGTCGCGAAAGACAAAAGCCCTTTGAAAACTGAACAAGACGAGACCAAGTGCAGGGGTGACATGAGATATGTAACCTGTCAAAAAAACGAAAAATAAATCTGTCAGTGGACAGTAATGAGTGCGAACTCAAACTTTTTTTAATGAGAGTTTGATCCTGGCTCAGGACGAACGCTGGCGGCGTGCCTAATACATGCAAGTAGAACGCTGAAGAGAGAGCTTGCTCTTCTTGGATGAGTTGCGAACAGGGTGAGTAACGCGTAGGTAACCTGCCTGGTAGCGGGGGATAACTATTGGAAACGATAGCTAATACCGCATGAAAATTGATTATCGCATGATAATTAATTGAAAGATGCAATTGCATCACTACCAGATGGACCTGCGTTGTATTAGCTAGTTGGTGAGGTAACGGCTCACCAAGGCGACGATACATAGCCGACCTGAGAGGGTGATCGGCCACACTGGGACTGAGACACGGCCCAGACTCCTACAGGGAGGCAGCAGTAGGGAATCTTCGGCAATGGGGGAACCCTGACCGAGCAACGCCGCGTGAGTGAAGAAGGTTTTCGGATCGTAAAAGCTCTGTTGTAAGAGAAGAACGGGTGTGAGGTGGAAAGTTCACACTGTGACGGTATCTTACCAGAAAAGGGACGGCTAACTACGTGCCAGCAGCCGCGGTAATACGTAGGTCCCGAGCGTTGTCCGGATTTATTGGGCGTAAAAGCGAGCGCAGGCGGTTAGATAAGTCTGAAGTTAAAGGCTGTGGCTTAACCATAGTATGCTTTGGAAACTGTTTTAACTTGAGTGCAGAAGGGAGGTGGAATTCCATGTGTAGCGGTGAAATGCGTAGATATATGGAGGAACACCGGTGGCGAAAGCAGCTCTCTGGTCTGTAACTGACGCTGAGGCTCGAAAGCGTGGGGAGCAAACAGGATTAGATACCCTGGTAGTCCACGCCGTAAACGATGAGTGCTAGGGTGTTAGGCCCTTTCCGGGGCTTAGTGCCGCAGCTAACGCATTAAAGCACTCCGCCTGGGGAGTACGACCGCAAGGTTGAAACTCAAAAGGAATTGACAGGGGGCCCGCACAAGCGGTGGAGCATGTGGTTTAATTCGAAGCAACGCGAAGAACCTTACCAGGTCTTGACATCCCTCTGACCGCTCTAGAGATAGAGTTTTCCTTCGGGACAGAGGTGACAGGTGGTGCATGGTTGTCGTCAGCTCGTGTCGTGAGATGTTGGGTTAAGTCCCGCAACGAGCGCAACCCCTATTGTTAGTTGCCATCATTCAGTTGGGCACTCTAGCGAGACTGCCGGTAATAAACCGGAGGAAGGTGGGGATGACGTCAAATCATCATGCCCCTTATGACCTGGGCTACACACGTGCTACAATGGCTGGTACAACGAGTCGCAAGCCGGTGACGGCAAGCTAATCTCTGAAAGCCAGTCTCAGTTCGGATTGTAGGCTGCAACTCGCCTACATGAAGTCGGAATCGCTAGTAATCGCGGATCAGCACGCCGCGGTGAATACGTTCCCGGGCCTTGTACACACCGCCCGTCACACCACGAGTTTGTAACACCCGAAGTCGGTGAGGTAACCGTAAGGAGCCAGCCGCCTAAGGTGGGATAGATGATTGGGGTGAAGTCGTAACAAGGTAGCCGTATCGGAAGGTGCGGCTGGATCACCTCCTTTCTAAGGAGTCCGTAAGGACACACGGAATGCACTTGAGTCTTGTTTAGTTTTGAGAGGGCTATGTGGGGCCTTAGCTCAGCTGGGAGAGCGCCTGCTTTGCACGCAGGAGGTCAGCGGTTCGATCCCGCTAGGCTCCATTATCTAGTTTGACTAGATAAAGAACTTGTCCATTGAAAATTGAATACCGATATCAAATAGTAACAAGAAAAATAAACCGAAAAACGCTGTGAATATTAATGAGTTTAAGACTGAAAGGTCAAAAAAATAAGGTTAAGTTAGTAAGGGCGCACGGTGGATGCCTTGGCACTAGGAGCCGAAGAAGGACGTGACAAACGACGAAATGCCTCGGGGAGCTGTAAGTAAGCACTTGATCCGGGGATGTCCGAATGGGGGAACCCAACAGGTTGATGCCTGTTACCCATTTCTGTTAAGGGAATGAGGAGGAAGACGCAGTGAACTGAAACATCTAAGTAGCTGCAGGAAGAGAAAGCAAAAGCGATTGCCTTAGTAGCGGCGAGCGAAGAGGCAGGAGGGCAAACCGAAGAGTTTACTCTTCGGGGTTGTAGGACTGCAATGTGGACTCAGAATTTATAGAAGAATGACTTGGGAAAGTCAGCCAAAGAGTAAGAGCCTCGTATTTTAAATAGATTCTGTACCTAGCAGTATCCTGAGTACGGCGGGACACGTGAAATCCCGTCGGAATCTGGGAGGACCATCTCCCAACCCTAAATACTCCCTAGTGACCGATAGTGAACCAGTACCGTGAGGGAAAGGTGAAAAGCACCCCGGGAGGGAGTGAAATAGAACCTGAAACCGTGTGCCTACAACAAGTTCGAGCCCGTTAATGGGTGAGAGCGTGCCTTTAGTAGAATGAACCGGCGAGTTACGTTATGATGCGAGGTTAAGTTGAAGAGACGGAGCCGTAGGGAAACCGAGTCTGAATAGGGCGCATTAGTATCATGATGTGGACCCGAAACCATGTGACCTACCCATGAGCAGGTTGAAGGTGCGGTAAAACGCACTGGAGGACCGAACCAGGGCACGTTGAAAAAGTGCTTGGATGACTTGTGGGTAGCGGAGAAATTCCAAACGAACTTGGAGATAGCTGGTTCTCTCGAAATAGCTTTAGGGGCTAGCGTCGACATGAAGATTCTTGGAGGTAGAGCACTGTTTGGGTGAGGGTCCATCCCGGATTACCAATCTCAGATAAACTCCGAATGCCAATGAATTATGGTCGGCAGTCAGACTGCGAGTGCTAAGATCCGTAGTCGAAGGAAACAGCCCAGACCACCAGCTAAGGTCCCAAAAATAATTGTTAAGTGGAAAAGGATGTGGGGTTGCACAGACAACTAGGATGTTAGCTTAGAAGCAGCTATTCATTCAAAGAGTGCGTAATAGCTCACTAGTCGAGTGACCCTGCGCCGAAAAATGTACCGGGGCTAAAACAATTTACCGAAGCTGTGGATACCTTTTATAGGGTATGGTAGGGAGAGCGTTCTATGTGTGGAGAAGGTGTACCGTGAGGAGCGCTGGAACGCATAGAAGTGAGAATGCCGGTATGAGTAGCGCAAGACAGGGTGAGAATCCTGTCCACCGTAAGACTAAGGTTTCCAGGGAAGGCTCGTCCGCCCTGGGTTGAGTCAGGGACCTAAGGAGAGACCGAAAGGTGTATCCGATGGCCAACAGGTTGAGATTCCTGTACTAGAGTATGAAGTGATGGAGGGACGCAGTAGGCTAACTCGTGCGTACGAATGGATGTACGTCTAAGCAGTGAGGCGTGGTATGAGTCAAATGCTTATACCTGTAACGTTGAGCTGTGATGGGGAGCGAAGTTTAGTAGCGAGTGAGTGATGTCACACTGCCAAGAAAAAGCTTCTAGCGTTGTATCATACTCTACCCGTACCGCAAACCGACACAGGTAGTCGAGGGCGAGTAGCCTCAGGTGAGCGAGAGAACTCTCGTTAAGGAACTCGGCAAAAATGACCCCGTAACTTCGGGAGAAGGGGTGCTGACTTTGGTCAGCCGCAGTGAATAGGCCCAAAGCAACTGTTTATCAAAAACACAGCTCTCTGCTAAATCGTAAGATGATGTATAGGGGGTGACGCCTGCCCGGTGCTGGAAGGTTAAGAGGGTGCTTAGCGGTAACGCGAAGGTATGAATTGAAGCCCCAGTAAACGGCGGCCGTAACTATAACGGTCCTAAGGTAGCGAAATTCCTTGTCGGGTAAGTTCCGACCCGCACGAAAAGGCGTAATGATTTGGGCACTGTCTCAACGAGAGACTCGGTGAAATTTTTAGTACCTGTGAAGATGCAGGTTACCCGCGACAGGACGGAAAGACCCCATGGAGCTTTACTGCAGTTTGATATTGAGTGTCTGTGCCACATGTACAGGATAGGTAGGAGCCTATGAAATCAGGACGCCAGTTTCGATGGAGGCGTTGTTGGGATACTACCCTTGTGTTATGGCCACTCTAACCCGGTAGGTTTATCATCTACGGAGACAGTGTCTGACGGGCAGTTTGACTGGGGCGGTCGCCTCCTAAAAGGTAACGGAGGCGCCCAAAGGTTCCCTCAGACTGGTTGGAAATCAGTCGCAGAGTGTAAAGGTATAAAGGGAGCTTGACTGCGAGAGCTACAACTCGAGCAGGGACGAAAAGTCGAGGCTTAGTGATCCGGTGGTTCCGCATGGAAGGGCCATCGCTCAACGGATAAAAAGCTACCCTGGGGATAACAGGCTTATCTCCCCAAGAGTTCACATCGACAGGGGAGGTTTGGCACCTCGATGTCGGCTCGTCGCATCCTGGGGCTGTAGTCGGTCCCAAGGGTTGGGCTGTTCGCCCATTAAAGCGGCACGCGAGCTGGGTTCAGAACGTCGTGAGACAGTTCGGTCCCTATCCGTCGCGGGCGTAGGAAATTTGAGAGGATCTGCTCCTGGTACGAGGAGGACCAGAGTGGACTTACCGCTGGTGTACCAGTTGTTCTGCCAAAGAGCATCGCTGGGTAGCTATGTGGGGAAGGGATAAACGCTGAAAGCATCTAAGTGTGAAACCCACCTCAAGATGAGATTTCCCATAACGCAAGTTAGTAAGAGCCCTGAGAGAAGATCAGGTTGATAGGGTTAGGGAGTGGAAGTGTGGTGACACATGGAGCGGACTAATACTAATCGCTCGAGGACTTATCCTAGAATAAGAGCTTCATCAGAGTGCAGCGAATGGTTTAGAAAATGTGAGATTTGATATTGTATTCAATTTTTGAGTTGACAAGGCTTGTCTGAGAGGACAGGACAGTTAATTCAGATAGTTAAGTGACGATAGCCTAGGAGATACACCTGTACCCATGCCGAACACAGCAGTTAAGCCCTAGAACGCCGGAAGTAGTTGGGGGTTGCCCCTGTGAGATATGGTAGTCGCTTAGCGAAGGGAGTTTAGCTCAGCTGGGAGGCATCTGCCTTACAAGCAGAGGGTCAGCGGTTCGATCCGTTAACTCCCATATTCTGAAAAGAATAGGGTCCCGTAGTGTAGCGGTTATCACGTCGCCCTGTCACGGCGAAGATCGTGAGTTCGATTCCCGTCAGGGACCGTTGAAGTCGAGAAGATTTCAATAAAAAGTAAGAGACTCGTTAGCTCAGTTGGTAGAGCATTTGACTTTTAATCAAAGGGTCACTGGTTCGAGCCCAGTACGGGTCATAAGAGCGGGTTTGGCGGAATTGGCAGACGCACCAGATTTAGGGATCTGGCGCTTTTAGGGGCGTGGGGGTTCAAGTCCCTTAACCCGCATATAAGAATAATAATGAGCCGGCTTAGCTCAGTTGGTAGAGCATCTGATTTGTAATCAGAGGGTCGCGTGTTCAAGTCATGTAGCCGGCATTTTTGAATAGGATGCGAACGTAGTTCAGTGGTAGAACATCACCTTGCCAAGGTGGGGGTCGCGGGTTCGAATCCCGTCGTTCGCTTGAGGCGGCCGGGGTGGCGGAACTGGCAGACGCACAGGACTTAAAATCCTGCGATTGGTAACGATCGTACCGGTTCGATTCGGTCCTCGGCATGAGACTTGTAGAGGCAGTAGAAGAAGATGAGCACCCTTAGCTCAACTGGATAGAGTACCTGACTACGAATCAGGCGGTTAGAGGTTCGACTCCTCTAGGGTGCATTAAGTGAATAACTTAAGTTCGGGAAGTAGCTCAGCTTGGTAGAGTACTTGGTTTGGGACCAAGGTGTCGCAGGTTCGAATCCTGTCTTCCCGATAGATGGCGGTGTAGCTCAGCTGGCTAGAGCGTCCGGTTCATACCAGGGAGGTCAGGGGTTCGATCCCCTTCGCCGCTATAATGATCTTGTCGGACCTTTAGCTCAGCTGGTTAGAGCTCTCGGCTCATAACCGAGTGGTCGTAGGTTCAAGTCCTACAAGGTCCATAGTGTTATCTTGGAGGATTACCCAAGTCCGGCTGAAGGGAACGGTCTTGAAAACCGTCAGGCGTGTAAAAGCGTGCGTGGGTTCGAATCCCACATCCTCCTTAGGGACGAATAGTAATGACGCGGGATGGAGCAGCTAGGTAGCTCGTCGGGCTCATAACCCGAAGGTCGTAGGTTCAAATCCTGCTCCCGCAATAGTTGGCTCGGTAGCTCAGTTGGTAGAGCAATGGATTGAAGCTCCATGTGTCGGCGGTTCGATTCCGTCTCGCGCCATACATTATCATAGTGGTGATGCGGGTGTAGTTTAGTGGTAAAACTACAGCCTTCCAAGCTGTTGTCGCGAGTTCGATTCTCGTCACCCGCTTTGAACGAAAGTTCATACCAAGTTTTCCGAAACTTGGGCGCGTAGCTCAGGTGGTTAGAGCGCACGCCTGATAAGCGTGAGGTCGGTGGTTCAGAGTCACTCGTGCCCATTAAATATTGGAGAATTACTCAAGAGGCTGAAGAGGACGGTTTTGCTAAATCGTTAGGGTCGGGTAACCGGCGCGGGGGTTCGAATCCCCCATTCTCCGTATAATGAGGAGTTTAGCATTTGCTATCTCCTTTTCTTATACTTTCTCGTCCTGTTTAGTGAGGTTTTTCTGATGAATCGATTTAAAAAGTCTAAGTTTCTGATTTCTTTTTTTGTATTAGTTGTTGCAATGACGATACTCATCCTATCTACCTCTTCTAGTTGGTTTGTATCAACTACTTCAAATATTATTTCATTGGTAGATAGACTTGTCGGCTCTCCTTTTGCTTTTGTAGCTGATAAAAAAGAAGAAATGTCAGATTTGATGTCTACTTATAGAGAGAATCAGCAGCTCAAGAAAAATCTTTATGAGGTTGAGGAAAAGGCTGGGAAGGCAGATTCCTTAGAAGATGAGAATGAGCAGTTGCGAAAACTTCTGGAATTTAAAGAGGCTGATAAAAATCAAATACAAATTGCCAGCGAAGTGATTGCCCGTACGCCAGCATCCTGGAAAAATGAGCTGACTATTGACAAGGGGACATCTGATAATGTGACAGATGCTATGCTAGTAGTCGCTAATGGTGGTCTGGTCGGAAGTGTTTCTGAAACTAGTAGTCAGTCTAGCTTGGTTTCTCTACTGACTAACGAGGAAAACTCAACTAAAATTTCTGTTAGAATTCAAACTAAGTCTGGTCTAGTTTATGGGATTATTACGGGTTATGATGCAAAAAACTCTGCTTATATCATCAGTCAGTTAAATAGTGCTGAAGATATAAAAGAGGGAGATGAGGTGGCAACCAGTGGCTTGGGTGCTTATAATGCAGAAAATATTCCTGTCGGTAAGGTACTTTCCGTGTCTGAGGCTAAGGATCAGTTAAACAAGATTGTTCTGGTTAAGCCAGCTGCGGATTTGTCGGATATCCGTGCTGTAATGTTGGTAGGGAACTGATATGAGAGATATTAAAGAACATCTTTTGACTCCTATTATTTTATTTTTTGTTTTATTGATCGACGGGCAGATTTCGACTTTTCTGGCTAATATTCTGCCTTTACAATGGCATTTAGTCAGTCATTTTATCTTTATTTTCATGCTTTTTGTTTCCATCAACCTCTCTAGAAACTACAATATTCTCTTATTTTGCTGTTTGGGGTTGATTTATGATGTTTACTATTTTCATACCATCGGTATTGCTCTTATTCTTTTTCCTCTTCTAAGTCTCTTGGTTTGTCAGTCTAGTTCAACTATGCTTTTAAATAAATTTACTCGCTTTTTATCTGTTTTGATTCTTGTATTTTTATTTGAATTAATCAGCTTTTCTTTTGCAGTATTTTTGAATCTTTCTAGTCTGAATTTACAGGATTTTGTCCTTAGCAGTCTGGTACCGACTATCCTTCTCAATAGCCTGATATTCCTCATTTTTCAGCCTATTTTTCGAAAAAAATGTATTTATGATAAACAAGAAATAAAAAAATGTAATAAAAGGCGTAACATATGATACAGCATTTTTCTGGTATACTAGTTAATGTCTTATAAGAAGGAGTGTATTATTTTTTTATGAAGAAAAAAACTACTCACATCAATTTTTATTGAGTACAGTTATCCTTTCACAAGGAGCTGCACTTGTGAGCGTTAAAGCGGAGACAACTGATGAAAAGATTGCTGCACAAGACAGCAAGATTAATAGTTTGACAGAGCAACAACAATCAGCTCAGGCACAAGTTAACGAGATTCAAGGCCAAGTATCTGCTATTCAAAAAGCAACAAGAAGAGCTTAAAAGCAGAAAATGAAAAAAATTGTCTGCTGAATCTGCAAAACTTTCTGCAGAGATTGACGAACTGTCTAAAAATATTGTAGCTCGCAATGAGTCACTTGCAAATCAAGCACGCAGTACTCAAACAAATGGAACTGCTACTAGCTACATCAATACAGTTGTAAATTCTAGCTCTATCACAGAAGCTATCTCTCGTGTAGCAGCTATGAGCGAAGTGTTTCAGCAAATAATAAAATGCTGGAACAACAAAAGAAAGATAAAAAGTAATTGCTGAAAAGCAAGTTGCGAATAATGAAGCTATCAATACTGTAATTGCTAACCAAGAGAAGTTAGCTGATGATGAGCAAGCTTTGGCAACAAAAACAAGCTGAACTGAAAGCAGCTCAGGCAAGTCTTGCAGCTGAAAAAAAGCGACTGCTGAAAACGAAAAGAATTCTCTTCTTGAAGAAAAAAAGCAGCAGCTGAAAAAAAGCAGCAGCTGAAGCAGCAGCTCGTGAAGCAGCTTATAAAGCAGAGCAAGAATCAAAACGCCAAGCAATTGAAGCTTCAGGAAACACTACCCTGCAAGCTCAGGTTCAAGCAGTTGTTAATTCAGCTCCAGCAGCTGAAGCAGCGGCTCCAGCAGCACCTGCAGTAACTCAATCTGTTGCCCGTGCGAATAGACCAGTTTATAGCTCATCTGCATCTTCTTATCCAGTAGGTCAATGTACTTGGGGTGCTAAGACATTAGCTCCTTGGGCTGGCGATTACTGGGGTAATGGTGGACAATGGTCTGCAAGTGCAGCAGCAGCAGGCTTCCGTGTTGGTTCACAGCCAGAAGTTGGAGCGATTGCATGTTGGACTGACGGTGGATACGGACACGTTGCAGTAGTAACAGCTGTTCAATCTACTACAAGCATCCAAGTATCAGAAGCAAACTACCTTGGACAACAATCAATCGGTAACTACCGTGGATGGTTTAATCCAACAACTGCACAAGGTACAGTTTCATATATCTATCCGAACTAATCAGTAAAAAGCGCCTCTGGCGTTTTTTATTTTTAATTGAAAAATCAACTGAAAAAAGTTACAATGGTAGTTGGGAAAAGTTGTAATTGGACAATGAAAGACGATTTAGAATCTGGAGGGAATCATGTCTTTTTCTGATTTAAAACTCTTTGCTCTTTCTTCTAATCAAGAATTAGCGCAGCGTGTTGCTCAAGAGATTGGATTGCCACTTGGGAAAATCAACTGTCCGTCAGTTTCTCTGATGGAGAGATTCAAGTGAATATTGAAGAATCTATTCGCAGGGAAACACGTCTTTATTTTGCAGTCTACCAGTTCGTGAGTCAATGATAATTTGATGGAAATCTTGATTATGGTAGATGCTTTGAAACGAGCTAGTGCTGAATCCATCAACGTTGTCATGCCTTACTATGGCTATGCTCGGCAGGATCACAAGGCTAGAGCTCGTGAGCCAATTACATCTAAATTAGTTGCTAATATGTTGGAAATTGCTGGTGTGGATCGGATGCTGACTATTGACTTGCACGCAGCGCAAATCCAGGAGCTTCTTTGATATTCAGTGGATCACTTTGATGGGTGCACCTTTGATTGCTGATTACTTTGAGCGCCGTAATATGACAGGGGGCGACTATGTGGTAGTCAGTCCTGACCATGGTGGTGTGAGTCGGGCCCGTAAGTTAGCAGAGTTTCTGAAAACCCCGATTGCCATTATTGATAAGCGCCGCAGCGTAGACAAGATGAATAGTAGTGAGGTCATGAACATCATTGGTAAGGTAGAAGGAAAAACTTGTATCCTAATTGATGATATGATTGATACTGCGGGAACTATCTGCCATGCAGCTGATGCTCTCGCTGAAGCAGGGGCTGTGGAAGTTTATGCCAGCTGTACTCATCCAGTCTTATCTGGTCCTGCTATGGATAATATTCAAAAATCAGCGATTAAAAAATTGGTTGTGCTGGATACGATTTATCTGCCTCAAGAGCGCTTGATTGATAAGATTGAGCAGATTTCAATTGCGCATCTTTTAGGGGAAGCCATTGTCCGTATTCATGAAAAACGGCCGCTGTCACCCTTGTTTGAAATAGGGTAAAAAAATAATCTGAGATATATGGCTGGGATAGCTTTGATTTCCTGGCCTCTTTTTATTCTATTCCTACTATCTTTTTAAAAAAAGTCCAACATTCACTTTGAAGAAAACTCAAATTACTTGATGTTTCAAATATAAATAAATGACCATTTAAATAGTTGGTAAATTGACAATTTGTCTCATCCCTTGGTATTATTTGATTTTAGAAATTTTTATGTAGTAAAATTCTTGACTTTTTTAAGAGTTCGAACTATACTTAGTAGTAGGTAATATTAGGTAACGGGGAGTTACAATTATTTTTGAAAAGTAACGAGGAGATGAGATAATGAAAAAGGTTTTGCTTTCAAGTGCTGTGGCCCTTTCACTTTTTGCAGCTGCTGCACAGTATTTGCTGAGGTACAGCCAGTCTTTGGGTTAATGACATTGATAATAATGAAGTTCCCCAAGGCAGTACGGACTCAGAATCTAATAAAGTTATGGATGAATTGCAGGCCTATAGAGATGCACAATCAGCTCTGGATCAGCAAGTTGCTGAAGCTAAGAAAGCTCCGGTTGGCAAAAGTGCTGTGATGGAGGATCAAGCTGGTAACAAAGTTCTTGTTATTGGTGAGGGAGAGTCGGCTAATGCGGATCAGCCTTCAGCGGCACCATCTACTACAGATCCATCTACACCGGCTTATTCAGCAGCACCTTACTCCACAGCCTCTTCATCAGTTCCGACTTTTTCCAGCACCGTCTCAATCTTCGGCGGCATCCTCTTCAGCAGCAGGTAAAAGAGGCTAAAAAAATCAGAAAATAAAAGCAAAAAAAGCTCCGGAAGCAAAAAGAAGAGAAACAAGGAAAAATGAGGAAAACTCTGAAGACAAAGTCACTTCCCTAAGACAAGTGCAGTCAAATAATTTTTGTCTTTAATTTGTGCTAACGCCTAAATATCACTGAGCCTTTCGTTCGGTGATATTTTTTTGTAAAAATGAAAAAAATAAAGGATTTTTTTAGATTATGCAAGAAAAAAAGATAGAGTCAAACTTCGAATAAGAAACAGCTCCTTGTTGTTGGCATCTGCCTCCTGCTGATTGTTCTGGTTATTTTTTTCTGTTTTTATGCTTTTCCGTTCATCAGCATCAGGCAGCAAGCTTCGAGTTTCGCATCCTAGCAGGATTGAAACGTCAAGCTCATCTGCATCTTCAAGTCAGACAGAAAAGGAATATTTAGCAGAGCGTTTTTGCTAAACTGAAGGCTGTGAATTCAGAAACGATAGGCTATGTCTATGCTCCTGGTACACAGTTGGATGAGCCAGTGGTGCAAACGAAAGATAATGAGACTTATCTGCTGAAGACTTTTGAAGGAAAGCAAGAGCCCTATATGGGAGCGGTCTTTATGGATAAGGACAATCATAAAAGATTTCAGCGATCGTCTGACTTGGCTTTTTCGGGCATGCTCAGGGGCAGCAAGGCAGGAGATCATCGCATGTTTAATGATGTCAACTACTATGATCGTCAGGATTATTTTGACAAACATAGATATGTCGTGATTGAGACTCCTGAGCGTAAGTATTATTATCAAGCTATGGGGCTGGTCATCGTGCCGGAAGAGACTGCTTTTTATCGGACGGAGTTTAAGGACGACGAGGACTTTACGACTCAGCTCAGAAATATCTATGAAGCTGCTCGGACTAAGGATCCTAAGATCAAGATTAAGGCGAGTGACCGGTATTTAGTTCTCTCAACCTGTCGTGAGGAAGATGACACGATTCGTTCTAACCTTTATTTGCGGCAGATTCCTGATTCAGAACTGCTAGATTTTCTGGCCAAGCATGGCAAGGAATTGACTTATACTCCGACTCGTTGACTGGCCAGTCACGTGAGATGCAGCTATAACCATTATCTGCCAGAGAAGAATTTTAAGGCAAGGGGAAAAAGGGACTGAGTGCAAGCTTAGTCCTTTTTCTGCATAAGAAATCATGTAATAGCTTTTGCTATGCTTCTGCATTTATAGTATAATAGTTCTATTGAGCGGCTGGAGGTATGTATGGATTTAAGTAAGAAATTTAATAAAAAACTTAGAAAAAAATAGAAATTTCGCTGATTCGTCAGTTTGACCAATCAATTTCTGCTATTCCGGGAGTTCTTCGGCTAACCTTAGGGGAGCCGGACTTTTACAACACCGGATCATATCAAAAGAAGCAGCCAAGGCGGCGATTGATGCTAATCAAAAGTCACTACACTGGTATGAGCGGTCTCTTGGGAGCTGCGTCAGGCGGCTAGCAGCTTTGTGAAAGAAAAGTACAATCTGCACTATCGCCCAGAAGATGAGGTTTTGGTCACAATTGGGGCGACAGAGGCCTTGTCAGCTACGCTGACAGCTATTTCTAGAAGAAGGAGACAAGGTCTTGCTGCCAGCTCCTGCTTATCCAGGCTATGAGCCCTATTGTCAATCTAGTAGGGGGCGGAGATTGTCGAGATTGATACAACGGCCAATAACTTTGTCCTCACTCCAGAGATGCTGGAAGCAGCTATTTTTGGAACAGGGCGAGCAGCTAAAAAGCGGTCATTCTTAATTATCCAGCCAATCCGACCGGCGTGACTTATTCGCGGGAGCAGATAAAAAAAGCTCTGGCGGATGTCCTAGGAAAAATACCAAGTCTTTGTGGTCTGCGATGAGGGTCTATTCTGAGCTGACCTATACAGAAGAGGGGCATGTTTCCATCGCGGAGTATCTGCCAGACCAAACCATTGTCATCAACGGCCTGTCTAAGTCTCATGCCATGACTGGCTGGCGGTTGGGCTTTATCTTTGCTCCAGCAGTTTTCACTGCTCAGCTGATTAAGAGCCATCAGTATCTCGTAACAGCAGCCAATACCATGGCTCAGTTTGCAGGCATTGAAGCCCTGACAGTTGGGAAAGATGATGCGGAGCCAATGAAGGCTGAGTATATCCAGCGTCGCGATTATATCATAGGGAAAATGGCTGAGCTAGGCTTTAAGATTATCAAACCAGATGGGGCTTTTTATATTTTTGCTAAGATACCAGATGGTTATAATCAAGATTCTTTCGCCTTTTCTGCAGGATTTTGCAGAGAAGAAGGCCGTGGCCTTTATCCCGGGAGCAGCTTTTGGTCAATACGGGGAAGGCTATATCCGTCTGTCCTATGCGGCTAGTATGGAGACGATTCGAGAAGCCCTGAAACGCCTCAAGGACTACATGGAGGACTATGCTTAAATCTCTAACAAGTCAAGGTCTGGTTCTCTATAACCGCAATTTCCGTGAGGATGATAAGCTGGTCAAGATCTTTACGGAACAGGCTGGTAAGCGTATGTTTTTCGTCAAGCATGCTGGGTAATCCAAGCTAGCACCCGTCATTCAGCCTTTGACTGCGGCGAACTTGCTGATGAAAATCAATGATGATGGTCTTAGCTATATCGAGGACTATCAGGATGTGGTCACCTACCATCGCATCAATGAGGACTTATTCATCATGGCCTATGCCAGTTATGTGGCAGCCTTGGCAGATGCCAGTCTTCAGGACAATCAGCCGGATCCGGCTCTCTTTGCCTTTCTGCAGAAAACCCTGGAGCTGATGAATAATGGTCTGGACTATGAGGTGCTGACCAATATCTTTGAGATTCAGATTTTTGTCACGTTTTGGGAGTTTCGCTGAACTTCCATGATTGTGCCTTTTTGTCATCGGACAGGGTCTGCCTTTTGACTTTTCTTTCAAATATAGCGGAGTCCTTTGCCCTGATCATTACCATCAGGATGAACGGCGCTGTCATCTGAATCCCAATCTTCCTTTTCTGCTGGACCAATTTCAGGCGGTCCGCTTTAGCGAATTGGAGACCATTTCTTTGAAGCCAGATATTAAAAAGCAGCTGCGGGATTTTATTGACCTGCTCTATGATGAATATGTCGGCATCCATCTCAAATCCAAAAAAATTTATAGATTCTCTGGGGGACTGGGGAAGCATTTTTAAAAAGATAAGAACGAGGAATAAATCGAATGAAAAAAATAGCTGTTGATGCTATGGGAGGGGACAATGCCCCTCAGGCTCTGGTGGAAGGAGTCAATCAAGCAGTACAGGAGTTTTCGGATATTGAAATTCTCCTTTATGGCGATGAGGCGAAAATCAAGCCTTATCTGACTGCTGGTGAGCGGGTCCACATCATCCACACGGAGGAAAAGATTGACTCAGATGACGAGCCGACCAAGGCCATTCGTCAGAAGAAAGAGGCTAGTATGGTGCTGGCAGCCAAGGCTGTGAAGGCAGGGGAAGCAGATGCTATGCTGTCTGCTGGAAATACTGGAGCGCTTTTGGCAGCCGGTTTCTTTATCGTAGGGCGTATCAAGAACATTGACCGACCGGGTCTCTTATCTACTATGCCAACGGTTGGCGGTCAGGGATTTGATATGCTGGATCTGGGAGCCAATGCTGAAAACACAGCCCATCATTTACACCAGTATGCGACTTTGGGTTCTTTCTATGCTGAAAATGTCCGAGGAATCAAGAAGCCGAGGGTGGGTCTCTTGAATAACGGAACAGAAAGCAGTAAGGGCGACCCTCTGCGCAAGGAAGCCTATGAGCTTTTAGCTGGGGATTCGACACTTAACTTTATCGGCAATGTAGAAGCGCGTGATTTGATGGATGATGTGGCGGATGTTGTCGTTGCAGATGGCTTTACTGGTAATGCCGTTCTGAAATCAATCGAAGGAACTGCTATCAGTATCATGGGTCAGCTGAAGAAGTCTATTTTAGGCGGTGGTTTCAAAGCTAAATTGGGAGCTTGGCTGCTCAAGGACAGCCTGCGAGGGGCTCAAAAAAATAGTCTGGACTATTCTAGTGCAGGCGGTGCAGTTCTATTCGGTTTGAAAGCGCCTGTTGTCAAAACGCATGGCTCTAGCGATGCTAAGGCTGTTTATAGCACGATTCGTCAGATTCGGACCATGCTGGAAACGGATGTTGTTGGTAAATCGGTCATTGAATTTTCAGATGCAAAGGAGTAACCATGAGCGAAAAAAAGAAATTTATGCAAAAAAATTGTCGAAAATCATTCAAGAACATGACAGCAGTAAGCTGCATGTCACTCAGAGTTGAATTTGAAAGAAGAACTGGGAGTGGACTCTGTTGATTTGATGGAATTTATCATCAATCTGGAAGAAGCTTTTTGATATTGAGATTCCTGATGAGGATATGGATAACTTCAAAAACAATTTCCGATGTGGTGGCTTATATCCATGAGAAACTGAAGAAGCAACATTAAAAAAATCAAAGATCGGTATCTTCCGGTCTTTTTTTCGTATCTTGAAAAGGAAACGATTTCTTTCAACTAGGTACATAAAGTTTATACGGAATTTCTTGTAAAATATATTCAAAGATGATAAAATGAGGGTATAAAACCACGAAAGGCGAATATTAAAATGTCTAATAAGTTGTTATATTCGGGAAAAGCCAAGGATATTTTCTCTACAGATGATGAGCAAGTCATTCTGGCACGCTACAAGGACCAGGCAACGGCTTTTAATGGAGTCAAGAAGGAGCAGATTGCTGGTAAAGGAGTGCTCAACAACCAGATTTCATCTTTTATTTTTGAGAAACTCAATGCAGCTGGTGTGGCGACGCATTTCATTGAGAAGGTTTCGGATACGGACCAGCTAAATAAAAAAGTAGAGATTATTCCTTTGGAAGTGGTGCTGCGCAACTACACAGCAGGTTCTTTTTCCAAACGTTTTGGAGTAGAAGAGGGCATCGCACTTGAAACTCCGATTGTGGAATTTTACTACAAAAATGATGATTTGGACGATCCTTTCATCAATGACGAACATGTGAAATTCTTGAAGATTGCCAGCGATCAAGAAATTGCCTTTTTGAAAGAGGAGACTCGTCGAATCAATGAGCTCTTGTCAGACTGGTTACGCCAAATCGGACTGAAATTGATTGATTTCAAGTTAGAGTTCGGCTTTGACAAAGATGGCAAGATTATTCTGGCAGATGAATTTTCACCAGACAATTGCCGTCTCTGGGATGCGGAAGGCCATCACATGGATAAGGACGTTTTTCCGGCGTGGCCTTGGTGAACTGACAGATGTCTATCAGGTTGTTTGGGAAAAATTACAGGCGATTAAGTAAGGGCAGGGGTGTGAAAAAAATCATGGACAAGCGTATTTTTTTGTAGAGAAGAAGAGCAACTTCGGTGTGAAGTCACAGAGCTTGGTGAGAGAGCTGACGCATAATCTTCAGTTGAAAACATTGTCAGATCTTCGGATGATTCAAGTTTATGATGTCTTTCATCTGGCAGAAGATTTGGTCGCTCGGGCTGAAAAGCATATTTTCTCCGAGCAGGTGACAGATAGATTGCTGACCGAGGAAGAAGTAGATGCTGCACTTGCAGAGACAGCGTTTTTTGCCATCGAAGCGCTGCCGGGCCAGTTTGACCAGCGGGCAGCCAGCTCTCAGGAGGCTCTCTTTTTGCTCGGCGCTGGGACAGATGTTCTGGTGAGGACCGCTCAGCTTTATTTGGTCAATAAAGACATCTCAGACAGCGAGTTGGCAGCAATCAAGAAATACTTGCTGAATCCAGTTGATTCACGCTTTAAAAGATATTGAGCAGCCGATCCAGCTGGAGCAATTCTCCGAGTCTGACAAGACCATTCCGGTTCTGGACTTCTTTAAGGACTATACGGAAGCGGACTTTAAAGCCTACAAGCAGGAGCATGGTCTGGCTATGGAAGTAGCAGATTTGCTCTTTATTCAGGACTATTTCAAGTCGATTGGCCGTTTCCCGACGGAGACCGAGCTTAAGGTTTTAGATACTTACTGGTCCGACCACTGTCGACATACGACCTTTTGAGACGGAGTTGAAGAAGATTGATTTTTTTCAGCTTCAAGTTTGAAAAAGCAACTGCAGGCCACTTATGATAAATACTTGGCTATGCGCGATGAGCTGGGACGTGGGGACAAACCGCAGACTCTCATGGATATGGCGACTATTTTTTTGGGCGCTACGAGGCGAGCCAATGGCCGTCTGGATGACATGGAAGTGTCTGATGAGATCAATGCCTGCTCAGTCGAGATTGAAGTGGATGTGGATGGTGTCAAGGAGCCTTGGCTGCTGATGTTTAAAAATGAAACCCACAACCACCCAACAGAAATTGAGCCCTTTTGGTGGGGCTGCGACCTGTATCGGCGGAGCCATTCGTGATCCGCTTTCTGGCCGTTCTTATGTTTATCAGGCTATGCGGATTTCAGGTGCGGGCGATATTACTCAACCGATTGCTGAAACGCGGGCTGGCAAGCTCCCTCAGCAGGTCATTTCAAAAACTGCAGCGCATGGCTATTCTTCTTATGGGAATCAAATTGGTCTAGCAACGACCTATGTCCGTGAGTATTTCCATCCAGGCTTTGTAGCCAAGCGGATGGAGCTGGGAGCGGTTGTCGGTGCAGCTCCTAAGGAAAATGTTGTCCGTGAAAAACCAGCAGCAGGTGATGTGGTCATTTTGCTGGGAGGCAAGACAGGGCCGTGATGGTGTCGGCGGAGCTACTGGCTCGTCCAAAGGTGCAGACAGCTGCGTCTGTGGAGACGGCTGGTGCGGAAGTCCAAAAAAAGGAAATGCTATTGAGGAGCGCAAGATTCAGCGCCTCTTCCGCGATGGCAATGTGACTCGTCTCATCAAGAAATCCAATGACTTTGGGGCCGGCGGTGTCTGCGTAGCTATTGGCGAATTGGCAGACGGGCTGGAAATTGACCTTGACAAGGTACCGCTCAAATACCAAGGACTTAACGGTACAGAAATCGCTATTTCCGAGTCGCAAGAGCGGATGGCAGTAGTGGTTCGTCCAGAAGATGTGGAACAATTTATCGCTGCGGCAGCTAAGGAAAATCTGCTGGCAGTTGTTGTGGCTAAAGTGACAGAAAAGCCAAATCTGGTTATGCACTGGAATGGGGAAACCATCGTTGATATTGAGCGGAGTTTTCTGGATACCAATGGTGTGCGCGTGGTTGTGGATGCCAAGGTTGTGGATGCTCAAGTAACATTGCCAGGGCAGCATGTAACTTCTGAAGCAAGTCTGGAACAGGACCTCAAGAGCTTACTCAGCGACCTCAATCATACCAGTCAAAAGGGGCTGCAGACGATCTTTGACAGTTCTGTTGGCCGCTCTACTGTTAATCATCCTATCGGCGGGCGCTACCAAATCACGCCGACTGAGGCTTCTGTGCAGAAACTGCCAGTTGAGCATGGCAAGACTGAGACGGTCTCTGTGATGGCGCAAGGTTACAATCCTTATGTGGCAGCTTGGTCTCCTTACCATGGAGCAGCTTATGCAGTGATTGAAGCGACAGCTCGCTTGGTTGCTGCTGGTTCGGACTGGTCCAAGGCTCGCTTCTCTTATCAGGAATACTTCGAGCGGATGGACAAGCAGGCTGAGCGTTTTGGACAGCCGGTCTCTGCTCTGCTTGGTTCGATTGAAGCTCAGATTCAGCTGGGTTTGCCGTCTATTGGTGGTAAGGATTCCATGAGCGGAACTTTTGAAGAATTGACCGTACCGCCGACCTTGGTAGCTTTTGGCGTGACTACTTCAACTGCTGGGCGCATCCTGTCTCCAGAGTTTAAGGCGGCAGGAGAGTCTATCTACTATCTGCCAGGACAGGTCCTGTCTCAGGATATTGACTTTGACTTAATCAAGAATAACTTTGAAAATTTTGCGGCCATTCAGACCAGGTATCAGATTACAGCCGCCGCCGCTGTTAAATACGGTGGTCTGGCAGAGAGTCTGGCCTTGATGAGCTTTGGTAATCGTATCGGTGCTCAAGTGGATGTTGCTGACTTGCCTTCCGTTTTGCAGGCGCAGCTGGGCGGATTTGTCTTTACCAGTCCGGAGCAGGATATTCCAGGTGCAGTGAAGATCGGTCAGACCAAGTCAGACTTTACACTGATTGTCAATGGTGTCCAGCTTGAGGGAGCAGAGCTTTTGGCAAGCTTTGAAGGCCGACTAGAGTCTATCTACCCGACAGAATTCAAACAGGAAACAGTTATTGAAGAAGTGCCGGCTCTTGTCGCTGATACAGTTATCAAAGCCAAAGAGACAGTAGCGGAGCCGTTGGTTTATATCCCAGTCTTCCCTGGAACCAACTCAGAATACGATTCAGCCAAAGCCTTTGAAGCAGCTGGAGCCAAGGTCAATCTAGTTCCCTTCGTTACTTTGGATGAAGCAGCCATTGTTCAGTCCGTTGACAGCATGGTTGACAATATTGACAAGGTAAATATCATCTTCTTTGCAGGTGGTTTCTCTGCTGCAGATGAGCCAGATGGATCCGCTAAGTTTATCGTCAATATCCTTCTCAACGAGAAGGTCAAGAAAGCCATCGATGCTTTCATCGCTCGCGGCGGTCTCATCATCGGTATCTGTAATGGATTCCAGGCTCTGGTAAAATCCGGTCTTCTTCCTTACGGAAACTTTGAAGAAGCAGGGGCTAGCAGTCCTACTCTCTTTTACAATGATGCCAACCAGCACGTGGCTAAGATGGTTGAAACCCGCATTGCAAATACCAACTCGCCTTGGCTGGCTGGTGTGCAAGTGGGAGATATCCATGCCATTCCGGTTTCACATGGTGAAGGGAAATTTGTCGTGACAGCAGAAGAATTTGCTGAGCTGCGCGATAATGGTCAGATTTGGAGTCAGTACGTGGACTTTGACGGTCAGCCAAGCATGGACAGTAAGTATAATCCAAACGGCTCTCTCTACGCTATCGAAGGAATTATGAGCAAGAACGGCCAAATCATCGGGAAGATGGGCCACTCAGAACGTTATGAAGACGGCCTTTTCCAAAATATTCCAGGTCAGAAAGACCAGAAATTGTTTGAAAGCGCCGTTCGTTATTTCAAAGCGAGTCACGAATAAAGTTGGCTTGCAAGAGCAAGTAATCAAAAAAGGAGTCTGCTTGGCCTGTTAGGCCAGGTTTTCTCCCTTTTACAAGACAAAAGAATTTAGGTAAAACAATGACATACGAAGTAAAGTCACTGAATGAAGAGTGCGGTATTTTTGGAATCTGGGGTCATCCACAGGCGGCTCAGGTCACCTATTTCGGACTCCATAGTCTGCAGCACCGCGGTCAGGAAGGAGCTGGTATCCTGTCAAACGACCACGGAAAGCTCAAACGCCACCGCGATTTGGGATTGGTTGCAGAGGTCTTTAAAAACCCAGCAGACTTTGGATAATCTGACAGGAGAAGCAGCCATCGGCCATGTCCGCTATGCAACATCTGGTGGGGCCTCCATCAATAATGTCCAGCCTTTCTTCTTCAGTTTCTATGATATGCAGATGGGCTTGGCGCATAATGGCAATCTGACCAATGCCCATTCACTGAGACGGGAGTTGGAAAAGAAGGGTTCCATCTTTGCCAGCTCGTCTGATACGGAAATTCTCATGCACTTGATTCGCCATAGCGAGCAGGAAAATTTCTTAGACAAGCTCAAAGGAATCCTTGAGACGAGTTCAGGGCGGCTTTGCCTATCTCATCATGAGAGAGGACAAGCTCTACGCTGCGCTGGATCCTAATGGCTTTCGTCCTTTGTCCATCGGCCGCATGAAAAATGGAGCCTGGGTCGTTTCCAGTGAAACCTGTGCTTTTGAAGTGGTGGGTGCCGAATGGGTGCGTGATCTTGAGCCAGGGAAATCGTGATTATCGATGATGAAGGCGTGACCTACGACAGCTATACGACAGATACCCAGCTGGCTATTTGCTCAATGGAATATGTCTATTTTGCTCGGCCGGACAGCGTCATTCACGGGGTCAATGTCCATGCAGCTCGCAAACGGATGGGCCGCAGACTGGCTCAGGAATTCCAACATGAGGCGAGATATCGTTGTCGGCGTACTAATTCTTCCCTGTCAGCGGCCTCTGGCTTTTTCCGAAGAGTCTGGTCTGCCAAATGAAATGGGCCTGATTAAAAAAATCAATACATCAACGGACCTTCATCCAGCCGACGCAGGAGTTGCGAGACAAGGAGTTCGTATGAAATTATCTGCTGTTTCCAGCATTGTCAAGGGAGCAAGCGCGTGGTCATGGTGGATGATTCTATCGTGCGGGGAACGACCAGCCGACGTATCGTCCAGCTCCTACGAGATGCAGGTGCAGCTGAAGTCCATGTGGCTATCGGCAGTCCAGAACTTAAATATCCATGTTTCTACGGCATTGATATTCAGAATCGTCGCGAGCTCATCTCGGCCAATCATACGGTTGATGAGGGTCTGTGAGATTATCGGAGCTGACAGCCTGACCTACCTGTCGCTGGAAGGTCTCATTGAATCAGTCGGTATTGAGACGGACGCTCCGAATGGCGGACTTTGTGTGGCTTACTTTGACGGTCAGTATCCAACTCCGCTCTATGACTATGAAGAGCGCTATCTGGAAAGCCTGAAGGAAAAGACGAGTTTTTATTAAAACAAGGTCAGCGGTAGTTGTCGCAATCTTTTTCAAAAATAAGAGTAAGGAAGAAAATTATGACAAATAAAAAAATGCATACGCTCAATCCGGTGTGGATGTTGAAGCAGGTTATGAAGTTGTTGAGCGAATCAAAAAAAGCATGTGGCACGTACAGAGCGGGCTGGTGTCATGGGGGCGCTGGGTGGCTTTGGCGGCATGTTCGACCTGTCTCAGACTGGGGTCAAGGAGCCAGTGCTGATTTCTGGTACGGATGGGGTCGGAACCAAGCTCATGCTGGCCATTCAGTATGACAAAGCACGATACCATTGGGCAGGACTGTGTGGCTATGTGTGTCAATGACATCGTCGCTGCAGGGGCTGAGCCCCTTTACTTCCTGGACTATATTGCCACTGGGAAAAATGAACCAGCTAAACTCGAACAAGTTGTTGCTGGTGTAGCTGAAGGCTGCGTTCAGTCTGGGAGCTGCCTTGATTGGTGGAGAAACCGCTGAAATGCCTGGCATGTACGGTGAAGATGATTATGACCTAGCTGGTTTTGCTGTCGGGGTTGCTGAAAAGTCAGAGATTATTGACGGCTCTAAAGTCGCAGAGGGCGATGTCCTTCTGGGATTGGCTTCCAGTGGCATTCACTCAAATGGTTACTCTCTCGTTCGTCGTGTTTTTGCGGACTATACTGGTGAGGAAGAACTGCCAGAATTGGAAGGTAAGAAACTTAAGGAAGTACTGCTTGAGCCGACTCGTATCTATGTCAAGGCTTTGCTGCCGCTGATTAAGGAAAAAGTTGGTTCATGGGATTGCCCATATTACCGGTGGCGGTTTTATCGAAAATGTGCCCCGCATGTTTGCCGATGACTTGGCTGCTGAGATTGAAGAAGACAAGATTCCAGTCTTGCCGATTTTTAAGGCCTTAGAAAAATATGGTCAAATCAAGCACCAAGAAATGTTTGAAATCTTCAATATGGGGACTAGGGATGATTTTTGGCAGTAGCTCCTGAAAAATGTGGATCGTGTCAAAGAACTTCTTGACGAGCCTGTTTATGAAGTTGGCCGGATTGTCAAAAAAAGAAAAGTGAAAGTGTCCTTATCAAATGAAAAAATTGCCGTTTTTTTGCTTCGGGAATGGATCAAATTTCCAAGTGATTGCTGAGCAGTTTCCTGTTGAATTTGTCTTTTCAGACCATCGCGATGCCTATGTGCTTGAGCGGGCGGACAAGCTAGGTGTCAAAAGCTATGCTTTTGAGCTTAGGGAGTTTGACAGTAAGGCGGCTTACGAGCAAGCCATTGTAGACCTACTAGAAGCGCAGCAGATTGACTTGGTTTGCCTGGCAGGCTATATGAAAATTGTCGGGCCAACCTTATTGGTAGCTTATGAAGGACGTATCATCAATATCCATCCAGCCTACTTGCCAGAATTTCCAGGGGCTCATGGCATTGAGGATGCTTGGCAGGCTGGCGTCTCTGAGAGCGGCGTGACCGTTCATTGGGTGGACTCGGGTGTGGATACTGGCAAGATTATCCAGCAAGTGCGCGTGCCGCGTTTAGCCGAAGACACGCTGGAAAGCTTTGAAGAACACATTCATGAGGCCGAGTATCAGCTCTATCCTCAAGTGCTGGAGAGTTTAGGGGTGGGGAGAAGGTAAGAAGTAAATCAAGTTTTGATTGTGCAATATTGCTAGGAGAAAAAATGATTGAGCTGAAATTAGTAGATGAGAGCAGTTTTCAGGCAGTGCTGGATTTGAAAATATCTGATGCTGATGAACGAGCACGTTTCGTAGCTCCAAATGTGCGCTCTTTAGCTGACGCATGGCTCTACCGGAAAAATGAAGATGTGTTTCCGATGGCAATCTATTGGGATGAGCAAGTGGTTGGCTTTCTGCTGCTGGAAATAGACAAGGATGAAGCGGAATACTTTATCTGGCGGATAATGATTGGTCAGCAGTACCAAGGAAGAGGTTATGGTCGAAAAGCCTTGGAAGTTCTGATCAAAAAAGCTCAGATGGATAAAGCTTGCAGTCATATTATTGCAGATTATGTGGTTGGAAATGAAAAAATGAAGCACCTGCTGACTAGTCTGGGTTTTCAGGAAACAGGATTTATAGAAGAGAATAACGAAGTCGCTATGCGCTTGGACCTAAAGAAAGAGGAATAGAATGACGAAAAAAGCCTTAATCAGTGTATCAGACAAGACAGGCATTGTAGAATTTGCGAAAGAGCTGAAAGCTCTGGGCTGGGATATCATCTCAACTGGTGGTACCAAGGTGGCCCTAGACAATGAAGGAGTGGGCACCATTGCTATTGATGATGTGACTGGTTTTCCAGAGATGATGGATGGCCGTGTCAAGACCCTCCACCCAAACATTCACGGCGGCCTCTTGGCTCGTCGGGACTTGGATAGCCACCTGCAAGCAGCCAAGGAGAATCAGATTGAGCTCATTGACCTGGTGGTGGTCAACCTTTATCCTTTTAAAGAAACCATTCTCAAGCCAGGTGTGGAGTATGCGGACGCGGTGGAAAATATTGACATCGGTGGGCCCTCTATGCTGCGCTCTGCGGCCAAAAACCATGCCAGCGTGACAGTTGTCGTAGATCCGGCTGATTATGCCCTTGTTTTGGAAGAGTTGGCAGCAAATGATCAAACGACCTATGAAACGCGGCAACGTTTGGCAGCTAAGGTTTTCCGTCACACAGCCGCTTACGATGCTTTGATTGCGAGACTATTTCACGGATCAGGTGGGCGAAAGCAAGCCTGAAAAGCTGACCTTGACCTATGAAACTCAAGCAGCCCATGCGCTACGGGGAAAATCCTCAGCAGGATGCTGATTTCTATCAGACGGCCTTGCCACTGGACTATTCCATCGCTTCCGCCAAGCAGCTGAATGGAAAAGAGTTGTCTTTCAACAACATCCGCGATGCCGATGCGGCCATTCGGATTATTCGAGATTTTCAAGGATCGGCCAACTGTTGTGGCGCTAAAACATATGAATCCATGTGGTATAGGTCAGGCGGATGATATCGAGACAGCTTGGGACTATGCCTATGAGTCTGATCCAGTTTCTATTTTTGGTGGGATTGTCGTCCTCAACCGTGAGGTGGATGCTGCGACAGCTGAGAAGATGCACGGTATTTTCCTAGAAATCATCATCGCACCGAGCTACACGGCAGAAGCGCTAGCTATTTTGACCAATAAAAAGAAAAATCTGCGGATTTTGGAGTTGGCTTTTGATGCGCAGGCAGCTTCTGGAGCAGAGAAGGAAGTGACCGGTGTTCTGGGTGGTCTCCTCGTGCAAAACCAAGATGTTATCGAGGAAAATCCAGCTGATTGGCAGGTCGTAACTAAGCGCCAGCCGAGTGAGCAGGAGCGAGTGGCTTTGGAATTTGCTTGGAAGTCCGTCAAATATGTCAAATCCAACGGTATCATCATTACCAATGACCGTCAGGTGCTGGGAGTCGGTCCTGGTCAGACCAACCGCGTGGCTTCTGTCAAGATTGCTATTGAGCAAGCCAAAGATCGCCTTGACGGTGCTGCTCTGGCTTCTGACGCCTTCTTCCCTTTTGCGGACAATATCGAAGAGATTGCAGCCGCTGGTATCAAAGCTATCATCCAACCGGGTGGATCTGTCCGTGATGAGGAATCTATTATCGCGGCTGACAAGCATGGCTTGACTATGGTCTTTACTGGCGTGACGGCATTTTAGGCATTAAGAAATAGAAAAAATCCTCGGGTCGACCCGAGGATTTTTTAGTAGACTTATACTCAATGAAAATCATGAATAAACTAAGCAGTAGCAGTCTGCTCAAAGCACTGGTTTGAAGTGATTTTGAGGAATGCGAAAGCGACTTATTTAGGGTAGATATAGGTCAGACGGCCCCAGTAGGAAGCAGTTGGGTCAAACCAGCCACGGAAGTTGCTGATGTACTGCTTGCCGAGGTAGTTAGACTCTTGGATCTGGATGCGGGTATTGGATTCGACATGAGTCACAACACCGACGTGGCCGTAGCCGCCGTCATCCCAGCAGGCGATGGCGCCAACCTCAGGCCTACTGCCGGTACGGAATCCAGCTCTTCTGGCACTAGCCGCCCATTGACCTCCGTTGCCCCAGTAATTTCCTGCCCAAGGAGCTAGAGCCTTGGCTCCCCAAGTACATTGACCGACAGGATAAGTTGTCGCATTAGCAGCGGCATAGTTAGGCTGAATATTAGCTGATTGAACGCTTGATTTCTCAACCTGATAGCTAGTTCCAGTCAGACCAGTCAGTTGTCCCGCTTTTCTACGATAGACATGGGTGTTAAATAGACCGCTCCCCTTGTGATTCTGAGTATCTACGGTAAACTTGTATGTTCCATTGCCGACCTTATTGGCAGTATACCATTTGATATCATCTTGCCCATTGACTTCTGACCAAGTTGGCAGAATAATATCGCCATCTCCGTAGGCGTCTGTCACTGTCACCTCATAGCGATTAGCCTCAGTTTTCCTGACTGCAACCTTGGCTTGGATTTGGTCAGTAGACATTGAGACAGAATCTGCTGCGTAACTACGCTCACTGCCGTCCTTATAGGTGACATACACATGGTTGTTATAGGTTCCAGACAAAGCCTGATGATTACGGATATCAAAGGTTGCGCTGAAGGTCCCGTCTCCGTTAGGAGTGGCTGTATACCATTTAAGATTGCTCTGATTGCTAGTGCTCCAAATTGGCACCCGGACAGATTGAATCGGTTTAGATAAGCTAGTTTCGGTAGTTTTCACGGTGTAGGTCCCTTGTTTGGGGTTGATATTTTCCACCGTAAAAAGAGGTTTCTGTTCCTCGTCCGAAGGTAATTTTCCGCTGTCAACTTGAACTGTCGTTCCTGCTATACCAGTTGATTCCGGTTGAACATAGCTTTGGCCGTAAAGGTGGATATTGTAAGTCCCAGTGTCGTAGTTATGCTTTCTGAGTTCCACCCGAGCGCTGTAGCTACCATCCGGATTTTTGCTTGCTTCGTACCATTGTAGATCATCTTGCCCTTTCTTATCAGACCAAGTTGGAAGAACAATTCGATGCATGGTATCAGGTACGTTTTTGACAGTAATTTCCATGATACCGGTCTGAGGGAAGCTGGTTTCGATTATCGGTTTCGGATTTTCAAGATGGAACGTAGTACCAGATAGAAAAATCATTTTTCCGTTTACATTTTCATAAGTGTCAACGAAGTATCGTCCATAACCACGATGTTTGGAAAGATTAAATTCAGTTGATTCTTCTCCTGCGTCATACCACTGAAGGTCGTCGCTGCCTTTTTCCTCTGACCAGACAGCATGGACAATCTTTGAGTGAGCTTGGTCTTTGTTGCGGGAAAAACTAATGCGCCCTGTACCTCCTGAGATGGATGCATTCGTTTTACTAGCTGGTTTATCTACATGAAAGGTAGTGGCATTTAGAGCTACCAAGCGCTCTCCTATCCGTATGTAGGTATGAACATGAAACGTACCATATCCTGGATGGTTGCTTAAGTCAATGTCAGTGATGGGTGTTTGTGGTGTATCATACCATTTCAAATCATCTTGTCCGTTTTCTTCAGACCAAACAGCATGAGCAATAAGATAAGGTTCTTGAGCTTGGGAACGGGTATAACTAATAGAGGCTGTACGATCGTTCACAGTCACATCGACATTGCTGGCACGATCAGTGGGGCCTAGAATTTTGACTTCAGATTCAGGCGTTTCGGTCGCATGAACTGTTGAGTGGCTCGCAAAGAGACCTAGGACAGCTCCGGATAATAAAAACAGTTTTTGATATTTCTTCATAAAACTCCTTTGTGAGAATGGTTTTGGATGGGCCCACCTGTATTATTCGGAAAACTTATTTGAAAATGATAGTAAATTTGACAAGCCCTGAATATTTTTTGTCTAAAATAGGGACAATCCACTCAAAAAGGAGAAAAAAACAATCCATACTGAAGAAATTTACCTATGATGTAATCTATTCAAAGAAGGTTCTAAAATAGTTAAAAGAATTATATGCTTATCACATTCTATCATTCTACTCTAGATTGATAATCACTTGCAAGGCACCAAAAATTCCCAACAATATAGAGGAGGGCTTACTACTGATTATTCAGGTAAATAATGCTATCGTGTCGGAAATTATCATATTGTTGCTAATATTCTAGACGATGAAATTGTCATGAAATTTTTGCAGTTGATTATCAAAAAATCTGATTAAAAGTAACTATTTGATGAGGTATGAGAATGAAAAAGACGAATTATTTTTAGAAATATTGATGGTTATATTTTTCATGATAATTTTGAGTGTAACCACATAAAATAGCTTAGATAGTTTCTTTAGTAAGTTGAATTATGGTATAATCTTTATAAGAAATGAGAGGAGGTAATTATAGTGAATGTTAAAACAAACTATTTATTAAATAGATTTTTCAAGAGCTACTATAAGTAATCTTCTTAAAGTATAATAAAGATGAAATTTTTGAAAGAATATCAAAAAAAGAGACGAGTCATTTAGAAACAATTCAAAAGCGTTTATCAAGAATTGTCTAAAAACATATCGGAACGAATATTTTTATAAAAAATACTCTTTTAAATAAACGTTTATTGGGAATACATAGTGTCAATACAACAACAGCTTTAACAGAAATACCTGTTGGTAGAGCGAAGCCGGATTTTATTTTTAATCAATGGGAAAAGCAGTTGTATATGAAATAAAAAACAGAATTAGATAATTTTGACAGGCTTGAAAAAAACAAATTAATGAGTATTATAAAGCTTTTAATTATGTTGCAATTGTGACATATGAGAAGAATTTAGAAATAGCAAAAAGAAAAAAATTGCTGAAATTAATAAACCTATTGGACTTTACATTTTACAAAGAAATACGAAAAATAAAAAAACAGTTATTGAACCTAAAAGAGCACAGTAATGATTTAAATAGAGATATTATTTTTAAAATTCTTCGTAAAGGAGAATATGAAAATATTGTTGAAAGATACTTTGATTCTTTACCCCAAGTTTCTCAGTTTGATTATTATGAAGTTTGTAAAAAATGCTTGAAACAATTCCGCTGAAACAATTTTATTCAGATTTCTTAATTGAATTGAAAAAGAGAAACCCAATAAATAAAGAATTATTTGCAGAAGTTCCTTATGAACTTAAATTTTTGGTATATTTCATGAATTTTAAACCTAGGGATTTTAAGGCTTTTAAAGCAGTTTTTAAATGAATAAAAGGAGTGTTTATATGTATTTTCCATATTTAAGAGGCAGACAGTATGAGTTAATTGCTCTTAGAGAATTGTTAGAAAATAATAAATTAGGAAACAGTGTAATTCCAATTATTGAACCGGTAAGACTATCTCCTACACTAGTAAGTACTTTGGAGGGGATTTAAAAGATAGGGGAAGAAGTGTTCTATTATAATGAATCCAGATGTAGGATCTTTTTTTGGAGGAATATAGAGATTCTTCTAAAAAGTAATCTTGCTACTCGATTGGATAGGTTGATTGACGATAATGAGAATTTTTATTATGTTTCGTTGATGAGTAAGGATTATAGTTTAGAAGATAATTTTAAGTCCAGTACTGATATTGGTAAAACAAATAACAGTATGTAAGAAGCCTGATGATTTACAAGGATATAACGAAAATTATAGGGGTCAAGAAACGGCGTACAATCTTATTTCAGAATCAGGAAGATTAAAAAGGGAAGTTCAGGGAAATAAAGTCAAGATTAGTGACAATTTTGTTAAATTACCAAGGAATACAGATTATTCTGATAGAGATGATGAATTCTTCTCAGATGATCATAAATATTTTTATAGAAGATGAATATAAGGGATTTTCTGACTATTCTATTGTAGGAGAGGATTATAGTGAGTCTGGATTTGCCCCCTATGCTGTTGCTATCCACATCGTTTATTTTGACTCTGATGAAAATCTAAGAATTCACCATTTTGTATCAGATACGAATCAAGATCCAACAAATCCAGCTGGTAAGTTTAAGGAAGCACTTGAGAAATTAATTGGTTATGTCAATACGGGCCGAGTGGAAAGAACACTGGCAATCAATGAGTTTGAAAAACTTTATAGAACGGGCTCTTATCCAGGTCTTGGCACAGTAAAGAAATTATCTATTATGCATCACATTGAATTGGTTGGTAAGTATCTTGATCGGAATAGTGGAGACAGCGAATGAGAATTTGTAAAGATTGTTTTGCGGATGAGATTCTTAAAGATGAAGTCAATAGAGCTGAAAGGCAGGATAACTGTGATATTTGTGGTAATCAAAATATTTTTGTTTATGATACGCAGACATGACGACTATTTGATTCCTTATGTGAGTTCTCTTATTTCTATTTTTTTCTCCAGTAGATAAAATAGAGAAATTTTCCAGCTGGGCAAGAGACGCTATTAAAAAAACTGAAGTAGCAACAAATTGGAACATATTTACTACTAATGATGAGTATAAGGTTTATCAAATGCTTTCGGAAATTTGTAAAGAACTATTTGAAGAAACTCCAGAGTTGTTGAAACTTACCTGTCGGTGTGGATAAAATGTATAATTTTCAATATCTACAAGAGCATTCATTGTTCAGTGAAAGTTGGGAACGCTTTTGTTGATGATATTAAATATAACAACCGTTTTCATTCAAATAAAATTAATAAATGTATTTTAAAAAAGTATTGCGAAAAGATCCAAAAGACTTATCCAGAAGGAGAACAATTCTATAGGTGTAGGATTTCAAAGGACGGGAAAACAATTTGAATCAGAAGAGATAGGAGCGCCGCCTAAAGGTAAATCTGCTGATGGAAGAGCGAATGCAAAAGGGAATTGTAACGTTATATTTAGGGTGACACAGAAAAAAACAGTAATACATGAAACTAGAACGGGTTTATATGACCATGTCTGCATTGGGATTTTTGAATTAAAGTCTCCTATAACAGTTATTGATTTTAAAAATATTAATGAAATTAGTCCTTTTCAAGATGGGATTATTGATGATATTGCTGAGTTGGCAATTAATAAAAAAACATCTAAAACAAATTGATTATGAGATGGGGAGAGTAATGAGAAAGTCTGATGATGTTTTAAATTATCTCCCAACTCAATATATAGCTGATTTTGTAAAATCTATAACTCAGAGATTCTGGAGAATCTGTCTATCAAGGAATTGAATTTCGTAGCGTTATGAATCCAGGAGGATATAATTTAGCTATATTCATACCAGAGTGCTTTGATGTGATTGATATAAAGACAAAAACAAATAAGCCGTGTTTCATATGAATGGTAGATTTTTCTACCTGAAAAAAATAACTATCTTTTGTTTGAGGAATTTTTGCTCTACTTCGCCCATCTTCATGATGAGGCGTTTTTTTATTTTGTAAAGATTTCTGGAGCCGCAATCTATTTTCGTTTCCTAAAAATTCATCTTATTCTCCCTATTTTTCCCATCAGAATGGAATAAAAACGAACGATTATGTTATAATTTAGATAAATAATTCGTAAAAATTTGTTGGTTTTTACGTGATGTGTTAACTGGTGCGTAAGCACCTGTGATATTGATATTGAGGTATCTTAGCTATGAAGCTTTTGGTTGTTGGTTCAGGCGGTCGTGAGCATGCGATTGCCAAGAAGTTATTGGAATCTCAGGGTGTGGAGCAGGTGTTTGTCGCTCCTGGAAATGATGGCATGACCTTGGATGGGTTGGATTTAGTAAATATTGGAATTTCCGAACATTCTAAACTGATAGAATTTGCCAAGGAGAATGATATTGCTTGGACCTTTATCGGACCAGATGATGCCCTAGCAGCTGGAATTGTAGATGATTTTAACCAAGCTGGGCTCAAGACTTTTGGTCCATCTCGTTTAGCAGCGGAGCTGGAGTGGTCCAAGGATTTTGCTAAGGAAATCATGGTTAAATACGGTGTGCCGACAGCAGCCTATGGCACATTTTCCGACTTTGAGGAAGCCAAGGCCTATATCGAAAAGCAGGGGGCACCTATCGTGGTCAAGGCAGACGGCTTGGCTCTGGGCAAGGGTGTGGTCGTAGCGGAGACAGTAGAGCAGGCAGTTGAAGCCGCTCACGATATGCTCTTGGACAATAAGTTCGGCGACAGCGGTGCGCGTGTGGTTATCGAAGAGTTCCTGGACGGCGAGGAGTTCTCCCTTTTTGCCTTTGTCAATGGCGACAAATTTTACATCCTGCCGACGGCTCAGGATCACAAGAGGGCCTACGATGGGGACAAGGGGCCCAATACAGGCGGTATGGGAGCTTATGCGCCGGTGCCTCACTTGCCACAAAGCGTGGTGAACCAGTCGGTTGAGACGATTATCAAGCCGGTTCTCAAAGGCATGATAGCTGAGGGCCGACCTTATCTTGGCGTGCTCTATGCTGGGCTGATTTTGACAGCCGATGGCCCTAGGGTTATCGAGTTCAACTCGCGCTTTGGCGATCCGGAGACCCAGATTATATTGCCACGCTTGACGTCTGACTTTGCGCAGAACATCACGGACATTTTGGACAAGAAAGAGCCTGCTATCACTTGGTTGGATGAGGGCGTGACCCTTGGAGTGGTTGTCGCTTCAGAGGGCTACCCGCTGGACTATGAGAAAGGCAAGCCTCTGCCGGAGAAGACAGCTGGCGACATCATCACCTACTATGCTGGGGCTAAATTTGCAGAAAATAGCAGAGCACTGCTGTCGAATGGTGGACGAGTGTACATGCTGGTCACCACAGCAGATACAGTCTCAGCTGCTCAGGAAAGAATCTACGATCAACTAAAAAAACAAGACACCACAGGCCTCTTCTACCGTACGGATATCGGAAGCAAGGCTTTGTAAATCAAATCTATGAAACTTTTAGCCGTGAGACTTAAAAATAGACTTCAGGTGTTTGAAAAATGAAAAATAGGTTGCTATTTTTAGAAGGTTCAAGCTTGACCTCACGAGAAACTTTGACAGTTTTGTTGAAAGAAGGCTATAAAATTGATGTGTTATCTCCTAGAAGATTTTCCATTGCATACTTCAGTCGTCTAACCCATAGAGTTCCGATAGTTGATGTGAATCGTTTTCCTGTAGATTATCTGAGACAGGTTAGTCAGTTGCTTCATAAAACCAATTACAAGGCCATTTTGCCAACACATGAAGAAGGTTGGTTATTGGCAAATGGGAAACAATTTTTGCCTCAATCGCTACCAATCGCCCTTGCTGATAAAGAGCAGTTTAAAAAGTTGGCTGGAAAGATTGCTTTTGCTGAAACTGCGGATTTATTAGGACTTCCCACACCTAAGTGGGAGTACGTGAAAGATGCAGACTCTATACTGTTAGACTATCCTTATTGGCTGAAAGCAGATTATGGTACTGCCGGTCGCTCGGTTTATAAGATTTCAAGTAAGAAAGATTTGGCTGAAGTGACGAGCAAATTAACAGCGAGTGATGAGGAATGGATGGTTCAGCAAGACATAGTTGGAGACTATGGTCAGGTTCAAGCAGTGTTTGATCATGGAGAATTACTCGCAGTGCATTCTAGCGTAAAAGTAGGTTCTGGTGCGGGTGGTTCGGCTGCGGCAAGATTAAGCATAGAATCTAAAAGAACGAGAGAGCATGTCGAAAAATTAGGACAATATATACAATGGCATGGTTGCCTAACCCTAGATTTTATACGTAGGGGAGACCAATTTTACTATATAGAGTGTAACCCTAGAATGGTAGAGCCTGCTAACGCCTATAAAGCAGGAGTTAATTTTCCAAAAATCATGATAGAACTAGCCAGTCACAGCTACGCTAAATCTGAGGTCATTCTTGGTCAAGCAGGCGTTGAGACGCATAGTCTGATGGCTTTGATTATTGGAACAGCTGAGAAGACGAAAAGTAGAAGAAAAATATTGCAGACAATAAAGTACTGGCTTTTAAGACGTGATAGTGAAGAAGTGTTGACACCTGTCTGGAAGGATTTGCCGAGCATTATACCTCTTGTGACAATTATACTTCGTTTATTGATAAAACCTAAGAGCGTTGAAAATCTGGTTAATCAGACTGTTCAACATTATAGTGTTGAATCAGCTACTGTAAAAAATATTGAGCAAAAGAATTAGTTTATTCAGAGGAGAAAATATGAAACCAATTATTTCCATCATCATGGGCTCCAAATCCGACTGGGCAACTATGCAAAAAACTGCCCAAGTCTTAGACCGCTTCGGTGTCGCCTACGAAAGAAAGTCGTCTCTGCTCATCGCACGCCTGACCTCATGTTTCAGCATGCAGAAGAAGCCCGCAGTCGTGGCATCAAGGTCATCATCGCAGGTGCTGGTGGCGCAGCCCATTTGCCAGGAATGGTAGCGGCTAAAACCACTCTGCCGGTCATCGGTGTACCTGTCAAATCACGCGCTCTCAGCGGGTTGGACTCGCTTTATTCGATTGTGCAGATGCCGGGCGGTGTGCCTGTGGCAACTATGGCTATTGGTGAAGCAGGGGCGACAAACGCTGCCCTGACAGCCCTTCGGATCTTGGCGATTGAAGACCAAGACCCTAGCAGCAGCGCTTAGCTGATTTTGCAGAGGAACAAGGAAAAATCGCTGAGGAGTCTAGCAATGAGCTCATCTAAAACAATCGGAATTATCGGTGGCGGCCAGCTGGGACAGATGATGGCTATTTCTGCTATCTACATGGGGCACAAGGTCATCGCGCTGGATCCTGCGGCGGATTGTCCAGCCTCTCGCGTGGCAGAGCTTATCGTGGCGCCTTATAACGATGTGGATGCCCTGCGTCAGCTGGCTGAGCGTTGCGATGTCCTGACCTATGAGTTTGAAAATGTCGACGCTGACGGTTTGGACGCTGTTATCAAGGATGGACAACTTCCTCAAGGAACAGACCTGCTCCGCATTTCTCAAAATCGCATTTTTGAAAAGGACTTTCTCGCAAACAAGGCCCAAGTCACCGTGGCACCCTACAAGGTTGTGACTTCTAGCCAAGACTTGGCAGATATTGACCTATCGAAAAACTATGTTCTCAAGATTGCGACAGGTGGCTATGACGGACATGGGCAAAAAGTCATTCGTTCAGAAGCAGACTTGGAAGAAGCCTATACACTAGCTGACTCAGCAGACTGCGTTTTGGAAGAATTCGTTAACTTTGACCTTGAAATTTCTGTTATTGTATCAGGAAATGGCAAGGATGTGACGGTTTTCCCAGTTCAGGAAAATATCCACCGCAATAACATCCTGACTAAGACCATTGTCCCAGCTCGCATTTCAGAAAGTCTAGCTGAAAAAGCTAAAACCATGGCGGTGCGAATCGCAGAACAGCTCAAGCTGTCTGGAACTCTTTGAGTGGAAATGTTTGCGACAGCTGATGACATCATTGTTAATGAAATTGCCCCGCGACACACAACTCTGGGCATTATTCTATCGAAAGCCTGCGACTTCTCGCAGTTTGATACCCATATTCTGGGCGTTCTCGGAGCACCATTGCCAGAAATTAAATTACATGCGCCAGCCGTCATGCTCAATGTTCTCGGCCAGCATGTCGAGGCCGCTGAAAAATATGTCACAGAAAATCCAAGCGCCCACCTCCATCTGTATGGTAAAATAGAAGCGAAGCACAACCGCAAAATGGGCCATGTGACTTTGTTTAGTAGTGAACCAGACGAGGTTGAAGAGTTTGGGAAAGGGATTGATTTTTAAGAAAATTCTGCGGAGAAAATGTTATAGATGAAACCAATTATCCCGAAAAGTCCAGAAGTTCCGAAAGAGTTCTCTGATAAAGAAATTTCCTTTTTGACTAAGAGTGTTTTTGGGGAAATAATCGAACCTCAGCCGTGTGACGTTTTATTTGTTTTCAGTGGGACTCACCCAGGCCACTGGGAAAAAGCTATTGAGGCTTATCAAAAAGGCTATGTAAGACGAATCATTGTGACTGGCGGCCGAAGTTTGACGGGAACGCCTCATCCGGATTGGAATGGATATACAGAGGCAGAGGTTATTATTCAGCATCTGCTGGCTGCGGGCATTCCTGAAGAAGCGATTAAATCTGAAAACTCATCTAGCAATACTTTAGAAAACGTACTGTTTGCCAAAGAAATTTTTGATTTTAACACTGTTGAGACCGTTATGTTCATTTGCAAAAGCCACGCGACTGGTAGGCAATGACGGACTTTGGCTCAGCACTTACCGAAGCATCTTCGCTATATCCCTTATACCTTCAATGCCTTTTACAAGGATGTTGAGATTGGTCGGGATAGCTGGATGAATACAGAAATTGGCAAGTCCAGAGTTTGGGGAGAATATCTGCGGCTTCTTCATTATGGAGAAAAGGGAGATATTTTAAAGTTAGATGTTGAATTGTGATATAGGAGGTTTCTATGATTCAAATCATCGTTAATGCTTTTTTGGAAGAAGGCAAAGAAACTGCCGTTGTAGAAGTGCTTTTTGCCAGCGCTGACCATGAAAAAGTAAAAGCCAAATATCAGGAATTAAAGATTCAATATACAAACAATTATCTGGCTATCTATGATTTGCCATTGGATACAGATCTAAGTAGCTTGCCGCACTACCCGTCAGTGGCGATAAGCAAGGAGGAGTTTGATTAGCCTATGAAAACTATTGGTCTGATTGGTGGTATGAGTTGGGAAAGCACCACATCTTACTACCAAATTATTAATGAAACCATCAAAAAAGAGCTGGGTGGCCTGCATTCTGCTAAGATTCTACTTTATAGTGTTGATTTTGCAGAGATTGAGCATTATCAGGCAGTCGGAGACTGGGAGAAAAGCGGTCAACTTTTGGCAGATGTTGCTAAGCGCCTGGAGCAAGCAGGTGCAGATTTCATCGTTATTTGCACCAACACCATGCACAAGGTTGCTCCGCAGATACAAGAAAAGATTACGATTCCAATCTTGCATATTGCACAGGCAACTGCGCAGGCCTTGTTGGCTGACGGTATTCAAAAAGTCGGTCTTCTAGGGACCAAGTACACCATGATTCAAGATTTTTACAAGGAGAAATTAATAGAGTCTGGGTTAGAAGTGCTGATTCCAGACCAAGCTGGTATTACAGAGGTCAATCGGATCATTTACGACGAACTCTGTCTAGGGGATATCAAAGAAAGCTCAAAGCAGACTTATCTTGCCGTTATAGATGATTTGAAAAAAGCAGGCGCTGAAGCTGTTATCTTGGGTTGTACCGAGATTGGTCTTCTCGTCAAGCAATCCGACACTGACCTGCCTCTTTACGACACAACAGTGATCCATGCAGAGAAAAGCGGCGGAGTGAGCGGTAAATAAATGATTATAGAAGACAAGCACAACCGCAAAATGGGACACGTGACTTTGTTTAGTGATGTGCCAAATAGTGCGGTTGAGTTTGGGGAAGGGATTGATTTTTAAAATGATAGAAGAATTCGATGATGTATTTGAAGATGATATTACTACTCTAACATTTACTTATGCGGATGATGTAGTCATTCCAGAAATTCCGGATGCAGAAGGGCATTCATATTGTAGAGATAACAAATAATCAGCTAGTTATAGAGCATACGCGCGATGATGATGAGGTCTATGATTATATAAAGAGTTTTGGATTAACAAGTCGCCCCATAAAACTTTCGATTGAATTTTGTGTTTATGAAGATCCTGAGGAAGAAGAAAATTTTTAGAATTTAATGGGGAAAATCTATGATTCAAATCATCGTCAATGCTTTTGTTGAGAAGGATAAGACTGGAGCTGTTGTCGAAGTCTTGTTTGCTAGTAGTAATCACGAAAAGGTGAAAGTCAAGTATGAAGAGCTAGTTGCTCAATATCCTGAAAACTATTTAACTATCTATGATCTACCGTTGGATACGGATTTGAATACACTGGATCATTATCCATCTGTATGGATTGGGAGAGAGGAGTTGATTTAAAAAGAACTAATTTCTTAATAATCTTATTAATAGCCCATAGGATATAATTGAAAAATTTATTGGAGGAAATTATGGTAAAATAAATATTACGCTGTACGAAAAGGGAAAATTCCAGGTATCTATGAGAGTTGGGGAGAGGCAGAGACACAAGTAAAAAGGATATAGTGGAGCTGAGTATAAATCCTTTAAAAAACTTTAGAAGAGGCTGATATTTTTATGTTTTCAGGATAGTGTCCATGCTTCTGTTGCAGATATAAAAATTGATAAATTAAAATTACAGATTGAACAAGAAATAGAGAATTTAGATGATGATACTGTTTTTGCATTCGTTGATGGAAGCTATAGCCCAAATACGAAGGATAAAAAAACCTAGAAAGTATAGTTATGGAGCAATATTATTAACAAAAGGTGCTGAAAACCGATTATACAAATCTTTTGTAGATTCAGAGGGACTTGAAAGTCGAAATGTATCAGGGGAGATTGCGGGTGCAAAGGCAGCAATTACGTGGGCAATAGGGCAACAAAAACAGAATATAAAAATTTTCTACTGACTATGAGGGAATTGAAAAATGGGCAGTAGGTGAATGGGCTGCTAAAAAAGCAGTTGCCAAGGATTATGTTGCTTTTATCAAATCTAGTGAAAAACATATTCATATTGAGTTTCAAAGAACACCAGGGCATTCAGGAATAAAATATAATGAAGAAGCGGATGCATTAGCAAAAGCTGCATTAGATGATAGAAGTTATAGAACAGGTAATGATGGATCTGTCTATGTAATAGGAATTAGTGTGAGACGATGGATAGAAGTGCTTTCTGAGCTTAAGTATGTACTTGCTTGTGAAACTAATAATGAGAGCAACTTAGAGTTTGATATTATAGAGATTAAAGAAAATCATAAACGTATCAAGTTTCTATTAATGATGATGAGTCACGATAAATAACTATCATGATATTAATTCTTTTATTCAAGGTAAATCTAATACGGTATTATTTGATAGGATTATCAATGTAGTAATTGATGAAATTGATAACGAAGATAAAAGTAATCAAGTACTAAATGTGTATCATGCGTTAACATTGACATCTCTTCAAGTTGAAACTCAGTTTACTAAACTAATGCCAAATTATCCTACTCAAAAATCAAAAATTTGAAACATAAGAAGATGTTATTAACAGCGGTTTACAATACAATGTTAACTGGATACATGCCTGATTATACTCATCTATTACATCCAATATTTAGAGCGATGGAGTATTATCTTCATAGAATACTTCATGATAAAGAAAGAAAAAGAAACAACTAGAACTAATTCATATGGAAAAATCATCTAATAATTTCTCATTTTTGATTACAATGAAGAGACAGAAGTTATGTATATAACTCTAATAGTTCGTTAAATGATAAAGAATTAGGTTACTTAAATAAACTATATAATAAATATAACCAAATGAGACATCCATATTCACATACACCAGACAGAGATTGATATATCATTAATAACCTCTATATCGGAGCACGTAATTTAATTATTGATTCCTTTGCAATTATTTTGATGAATATTATATAATATTTCATTAATATTTTTGAGGAGAGAATATGGAAAAATATTGCCTTAATAAAATTGATACTCCGGAATATTTCGCCTTACTCTCTTCTTGATTATAGGCAGAATATTTCTGAATATCTAAAAAGATTCAATGGGAAGATGTTGCGGAAAAGACAATCCTTATAGATACTGCGTTGGTATCAGGTATTAATGAGTATCGATTTATTGTTCTCAGTGTTGATAAGCAGGGAATTTTAGATTTAAATTCTTTAAGATATGTACAACCAAGTGATGAGGTTGTCAAAAAGTCAAACAAGGTATTATCGGAATTTAAGGAATATGTTCAGCACTCTGTTTTTATCTTCTAAACAAGTAAATTCAATTTTAACTATGTAACTAAAACTGAAGCACTTATAATTTTTAATCCGATATATAAAAGAAAGGAGTGAGGGTGTAACCGAGTAATCGAACTCGGGCTAAAAGTATCGGGAAAAGATTAGACTTCCTAGTGTGCAAGCACACGATAGCAGTCTCCTATTTTCTTGTTTCCTAGATGCCCTCTGCACCATAAACAATGATTAACCGTTATTCTCGCCCTGAAATGGCGAACATTTGGACTGAGGAAAATAAGTACAAGGCTTGGGCTGGAGGTAGAGATTCTGGCTGATGAGGCCTGGGCTGAGCTGGGTGAGATTCCCAAGGAAGATGTGGCCTTGATTCGTGAGAAGGCAGGCTTTGACATTGACCGCATTTTGGAGATTGAGCAGGAGACGCGCCACGATGTGGTGGCCTTTACTCGGGCGGTTTCTGAGACGCTGGGTGAGGAGCGTAAGTGGGTGCACTATGGCCTGACCTCGACCGATGTGGTGGATACGGCCTGCAGCTACACTCTACAAAGCAGGCCAATGACATCATTCGTGAAGATCTGCGTCGCTTCACTGACATCATTGCAGAGCGGGCGCGGGAGCACAAGTTCACCATCATGATGGGGCGGACCCACGGAGTGCATGCGGAGCCTACGACTTTCGGTCTCAAGCTCGCAACCTGGTACAGCGAAATGAAGCGCAATATCGAGCGTTTCGAGATTGCGGCTGCGGGTGTGGAAGCCGGGAAAATCTCTGGTGCGGTTGGGAACTTTGCCAACATTCCGCCATTTGTGGAAAGCTATGTCTGTGAGAAATTAGGCATCCGTCCGCAGGAGATTTCGACCCAAGTTCTGCCACGTGACCTCATGCTGAATACTTCTCAGCTCTAGCCTTGATTGCGACGTCTATCGAGCGCATGGCGACCGAGATTCGCGGTCTGCAAAAGTCTGAGCAGCGCGAAGTCGAAGAGTTCTTTGCCAAGGGTCAAAAAGGCAGTTCAGCCATGCCTCACAAGCGCAACCCTATCGGCTCTGAAAATATGACCGGTCTGGCGCGTGTCATTCGCGGCCACATGGTGACAGCCTTTGAGAATGTCTCTCTCTGGCATGAGCGCGACATTTCCCACTCATCAGCTGAGCGGATTATCGCACCGGACACGACCATTCTCATCGACTACATGCTCAATCGCTTTGGTAATATCGTCAAGAACTTGACCGTCTTCCCAGAAAATATGAAGCGGAACATGAACTCGACCTTTGGTCTTATCTTCAGCCAGCGGGCTATGTTGACCTTGATTGAAAAGGGCATGACACGAGAGCAAGCTTATGACTTGGTGCAGCCAAAGACTGCTCAGTCTTGGGACAATCAAGTAGACTTCAAGCCTCTTCTCGAAGCGGACCCGGAAGTTACTTCCCGTCTGACTCAAGAAGAGATTGATGAAATCTTCAACCCAGTTTACTACACCAAGCGCGTAGATGAAATCTTCAAGCGTGTGGGGCTGGATTAAACATAAAAACGAGCCTGGGCAAAAAGTCCAGGCTTTTGAATCTAAATTAGAAAAAATAGATGACGCAGTGGTTGATTGGCATCTTCCTTCGCTTTGTAAGCTCTAAAGATGACCTAATCAACTGTGCGGGGGTGGGAAGACGAACTTTTTAACTTGTTTGAAGTTCTTTCCCACTCCCGTTTTCTTTATCTTAAATTTGACTGGCCAGCTGCCCGATTTTCTTGAGCATTTCTTGACGTTGTTGGTCTGTTTTGCGTTCTACTCCGTTGAGCTCGGTCAGTTTGACTGGAGAAATTCCACAAAGTTTCAGGATTTGATTTTTAAGCACCTTACCGTAGTCTTGGACAAAAGGCAGGGCAAAACCTGGTGTGTTGTGGCTGACGATAATCCAGCTGGACTTGCCTTGCAGGTGGCCTTGGAGTCCGATTTTCTTATAAGAGTAGGCGAAGTCTGCCGCAAAGACACGGTCAATAAAGCCTTTGAGAATGGCCGGCATTCCGCTCCACCAGATAGGGAAAATGAAAATCAGATGGTCTGCCCAAGTAATCAAATCCCGATATTTTGCCATTTCAGGGTCTTTGTGAAGGTCACGGCGTCTATGTTCTTGGTCAAAGCGCAAGATAGGGTCAAAATTTTCAGCATACAAGTCTAAGGTTTTCACCTCATGCTTCTTAGAAAGGTTGCTTTGAACTTCTTTGAGAATAGTGGCATTGAAGCCAGTTGGACTGGGGTAGGTGTAAATAATCAAGGTTTTCATGATCGTTCTCCTTTGATATAAATGTCGAGCATGTGCTCGATCGTGCTTTGGATGGCTTGAGGATCAAGGTCTTGTCCGATAGGACTGTTGGTCAGAACGGCCAGACCCGTGATAAAGCTCCAAAAGTGAAAAAGGCTTTCCGCTTCGCTATTGCTAAAATTTTCCTCCTTGCGAAGCTTTAAAACAAGCTCCTTAAATTTATCAAATCCAGGCAGGTCAGACTCCAAGAGTATGGTGTCCTGCGTCACCTTCATATATTTAAAAGGAAATTTGATAAAGAGAGCTTCGAAAAAATGAGGGTAGGTCTTGGCAAACATAATGAAATTAAGACCAAGCTGGGTCAGCTGATCACGCGCAGAACCTGTCGCATCAATATTTTCATTGATTTCCTGATTGAGAAAGAGCGAAAGCTGGGTCAAAACCACCTTGAGGTAGCCTTCCTTGCTCTCAAAATGGCGGTAAGGGGCTGCGTGAGTCACACCGCAGGCTCTGGCAACAGTCCTGAGCGAAAGCTGTTCAATTCCATGTTTTCCGATTTCGTCAATCCCCGCTTTGAATGAGTGCTTCTTTCAGCTGGAGCAGTATACGTTTCATTCATTTTTCTCCTAAAGTATACACTGTCTACTTATCTATCTTTAGTATACACTGTCTACTTTTTCTTGTCAACTAATTTGATGCTTTCTTCTATTCTAGGATGTGGCAGAATTTGCTTTCGATAAGATAAAATGTTAAAATAACATTAAAATGATAGCGCTTTCTTTTTTAGGGCGAATTGCTCATTTTAGAGAAACGCTGAGAAACGGAGGACACCTATGAAGAAAATTATCAACGATCCAACAGCAGTTGTGGACGAGATGCTGGACGGCATTGGCCTATATTCACAGCGATTTGGTTTATCGGGTGGAGGGCTTTGATATCATTGCCCGCAAGAGTGAGAAGACAGGCAAGGTCGGCTTGATTTCTGGCGGTGGCAGTGGTCATGAGCCTTCCCATGCTGGCTTTGTCGGTGAGGGCATGCTGTCGGCCGCTATCTGCGGAGCGGTCTTTACTTCACCAACACCTGACCAGGTCTTGCAGGCTATCAAGGAAGCAGATGAGGGTGCTGGGGTCCTCATGGTGATTAAGAATTATTCCGGTGACATCATGAACTTTGAAATGGCTCAGGAAATGGCTGAGATGGAAGGGATTGAGGTGGCTAGTGTCGTCGTAGATGACGATATCGCAGTGGAAGACAGCCTCTATACGCAAGGTCGCCGCGGAGTGGCTGGTACGATTCTTGTCCATAAGATTCTAGGGGATGCGGCGCGTGCAGGCAAATCTCTGACTGAAATCAAGGTTCTAGCTGATGAGCTGGTCAAAAATATTCACACGGTCGGTTTGGCTCTGAGCGGGGCAACCGTACCGGAAGTCGGCAAGCCTGGTTTTATTTTGGCTGATGATGAGATAGAGTTCGGCATTGGCATCCATGGTGAGCCCGGCTATCGCAAGGAAAAGATGCAGCCGTCTAAGGACTTAGCAAAAGAATTAGTCGAAAAGCTCAGTCAGTCCTTTGAGCTCAAATCTGGTAAGAAGATTGGTATCCTCATCAATGGTATGGGCGCAACACCGCTCATGGAGCAGTATGTCTTTGCGGCCGATGTAGCAACTCTTCTGGCAGATGCTGGAGTCGAAGTTGTCTATAAAAAGCTGGGCAATTACATGACTTCCATTGATATGGCTGGGATTTCTCTGACCTTTATCCAGCTGGACCAGCCAGACTGGCTGACAGCTCTCAACAGTTCTGTCACGACAGCCGCTTGCTAAGGAGGTGCTTATGGACGCAGCAAGAGCAAAAAATGGATGCAGTTATTCAACGAGAAGATTCAGGATCAGAAAGACTATCTGTCTGACCTTGATACACCCATCGGCGATGGTGATCATGGCGCCAATATGGCCAGGGGAATGGCAGCAGCAGTAGAGAGTCTAGCTGCTAAGGACTTTGCAAGTGCGGCTGAGGTTTTTCAGGCTGTTTCTATGCAGCTGATTAGCAAGGTCGGCGGTGCTTCAGGCCCTCTATATGGCTCAGCTTTCATGGGTATGGCCAAGGCTGAAAAAGACGGCAAAGACTTGTCAGGAGGTCATCCAAGCTGGGCTGGACATGATTCAGAAGCCAGGGGCAAGGCTGTGCCTGGTGAGAAGACCATGGTGGATGTCTGGTCGGAGATTCCTCTTTCTCTGCAGTCAGGAGACCTGACGCTTGAAAAGATTGGTTCCCTAGTGGAAGCGACCAAGGATCTGAAAGCGACCAAAGGGCGGGCTTCCTATGTCGGTGAGCGCTCTATCGGTCATATTGATCCCGGTTCGGCTTCATCTGGTCTCCTCTTTGAGGCTCTTCTAGAAACGGAGGCAGGCTGATGGCAGATACTAGCATTCTTATCGTTTCTCATTCAAAAACCCTGGCCCAAAGGCTTGTTTGACCTCATTTCGCAGGTGGCGGCAGATGTGGCCATCAGCTATGTGGGCGGGTTGGACGACGGCAGCATCGGGACGAGCTTTGAAGGGATTCAGGCAGCTTTAGATGCCAATGACAAGGACACTATTTTGGCCTTTTTCGATCTAGGCTCGGCTCGGATGAATCTAGAAATGGTCGCAGACTTTTCTGACAAGGAAATCATTATCAATAATGTTCGCTTTTGGTAGAAGGTGCTTATACGGCTGCTGCTCTTCTTCAGGCTGGGGCAGATTTGCCTAACGTTTTACTTCAGGTCCGTGAATTAGAAATAAAAAAATAGCTGGTTTTCTGAAGACTTGATAAACGACTTTATTTGCAAAATGAAGAACATTTTATATCAAAAAGCTGAGATTCAATCTCAGCTTTTTTATCACTATACCAATTTTCAGGGGAACAGCCAGTGTTTTTTATTTTTCTTCTTTAGAATAATTAAAAATAGAACAAAATAATAAACTGTCAGCTTTTTTGACAGAATTCACTTTTTAATGAACAAAAATTACTAGAATGGATTGCAAATTGGTATAGATAGACTTATAATAGATATAAAGTACACAAGATGAAAAGAAAAACGACAGACCGATTAGAAGCCATCGTTTTCAATCTTAGTGGTCCCGGATTGCAGGAAATGAACTTGATCTTGAAGAAGTCGCCGCGTTTGTAAGTTTCACTGTACTCTAAGATCTGTCCAGTGCTTTCCAGCTGGGTAATCTTCACCTGATGGACGGTCGAGGAGTTGGTATCAACTTCCAGTACTTTCACAACATCTTTTGGTGTTGGGAAGACAATTTCATTGGTCTCTTCAAAATGTTCATCATTCATGTGAATGTGGTAGTCAGTTTTGAAGCGGTTGTAGATAGAGCTGTAGTAGTCCATATCTGGATGGTTAGGATTGATGTACTGCTCAGGGATATAGGTTTGGTGATAGATATAGATTTTATCGCCAGTCCGTCTGATCCGGTCAATCTTATAGTAGAACTGCGTTGGTGCTAGTTCTAAGCTTATCCAAGATTTTCAGGTCATTCACGCTTGATGGAGAGAACAGTCACCTTATCTTTTTGGATAGGGAAGGTCTCAACGTCAGAAAAATTCCACCAGTTTGTGCTTTCTTGCACGTGAAACGAAAGGTTCCCTCGCCTTGCTGGCGGATGATGTCAAACCATCGTTGGCCAGTTCATTCAGCGCGGACAACGGTAATGGAGCTGACATTAAACATCTGAATCAGCTCAGCCTCTGTGTAAAAACTTATCGCCATTTTCAAATTTGCCAGAAATGATTTGCTGCTTGAGCTCATCTTTGATTTGTTGGTATTTTTGGAATAGCCATTTTGTTCACCTCTCTTTTTACTTTTCTTACTTAAGATTTTTAACATATTTTTATGTTGACATTTATGCAAAAATTTATTATATTAATATAATAAGAGATGAAAGCGGTTTTATACCTGAGGGAACATCAGATGGCAAGATTCAAAATTGGTCATTCTTTCTGTTTGGATAATCGGGAGTTTAAGATTTTATCGGGAGCCATTCATTATTTTCGGGTACAGCCTGAGGATTGGTATCATTCCCTTTATAATCTCAAAGCTCTGGGCTTTAATACAGTGGAGACCTATCTTCCTTGGAATATGCACGAACCTCAAAAAGGTGTTTTTGACTTCCAAGGGATTTTAGATATTGAGGCATTTTTACAGACAGCTCAGGATTTGGGACTTTATGCCATTATCCGCCCTTCGCCTTTTATCTGCGCGGAGTGGGAGTTCGGTGGTCTGCCGGCCTGGCTGCTCAATGAGAACATGCGCATCCGCTCATCAGACGAGGCATTTCTGCAGGCTGTAGCAAGCTATTATGACGAGCTGCTGCCGCGACTGACTCCAAGGCTTCTGGACAATGGGGGAAATATCCTCATGATGCAGGTGGAAAATGAGTACGGTTCTTATGGAGAAGACAAGGCCTACCTAAGAGCAATCAGACGGCTCATGGAAGAACGAGGTGTAACCTGTCCGCTCTTTACTTCAGACGGACCTTGGCGGGCTACGCTTCAAGCTGGTACGCTGATTGATGACGATGTCTTTGTGACAGGAAATTTCGGCTCCAAGGCAGATTACAATTTTGCCCAGATGCAGGAATTCTTTGACGAGCATGGCAAAAGTGGCCGCTCATGTGTATGGAGTTCTGGGATGGCTGGTTCAATCGCTGGAAAGAGCCTGTCATCAAGCGAGATCCAGACGAATTGGCTCAAGCTGTTCACGAAGTGCTCCAGCAGGGCTCAATCAATCTCTATATGTTTCATGGCGGTACCAACTTTGGCTTCATGAACGGCTGTTCGGCCAGAGGTGTCATTGACCTGCCACAGGTAACTTCCTATGACTATGATGCTCTACTCGATGAGCGTGGCAATCCGACGGACAAGTACTATGCAGTCCAGAGAATGCTGAAAGAGTATTATCCAGAGTATCCACAGATGGAGCCGCTGGTGAAAGAGTCTTTTGAACTCAGGAATATTCCACTCAGTCAGAAGGTCAGTCTCTTTGAGACACTGCCTGACTTGGCAGAGCCTATCGAAAGTCTCTATCCGATGAAGATGGAGGAGCTAGGGCAAAATGTCGGCTACCTGCTCTATCGGACTTGGGCTAGTTGGGATGCTGATCAGGAAAGGCTCCGTGTTATTGACGGCCGTGACCGTATGCAGCTCTATGTGGACGGTCAGTACATTGCAACCCAGTACCAGACAGAAATCGGTCAGGATATCATGGTGGACGGCCAGAAAAAGGCAGAGTACCAGCTTGACATTCTGATGGAAAACATGGGACGGGTCAATTATGGGCACAAGCTACTGGCAGATACCCAGCAGAAGGGCATTCGTACCGGTGTCTGCAAGGATCTGCACTTCCTGCTTGACTGGCAACATTATCCGCTACCGCTGGACCATCCAGAAAAGATAGACTTTTCAAAAGGGTGGCAGGAAAATCAACCAGCTTTCTACGCTTTTGACTTTTAAAATGAAAGCGCTTAAAGATACTTATCTGGAACTGTCCGACTTTGGCTAAAGGGCGTCGTCTTTGTCAACGGTGTCAGCATTGGCCGCTTCTGGAATGTCGGACCGACCTTATCGCTTTATATCCCGCACAGCCTGCTCAGAGAAGGCGACAATCGCATCATTATCTTTGAGACAGAAGGGATCTATAGCGAAACCATTCACTTAGTTAACCAACCTACATTTAAAACAATAAAGGGGGAAAATCTATGACAATAGTAGGTGCACGTATCGATGGACGTTTGATCCATGGACAGGTAGCCAATCTTTGGACTACCAAGCTCAACATTTCACGCATTATGGTGATTGACGATGAGGTAGCTGAAAAATGCTATCGAAAAAGAGCGGGCTCAAAGCTTGCAACGCCAGCTGGCGTGAAACTCAGCGTCTCTGCCGATTGCTAAGGCAGCAGAAAATATCTTGGCTGGCAAGTATGATTCGCAGCGACTCTTGATTGTTGCTCATAAGCCAGACCGCTTCCTGCGGTTGAGTCGAGCTGGTGTTCCGCTGGAAACGCTGAACGTCGGCAATATGTCTCAGTCAGACGAAACTCGCTCTATTACTCGCTCTATCAATGTGGTAGATGCAGATGTTGAAGCCTTTCACAAGCTTCATGAAAAAGGAGTAAAACTGACAGCGCAAATGGTTCCCAACGATCCGGTTGAGGACTTCATGAAGTTATTAAAATAAGACAAAATTTTAGGAGGACATTGTTATGATACAATGGTGGCAAATTTTACTACTCACTTTGTACTCAGCTTATCAAATCTGTGATGAGTTGACCATCGTTTCGTCAGCAGGATCTCCTGTATTTGCTGGTTTCATTACTGGCTTGATTATGGGCGATTTGACGACCGGTTTGTTTATTGGTGGTAGCCTGCAATTGTTCGTTCTTGGTGTGGGGACATTTGGTGGAGCTTCTCGTATTGATGCGACATCAGGTGCCGTTTTGGCGACAGCCTTCTCCGTAGCACAAGGCATTAAGCCAGAGTTGGCTATCGCGACAATCGCAGTACCGGTAGCAACTTTGCTAACTTACTTTGATATCTTAGGCCGTATGACAACGACTTATTTCGCGCACCGTGTGGATGCAGCAGTTGAACGCTTCGACTATAAAGGTATTGAACGCAACTATCTCTTAGGTGCACTTCCTTGGGCTCTGTCTCGTGCCCTCCCAGTCTTTCTGGCTCTGGCATTTGGTGGAGCATTTGTACAAGCGATAGTAGATGGTGTTGCTGGTGTGAAATGGCTGGCTGCAGGATTGACACTGGCTGGTCGTATGTTACCAGGACTTGGATTTGCTATCTTGCTTCGTTACCTTCCAGTTAAACGTAATCTTCACTACTTAGCTCTTGGTTTTGGCTTGACGGCTATGCTGACTGTGCTTTACTCAAACATTCAAACTTTGGGTGGCTGTATTCTATTGTTGGGACTCTTCCAAAAGATGCTGCAATCACATTTGCCAACAACTCCAAAGGGTTTGTCTATGATTAGTGTAGCTATCTTCGGTATCTTCCTTGCAGTACAGCATTTCAAATACAGCCAAAGAACAGTAGTTGCTGCGCCAGCTGCTAGCACAAAATCAGAAAGTGAGGAAATTGAAGATGACGAACTCTAATTATAAATTAACAAAAGAAGATTTTAAACAAATCAATAAACGCAGCTTGTTCACTTTTCCAATTAGGGCTGGAACTACGAGCGGATGCAGGGGATCAGGTTATTCTACATGCTCTTGCCTCAGCTGCGCAAAATGTATGGAGATGGCACTCCAGAATTGCAAGAAATGATGAAATTGCATACGCAATTCTTCAATACATCACCTTTCTTCCACACCATTATTGCAGGTTTTGACCTAGCTATGGAAGAAAAAGACAGTGTTAAATCAAAAGATGCGGTCAATGGTATCAAGACAGGTCTTATGGGACCATTTGTTCTCTTGAGACTCCATCTTTGGCTCTCTTGTGCCAGCCATCATGGGATCTATCGCTGCTACCATGGCTAGTTGCAGGCCAGCCTTGGGGAATTTTCCTTTGGATTGCTGTAGGCAGTTGCTTATGACATTTCCGTTGAAACAGTTAGAATTTGCCTACAAAGAAGGGGTCAATCTCATCACCAACATGCAAAGTACTTTGACAGCTCTTGTTGAAGCGGCTTCTGTATTGGGTATCTTTATGGTGGGTGGTTTGATTGCTACTATGATCAACTTTGAAGTATCCTGGGTATGGAACATCGGTGAAAAAGCTATTGATTTCCAAGACATGATGAATCTGATTTTCCCACGTTTGATTCCAGCAGTCTTTACAGGCTTTATCTTCTGGCTCTTGGGCAAGAAAGGAATGAACTCTACCAAGGCTATCTTCATTATCATTATCATGACAGTAAGCTTCTCTGCTATCGGCTACTTCCTGCTGGGACAAGTGCCAGAATAATGGAGTGATTTATGAGTAAGAAAGTAGTTTTAGTCCAGTCATGGTCGCTTTTGTGAAGAACTGAAAACCACTACGGAAATGATTATAGGGCCTCAGGAGGACATCCATGCAGTAGCTCTGCTTCCGGAGGAAGGTCCAGAAGACTTCGCAGCTAAATTCTTAGAGACGGTCAAAGATTTTGAGGATTACTTGGTCTTTGCGGATCTCTTGGGGGGCACTCCTTGTAATGTAGTCAGCCGTTTCATTATGGAAGGACAGGATATCAGAGCTTTATGCGGGAGGTCAATCTGCCATGGTCATTGAGTTTATTAACTCTTCTTTGACAGGAGCAGAAGTTAGCTATCCATCCAAGGCAGCAGAGAATATTGTTAAGGTCAATGATGTTCTAGTCAGGCCTAATGGATGATGAAGATGAATCAAAAAGCTTGAACAATCACTTCTAGTTGGGTCAAGTCCTTGCGCTGTCAGCGAGATGGGAGACTGCTGATAGGTAGAGATTGGCCACAGTGGATGATTCAAGCATATTGGTCTAAGAGGAATTTGGGAGATGCCTCTGAGCTAGGGAAATGGATGGTTCAGCATTGCAAAATGCAGTTGTCTGTCTGGTTTGAAAAAGCTTGTTAAAAGCATATTTCTAAAGCCTACAGCCATCGTCGCGGGGGTGGGATCAGCGAGCCGAAAATCTTTGATTTTTCTGGATTCTGTCTTGCCTCCCCTTTTTCAAATAATGGAAAGGAATGAGAAAGAGAATGTTAGATTATTCACAGGAAGAATTGCAGCGTCTGGGGGCTGACATCACAACGAGAGAAATCTATCAGCAGCCTGAGGTCTGGCAGGAAGCCTTTGAACATTACAAGGCTCAAGCCGCAGACATCGCTGCTTTTCTGAAAAAAATCGAGGACAAACATGACTACATCAAGGTCATTTTTGCCGGAGCAGCTCATCAGCCTACGTCGGAGACATTTTGACGCCTTATTTCAGGCAGATTTATGATGAGCGCAACGGAATTTCAACGCTATTGCGACAACAGATATCGTAGCCAATCCTTTGGTGCATCTGAAGAGAGAGTACTGACAGTGCTGGTTTCCTTTGCCCGCAGCGGTAATTCCCCAGAAAGTGCAGGCGACTGTGGACTTCGGCTAGGCAGTTGGTAGATGACTTGTACCAGATTACGCACATTACCGTGCTGCAGGCACAGCTTGTGCCCAGCAGGCCCAAAGGTGATGAAAAAGAATCTTTGCTCCCGCAGCCAGAAGCTTCTAATGATGCTGGCTTTGCCATGACCTCTAGTTTCAGCTCTATGATGCTGATGCCCTTTGGTCTTTGGACCGGGCTGAACCAGCCCAGAAGGAAGCCAAGTGTTGCGGCTCTGATTCAGCTCAGCCAGGATGTTTTTGAGCGAACGTTACAGCTGTGCAGCAGCTGGTTGATTTTGGATTTCAGTCAGGTCATTTTATCTGGGGCAGGACCTTTCTTTCGGGTCTGGCCATGAAGCCCAGCTCAAGATTTTAGAGCTGACAGCGGCCAAATTGCAACTATGTACGAAAGTCCAGTCGGTTTCCGGCATGAGGCCCTAAGTCGTCGATTAACCAAGACACAGTCGTTCTGGTCTTTTGGTCTGGACAGATGGCTATGCCAAAGCTATGGATTTGGACCTGGTGCGGGAAGTGGCTGGTGACGGATTGTCCGCAGACTGGTCTTGCTGACTGACCGGGAGGAGCAGTTGGAAGGAGTCGAGCAAGTGGTGCTAAGTACCCAAGAGCCTCTGGGAGATAGCTATCGCATCTTCCCTTACATCGTTTACGCTCAGCTCTTTGCTCTCTTGTCCTCGCTCAAGGTCAAAAACCGTCCAGATACACCGTCTCCGACAGGCACGGTCAATCGTGTAGTACAAGGAGTTATCATTCACCCTTTTGAGGAGTAAGAGAAGGAAAAGTTATGGAGAAATTACAAATTAGCCACAAAAAAGTGAGCCATCTGAAAAAACTATCAGACGAGCAGGGGATTATCGGGGCTTTGGCCATTGACCAGCGTGGTTCGCTCAAGAAAATGCTGGCCAGCGGAGAAGATGCGCCTTCGGGTGACCAAGCTCTGGTTCAGTTCAAAGAATTAATCTCTAGTCAGCTAACGCCCTATGCCAGCTCTATCCTGCTGGATCCAGAGTTCGGTCTGCCGGCAGCTGAGCTGCGGGATGAGTCCTGTGGGCTAATAGTGGCCTACGAGAAGACTGGCTATGATGCTACAGCGGAGGGCCGCCTGCCGGACTTGCTGCCAAACTGGTCAGCTAGTCGCATCCGAGACATGGGCGCAGATGCCGTCAAGGTCTTGATTTACTATGATGTGGATGACAAAACCAGAAATTAACGACACTCAAGCAGGCCTGGGATGAGCGCGTGGGTAGCGAATGCTAGCTGAGGACATTCCTTATTTTTCTGGAGATTCTGACCCATGATGCCAAGAGTGACAGTGTTTTGACGCTAACTATGCAAGCTTAAGCCGCATAAGGTCAACGAGGCAGTCAGCTCTTTCTCAGATCCCCGCTATCATGTAGATGTGTTTTAAAGGGTTGAAGTGCCAGTCAATATGAACTTTGCTGAGGGCTTCACCAAAGAAGCGCGTTGAGCCAGTCTACAGGCGACGGAAGCCTGAGATCTTTCTTTAAAGAACAGTCAGAGTGACGACACTTACCTTTCATCTTCCTCAGCGCTGGTGTCAGTGCCGAGCTTTCCAAGAAACGCCGCGACTAGCCCATGAAGCGGGCTCACAGTTTCAACGGAGTTCTGTGCGGACGAGCTCACGGGAAGGATGCGGTCTCGGTCTTTGCCCAAGAAGGAGCTGACAGCAGCTCAAGCGTGGTTGGACGAGTACGGGTCGTCAGAATATCGAGGATCTCATCAGTTTTGCGCCAAACAGCTGTGTCTTGGCTGACAAGCTTGACCCGCCTTTGAAGACAGGACTTGGCAAGTTCGTGATTTTTAACAAGATAGATAAAGAGGTTTGGTATGAAATCTTACCGAGAATCCATTTTTGGAAAGCTGGGCGGTCAGGAGGATTCTAGCTTACACTTTTGAAAACGATCAGGGTTATCGTCTGATAGTCATGAACTACGGAGCGACCGTTGTCCAGTATGTCACTCCTGGATAAGGACAATCGCTTGACAATATTGTTGTCGGGTTTGATCAGTTTGAGGGACTATATTGGGAACAGTCCCAAGCATGGAGCCAGTATTGGTCCGGTGGTCGGACGTATTGCCGGAGCAGCTTTTTGAGCTGAATGGTCAGAGCTTTCAGCTAGAGGCCAATAATGGCTTTAAACTGCAACCATAGTGGCTCCAGCGGCTGGGACAGTAGCGTTTTTTGAAGTAGAGGGAAGTCAGCAATGACGGGCTCACATTTTATACAGAGCGTACAGACGGAACTGGCGGTTTTCCCGGCAATCTGAAAATCTGGGTTTCCTATGACCCTGACAGAGAAGGGCGAGCTGAAATCTCCTATCAAGTCTCAGACAGATCAAGATATCTTGGTCAATCCGACCAACCATAGCTATTTCAACCTGTCTGGTCGTTTCAATCAACCGATGAGATGATCAGTATCCTGCAGCTCAATACTGATGGTGTCTCATCCTATCGCAGCTGACGGCCTTCCTGAGAGGCTGATGCAGAGCGTGATTTTGTCAAGAAGCTGGCCAAGGGCGCTTCCCTAAAAGAAATTTTCTGACGCGACCGATGAGCAAATTCGGCTGGTATCTGGCTTGGATCATCCTTTGCGCTAAGCCCAAGCCGAAACCAGGCAGGCACGCTCTATCATCCAGCATCGGGCCGCCGCCTGACTATTGAGACTCAGGCGCCTGCCCAGTGATTTATTCAGCGAATTGCGTAGATGATTCGGTTCAATTTGACGCGCCTGCATGATGCAGCATAATGGCTTGGCTCTCGAAGCCCAGGCCCTGCCGGATGCCATTCACAGCAGCCAGCAGTCAGATGTCATTCTCAAGGCTGGTCAGATTTTCACCAGCAGGACGGTGTATTTTGCTGATGTAAAAGTAATTTTATAAAGAAACAATCGCGAAAGAGCACGGAAACAGCGGTACCTCCTTCTGCTGTTTTTCTTTCGACCAGTTTTTCAGAGACTATGTTTTCATAAGTAGCTAATCTTTAAGCAAGGAGGCTCCACTATCAAAAAGCAAAAATCTTTTGCTAACTGAATTTTACTCAAGTTTTTTTCAAGCTAAGGCTGCTATACTTATTTTTATCAAATGAAGCCCCTAACTTTTGTTTGATAATCCTAAACTTTTTCATAATAATCTCCCATAAAGGCCACCCAATCCGGTGGTCTGCTCAAATTTTAGAATAAGACGGGAAGTTTATCGGATTGTAACTCAAATGTTAAATTTAAAGGATACGTTATACAAAGTTAAGATTTCTTTAAGTTAAGGCCTGTATACTATGAGTATCAAAATGAAGACCTCCTAACTCTTTTGATTTGATAGAAATCCTAAACTTTTTCATAATAATCTCCCATAAAAGGCCACCCAATCAGTGGTCTTTTGTTCAGACGTGGATTAGATTTGCTTCCTCTGCTTTTATTTTCTGCTATAATAGTTCTCATGAGTAGAATTTTTAGACAATGAATTAATGGGTGATGAGGAATTGGTGAGCGCACCTGCGCGTCCCCAGTGATTTACAGGAGTATATCGGTCAGGACAAGGTCAAGGATCAGCTGAAGATTTTTATTGAGCGAGCTAAGCTAAGGGATGAGGCGCTGGACCACACCCTGCTTTTTGGTCCTCCAGGTCTGGGGAAGACGACCATGGCCTTTGTCATTGCCAATGAACTGAGGCGTAAATCTCAAGCAGACTTCGGTCCGGTGATTGAGAAGTCTGCTGATTTGCTGTGCGATCTTTCAAATGACCTTGAACCGGGTGATGTCCTCTTTATAGATGAGATCACCGCTTGCCAATGGCGGTAGAGGAAGTGCGTACTAGCGCTATGGAAGACTTTACATCGACATTATGATTGGCTCAGGTGAGACCAGTCGCAGCGTCCATCTGGACTTTGCCGCCTTTCACTTTTGATTGGGGCGACCACTCGGGCGAGGCATACTGTCCAATCCTCTGCGGGCTCGCTTTTGCGGATTACTGGTACGCATGGAGTATTATGAAGCTGGCGACCTGACTGAAAATCGCTGAGCGGACGGCGAGATTTTGAGATGGCTATTACCCACGAGGCTGCTGAAGGAGCTGGCTTTTGCGTAGCCGAGGCACGCCGCGGATTGCTAACCGTTTGCTCAAGCGGGTGCGGGACTATGCGCAGATTGACGTGGCAATCGCCTGATTGATGATAAGATAACTGACCAGGCTCTCTCCATGCTGGATGTGGACCAGTGAAGGACTGGACTATGTGGACCAGAAGATTTTGAAGACTATGATTGAGGTCTACGGTGGCGGTCCGGCTGGGGTAGAACCCTCTCAGTCAATATTAGCTGAGGAGCGTGAAACGGTGGAGGACATGTATGAGCCTTTATCTCGATTCAGAAAGGGTTTGTCACGCGGACACCGACCGGACGCGTGGCTACCTGCAAAAGCCTATGAGCATCTAGGATACGAGTATATGAAGGAATGATGACAGAAAAAGGAGATTTTAGACCGATTCAGGTCAAGATCCAGACATCCGAGCGATTTTGGAAATTATTCGCAGTCTGGAGCTCAAGGATTCTCGGTTATGAGCTGGATGTGAGGAATTTTATCTGGAATATGCTGTCAGAGCGACCAGGTTTTGATTCAGAGACGGATGTAGATGTCATTTTCTTTGACCCGAGTTATGCTGAAGCAGAGACGACAGAGCTGGAAGCCAAGCTCAAGGCAGACTGGCCACAGTATCGATGGGAACTGAGAAATCAAGCCTATATGCACCGCCATAGTCCTGGAACAGCACCTTATAAAAATGCTTATGAAGCTATAGGAGTATCTGAGCGTTGCGACAGCTATCGGCCTGCTTGTTGGCAAATGACAAACTGGAACTTTTTGCTCCCTATGGTTTGGAGGATATCTTAAACTTTCAGGTTAGACCGACTCCTCATTTTCTTGACAATAAGGAGCGCCAGCGTGTCTATGCTGAGCGCTTGGCTAAGAAGAATTGGCAGAAACGCTGGCCACAGCTGGAATGTCATTGTCTTGATAAATAAGTACAAGATAAGAGTAAAATGTTTAAGTTATTTTTAAGGAAGTTTTAAGGAATGGATATTATCTATAATCAAGTTAAGAAATTAACTTAACTCCTAAAACTTTTTCTTTTTAAAAATAATCTCCTACAAAAAGCCGCAAACGGTGGTTTTGCTATTTTCAGACATGAGAGGGCAGGGCTTGCCAGTTTTCAACGAGAATCAGGAAACTGTAAACGATTCCAGGGCTAGTTTGCCATTATTTTTGTTATAATAGATAGGAGGTATTCTATGAAGAAAATTGTATTTGTATGTTTGGGAAATATCTGCCGCAGTCCGATGGCAGAGTTTGTCATGAAAGAGTTTTAACAGACCAACTGAAAATCGAGAGCCGGGCAACCTCGAGCTGGGAGCACGGCAATCCCATTCATCAGGGAACACAGGCTATTTTTAAGAAATATGCTATTGCTTATGATAGGGACAAGACTTCTCAGCAGATTTCGCCAGCGGATTTTGCGGATTTTGACTACATCATCGGTATGGATGAAAGCAATGTCCGAGATTTGAAGCGGATGGCGCCTGAGGACTTTCAGCATAAAATTTATCAGTTTGAGGAAGAAAGTGTGCCAGATCCTTGGTACACAGGAGATTTTGACCAAACCTATGATTTGGTCTTGGCTGGCTGCAAGAAGTGGCTAGAGCGTTTGGATGGATAGGAATATGGATAAAGTAAAAGAATTTTACAATAAATACAAGGTCTATCTGACCCGGCAGAATTTAGAACTTTTGGCTGTAACGGTCATTGTACTGTCAGCTATTCTGGTTTTTACCTCGGGGATTCCTGGTAAGGGCGTTTTAACGCTGGATCAGGGGAAGATCAAGTATGACGGGACCTTGGTTCGCGGGAAGATGAACGGTCAGGGGACTATGACTTTTCAAAATGGGGACAGTTATACCGGTCAATTTCGCAATGGCATCTTTGACGGCAAAGGGACCTTTACCTCACAGGCTGGCTGGAAATATGAAGGGGACTTCAGCAAGGGTCAGGCCGATGGACAAGGAAAACTAACGACAGAAGGCAATGTCGTTTATGAAGGAACGTTTAAACAAGGAATTTATCAAAATGCGCATTAAATGGTTTTCGCTCGTCAGAATCACGGGGCTGCTTCTAGTTCTGCTTTATCATTACTTCCAGGGCGTTTTCCCTGGCGGTTTTATTGGCGTGGATATCTTTTTTACCTTTTCTGGCTTCTTGATTACCGCTCTGCTTATTGACGAGTTTGCTAAGAAGAAAGAAATCGATATCCAAGGCTTTTTCAGACGGCGTTTTTATCGGATTGTACCACCTCTGGTCTTTATGATTTTGGTCGTTATGCCCTTTTACTTTCTTAATCCGTCAAAGGATTTTGTGGCTGGGATTGGGACGATGGTGCGGCCGCCTGGGATTTGTGACCAACTTTTATGAAATGCTATCTGGCGGCAATTATGAGAGTCAGTTTGCTCGCACATCCTGATCCATACTTGAGTCTGGCTTAGAAGTGCACTATTATGTTCTGTAGGGGATTGACCGCTTGGGGCTTGGGCAAAGTTGCTTAAAGTCAACGGCCCGCTATCGCGGTATGATTGCGCTGGTTTCTGCAGGTCTCTTTTTGCTCAGCTTTGTATCAATGTTTGCTGGCGCTTTGACCACTAAGAATTATTCTGATATTTATTTTTCAAGTTTGACCCACGTCTTTCCTTTCTTTGCAGGAAGTATCCTAGCAACCTTGTCTGGTGTCGGCCATGTTAGCAATCGCTTTAAAATGCTGGAGCAAAAGCTGGCTCTCAAGCAAGTGCTAGGAATTATGGGGGGCAGCGCAGCTGTTTTGCTTTTGCTCAGCTTCCTACTCAAGTTTGACAATCTTTGGACCTACCTGGTAGGATTCTTGATTTCAACTATCTTGGCTTGTCTGATGATTTTGGCTGCTAGGATGTTGCATGACAAGCTCCCTGATGTGAAGGAGCCTAGCCTTATCAACTTTATCGCGGATACCAGCTATGGTGTTTATCTCTTCCACTGGCCATTCTATATAATCTTTACCCAGCTGATGAGTAATGGCTTGGCTGTTCTCTTGACTACGTTGCTGTCCCTTACTTTTGCAGCCTTGTCTTTCTATATCTTGGAGCCAACTCTTGCTGGTCGTCAGCCAGTTATCATGGGAACCAAGATGGACCTATCGTCTCTTACCAGACCAATCTTTTACAGCATGATTCCGCTGACTTTGATTACGTTCTTTATCTCGGTGACAGCTCCAAAGGTCGGAGCTTTTGAGGAAAGTTTGATTGTCAATGCTCTGAATCAAGCAGATACAAAAATGCAGACAACTCGCAGTCAGGTTGATCAGTCCAAGGCGACTGAGTACAATGTGGCGGACGGGATTACCATGATTGGTGACTCGGTTGCTCTCCGCTCAAGCGATCAATTGCAGCAGATCTTGCCAGGAATCGAGCTGAGACACTGTCGTTAGCCGCAGTCTGAGCACAGGCTTGGAGGTCTACAAGACAGATATTGCTAATAGAGTGCTGAAGAAGCAGGGTTGTCCTAGCTCTGAGACCAATTCGTCTGGTTATTCAAATGAACTTTTTGGATGAGTATGTTTCCAGCCTGCCTAAGGGCATCAACTGATCCTCGTGACTCCTTATGACGGTCCGCTCAGAGGGCGGTGTCTTGGCCCAACAGCGGGAGTATGAGCTAGAATTAGCCAAGAAATACGACTATGTCTTTGTGGCTGACTGGCATCAAACTGCTATCGAAAATCCGCAGATTTGGGAAGGGACAGACTATGTCCACTTTGGCTCGAACTCAGAGTCCATCATTGAGGGGGGGACTCTCTATGCCAATACCATTAAGCAAGCCATAGATGAAGCAAATTCTGGCAATGTGAAACCATAAATGATCAGCTCGGTTCGTCCGAGCTTTTTATAGAAGGCAAAAGAATCTACCGTCTCATCTAATGCTATTATTAGCGAGTCGATGGGAGTTTCAAACTGGAAAATCAAGGATTATCTTGATGTTGATAAATATTTCATAGTGGGTGCAGATATTAAATATGACTTGAGTTTATTGCAAGGTCATTATGGGGACAATGAAGGAGACGCGGCTATGGTTCAGGATGGAATTGATGCATACAAGAAGGAGAATAAAGAATGATAACTTCAATAGTTTTTATTACTTCTCTAGTGTTACTTTTCCGTTATTTTAAAAATAGGAAATCATGGATTATTATTGCGTTATTATATAGTTTGTTTCTTATATGGTATGTTCAAGCAGTTTTGAATTACGGTAAATACACTTTTGCAGCCCTGGTCAAAGCATAGAGATGAGAGTGCATCCTAATGCAGACCAACTGGAATATAGTTCTGAGTTGATTTTAAAAAAAGAACGATGATAAAAATCAAATTAACAGGTATTGAAGTTTGGAGCGAAAAAATTCTAGAATTTGCTATTATGTTAAAGGAACAGTATATCTCTCAATCTATTTATGAAAATGGTGAAACGACTGATAAAAAAACTATCTAATAATCAAAAATATTCACCTGGAGAAAAGATGGGAATTGTAGTTAATTATACTAATAAAAATCTTTGATGTTACTAAAAAGTAAACCGTATAATATCACTATCACCAATATTGACGATAGACCCGCTCAATTTGAAGCCCGAGTGGTGGATAGATGAAGTCGAGTAGGAACTCGAAAAGTGAACCTTCGTGAGTGGTGCTAATAGCCGACTAAAGAAGCTTGGTACAAGTACAAAGGAAGAGATAATTAATAGGATTTTTAGGGTTGTCGAAATTATTACGGAAACTAGGTGGACAATATGCGATTATACATCAAAGGCAATTATGCTAAAAAAATAACCTTCACGACAAGAGAGCTTGTTTGGAAGATGTGGTTTAAGGAACGTAGTGGATAAGGTATTCCAACGTTGGTGATGATGAGATGCTACAAGATGATTTTTATTTTGGAGTAGAGCTACGCAAATGGGTTTCAGTTGATGAAAGATGGGATAAAGCTTCTTTTATAATTCCTAGTAATCCGTGGTTGTCTTTGGAATATGAGAGTATAACATTGGAATTTGAAAAAACTTTCATTACAGAGTGGAGAGAACGTGGAGATTATCTACGTATCGCAACATCCCATATAGATGTTTTAACAGTGGACAAACGTGCCTTATACATTATGGCAGTTGAGGTTGCGGGTGCAATTGATGGGTATATCAGCGAGGATGACAAAGAGACATGGTTGGATGTAGAGACTTTTAAGGAGTTGCACAAGGATGTTCTTTCACTGACTTATGATGAAGCGGTTGAGCTTAGTTTGGAAGAATTAAAGACAATGATACCGGTAAGAGATCTTCTATGGGATGAAGAAGAACGCCTTCGTGAAGAATACATCAAAATCCATGGCGAACGAATTTATGACGACGAGGAAGACGAGTGAGACAATATTTTAAAGGCAACTACGAAACTAGTATCTATCAAGCCTGTATGGAATATCCTTTGAAAATGTGGTTCAAGGAACGTAAGGGAGAGAAAGTTGGTTTTTCTTATGCACGTGATGATGACTTCTATTTTAGTGTTAGTTTGGATAAATTTTCTTCAAATGATGAGCGTTGAGGGAATGACTGATTTTAAAATAGGAGATAATCTATGGAGTTCATTTAAATATGAGTATCTAATATTGATTGTGAAGATTCCTATGAAAGCGATGGGCGAGAAAAAGGAGACTATCTTCGAATAATCACGACTCATAAGGATATTCTAACGGTTGATAAGCGAGCTCTCTATATCATGGCGATTGAAGTAGCATCTGCCATTGACGGTCAAATCAGCGAAGACGACAAAGAAACATGGCTGAGTATTGAAGAATTTAAAACGAAACATGCAGACCTGCTGAATTTGACCTACGACGAAGCAGTCGATATTAGTTTAGAAGAGATAAAGGTTATGAAAGCCATTGACGAGCCACTCTGGGAAGAATTGGATAGAAAACGCGAAGAGTATATCCGAATCCATGGAGAAGTGGAGTTGGACGAAGAGGAAGACGATTGAGAATTTACATCAAAGGTGATTACACCAAAGAAATTCCATTTGATTACTTAGAACTAGCGAAGAGAATGTGGTTTGATACTAAAGATGGTAAGCGAGTAGATTTTTCTTATTTTGGAAATACTCGCCCATTTAAAACAGACCCAACTATTCACTTAAAATTAAATAAGTGGATGCATGATAATAGATGGAATAATGTTCAGTTGAAAGAAGGGATTATCAACAAATTTGGGAGTCATGTATATGAAAACCTTGAATTAGATTTTGAAGATAATCCAGCAACAGACTATCGAGAAAAAGGAGACTGTCTACGTTTAGCTTCTACCCACCTTGAACTTCTCACCGTTGATAAACGTGCCTTCTATATTATGGCGATTGAAATTGCGACTGCTATTGATGGTCAGATTAGCGAAGATGATAAAGATAGCTGGTTAAGTGTGGAGGAATTTAAAAAAAGGCATGAAGATATCCTTTCGATGAGTTATGAACAGGCTAATGAGATGAGTCTTGGAGAAATTCCGTTTATGGATGATGTTCGAGATCCAGTTTGGGAAGAAGACGACCGTAGAAATGAGGAGTACATTAAAATCCATGGGGAGTTAGAGTTGGACGACGAGGACGAATGAAATTATATTTAAAAGGCGATTACACAAAAAAAGTATCTTATGGTTATTTAGAACTTGCTGGTAAAATGTGGTTTCCAGAAGATGAGCAAATTTCTTACTCAAATGCTGGGAACAATGATGCATTGCAAGAGGATTTTTTCTCAAATTTATCCTTGAGGAAAGGCACTGCGGATAAGAGATGGTCTAGTGTCCCCCTAAAGGAAGGGGTACGAAGTCTCTTTTCACATATTGATGAATGTATTGATTTAGAGTTTGAGAATGCATTCGCTACAGACTATAATGAAAAGGGGACTATCTCCGTATTTTAACCAGCCATCTGGAAGTTTTGACAGTTGATAAACGTGCTATGTATATTATGGCGCTTGAGATTGCAAAGGTGATTGACGGGCAAATTAGCGAAAATGATAAGGCTAGCTGGTTGACAATTGAGGAGTTTAAAAGAAAACATGAGGCTATTCTATCTCTAACTTTTGAAGAAGCAAAAGAACTAAGTTTGACAGAAATTCAAACGATGGATGTTGTAGACGACCCTCTTTGGGAGGAAGAAGCTACTCGTCGAAAAGAATACATACTAGCACATGGAGGCGATATCTCAGATTTATGAGACTATACATCAATGGTGATTATACTAGAAAAGTGCCATTTGGCTACAGAGAACTCGCATGGAAAATGTGGTTTAAAGAAAGAAATGGCCAAAAAATAAGTTTCTCAAATGTCGGGGATGACGAGATGTTGCAAAATGACTTCTATTTATCTTTGCGGTTAGATAAGTGGGGAGCAAGTGGCTCTCGTTGGAAAGATGTCAAGGTTAAAGGTGGCAGTGCAATCAATTCCCAAAAATATGAAAATATTGATTTGGATTATGAGGAAGTTATGAAAGCGACGGTAGAGAAAAGGGCAATATTTAAGAATCGCTTCAATTATCTGGATGTTTTAACAGTTGATAAACGAGCTATGTATATTATGGCACTTGAAATTGCGACTGCTATTGATGGACAAATTAGCGAAGATGATAAGAAAACATGGCTAACAATCGAGGAATTTAAGGAAAAAGCACCAAGATATCTTATCTCTGACTTTTGATGAAGCAAATGAGATGAGTTTGGAAGAAATTCAAACGATTGATGCTATTGACGATCCTATTTGGGAAGAGTTGGATAGGAAGCGCGAAGAATATATCCAAATTCATGGAGAATGTATTTATGATGATTGAGGATATTATTAAAAATGCGAACTAAGGCTCTTCTTTTAGGGTACTTATAAAGTCCAGCTCGGTTCGTCCGAGCTTTTTATATCCAATAGAAGAAAGCGCTCCATATATTATGTGAAAAGTAAAAGTATGTGAAATCTCTAAAAATAAAAAATTTTTTCACAAAAACTAAAAAGAATAGACTGTAAAACCAGTAAATTTGTATATGTTTCACAAATTAATAGAAAAAGTTTATGAATGTTAAGTGAAAGTGTTTACAAAAATCATCAAATGGTTTATAATTGTATTGTGAAATAATTAACAAAAGGTTAGTGTTCTTCATCTAACCTAAGGCAAAACCATTGGAGGAATAGAATGGCTGAAAAAGAAGAAAACGGTAGAACAAGAAGACAAGGCTTTGGGCAGCGCAAAAGCATGTCGACGAATTGGCAAAAAGGTCTGGTTGCACTCGAGGAAATGAGAAAGCTGAATCAGGAACAGGTGGACTACATCGTAGCCAAGGCCTCTGTAGCAGCTTTGGATGCCCACGGTGAGTTGGCTCTGCACGCTTATGAAGAAACAGGCCGCGGAGTTTTTGAAGATAAGGCAACGAAAAACCTCTTCGCCTGTGAGCACGTTGTAAATAATATGCGCCATACGAAGACAGTTGGCGTTATTGAAGAAGATGATGTGACTGGATTGACCTTGATTGCGGAGCCAGTGGGTGTTGTCTGTGAATTACTCCAACAACCAACCCGACTTCAACAGCGATTTTCAAATCTTTGATTTCCTTAAAAACACGTAATCCGATTATTTTTGCTTTCCACCCATCTGCTCAAGAATCATCTGCCCATGCAGCGCAAATCGTTCGTGATGCTGCGATTGCAGCAGGTGCGCCTGAAAACTGTGTGCAGTGGATTACAGCGCCATCTATGGAAGCAACTTCTGCACTCATGAACCACGAAGGGATTGCGACTATCCTTGCGACAGGGTGGTAATGTAATGGTCAAGGCAGCTTACTCATGTGGTAAGCCAGCTCTGGGGGTTGGTGCCGGAAACGTACCAGCTTATGTGGAAAAATCAGCGAATATCCGTCAAGCAGCGCATGATATCGTTATGTCTAAGTCCTCTGACAATGGTATGGTCTGTTAGCCTCTGAGCAAGCCGTTATCATTGACAAGGAAGTTTATGATGAATTTGTAGAAGAGTTCAAATCTTACCATACTTACTTTGTGAATAAGAAAGAAAAAGCTCTGTTGGAAGAATTCTGCTTTGGTGCTAAGGCAAACAGCAAGAACTGTGCTGGTGCTAAGCTCAATCCGGATATCGTTGGTAAGCCAGCTACTTGGATTGCAGAGCAGGCAGGCTTCAGCGTGCCAGAAGACACGAATATCTTGGCCGCAGAGTGTAAAGAAGTTGGTGAAAAAGAGCCATTGACACGTGAAAAACTGTCACCTGTCATCGCTGTTCTCAAGTCTGAATCCCGTGAAGACGGTGTTGAAAAAGCCCGTCAAATGGTAGAATTCCATGGTCTTGGCCACTCAGCTGCTATCCATACAGCGGACGAAGAATTGACTAAGGAATTTGGTAAGGCTGTTCGTGCTATCCGTGTTATTTGCAACTCACCTTCTACTTTCGGCGGTATCGGGGATGTTTATAATGCCTTCCTGCCATCACTGACTCTTGGCTGCGGATCTTATGGTCGCAACTCAGTTGGTGATAACGTTAGTGCTGTGAATCTCTTGAACATCAAAAAAGTAGGAAGACGTAGAAATAATATGCAATGGATGAAACTCCCTTCAAAAACTTACTTCGAGCGTGACTCTATCCAATACTTGCAAAAATGTCGTGATGTGGAACGTGTCATGATCGTAACAGACCATGCTATGGTAGAGCTTGGTTTCCTAGATCGTATCATCGAACAACTCGATCTTCGTCGTAATAAGGTTGTTTACCAAATCTTTGCAGACGTAGAGCCAGATCCAGATATCACAACAGTTGAACGTGGTACAGAGATTATGCGTACCTTCAAACCTGATACAATTATCGCACTTGGTGGTGGTTCACCAATGGACGCAGCTAAAGTCATGTGGCTCTTCTATGAGCAACCAGAAGTGGACTTCCGTGACCTTGTGCAAAAATTCATGGATATCCGTAAACGTGCCTTCAAATTCCCATTGCTTGGTAAGAAGACTAAGTTTATCGCAATCCCTACAACATCTGGTACAGGTTCAGAAGTGACACCATTTGCCGTTATCTCTGACAAGGCTAATAACCGTAAGTACCCAATCGCTGATTACTCTCTGACTCCAACTGTGGCTATCGTAGACCCAGCTCTGGTACTGACTGTTCCAGGATTTGTCGCAGCAGACACTGGTATGGACGTGCTGACGCACGCAACAGAAGCTTATGTATCTCAGATGGCCAGTGACTTTACGGATGGTTTGGCTCTCCAAGCTATCAAACTAGTCTTTGAAAATCTGGAAAGCTCTGTTAAGAATGCTGACTTCCACTCTCGCGAAAAGATGCACAATGCCTCTACTATCGCTGGTATGGCCTTTGCCAATGCCTTCCTGGGAATTTCCCACTCTATGGCCCATAAGATTGGTGCTCAGTTCCATACGATCCACGGTCGTACCAATGCGATCTTGCTGCCATATGTAATCCGCTACAACGGTACACGTCCAGCTAAGACAGCGACATGGCCTAAGTACAACTACTACCGTGCGGATGAGAAATACCAAGACATTGCTCGCATGCTTGGCTTGCCAGCTTCTACTCCAGAAGAAGGTGTTGAATCATTTGCGAAAGCTGTTTATGAATTGGGAGAACGTGTCGGTATCGAAATGAACTTCAAGGCTCAAGGTATTGACGAAAAAGAATGGAAAGAACATTCACGCGAATTGGCCTTCCTTGCTTATGAAGATCAATGCTCTCCAGCCAACCCACGCCTTCCAATGGTTGACCACATGCAGGAAATCATCGAAGACGCATACTATGGCTACAAGGAACGCCCAGGACGCCGCAAATAAGCGAGCAGCTTCCTCAATTAAAAATAAGACAGTTTGTCGGTCATCCCCTGCCCTTTGGTGGGGGATTTTTCTATGTGTCTTAGCGAGGCAAGACCATTGGTCGAAGCCAAGCTTAGAGACATGGATGCTGAGGAGCGTAGCGACGTGAGCTCTAGGTCTCTTAACGAAACGTGTCTGTAGGACAAAGTTGAGTCATAGAGCAGTGGATGCAGTTTTGTCCGTTGGGACAAAAGCTGTACACCTTGAAGAAACACATAGCCAGGCAAGACCGTTGGTCGAAGCTGAGCTTAGAGACATTGATGCTGAGGAGCGTAGCGACGTGAGCGCTAGTTTTCTTAAGGAAAGGAGCTTGCTGGGATAAAAAGACGTAAACCTTCTGACTACTTGTGATTGAGTGAGCTTTTGTGCTAAGATAAGAGGACAATGGAAAAAGGAGAGTAATGTGATTTTTTTATCTTTATGGGCTGGGCTGTTGAGTGGTCTTTGCTGGTTATTGGGGGATATTCTGCTGGTTGGCTTTGAGGTAGATAAGGAAAGTTATGCCTACTTTACGGAGCAGAGTCGGATTGGCAATAAGAATCTGGCTATGCTGATGCTGTCTGGTTCTGTCAATCGGCTGCGTCTGGGTGCTCTGGTGGCTAACTTCTCAATTCCTCTTATGTTAGTCTCGCTTTATGCTCTCTTTGGTTTGACAAATAAGGGCTTGTGGGCCTACCTGTCAATAGCCTTGTTAGGAATTGGATTTGCCCTATCGCCAGTGGCACATGTGGCTTTTTACTACGTTGGGATCATCAGCAAAAAGGCTTATAAACGAAGCAACGGACAGGTCTGCTCAGACGAAGACAGCGAGCTTATCAATGAAGCAGTGCTCTTTCTAGATATAACCTGGCGGACAGCTATCGCTCTGACAGGTCTAGGTTGGCTCATTTACTCACTGCTAATAGTTGCCGGTCAGACAATATTGCCTGCTTATCTGGGGCTGCTGACCCCTTTACCGCTCAGTCTGTTAACTATCTTACTAGTAGAAAAGCTGAGAATCGGACGTCCCTACCTTAACGGAGCTGGCCTAAATATAGGATTTAGTTTGTTCTATTTACTGCTCCTGCTTCATATAGGTTCTTAGGCAGTGAATCGGTTAAATTTCAGAAAAAACAGAAAATCTATATGTTAACCTATTGAAAAATTTCTATTTCTGTGGTATGATGAAAGAGGTTTCAAGAATCGTTGGGAGGATAAGACATGAAAAACCCTACTTTACTTAAAGAATGTTTACATTATCGCGGAAGAGATGAAATGCCCGACGATTTTGATACCTTTTGGAATAAACAAGTGGCGGAGGCTTGCTAATTGGCACTCTGCTGATTTAAATTTCAAATATGGGCTTTCAAATAAGCTGGTTGAGCATAGTGTTTGTTAACTTTTATTCCTTTAAGACTGAAGTCTACAAAACTGCTTCCCCCTGGGACTAGGCATTTGCCTAGTTCTTTTTAGTTGTAGAAAAATGTTGGAACAGCCACGAAAAAAATAAATACTTTAGCTATATTCGTCTGTATAAGTTTCAAACTGAGATAAAAAGTAATACCTAAAAGGAAAGTACTTTCTAAAAGTAAAATCATATTGAAACTAATTGCAATAAATGTTAAGATAATAAATGTAAAGGCTTACAATAAATAAGTAAGGAGGATAGGAATCAAATGGAAGAGTTGAGACATAAGTTAATTGTGTCGTGTCAGGCTCTACCAAACGAACCATTACATAGCGACTTTATCATGGCTCGTATGGCAGTGGCGGCCAAAGAAGGAGGTGCTAGCGGAATTCGGGCTAACTCGGTTATAGACATCAAGGCTATTAAAGAAGCGGTGGATTTGCCAGTTATTGGGATTATCAAGAGAGATTATCCAGATGCCCAAGCTTTTATTACACCAACTATGATAGAAGTAGATGAGCTGATGGAAGCCCATCCGGAGATTATCGCTTTAGATGCGACAAATTCCAGCAGACCTCAAGGAGAGAGTTTAAAAGCATTTTTCCAGAAAGTGAAAGAAAAATATCCTCAGCAGCTTTTGATGGCTGATTGTTCAACTCTTGACGAGATGCTGGAAGCTGATCGAATGGGATTTGATTTTATAGGAACAACCTTGGTAGGCTATACTAGTCAGAGCGAGGGAGATAAGATTGAAGCCAATGACTTTGAAATCATCCGAAAAGCTTTAGCTGAGATTCAGCACCCTCTGATTGCTGAGGGAAATATTGATAGTCCTGAAAAGGTGAAGAGGGTACTAGAGCTGGGAGCCTTTAGTGTGGTAGTAGGATCTGCCATTACAAGGCCGCAGCTGATTACAAGGAAGTTTGCAGACGCAACGAAAGAATAGAAAAGAGGAAGAATATGTCAAAATTAGAAAAATATGAAGGTGTCATTCCAGCTTTTTATGCTTGTTATGATGAAGCAGGAGAGGTAAGCCCAGAACGTGTTCGTGTTTTGACTCAGTACTTTATTGATAAGGGTGTCAAGGGTGTCTATGTTAATGGTTCTTCTGGTGAGTGTATTTACCTTAGTGTAGCAGACCGGAAATTAATTTTGGAAAATGTCATGGAAGTGGCCAAGGCAAACTGACAGTTATCGCTCATGTAGCCTGCAACAACACTAAGGACAGTGTAGAACTGGCTAAGCATGCTGAAAGTTTGGGTGTTGATGCCATCGCTGCTATTCCTCCTATTTACTTCCGTTTGCCGGACTATTCTATTGCTAAGTACTGGAACGATATGAGTGCAGCAGCCCAAATACCGACTTTGTCATCTACAATATTCCGCAGCTGTCTGGAACGACCTTGACACCAGCACTCTATGCGGAAATGCGTAAAAATCCACGAGTTATTGGGGTTAAAAACTCTTCTATGCCGACTCAAGACATTCAAATCTTTGTCGCAGAAGGTGGGGAAGATCACATTGTCTTTAATGGTCCAGATGAACAGTTTATCAGCGGTCGAGTTATTGGTGCTAAGGCCGGAATTGGTGGGACCTATGCTGTGATGCCAGATCTCTTCCTGAAGCTCAACCAGCTCATTATTGACAAAGATCTGGATCGTGCTAAAGAACTGCAACATGCGATTAATAGTGGATTTTACAAGATGGTCAGTGGTCGCGCAAATCTCTATGCTGTTATGAAAGAAATTCTTCGTCTCAATGAGGACTTAGATATTGGTTCTGTAAGAGCACCGTTAGAGCCTCTATCTGAGGGAGACTATGCAATTGCCAAAGAAGCAGCTGCTATGATTAAGCAGGTAAGAGAAGACTTCTTGTAATATAAAGAGTGTGACGCCAGGGTCTAGGGTAGGCTAAAGCTGCCCGCCCTAGGCTTTGACGATGAATAATAATGGAGAAATTCTATGGGTAATGTTGGTTTTACCACAATCGATATGATTATCCTGATTGTGTATTTACTAGTTGTTCTGGTAGCAGGTTTGCTCTTCTCGAAAAAGGAGATGCAGGGTAAAGAGTTCTTCAAAGGTGATGGAACGGTACCTTGGTATGTAACATCTGTTTCCATTTTTGCTACATTGCTAAGTCCGATTTCCTTTATGACACTGGCAGGGAACTCTTATGCAGGGACTTGGCTGCTCTGGTTTGCCCAGTTGGGTATGATTTTTGCCATTCCTGTGGCTATCCGCTTCTTCTTGCCGATTTATGCACGTCTGGATATTGATACAGCCTATGACTACCTGCAAAAACGTTTTGGTTCTAAGGCCTTGCGAGGCTTTGTCAGCTGTCTTCTTTATCATCTATCAAATCGGCCGCATGTCCATCATTATGTATCTACCTTCAGTAGCCCTGGCTACTCTGACCAAGATCGATGTCAACATCTTGATCATTGCGATGGGTGCGATAGCCATTGTCTACTCCTATACCGGTGGTGTTAAGTCAGTTCTCTGGACAGACTTTATCCAAGGTTCAGTACTCTTGATTGGTACAGTTGTAGGGCTTTTCTTCCTGATTGCTAATCTCAAGGGTGGCTTTGGCGATATTGCTAGTGAGCTGGCCAGCGGTAAATTTATCTCAGGAAATGAAACTATTTTTAATCCTAACTTGCTAAAAGATTCTATTTTCCTAATTATCTTGGGATCTGGTATCAATACCCTGTCCTCTTATGTATCCTCGCAAGACATCGTTCAGCGCTTTACCACTACCCAAAGTGTAAAGAAACTCAATAAAATGATGTTTACGAATGGAGTTTTGTCTATCTTTATTGCCTCAGTCTTTTATCTAATTGGTACAGGCTTATATGTCTATTATCAAGTACAGCATCCAGGCACTGAGGGCAGCTCTATTCCGCAAGACCAGATTTTCACTTACTTTATTGCCTATGGTCTTCCAGTTGGAGTGACCGGTGTTCTGATTGCGGCAATTTATGCAGCGGCTCAGTCTACTATTTCTACGGGTCTTAACTCTGTAGCGACTTCTTGGACTCTGGATATTCAAGATGTTGTGTCCAGCAATCTGGACGACAAAAAACGGACTAAAATTGCTCAATATGTTTCTCTAGGTGTAGGAGTCTTCTCTACAGTAGTTTCAATCGTAATGGCTCATACTGGTATTACATCGGCCTATGTCTGGTTCAATGGCTTTATGGGCTTGGTGCTAGGTGTCTTAGGAGGAATCTTTATTCTAGGAATCTTCACCAAGCGTGCCAACCTCAAGGGAGCTTATGCAGCTATGATTGCTTCCAGTATTGTCCTGCTAGTCATCAAGTACGCTCTGCCAGCAGAAGCGGTTAGTATCTGGGCTTATTCATTGATTTCAATTGTTGTTTCCTTGATTGTAGGCTATGTGGTTTCCGTCTTAACTGGCGGCAAGGCTGCGCCAGAGAATACAACAGTTTACGATATTGCAAGTATTCATGCAGATAAATCATGGGAGGTAAGGCACTAATGGAACTAGTTCAATATAAAGGAGCAGCTGTTGAGAGAGACATTCATCATCCTGCCTTAAAAAAAGTCTTAGAATTTTTACAGACACATGATGTCAGCCAAGATGAAAAGGGCAACCACCCTGTGTCTGATGATTTCTTTTACAATGTCATTGAAATGACGACTACGACCGAAGATGAACGGGTCTGGGAAAGTCATAGGGAATTTTATGATGTGCATCTGATTTTTGAAGGAAGGGAGCGCATCCACTATAACTTTTTGTCCAATATGGAAGAAGGTGATTATGATGCGGAAGGAGACTGGCAGCAGATGTCCGGCCAAGCTTTGTTTGACCTGATATTCACTCCTGGCAGCCTACTCTTGCTGGATCCTAATGACGCCCATAAGACTGGACTGATAGCTGAAGAAGCCGGCCCCATCCGTAAGGTTGTCTTTAAAGTAAAAATTGTATAAAAGGCTGCGGGCGGGATGAGAAAGACTGATTGTTCTTAACATGCTGCCCCAGCTTTTTTAGTCAGTTTTGAACTTTATTTTCTGCTGGAGAATTCTAGCAAGGAAGGGTTGGAATTACTTTTGAGAAAGTGGTAGAATAAAGAAAATAGTTGCAGGAGGAAAATGTCTGATGGTTTCTTTGGAAAAAAACATTTTGCCAGTGATTGAGTCTGTATATGGTAGTCTGACACACCTGGAAAAGAAGATTGCAGATTATTTTCTGTCTGATGAGGCACTGACAGCTGATCTATCGGCTCAGGCGGTGTCTCAGAAGCTCTATGTCTCTGTGCCTTCTCTGACTCGCTTCGCTAAAAAATGTGGCTTTTCAGGCTATCGGCAGTTTATCTTTGAATTTCAGGAATCCAGCTCAGAAAGTAAAAATGTCAGTAGGGATTTGACGAGAAATGTCTTGTCTGATTATGGCGAATTGCTCAATAAGACTTTTTCCTTGATTGATGAAGAACAGTTCTTGCGCGTGGGGGATATGCTCAACAATGCTGGGCGAGTCTATATCTACGGGCAGGGGGAGTTCAGGCTTAGTGGCTCGGGAAATGGAGTTTCGCTTCATGCGGTTGGGAATGGTTTGTAAGGCCATTACGGACGACCATATGATTCGGGTGAATAGAGTCATGCTGGATCCGGACTGTCTGGTTATTGGCATTTCCATATCTGGCGAGACTAAAATTATCACGCAGGCTATTCAGAATGCCAAAAAAGTCGGAGCCAAGACTGTGCTGGTAACTCTAACAACAGCGACGACTTGAGGCAGCAGTGTGATGAACTGGTCCTAGTAGCTGTCAAGAAGCACTTGGCACAGGGCAATAATATCTCTCCTCAGTTTCCGGTTTTAGTTGTGATGGACATTTTCTATGCCTATTATATAGATTTAGACCGAGATTATCGCAGCCAAATCTTTACAAATACACTTTCAGCTTTTGAAGAAAAATCAAGAAGAAGGAGCATGAATCGTGAATATTGTAGGAATAGATATCAGGTGGGACAACGATTAAAAAGCAGATCTCTATCGGTCTGATGGACGTAGTCTAAATGAGTTTCGAGAAGTTACTACTGAGATCGATTTTGAAAAGAAAACGAATCAGATTTTAGAGCAGGTTTGCCAGCTAATAGCATTTTATAAGGAGAAGTTTGAGCTAGATGGAGTAGCGATTTCATCTGCTGGTGTAGTTGACAGCCAGGCTGGGAAAATCAGTTACGCAGGCTATACCATTCCAGGTTATATTGGGACAGATTTCCGTAGTCGGGTTTTAAAAGAATTTGGTTTGCCGATTGCGATTGAAAATGATGTTAATTGTGCTGCTCTGGGTGAGGCTTGGCTAGGTGCTGCCAAAGGTCATGCTTCTGCGGTTATGATTACTGTCGGTACAGGCATTGGCGGTGGCATTATCTATGATGGAAAAATTGTCAATGGATCCACCTATACCGCTGGTGAGGTAGGCTATCTGCCCATGGAAGATGGACAGGACTGGCAATCCCAGGCCTCAACAACTGCCTTGTTAGCATTATACAGCCAAAAGACAGGTGAACAAGGCCATACTGGGCGTAGTTTTTGCGGCAGTAGACCAGGAGATAGCTGGCGCAGGAAACACTTGATATTTTCTTAGGTCGCCTAGCTAAAGGTCTCTTAACGCTATCCTATATTCTAAATCCAGAGGTGTTGATTGTCGGCGGCGGCATATTAGCTCGTTCTGAGCTTATTCTGCCACGTCTTGAAAGTCTGATGAAGCAGCAAGTAGTAGATCCGCGCTTTTTGCCTAGAGAGTTGGTGGCAGCAGCCTAGGGAATGAAGCCGGACGATTAAACGCTGTTCAACATTTTCTGAATCAGGAGAAAAAAATCTGTTTGAAAAAGATGTTTTTCAGAAAGAATATGATATAATTTATGCAAGTACGAAGCTGTATTCCAGAAGATGAGTTTGCCAGATGGTTCGACAGTCAGCCAGGAATGCAGATTTTAAAATCCGTTTTCGAAGGTTTTTGAAAACGAGGGGGTGAATAGATGGCCAATGAAACACTTGAAAAAATGCAGGAAATTGAGACTGCTGCAGAAGACGTTTTGATGGGCTACAGGACGCAGGCTCAGGAGCTGCGGCAGCAGGTAGATGAAAATCTCAGGCAGCTGGGGCTGACCTATGACGATGAAACGCAGAAGCTGGCAGAGGAATTAACCGCTAGTTCCCAGCAAAAGTTGGTGCTCCTGCAGCAAGAACTGGAGCAGACAACCCAGCAAAATGAGGACAAGGTTGAGGCTGCGCTGACGGATAAAAAGCAGACTTGGCGCGAGCCATTGTAGAGAAGGTGGTAGAAGCCTATGGCCATTAGTCAAATGCGGCAGTTGTCTCTGCTCCTGCCCAAGGAACTGCTGGATCAGCTTCTCTTTTACCTACAGGGTTTAGAGTCGGTTCAGATTCATGACTTGCGGCAGGAAGAGGACTGGCAGGCAGCCTTTGAGCAGGCTTTAGTAGGCCAGCCAGATCAGCAGTTATCTCAGCAGGATTTGCTCAGTCGTCAGGAGAAATTGGAACGGCTAATTGCAGAGCTGGAGCCATTTATGCCCAAAAAGAAACTGCTGGAATCCTTAAAAGAAGAGCCTTTGGAGCTGTCCTTTGCTGCTTTAGAGCAGGCAGGGAAGGCTCGGGATGAGGTGGCGCTATTAGAAGGAATCAGCAAAGCAGCTCAAGGTCTTACAAGAGGCCAAGGGTCAGATGAAGCTGACCGTTTGGAAGTGGCTGCGCTGGAGAGGTGGGAGCCGCTGGAGCTAACACCGCAAGCGGCTGCGACTTTCAGTCATCTGGGAGCGTTGATTGGGACGATTCCCAATACCGACGATGATGCTCTGCGTCTGACTTTGAGGGAGCACATCCTGACCTGCAAGTTTCAGGAAGTCTTTACTGACGATACGGAGCATGGGGTGCTTATTTTTTACAAGACAGGCTCTCTGGAAGAAGTTCGCAAAATCTTGAAAGAGTATGGATTTAAGCCTTTTGAGTACGAACATGCGGAACTGCCTGCTGAGCGGATAGCCCAGCTCAAGGCCAACATTCGACGGCAGGAGGCTGTGGCGGAAGCTATGACCAAGAGTCTGGCAGCTTCCAAGAATGAACTGGATCAGCTCAAGGTTCAGCTGGACTATCTCTGCAATCTCTCCTCCCGTCAAGAAAGTAAGAACCAGTTAGCCAGCACGCAAAATCTGGCAGCCTTGGAAGGCTGGATCGAAAGCAATCAAGTTCAAGCTCTTGAGGCTTGCTTGACAGAGCAGTTTGGTCAGAGCATTCTCATCCAGACCAGAGAGATTCGACAGGATGAGGAAGATAGGGTTCCGACCAAGCTTAAAAACAATGTCTTGGTGGAGCCTTTCGAGCTAGTGACGGAGATGTACTCTTTGCCTAAGTATGGTGATAAGGATCCAACCCCCGTCGTTTCCCTCTTTTATTTTGTATTCTTTGGGATGATGGTCGCTGACATCGGCTACGGTCTCTTGCTCTTTGTAGGCACCAGTCTGGCGCTGCAATTCTTGCATGTCAAGTCGGGACTGGCTAAGAATCTGCGATTCTTCCGCCTGTTGGGTGTGGCAGTCATCATCTGGGGGCTGGTTTATGGCTCTTTCTTTGGCTTTGAACTGCCCTTTGCTCTGATCAGTACCAGCTCTGATGCCATGACGATTCTGGTTATTTCGGTCGTCTTTGGCTTTGTTACAGTGCTGGCGGGCCTTTTCCTCAGCGGTCTGAAAAATATCCGCCTCAAGGATTATGCGGAAGCTTATAATGCAGGCTTTGCTTGGGTGCTGATTTTGCTGGGGCTGCTACTCTTGGCCTTGGGAAATTTCTTCCCATCCTTGGCCTTTGCTGCAACGATTGGTCAGTGGCTGGCTATCATCAATGCTCTGGGCATACTGGCAGTATCCATTGTCAGTGCTAAGAGCTTGGCAGGATTGGGCTCAGGTCTCTTTAATCTCTACAATGTCAGTGGTTATGTAGGGGACCTTGTCAGCTTTACACGGCTGATGGCTCTGGGGCTTTCGGGGGCCAGCATTGGCTCGGCTTTTAACTTGATTGTCAGCCTTTTTCCACCTGTCGCTCGCTTTAGCATTGGCATTCTGCTCTTTATTGCCCTGCATTTGGTCAATATGTTTCTATCTTTTCTGTCCGGTTATGTACACGGAGCGCGTTTGATTTTTGTGGAATTCTTCGGGAAATTCTACGACGGTGGCGGCAAGCCTTTCACTCCGCTCAAGCCTAGTGAGAAATACGTTCAGCAAAGCAAGAAATAAAGATTAGGAACTATGGTAAGAGATGAGAAGCTCATCTTTAGAAATACACTTTCTACAACATCAAAACAAGCAATATTCATTCAACTAGCTGTTGGTTTTACGACAATTACAGCATTTTCATAGGAGTAAATCATGGAACATTTAGCATCATATTTTGGAACTTACGGTGGCGCCTTTTTTGCAGGTCTGGGAGTAGCTTTGGCAGTCTTTCTCAGCGGAATGGGCTCAGCTCTGGGGGTTGGAAGCACTGGTCAGGCAGCAGCAGCCCTCTTGAAAGAGCAGCCGGAAAAATTCGCTCAAGCTCTGATCTTACAGCTTTTGCCAGGTACCCAAGGTCTCTATGGCTTTGTTATCGGAATTACCGTCTTCTTTAATATCAAAGCCAGAATTGGCTCTGCAATCAGGCGTGGCTTATTTCCTAGCAGCTTTGCCAGTTGCGATTGTTGGTTACTTTTTCAGCCAAGCATCAAGGACGAGTGGCGACAGCTGGTATTCAGATTTTGGCCAAGCGTCCAGAAGAGGTCATGAAAGGGGTTATCTTAGCGGCCATGGTTGAAACCTACGCCATCTTGGCCTTCGTTGTTTCCTTCATCATGGTTCTGAATGTGAAGTAAGGGAGGCTTTTATGTCTGACATATCAGATCTCAAAGCTTCTGTCTTAGAGCAGGCTCACGAGAAGGGGCGTCTGCTTTTGGCCGAGGCTACTGAGAAAATAGAACAGGAAGCCAAGGAACGTGAGGCCCAGCTGGTTCGGCAAAAGCTTGGACAGCGGGAGCAGCAGCTGAAAGAAATCAGCCGGCGCAGTCAGCGCAATATTCAGCAGCTGGAAAATCAAAAGCGCCAGTCTACTCTGGTCATCAAGCAGCGGGTTCTCAGAGAGCTTTTTGAGGAAGCCTATGCTCAGATGGTATCTTGGTCACCAGCTGAAGAAGAGCATTTTCTAAAGAGTGTCCTAGCTAAATATCCAGAGGAAGAATTGACACTGACTTTCGGTGCTCTATCAGCTGAGAAATTCAGCTTCAGCCAGTTAGAAGACTTGAAAAAAGCCTTTCCACAAGTGCACTTTTCAGACCAGTCCATAGTCGGTCAGGCAGGTTTTGTGCTGAGCCAAGGACGAGTGGATGATAGTTATCTCTATCGTGACTTGCTGGACTCTGTCTGGCAGGAGGAAAGCTACAGACTGGCTCAGGACATTTTCAAAGACCAGGCAGAATAGGAGGCGGACCATGAGTGAAACAAGCTTCTCTCAAGTCAATACGAGCCATTGGCGTGCAGGAGTCTTCCTTTTTGACGCCCCAGCAATATGAACAGTTGCTGCAGGCTGACGATGCTGTCAGCCGTTCGGCTCTTCTGCAGGGAACGGTCTATGCCATGGATGCTGAAGCGATTAAGGATCTCAATGCCATTGAGCAGTTACTGATGAAGCATTTGTATTCCGTTTATAATTGGGCGCTTGAGATCAGTCCTAGTAAGGAGCTGGTGGAGATTTTCACGCTCCGCTATACCTACCACAATCTCAAAGTTTTTCTCAAGGGCCGGGCGACAGGTCAGTCCTTGGAGCATTTGTTGATGCCGGTGGGGACCTATTCGCTGGAGTTTTTGGAGCACCTGGTTATGGCCTTTTCGGCTGAGTATTGTCCAGATTTCATGCTGGACGAGGTGCTTGCGACCTGGCAAGAATACCAGGATTATCAGGATGTGCGCGTCTTGGAGATTGGTATGGACATGGCTTATTTCCAGCATCTCAAGCGCCTGACACAGGAGTTGGAAGATGAGAGCTTGCTGCAGCTGGTGAATCTGACTATTGATTTTTACAATGCCATCACCGTCAAGCGGGCTGTTGGTTTGGGGAAACCGCGCAGCTTTATGAGACAGCTCCTGTCTGATGAAGGAAGTCTTTCTGCTGCCAACTGGATTGCCATGGCAGAGCAGGGAGATTTCTTGACCTGGTTTAGCCAGGTCAATCCCTGCGGTTACGATCTGGATCTGCGCTCCTATGAGGAGAAAATGCGGAACCAGACCTTGACGACAGTAGAGTTAGAATATCTAGCGGACCTCTTGCAGGCTAAGTTGCTGGCGGCTGGTCAGTTTGAGACAGATGGACCGCTCCCTCTGGCCCGTTATCTGTTGGGTAAGGAGCTGGAAGTCAAGAATCTACGGCTGATTTTGACCGGAATGGACAATCAGTTGCCGGTAGAGCTTATCAGAGAAAGGATGCGACCGATTTATGGACAAGACTAGCTACAAGATTGCTGTCGTGGGAATCGCGACACTATCCTCCCTTTTCAAGTTGATTGGTTTTCAGACCTTTCCAGTGAAAGAAGCTCAGGAGACGGTCAATACCCTGCGTCAGCTAGCCCGTGAAGATTTCGGCATTATCTATCTGACGGAGGATATGGCTGCGGATATTCCAGAAACCCTGGCCTACTATGACCAGCTGGAGATTCCTGCTCTTGTGCTCATTCCTACTCATGACAGGGAGCACGGGACTGGCTCTTTCCTTGGATTCATGAAAATGTCGAGAAGGCTGTAGGGACAAGATATATTGTGAGGTTTTTATGCGAGATCAATGAACTAGGTCAGCCTATTGGGGATGCTCTGCCGGATTTTTCAGCCGAGGGACTTGCCCAATCTGGAGCGAATCGAAGGCCAGTATGTTATTATCGAGCGTTTTGTCCAGGACAAGCATGGAGCGGATTTGTAGAGGTGTATGGCCCAGATTCTCCTGCGGATATGTGGACCTATCTCTTCCAAAAATCCTGCCCAAAATCAGGCAGAATGGTCACAGAAGCTGAGATCAGATGCTGGCAGCACAGGATCGTTTCCCACTATGCGATTGTGGACAAGGAGAGCGGCAAGGCTCTAGGAACTTTTTGCCTTGATGAGGATTGACCGAAATAACCGCGTTATCGAAGTGGGAGCAGTGACCTATTCACCCAAGCTGGAAGCGCACCAGACTGGCTACGGAAGCCCAGTACTTACTGGCACAGTATGTCTTTGAAGGGCTGGAGTATCGCCGCTATGGATGAAATGCGACTCCTCAATCAGCCTTCAAGACGGGCGGCAGAGCGGCTTGGTTTCATCTATGAGGTAGGTTTCTGTCAGGCGGTGAGTCTATAAGGGCGCAATCGAGATACTGACTGGCTGTCCATGATTGACAAGGATTGGCCGGCCGTCAAGAGCCGTCTAGAAAAATGGCTAAGCCCAGACAATTTCGACAAAAAGGGCCAGCAAATAAAAGCCTTATCTGATTTTTAAAATAAAAAGAAACAATCCTTGCCCTAGAGTTAGCTAGAAGAATTTTCAAACTCATGGCAAGAATCAAAAATACTCTTTGGAAATGAAATTCAAACTAGGTCTGTATCTAACTTAGTTTGAGCTTTGATTTTCATGGAGAAGCAACAAAAATCTCCCAAGAATGGAGGAAGATTGTGAGTCAAGGAAAGATTATCAAAGTTTCTGGTCCTCTGGTGCTGGCATCAGGGATGCAGGAAGCGAATATTCAGGATATCTGCCGGGTTGGCGATTTGGGGCTAATCGGTGAAATTATCGAAATGCGGCGGGACCAAGCCTCTATTCAGGTTTATGAGGAAACTTCTGGCTTGGGGCCGGGAGAGCCGGTCATTACGACCGGAAGCCCTCTGTCCGTTGAACTGGGGCCGGGTCTGATTTCTCAGATGTTTGACGGGATTCAGCGGCCTTTGGAGCGTTTCCCAAACCATCACGGAGAGCGACTTCCTCGTCCGCGGTGTCCAATTGCCAAATCTAGACCGAGAGACTAAATGGGATTTTGTTCCAAGTCTGTCTGTTGGAGATGCAGTTGAGGCTGGCGATATTCTGGGCACGGTGCAGGAGACCAATCTGGTGGAGCACCGCATCATGGTGCCAGTCGGCGTCAGTGGACGATTGGCTAATATCTCAGCTGACAGTTTCACTGTTGAAGAGACTGTTTATGAGATTGAGCAGGCGGACGGTTCTGTCTTTAAAGGGACTCTCATGCAAAAATGGCCGGTCCGTCGTGGGCGTCCTTTTGCTCAGAAGCTGATTCCGGTTGAGCCTTTGGTGACAGGTCAGCGGGTCATTGATACCTTCTTCCCAGTGACCAAGGGCGGAGCAGCTGCTGTACCAGGACCATTCGGGGCTGGTAAGACTGTGGTTCAGCACCAGGTGGCCAAGTTTGCCAATGTTGACATCGTTATCTATGTCGGCTGCGGTGAGCGTGGCAATGAGATGACTGACGTACTTAATGAATTTCCAGAACTAATCGACCCGGCGACAGGCCAGTCCATCATGCAGCGAACGGTGCTGATTGCCAACACCTCCAATATGCCGGTGGCAGCCCGGGAAGCGTCGATTTACACAGGGATTACTATCGCAGAATACTTCCGTGACATGGGTTATTCTGTGGCCATCATGGCGGACTCCACCTCTCGCTGGGCAGAAGCCCTGCGGGAAATGTCCGGCCGTCTGGAAGAAATGCCGGGTGACGAAGGCTATCCAGCCTATCTTGGCAGCCGGATTGCTGAGTACTATGAGCGGGCAGGCCGGGTCAAGACACTCGGTTCAACTGCGCGCGAAGGCTCTATAACCGCTATCGGAGCCGTATCACCTCCGGGCGGCGATATTTCTGAGCCGGTGACGCAAAATACCCTGCGAATTGTCAAGGTCTTCTGGGGCTTGGATGCCCAGCTGGCTCAACGCCGGCATTTCCCAGCTATCAACTGGCTGAGCTCATACTCACTCTATCTAGACGAAGTGGGAGCATATATCGACCAGCATGAGAAGATTGCTTGGGCGGAAAAGGTGACCAAGGCCATGAATATCCTGCAAAAGGAAAGCGAACTGCAGGAAATCGTGCGTTTGGTGGGCTTAGATTCCTTGTCTGAGAAGGACCGGCTGACCATGAATGCAGCCAAGATGATCCGCGAGGACTATCTGCAGCAGAATGCCTTTGATGATGTGGACACCTATACTTCTTTCAAAAAACAGGTGGCTTTATTGAGCAATATCCTGACCTTCGATGCGGAGGCCAATCGTGCCTTGGAGCTGGGAGCTTATTTCCGGGAAATCATGGAAGGAACGGTGGAGCTGCGTGACCGAATTGCCCGCAGCAAGTTTATACATGAAGACCAGCTGGAAAAATTCAGGCTCTCAGTCAGACTATCGAGGAAACCCTGCACCAGATTCTTGCCCAAGGAGGACTAGACAATGAGCGTCATTAAAGAATACCGCACCGTCAGTGAAGTTGTCGGCCCTCTGATGATTGTCGACCAAGTCGCTGGCGTGCATTTCAATGAATTGGTAGAAATCCAGCTGCATGACGGCAGCAAGCGTCAGGGCCAGGTTCTGGAAGTCCAAGAAGACAAGGCTATGGTCCAGCTTTTTGAGGGATCAAGCGGTATCAATCTGGAAAAAGCCAAGGTCCGCTTTACCGGTCGACCGCTAGAGCTGCCAGTGTCAGAAGACATGGTGGGACGGATTTTCAATGGAATGGGCAAGCCAATTGATGGCGGCCCAGCTATTTTGCCAGAAAAATATCTGGATATTGACGGTCAAGCCATCAATCCAGTAGCTCGCGATTATCCGGATGAGTTTATTCAGACTGGAATTTCGGCCATCGACCACCTCAATACCTTGGTTCGGGGACAAAAATTGCCAGTATTTTCTGGCTCTGGTCTGCCCCACAAGGAATTAGCTGCTCAAATCGCCCGTCAGGCAACTGTGCTCAACTCTGATGAAAACTTCGCCGTGGTCTTTGCGGCCATGGGTATTACCTTTGAAGAAGCCGAGTTCTTCATGAATGACCTCCGGGAGACGGGAGCCATTGACCGCTCGGTGCTCTTTATCAATCTGGCTAATGATCCGGCTATCGAGCGGATTGCAACGCCGCGGATTGCCCTGACAGCAGCCGAGTACCTAGCTTATGAAAAGGACATGCACGTTCTGGTCATCATGACTGACATGACCAACTACTGTGAAGCCCTGCGGGAAGTTTCCGCAGCTCGTCGTGAGGTGCCGGGCCGTCGTGGGTATCCGGGTTACCTCTATACTAACCTATCCACCCTTTATGAGCGGGCTGGACGTCTGGTCGGCAAGAAAGGCTCGGTGACGCAGATTCCGATCCTGTCCATGCCAGAGGATGACATTACCCATCCGATTCCAGACTTGACGGGTTATATTACGGAAGGTCAGATTATCCTTTCACGCGACCTTTACAACAGTGGCTATCGTCCGCCAATCAATGTCCTGCCATCTCTGTCTCGTCTCAAGGACAAGGGCTCAGGTGAGGGTAAGACTAGGGGAGACCATGCCGCAACTATGAACCAATTATTTGCTGCCTATGCGCAAGGCAAGCAGGCCAAGGAGTTGGCTGTCGTTCTGGGGGAATCCGCCCTGTCCGAAACGGACAAGCTCTATGTCCGCTTTACCGACCGCTTCGAGCAGGAATACATCAATCAAGGTTTCCAGACCAACCGAACCATCGAGGAAAGCTTGGATCTGGGCTGGGAACTCCTGTCCATCTTACCTAGAACGGAGCTTAAGCGGATCAAGGACGATATGATTGACCAATACCTGCCGCAGACCAAGGAGGAAGAAAGATGACGCGACTCAATGTCAAGCCGACTCGGATGGAGCTAAATAACTTAAAAGCCCGTCTCAAAACGGCTGTCCGTAGGGCATAAGCTGCTCAGGACAAGCGGGGATGAGCTGATGCGGCGCTTCATTGAGTCTGTCCGTGAGAACAATCAGCTTCGCCAAAAGGTCGAATCCGCTCTGGTTGGCCATCTGCAGGATTTTGTCATGGCCAAGGCGCTGGAGAGCGATCTCATGGTCAAGGAAATTTCGCTGTGCCCATGCGGGAAGTCAATCTGCATGTGGAGACTGAGAATATCATGAGTGTGCGCGTGCCCAAGATGCACGCCCATATTGACAATCCGCATACTGATGACGAGGGAGACGTGGTTTATAGCTATGTGGCGTCTAACGGCCAGATGGATGAAACCATTGAAAGCATGAGCGATCTGCTTCCTGACCTGCTGCGACTGGCTGAAATTGAGAAAAGCTGCCAGCTCATGGCGGATGAAATCGAGAAAACCCGCCGTCGGGTCAACGGACTCGAGTATGCTACCATCCCTGACCTCAAAGAAACTATCTACTACATCGAGATGAAGCTAGAAGAAGCCGAACGAGCCAGCCTCGTCCGAATGATGAAGGTGAAATAAGATGTGTAGGCGTTAAAAAACGACTGAAAAACAGGAACTGGACGATGGATTCGATGAATCCGAGCCAGTTCTCTTTTTTTCGAGTTTTTAGCTGTAGCTCGATTTAGCTGAGCTAACCTAGACTGAATAGATCTATTCACAGCAAAAATAGACGAAGAAGCGACAGCTTCTAGGAGATGTTATCTTTTTTGCCAAGGGCTTGGGTCGGGTTTAGTTTAGCTGAATACTGATAAGAGATAGGAGAACTGGACGATGGATTTGATGAATCTGACTCTAGTTCTTTTTTTACACTCTCTTTCTCACCCTATCCCTTGTATGGTATAATGGGACAAGACAAACGCTGTTAGCTTCAATGAATATACCGATGGCCGACAGGACTATAGACTGGCAGAATGATGAGGGAAGCAATGAAGAATAAGAAAACATTGATATGGGGTGCTGGGCTCCTCCTTGTGTTAGCTTTGGGCTTGTTTAGTTTTTTCTACTTAAATAGAAGCGCCCATAAAGAGAAAAGGACTTATCGTACATTTGAAGCAATAACCTCTCGTGATATTATTGTATTTGGAGAAAATAAGCAATTTGTGGCTATAACAAGAGGATGGTCTGCAGGGAAACGTTATACCATTAGCCAGGAGGGACATATTCTTGATAAAGTAGATGGGAAACGTGTACCAGACCATCCTCAACGAAAGGAAGAGCACTGGAATGTGGTTATCTTTGACTTGGATCAGGAGGGGTATCCTTCCCAAAAGGTGGATCTTTATCAGGCTGTTCGGTCATATAATCCATCTTATTTTCCAATCATGTCAAACCATCTTATCCATTATCAAGAAGTGGACTATCTTACTGTGACGATTCGTCCTGAAGGGGCAAAGGATTCGGACAAGGATAAGAAAGTATTTCTGAATTTAGAGACGCATGAAATCAGTGAGATTCCAGAAGAATGCAAAAAAATCAATCCTAAATTTAACTGGATTGATCCTTCCAATCCTACTTTATCAAGTGATGTCAATGCGACAACCTTGCGTAACATTGCTCGAGAAAATGGCTACCTCTTGTTAAATCTGTTGAAAAATGATTCCTCTATAAAGGACGCCCCTAAAAAAGGCAGTAGAATTAATTTAACAAGCGAAAATCCTCAGGTTAAAGAAATTTTAGACAGAGGAGGTACAGTGTATGGTCGTCAGGGTGTCGTAACGTCAGAAGACTGGTTTAACCATATGCTTCATTGGCTGGCGCCAGAGGGGGAAAGTGATTTAACAGTCTATCCAGTTGACAGACCCTATGCAAGCAATGCGCAGCCCTTAACAGACTATCCTATACAAAGCTATCAGGATTACCTTAACTGGAAAGAGCAGCAAGAGAAAAAGGAGTAACTTCGTTAAGTTCAAATAAGCCCAAAAGAAAAAAAGCAGAACCTCTCTAAATGGGGTTCTTTTGCTTGCTGCAATTTTTTATATGTTACAAAAAAATCTCCATATTACAGAGGGCAGACAGTTTTGTTAAATAGGTCGAAAAAGGCTTTTTTCTTAGAAAAATTATGGTAAGATGGTTTTCGTATCATGAATGATTAGGAAGGTGCATTTTGCATATGAAAATGAATAAGAAATTACTTTTAGCTTCAACTGTTGCTTTGTCAGCATTGCCTTTGTTGACAACGCGAGCTGAGGAGCAGCCACAAAACTGGACTGCCAGAACAGTTGAGCAAATTAAAGCGGATATTACGAGCAATGAAAACCAACAAACGTACACTGTTCAATATGGAGACACTTTAGGAAATATCGCTCAAGCGATGAACATTGACCTTAGTTGACTTAGCTAAAAATCAACCAAATTGCCAATGCTGACTTGATTTTCCCGGGTACTGTTTTAACTATTACAACAAATGGCCACAATGAAATTGCCTCTGTAGAAATCCAAAGTTACCAAGCAGGAAATAATGCAGGATTGGTAACAGAAGATTATACAGGCTAGTGAGATTTTTGGTACTGAAGAAGCCGCTCCAGCGGCACCGACTCAAGCAGCAGAAACTCCAGCTCCGGCTGTTGAGGAAGCTGTTGCGGCTCCAGCAGATCAGCACCAGCGCCTGCTGGAGCAGCTCCTGCACCAGTAGCAGAAGTTGCAAGTGAAGCAGCCCCAGCTGCGGAAGCAAATGCAGCTCCTGCAGAAGCAGCACCGCAGCCAGTAGTTGCTGCAAGTCCAGAAGCACCAGCAGAGGCGGCTCCGAAGCTACTGAATTAGGCCAAGACCAAGTCAGTCAAGCAACTGCCGCTGTTGAGCCAACAACTTACAATGCTCCAGCTGTAACAGATGCTGCTAGCGTGACAACTAACAATCCTGCTAATGAAGGTCTTCAGCCACAAACTGCAGCTCTGAAAGAAGAGATAGCAGCTAAATATGGAATTACAGAATTTAGTCTCTACCGCCCAGGTGATAGCGAGGATCATGGTAAGGGCTTGGCGGCTGACTTTATCGTCGGTGAGAATACTGAATTAGGAAACCAGGTCGCAGCCGATGTTACTTCTAACATGACTGAAAGAGGAATCTCTTACGTTATCTGGCAGCAACAGTTCTATGCACCATTTGAAAGCATTTATGGACCAGCTAATACTTGGAACCAAATGCCAGACCGTGGCAGCGTAACCGAAAACCACTACGACCACGTTCACGTATCTATGAATGAATAAGATGGATACAAGCCCAGAAATGGGCTTTTTCTGATATTCTCTGTGAAAAAGCGAGAATTTTCTGATAGATTTTGGTATAATAAAGCGAACTACAGATAAAGGATGAGAGAGAATGACCTTAGTTTATCAATCAACACGCGACGAAAAGAATAGAGTAACAGCTAGCCAGGCGATTCTGCAAGGTTTGGCAACAGACGGCGGGCTCTTTACGCCCATTACCTATCCGCAGGTCGATTTGGACTTTGCCAAGCTCAAAGACGCTTCTTATCAGGAAGTAGCCAAGCTGGTTTTGTCTGCATTTTTGGATGATTTTTCTGAAGCAGAGCTGGACTATTGTATCAACCATGCCTACGACAGCAAGTTTGATGATGCGGCGATTGCTCCCTTGGTCAAGCTGGATGGTCAGTATAATCTAGAACTTTTCCACGGAGCGACTATTGCCTTTAAGGACATGGCTTATCTATCCTGCCTCACCTGATGACAACCGCAGCCAAAAAGCATGGCTTGGAAAACAAAATTGTCATTTTGACGGCAACTTCTGGAGATACAGGCAAGGCGGCTATGGCAGGCTTTGCGGACGTTCCTGGGACTGAGATTATCGTCTTTTATCCCAAAGACGGTGTCAGCAAGGTCCAAGAACTGCAAATGACGACGCAGACAGGTGCCAATACGCATGTGGTTGCCATTGACGGTAATCTTTGACGATGCCCAGACTAATGTTAAGCACATGTTCAATGACACAGACCTACGAGCTCGTCTCTTGGAGCATAAGCTGCAGTTTTCATCAGCTAATTCTATGAATATCGGCCGTTTGGTGCCGCAGATTGTTTACTATGTCTATGCTTATGCTCAACTGGTGAAGACGGGAGAAATCACAGCAGGAGACAAGGTCAACTTTACCGTTCCGACTGGGAACTTTGGTAATATCCTGGCGGCCTACTATGCCAAGCAAATCGGTCTTCCAGTTGGCAAGCTGATCTGTGCATCTAATGAAAACAATGTCCTGACTGACTTCTTCAAGACTCAAGTTTATGATAAGAAGCGGAGCTTCAAGGTGACGTCTAGTCCGTCCATGGATATTCTGGTTTCCTCTAACTTGGAGCGTCTGATTTTCCATCTGTCTGGTAACAGCGCTGAGAAAACAGCTGCCCTAATGGCGGCTCTGAATGAGCATGGACAGTATGAACTGACGGACTTTGATGCTGAGATTTTAGAACTCTTTGCGGCTGACTATGCGACAGAGCAAGAAACAGCAGCTGAAATCAAGCGGGTCTATCAAGCATCTGACTACATCGAAGACCCTCACACAGCCGTTGCGTCCGCTGTCTATCAAAAGTACTTGGCAGAGACAGGGGATCAGCGCAAGACTGTTATCGCGTCTACCGCTAGTCCTTATAAATTCCCAGTCGTGGCTGTTGAGGCTGTGACTGGTCAAATAGGACTCAGTGACTTCGAGGCTTTGGCTCAACTGCACGAACTTTCTGGCGTAGCCCTTCCACCAGCTGTGGATGGTTTAGAAACAGCCCCAGTGCGCCACAAAACGACGGTCGCTGCAGACCAAATGCAGGCAGCAGTCGAAGATTATTTGGGATTATAAAAAAACAAAAACATCAGCTTATTCATTGGCTGATGTTTTATAATCTATTTCAACACAATCAACTGCTTGCCAGCTAGGCTGTAATTGTCAGCTAGCGGTGCAATTGGTTTTTGGACATCAATGGCTGGATACTGGAGATGCAATCTTTGCTTGTTTTTATTTTCGTAGTCAGCCTCTTGGTTGCCAAAGTTGATGACAATGGTCATGCTCTCTTTCCTGTCTTGAATTTTGTACTCCAATAAACTGTCTGTCAGCCAGTTGACCTGACAGGCTTGCTTGATAGCGGCGCTGGTTTTTAGATGCAGCAGCGGATGTGCTCTGCGAAAGGCAATCAGCTTTTTAAGAAAAGCAATGTCCTCTGTGTAATGCAGGGAGCGCAGCCAGTCTAGTTTATTGATTTCGTCAGGCATATTGTAGGTGTTATCAATCAGATTTTTAGTCCGGAAAAATTCCTGACCGCTGTGGATAAAGGGAACACCTTGAGCTAGGAGGACGAGATGGAGAGCCAGCCGCGAATTGGCCAGCCGATCCCGCAGGGTGATAGCAGGGTTGACGATATCAAAGTAATCAAAAACCGTTGCATTATCATGGCACTCCACATAATTAATAGCTTGCTGGGGCGCAGTGAAGTGGGCCTCGCCTTTTAGACCAACATTGGCTGTCAGGACATTCTCAAGCTGACTGGCAGGAGTCTTGCTCTCGATTTGCCGGCCTTGGGCGATGGTCTGCTTGAGACTGTCGCGGAAATGATCGCTGAAAAATCCATAATCCGGAAGCTGGGCAGCATTGTACTGATGGGCCAATCGCTCACTTGCCAGCCCAGTATCCATCTGCCAGCCTTCGCCGTAGAGGTAGATGTTAGGATAGAGCGCCTTGAGTTCGTCAGCTATCTGCTGCATGGTTTGGATATCTAAAATCCCCATCAGATCAAAGCGGAAACCGTCAAAGCCATGGAGGCTGACCCATTGCTTGACCGACTGCTTGATATAGCGGCGAACCATGGCTTTCTCACTGGCTACATCATTGCCTACAGAAGGTCCCAGTTGGTCCGGTAGCCCATATCATTGAGCCGGAAAAAATAGCCGGGCACGATTTTTTCAAAAGCATAGCTGTTGGCATCATAGACATGATTGTGAGACACATCCGCGATGACGCTGATATCAGCATTGTGGTAGGCAGAAATGGCCGCCTGCAACTCTCTGATGCGGGCATAAGGGTCTCGCGGATCGCTGGCAAAACTGCCGTCTGGGACATTGTACTGGACAGGATCGTAGCCCCAGTTGTAGACGAGCTCTGGATGCTTTTCATCAACGCTGCCAAAGTCGTAGACAGGCAGAAGCTGCACATGGCTGATACCTAGCTCTTTCAGATAGTCCAGACCAAACTTCTGACCGTGAACAACTGGAGATTCGCTCAGTGAGGCAAACTTCCCAGGATAGGAGAAACCAGCTTCTTTCTGCATAGAGAAATCGCGGACGCTCATTTCATAAATGACGGCTTCTGTCGGATTCAGCTGTGTTTTTGCTCGTTTGATAGGCTTTTTAATCTTGTCTAGATCGATGACATAGCTGTTGCCCGAATTGACATCTGAGGATAGGGCGTAGGGATCGTGGACTTCCACCCACTTGCCATTGATCTTATGGAGATAAGAATAGGAGGCTCCCTCTAAATCTCCCTCAATCCGGGTATGCCAGACTCCCTTATCCAGACGTTTGAGATGGTGAACTTGGTCTTTCAGATGCAGGAGGACTTTTTCGGAAATAGGTGCCCAGAGTTTGAAATCGGTGGCTTGGGGACTGTATTGAGCTCCCAAATCGTCGCCTGCATAGTCAAAAATATCATCGAAAACAGGCTTTTTCACGATATGGCGGTACTGCAAGTCGGTATGGTTGCGGTCTTGATCATAGACCTTGTAGGACTGTGTCAGGTCAATGGGCTCATTAGCTGACACGGTGTAGATAATCCGATCTTCCTGATTGTTGATGTTTTTGATGGTTAAGGGGCTGGAGCTGTGCTTGTCTTCCAGTGTAAAGTGGATGGAGTAGGCATCAAAGCTCTTTTCCAGTTCGATGGTGATGATGTTTTCGTCATCTAAATAGGCTTGAAAAATACGAAAGGCCATGTTTTTCCTCTTTCTTTGTCGGTTTCTCTTCGGGTAATTGCTTTTAGTTCAGGCTCTGCCCTGGGTTGGGACAAGGCCGTTCAGTGAATCGTTGATAAATGAGCAAAAGCACTCGGATTAGCGAGTGCTGATGCTATGCGGAATCAGCTGGCGATAGCAGATCTGCTTGTCTTCTTTATTGTCCTTGATGATTTGGAAGAGGGTCCGGAAAGACTCTTTCCCAAGCTCAAGGGCATTGATATCGATATAAGCATCCACATCAATGCGCGGTTTGAGAGAATCAAAGGTGATAATGGGAATCTGGTAGTCCTGATCTTTGAGATAGTGCAGGGCTCCTTCTGCTACCAAAGGTATCAGAGGTCACGATGGCTTCAATCTCGTCCAGCAGCGGCTCCTCCATAATCTTGTAACTGTTGTCTTCAGAAGGAAACCGAAGGCAAATTTGATAATGACGTTCATCCAAAGGCCGTTCTGCTTCATTCAGAGCTTGCTTGTAGCCTGTGTAACGATCCTGAGAAACGACCAGCTCCTTTATTCCCGGCTAGAAAGGCAATTTTCTGATAGCTCCTTGTCAAGGAAATATCTGGTCGCGTCATAGCCAGCCTTGATATTGTCATTGTCCACCAGAGATGAAAGGAGAGCAGCTTTCCTAGGATAAGGAAAGGGAAGTTGTTCCTAACTGCAAAAGTCGACCAAAGGATCGTCCTGCTTGGAGTAAAGGAAAATCAGTCCATCTACTCTCTTGCCTAAGATCATCTGCTTCATATTTTCTAAGCGGTGCTCTTCATCTTGCCCTGTGCTGATCTGGATGGCATAGTCATAATCAGAAGCAATCTGAGAAATCCCCCGCAATACAGTTGGGAAGAAAGGGTTTTGATAGAAGACATCTGAGTCGTCCGGCAGGACCAAGCCGATGACCTGGCTGGATTGGCTGACCAGACTTCTGGCATTGAGGTTGGGATGATAGTCCAGCTCCTTCATAGCAGCACGGACCCGTTTTTTGGTTTCTTCACTGATGGTTGATTTGTTTTGTACGACGCGGGTCACGGTAGAGGGCGACACGCCTGCTAGTTTTGCGACTTCTTTGATAGTAACTCGCATAAAAACCTCCTAAAGGCCTGCATTTGCTGGAAATCCTTACGATAACATGAACTATTTTAAATCTACTAGTAGAAGCACTTGCTTTCTAAGAGTCATGCAAACCTGTGCCAAAAATAGCTAGCAGCGACAGTGGTTTTGCCTGACTATTGTGGTCAAAAAAGCAAGTATGAGGCGGATTCTCCACAAACGCAAACGTTTTCTGTTTGTAAGAACATTTTAACACAAAAAGAGAACGCTTGCAAGAAGAGAAAAACGGTAAACAATTGGGGCAGTAGGAGAGTCCTAAAAGAGCATTATATCCATTAACCAATAAATTGAAAAAAATCTCAAAAACCCCTTGCACTAAAAAAAAAAATAGGTTATAATCAAGTCGACGCAAACGTTTGCATTAAGTAAAAATGAAAAGGCGTAGAGGAAAAATAACGAGGTGACAAAATGAAAAAACGTCAAAGCGGCGTGCTCATGCACATTTCATCCCTTCCGGGCAAGTACGGTATCGGATCTTTTGGCCAAAGTGCTTATGATTTTGTAGACTTCTTGGTTCGCACCAAGCAGCGCTATTGGCAGATTTTGCCACTGGGAACGACCAGTTATGGTGATTCTCCTTATCAGTCTTTCTCTGCTTTTGCGGGGAATACCTACTTTATCGATTTTGATATTCTGATAGAAGAAGGTTTGCTGAACGAGGCAGATGTCAAGGGAGCTGATTTCGGAGATGATCCTAGAAAAGTAGATTATGCAAAGATTTTCGATGCTCGCCGTCCAATCATGGAAAAAGCAGTAGCTCGCTTCTTAAAAGCAGATGATCTATCTGACTATGAGAGCTTTGTAGAGCAAAATGCAGCTTGGTTGGAAGTTTTCGCTGAGTACATGGCTATCAAGGAGCATTTTGATAATCTAGCTTGGACAGAGTGGCCAGATGAAGCGATTCGCCGCCGTGAGGCTACTAGCCTCGCTTCTTATCGTGAGAAGCTGGCTAACAAGCTGACTTATCATCGTGTAACCCAGTATCTCTTCTTTAAGCAGTGGTTAAAATTAAAAGCCTATGCTAATGAACATCACATCGAGATTGTCAGTGATATGCCAATCTATGTGGCAGCTGACAGTGCTGATGTCTGGGCACAGCCGCACTTCTTTAAGACAGATGCTGTTGGCAAGCCAACTTGTGTGGCAGGCTGTCCGCCAGATGAATTTTCAGAGACTGGTCAGCTTTGGGGCAATCCTATCTATGACTGGGAAGCTATGGATAAAGATGGCTATGCATGGTGGATTGAGCGTCTGCGTGAAAGCTTCAAGATTTACGACATTGTCCGTATCGACCACTTCCGCGGCTTTGAGTCTTACTGGGAAGTACCTGCTGGCTCAGAAACATCTGCTTCTGGTAAGTGGGTCAAAGGTCCTGACTACAAGCTCTTTGCAGCGGTTAAGGAAGCCTTGGGTGATTTGAATATCATCGCAGAAGACCTAGGCTTTATGACGGACGAAGTGATCGAGCTGCGCGAGCGCACTGGTTTCCCAGGAATGAAGATCTTGCAATTCGCCTTCAATCCTGATGATGAAAGCATCGATAGCCCGCATCTGGCGCCAAACAACTCAGTCATGTATACCGGAACCCATGATAACAATACTGTTTTGGGCTGGTACAAGGATGAGATTGACGACGCTACTCGCCAGTACATGGCTCAGTACACCAACCGTAAGGAGTACGAAACAGTACCTCATGCAATGCTGCGCACAATCTTTGCTTCAGTCAGCTTTATGGCCATTGCAACCATGCAAGACCTGCTGGAATTAGATAGTGCAGCACGGATGAACTATCCATCCACAATTGGTGGCAACTGGACTTGGCGGATGACAGCTGAAGAGCTGAATCCAATCGTCGAAGGTGAGCTTTACAGCTTGACCAAGACTTACCGTCGTATGAATACCGATTTAATTAACGAATAAAGAACAGCCGAATCAGGCTTGAAGGGATTAATCATGTCAAACTTACAAACTTATATCAAAAATACTTATTCAAAAAATCTTGCTGATTGCAGCAACGAAGAACTCTACCTGGCTCTTTTGAACTACACTAAATTAGCCAGCGCTCAAAAGCCAGTCAATACTGGTAAGAAAAAACTCTACTATATCTCAGCTGAGTTCCTGATTGGTAAACTTTTGTCTAACAACTTGATCAACCTTGGACTTTACGATGATGTGAAGCAAGAGTTGGCAGATGCTGGTAAAGACTTGATCGAGGTAGAAGAAGTTGAGTTGGAGCCGTCTTTGGGTAACGGAGGCTTGGGTCGTCTGGCTGCCTGCTTCCTGGACTCTATTGCGACACTTGGTCTTAATGGTGATGGTGTAGGACTGAACTACCACTTTGGTCTTTTCCAACAGGTTTTGAAAAACAACGAACAGACAACTATTCCTAACTTCTGGCTGACTGAGCAAAACTGGTTGGTTCGCTCTAGCCGCAGCTACCAAGTGCCATTTGCTCACTTTACCCTGACATCTACTCTTTATGATATTGATGTGCCAGGTTACAAGACAGAAACTAAGAACCGTCTTCGTCTCTTTGATTTGGACTCAGTGGATGCGGATATCATCACAGACGGTATTGACTTTGATAAGACAGATATTGCCCGCAACTTGACCCTCTTCCTCTATCCAGACGATAGTGACAAGCAAGGGGGGAATTGCTCCGTATCTTCCAGCAGTACTTCATGGTTTCAAATGGTGCTCAGCTGATTATTGACGAAGCGATTGAAAAAGGCAGCAACCTGCACGACTTGGCAGACTATGCTGTCATCCAAATCAATGATACCCACCCATCTCTGGTTATCCCAGAAATGATCCGTCTCTTGACTGAGCGTGGTTTGATCTGGGATGAAGCAATTGCCATCGTACAGAAGATGACTGCTTATACGAACCACACGATTCTAGCTGAAGCTCTTGAAAAATGGCCTCTGGAATTCTTGAAAGAAGTAGTACCGCATCTGGTACCAATCATCAAAGCGCTTGACAAGCGCGTTAAGGCTAAATACGTAGATCCAGCAGTGCAAATCATTGATGAGGACGATCGTGTGCACATGGCGCACATGGATATCCACTACGGATACAGTGTCAATGGTGTTGCTGCTCTGCATACAGAAATCCTGAAAACTCTGAGCTTAAAGCCTTCTACGATATCTACCCTGAAAAATTCAATAACAAGACCAACGGTATTACTTTCCGCCGCTGGCTCATGCATGCCAACCCACGTCTGTCTCATTATCTAGATGAGTTGCTGGGTCGCGACTGGCACCATGATGCAACTAAGCTCGAAGGCTTGTTGGAATTCACTGGCGCTGCAAATGTTAAAGAAAAATTGAGGCATCAAGGCTCACAACAAGCGTAAATTGGCTCGTCACTTGAAGGAAGCACAAGGTGTGGAAATCAATCCAGAATCTATCTTTTGATATCCAAATCAAGCGCCTGCATGAGTACAAACGCCAACAAATGAACGCTCTGTACGTTATCCACAAGTATCTGGACATCAAGGCTGGTAACATCCCTGCTCGTCCAATGCATCTTCTTCGGTGGTAAGGCTGCTCCTGCTACACGATTGCAGCAGGACATCATCCACCCTCATCCTTTGCTTGTCAGAAGTGATTGCACTGACCCTCGGAGTAGCTCCACACCTGCAAGTAGTTAGGCAGAAAACTACAACGTTACAGCGTCTCAGCTTCTGATTGCAGCTGGTGACATTTCTGAGCAGATTTCCCTGGCTTCAAGGAAGCATCTGGTACTGGTAACATGAAGTTCATGCTTAACGGTGCCTTGACTCTTGGTACTATGGACGGAGCGAACGTTGAGATTGCAGAGCTGGTCGGCGAAGACAACATCTACATCTTCGGTGAAGATTCTGAGACTGTTATTGACCTCTACGCAAAAATCCGCTTACAAGTCTAGTGAGTACTATGCACGTGAAGCTATCAAGCCATTGGTTGACTTTATCGTTAGCGATGAAGTATTGGCAGTTGGTAAAAGCTGAACGCTTGGAACGTCTTTACAATGAACTGATCAGCAAGGACTGGTTCATGACCCCTGCTGGATCTGGAAGACTATATCAAGTGAAAGAGCGCATGCTGGCGGACTACGAAGACCGCAATGCATGGATGGACAAAGTCATCGTCAATATCGCCAAAGCTGGATTCTTCTCATCTGACCGTACTATCGCTCAATACGAAGAAGAAGTATGGCACTTGAACAGCTAATATTCTTTAAATCAAAAAAGCCGAGACAGCAGTGTTTCGGCTTTGATTTTTTAGTCGAAGAAATGAATAAGGATTTAGCTATTGTGTGGGCTTCTGAAAAGGTGAAAGCTCTTGGTCTTGTCAGCTTTTTTTCTTTTCGGTGTATAATAGTGAAAATATTTCTTTACAGGAGGCGTTCATGAAAAAGAAACCACTTATCTTTATGTTTTGCTGGTCTTGTCAGCAATCGGAACTTTACTGGGAGTATGGAGCCGTTTTTCTCAAAGTTTTCTGAGGTAGATTATACACAAATCGGTTTCTCAAAAGAGTTGAGTGATCAGACAAATCAGTTTAATAAACTTTATTTTGAATTTCTTCGTAATGGAATGAATATGATGATTTTTTACGTTATGACGGCTCTGTTAATAGCATCTATCGTCTTTTTGGTTAGAAAAATCTGCAGATGGCTAATATTAGCTATATCGTTTATATACTAGTCAGTTTGTTATCTCAAGTTTACGTCTATATTTCATCGAAAGGGATTGTTGTAAGGTATTTACAAGCCCTGAGAACATTGAACGCATTCAAACAGTCTTCTTTAGGAACAGTGCTGGGCTTTTATCATCAGTTTAATTTATCTTCCATCGTCGTCTTTAAGCTAATCCAGCAGCAAAAAGAGAGCTGAAAAAGCAGAACTAGCTGCAAACGAATAAGATTTGACAAATAACAGATAAGTGCCATAATTTTAAGAAGCAGTATCTGTTATTTTTAGAATGAGAGTAAAATGACAAAAGGTTTCCTTGGTTTACATCAGCTTGAGCGGCAATACAGAGAGTTTTGTCCGTCGGCTGACAGACTATTTGCTGGAGCAGCATCCAAGCCTAGAAGTAGAGAAGATTCATATCAAAGACATGGTAAAGGAAGGACAGCCCTTTTGAAATGGACAATCCTTTCATCGCTTTTTCTGCCGACTTATCTGGAGGGTGGCAATGGTGTGGACAATGGCAGATGTAGAAATTCTGACAACCGATGTGGGGGACTTTATCGCCTATGGTCAGAATGCCAGCAAGTGTCTGGGGTGTCATGGCAGTGGCAATCGTAACTTTAACAACCAATACTGTCTGATAGCAAGCAATATTCAGAGCGCTTCGGTTTTTCCAGTTTTGGCTGATTTTGAAATGCGTGGCATGTTGGGGAGACATTAAGAAGGTTGCGGGCATTATTGAAGAGCTCTATCATATTGAAAAAACGAAAACCAGTGAGGTTTTTCGTTTTTGATGTTCTAAATCAGCTTTACATCTTTTCTGGTGCTTCTACTCCCAGCAAGCGCAAAGCTTCTTTTTGAGGACAACAGCTGTTGAGTAGCTGAGAGCCAGACGGCTGTCGCGTTCAGGGCTTTCATCCAGAATCAGAGTGCGCATAGTATTTAGTTAAAGGCTTGAGCCAGACTGATAGCGTATTTGGCAATCAGAGATGGCTCATAGTTGTCAGCAGCACGCACTTTGACAACACGGCCGAAGTCTTGGAGCAACTTGATAATTTCCAGCTTTCTGGATCGTTCAGGCTGTACGTAGCCTCGCATCTGGCTGGAAGTTAGCCTTTGCGCAGGATAGACTGGATACGAGCATAAGCATACTGGATGTAGGGGACCTGTTTCTCCCTCGAAGGAAACCATAGCTTCCAGGTCAAAGTCGTAACCATTGCGGCGGTCGGTTTTGAGGTCGTAGAACTTAACTGCTCCTACCCCAACTGCACGAGCAACAGCGTCCTTGTTTTCCAATTCTGGGTTTTAGCTCAATCTGACTTTTTGCTCGGCTGATAGCTTCCAGCAGAGTTGGTTCGAGGAGGATGATATTTCCTTTACGTGTAGACAATTTTTGACGGTTCTTAGTCACCAGTCCGAAGTCAACGTGAATCATGTCATCGCTCCAGTCAAAGCCCATCTTTTTCAGAACGGCCTTGAGCTGTCTGAAGTGGTTAGCCTGCTCTTGACCTACAACATAGACATTTTTGACAAAGTTGTAAGTGCGAGCCCGGTAGATGGCTGTTGCGATATCACGTGTGATGTAGAGGGTAGCACCGTCTGATTTTTTAATCATAGCAGGCGGAAGGTTAAAGTCTTCCAAGTCTACAATGCTAGCTCCTTTTGATTCCTGCAGGAGACCCTTGTCTTCAAGGATTTGAATCCCTTCGTCCATCTTGTCATTGTAGAAGGCTTCACCGTTTAGGCTGTCAAACTCGACACCTAGGAGTTCGTAGATACGGTTGAATTCTGTCAGACTTTCGTCGCGGAACCATTGCCAAAGCTCAGTTGCTTCTGGGTCGCCATCTTCTAGCTTCTTGAACCAAAGGCGGCCTTCTTCATCCAGAGATGGGTCATTTTCAATCTCGGCATTGATACGCACGTAGAGTTTGAGGAGCTCGTCAATAGGGTTAGCTTCAACAGCTCCTGACTTCCCACTTCTTATAAGCTACCATCAAGAGACCAAACTGTTTGCCCCAGTCTCCCAAGTGGTTGATTTTGATGGTGTTGTAGCCAATCTTGCGGAAGATGTTGGAAAGAGCGTCACCGATAACAGTAGAGCGCAGAGTGGCCGACTGAGAAAGGCTTTGGCAATGTTTGGACTGGACAGGTCGATGGTGATATTCTGATTATTTCCTTCGTTTTGCTGGCCGTAGTCAGCTCCGTCTTTGATGACTTTTTTGATAACTTGGCGGAAATTTCAGCCTTGCTGAGGAAAAAGTTAACATAAGGACCAGTCGCAACGACTTTTGTCAAAAATGCGCTGTGTCAATCTTTTCAGCGATATCAGCAGCGATGATTTGAGGAGCTTTGCGCTCAGTCTTTGCCAGAGAAAAAGGCTGGAAGGCGATATCGCTAAGTTCAGAGCTCTTTGGCTGCTCCAATAAATTTAAAATAGCGTCTTGATCAAGGCTGTCAATCAACCTTGGCCAATTCGCCGGCAATCAACTGTTTGTTATCCATATTTGTCTTTTGTGTCTTTTTGTTATTATTTTATCACATTTTTCAAAGGAATCTTCAATGGGAATAATTTTTGGGCTAATAGGAATTTTTCTGATATAATAAGAGGATAAGAACCTAGTATTTATAGATGAGTTTTTCTATCTAATTGCTTTCTTCTCTATTACTCTTCGTTAAAGTTTTTGTTTATTCTCAGTATTCCTGCAAATCTTTTGCCTAGATTGATGGAGAAGCGGGTCTTGATCGGATGGAGTATTCTTCATGAATGCAGCTTCTAAATATTCAATAATGAGGTAAAAATGAGAAAGAATGACCGTCATCAGTTAGTCAAAACGATGATTAAGGAGGAAAAAGCTAGGAACGCAAAAAGGAGATTCAGGATCGTCTGGAAGCACATAGGGATATATGTGACGCAGACTACCCTGTCGCGTGACCTTCGTGAAATCGGCCTGACCAAGGTTAAGAAGAAGGGCTGACTTATTATGTTTTTGGCGCATGAGACTGAAGAGATCGATTTTATAGAGTTTTTAGCCAAGCATGTGGGAGAGTGTGCTAGGGCAGAGTTTAGTCTGGTTCTTCGTACGGGCCTGGGAGAGGCAACAGTGCTGGCCAATGTCGTGGATAGCTCGTTCGATAGCCGCATTCTGGGAACCGTTGCGGGTGCCAATACTCTTTTAGTGGTTTGCCGGGATCAGGCGGCTGCTCAGGAGATTGAAGAGCAAAATACAGGAAGTGATGTAAGAGTCACAGTTTTTTCAGGAAAAATGGAGAGGTTTGAGACAGAAGTCCTGACCTCGTTTGTTTTTAGAAAGGATAGAGATGGCAGTAGAAAAGTTATCGCCAGGCATGCAGCAGTATTTGGATATCAAAAAGGACTATCCAGATGCTTTCTTGCTCTTTCGGATGGGGGATTTCTATGAGTTGTTTTATGATGATGCGGTCAATGCCGCCCAGATTTTAGAGATTTCTCTCACCAGCCGCAATAAAAATGCAGAAAATCCTATTCCCATGGCCGGAGTTCCCTATCATTCGGCTCAGCAGTATATTGATGTTTTGGTCGAATCAGGCTATAAGGTAGCGATTGCGGAGCAGATGGAAGATCCCAAGGAAGCCAAGGGAGTTGTCAAGCGGGAGGTCGTTCAGGTTATCACACCGGGGACGGTGGTGGACTCCAGTAAGCCGGACTCTGCTAATAACTTTCTGGTGGCTCTGGATTACTCAGAGGGCCTCTATGGTCTGGCTTATATGGACTTGGTGACCGGTGAGTTTCAGGTGACTAGTTTAGAGGACTTTGCCTTGGTCTGCGGGGAAATCCGCAATTTGAAAGCTAGAGAAGTGGTGCTGGGCTATGACTTGCCAGAAGCTGAGGAGCAGGTTTTGGCTGGACAGATGAACCTTTTACCGTCCCATGTGCAGACGGCCTTGGACGATGTCCAGCTGCTAGGCGAGGAGCTGTCTCTGATGGAGCGTCAGGCAGCAGGGAAATTGCTGGAGTATGTGCACCGGACCCAGATGAGGGAGCTCAGCCATTTAAAGAAGGCTCAGCATTATGAAATCAAGGACTTTCTGCAAATGGACTATGCCACCAAGGCGAGTCTGGATTTGACAGAAAATGCTCGCTCGGGCAAGAAGCACGGCAGTCTTTATTGGCTGATGGACTGAGACCAAGACAGCCATGGCGGCGGCCGTATGCTGCGCTCTGGATCCAGCGTCCGCTGATTGATGAAGCGCGAATTAGCCAGCGGCAGAATGTCGTCGAGGTTTTTCTGGATCATTTCTTTGAGCGGAGTGATTTGACGGAGAGCCTCAAGGGAGTCTATGATATCGAGCGGCTGGCTAGTCGGGTGTCTTTTGGCAAGACCAATCCCCAGGATCTCGCTGCAGTTGGCAGCAACATTGAGCAATGTGCCTCAGATTAAGGCTATATTGCAAGGAATCGGTAGCCCGCATCTAGCTCGTTTGATTGAGGGCTTGGATCCTATTCCAGAGTTGGCGGGCTTGATTAGCTCGGCCATTTCGCCGGATGCACCCCATATCATCACTGAGGGCAATATTATTCGGACCGGTTTTGATGAAACCTTGGATCAGTATCGGCTTGTGCTGAGGGATGGGACCGGATGGATTGCGGAGCTGGAAGTCAAAGAACGTGCTAACAGCGGCATCAGCAATCTGAAGATTGATTATAATAAAAAAGATGGTTACTATTTCCATGTGACCAATTCTCAGTTGGCTCATGTGCCTAGTCATTTCTTCCGCAAGGCGACCCTGAAAAATTCTGAGCGTTTCGGAACAGAGGAGTTGGCCCGGATTGAGGGAGAGATGTTGGAGGCGCGTGAAAAATCTGCTAATTTGGAATACGAAATTTTTATGCGGATTCGCGAGGAAGCTGGCAAATACATCCAGCGCTTGCAGGCCTTGGCACAAACGCTGGCAGCTGTAGATGTCCTGCAGAGCTTTGCTGCGGTGGCTGAACAGCAGCATTTGGTGCGCCCTGTCTTTACTGCAGAGCGCCGTCTGCAGATTGAAAAAGGTCGGCATGCTGTTGTGGAAAAGGTCATGGGTGCCCAAAGCTACATTCCAAATAGTATTCTGCTGGACCAGAAAACGGACATCCAGCTGATTACCGGGCCTAATATGAGCGGGAAATCAACTTATATGCGCCAGCTGGCTATCATCGTTATTATGGCACAGATGGGCTCTTATGTGCCCGCTCAGTCTGCCAGTCTGCCAATATTTGATGCGATTTTCACTCGCATCGGTGCGGCGGATGATCTGGTGTCTGGCCAGTCCACCTTTATGGTGGAGATGATGGAGGCCAATCGGGCCATTCGGCAGGCCAGCGAGCGTTCGCTCATCCTCTTTGATGAGCTGGGCCGTGGGACGGCTACTTACGATGGGATGGCGCTGGCTCAGGCTATTATCGAGCATATTCATCACTATACTGGGGCCAAGACCCTCTTTGCTACCCACTATCATGAGCTGACAGCCTTAGAGAATAGCTTGGAGCATTTGGAAAATGTCCATGTGGCAACCTTGGAAAAGGACGGACAGGTGACTTTCCTGCATAAAATTGAGCCAGGTCCGGCTGACAAGTCCTACGGAATTCATGTGGCGAAGATTGCCGGACTTCCTAAGAAATTGCTGGAGCGGGCGGATAGCATTTTGAGTCATTTGGAGAGTCAGGATACAGGACTAGGCTCAGAGCTTCCTACTGCATCCAGACCGAAGCAGTCGCAAGTGGCGGAGCAGATGTCTCTTTTTGCAGAAGGAACGGAAAATCCAGTCCTGACTGAACTCCGAGACTTGGACATCTACAATATGACCCCCCTGGAAGTCATGGCAGCAGTGGCCGAGCTCAAGAAGAAGTTGTAAAATAGACAAATCAGAGCCTGATACTAAATCAAGCTCTTTTTCGTTCTAATTAATTTTCTTGTAATCGCTTAGAAGCTTGTTACTGAGGCGATAATTCATATTTACATGGTGGTGGGAATGCTGTATAATAAAGTTGTATAACTTCAAATATAAAAAAGGAGAATGGAGAAAAAGGGGAATGGGATTTGTATAAACTGTGGGCAAACCCTTGCTGAGGGAGCTCATTTTTGTAGTAATTGCGGCGTTGCAGTAGGAGAAACGAATACAGGGACGTCACAACGAAAAACAGTCTATGATGGGGAATTATATAAATGTCCGAATTGTGCTGAGAGGCTGGATTCTTTTATGACCGTTTGTCCCACTTGCGGATATGAATTGAGAGGAGCGAAGGGAGCTTCTGTCGTGAAAGAGTTTGCTGAAAAACTTGAACAAATTGAAAGTGTACGCACAGATACGAATAAAGTATACTCATTTATAGGGGATATGTTTGGTAAGTTTAACAAAACTGATGAACAAAAAATAAACTTGATTCGTAGTTTTTCTATTCCCAATACTAAAGAAGATATTCTAGAATTTATGATTTTGGCAGCTTCAAATATCGATTTAAAAATTATATGGGGCTGAAGGGAATAATGTATCTTCCCAAAGAGCTATCTCGGATGCCTGGTTGGCTAAGTTTGAACAGGCTTATGAAAAAGCCCGTTTCAGTTTCCCTAATTCTCCAGACTTTATTAAAATTAAAGAACTTTATGGACAAAAGATGAAACAATTGAATAAAGTAAAATGGGGGAAAAACTAGTCTTTGTCAGTATCATTTTAGCATATATTTTCTTAATGATTTTTGTAGGTATTATGGCATATTTAGATCGATGATTAATTAAATTTAGAAAGGTTATTATTATGGAATTATTTGCTAAAAACAGCCGCACAGGCGGTTTCATGGATGAAATTCGTTGCGATGAAGTGTCCTATTTGATATGGAAGTGGCACCCTGTAGGAGTGAAACAGGGTGTAGGTAAGAGAGAAAATGCCATTCGTTGGGGCTCTTCTTTGCGGGTCAAAGATGGAGAGGTTGCTGTCTTTGTCTATAAACAAAAAGATGGTACACTGCAGGACTTAATTGTAGGTCCATATGATCAGACCATTAAGACCTCTAACTTTCCTGTGCTGGCAAGCATAGTTGGTCTGGCTTATGAAGGTGGCACACCATTTCCGGCAGAAGTCTATTTCATAAATCTTGCACAAATTATTCAAGTCAAGTTTGCAGTGCCGTTTTTTTGACGTCTATGATCCAAGGTTTTTAGACTTTGGTGTTCCTGTTGCAGTTCGTGGTACGATTAATTTTAAAATTACTGATTATAAAGAATTTATCAAGTTACACAGGCTGAATACTTTTAATCTTGATGATTTTCAAAAAGCAAATTCGGGATGCTGTAGCCCGATATGCTAAACATATTGTAACGAATGCTCCTACAGAGAATAACATTCCTGTCATTAATCTTGAAAGCAAAATTTCACAAATTAATGAAGCTCTTGAACATGATGTCGTGGAAAGATTAAGGGAGAATTTTGGTGTCACTGTTTCAAGTCTTGATATAGCTGCAATAGAGATTGATAAATCAAGTCAAGGCTATCAACAGCTTATGTTGGTTACCAAGGATGTTGCCACAGCTAAAATACAAGCAGAAACTACTGACTATGTTGAACGGATACGTATCCAACGTGAAGAAGGACAATATGCACAGCATAAGCAAACACAATCTGCAAACCTAGGTGCATTTCAAGTCGAAAAGCAGTCCGAAGTTGGTATTGCTGGCGCTGATGCATTGGGCCAAATGGGCGCTAATGGTTCGGGAACAGTTTCTCTGGGAGGAGATGCAGGCTTCAACCCCGCCACTATGATGGCAGGAATGGCAGTAGGAGGCGCTGTAGGACAAAATATTGCTGGAGCTATGAATAATATGATGTCAGGCAACTCCCAACAACAGTCAGTTGATTCACCTCCTCCGATTCCAACAACTGCTTATCATATTGCTGTCAATGGACAAGCATCTGGACCTTATGATAGAAATACCCTAACACAAATGTCTCTATCAGGGCAATTCCTCTCTTCAACCTTAGTCTGGAAACCAGGAATGCCAGAATGGATGAGAGCAGATACAGTTGACGATTTGAAAGAGCTGTTTATGCCTCCAGTTCCGCCAGTAGAATAAAAACAGTTCAAATTTGAACTGTTTTTGTTTCTCATGATTCTCCAGATAAACCACTGTTAATTTTTTGAATGTTGCGGTAGGTGTGGCAGCTATTTGTGTCTATATGGTTTGTCTTGTGAGCAGAGCGGGCAAGATAAGTCTGCCCTCTGATAGAAAGAGCCCAATGTGTTATAATAGATAGCAGAACAAATACGGAGAAAAAGATGTCAAAAATTATCGAACTTCCAGAAATTCTAGCCAATCAGATTGCGGCAGGCGAGGTCATTGAGCGGCCTAGCAGCGTGGTCAAGGAGCTAGTGGAAAATTCAATTGATGCGGGTGCCAGCCAGATTACCGTCGAAATCGAGGAGGCCGGACTCAAGAGCATTCAGGTAACGGATAATGGTGAGGGCATAGATCACGAAGATGTCCCTCTGGCCCTTCGACGTCATGCTACCAGTAAAATCAAGAAGCAGGCGGATCTCTTTCGGATTCGGACGCTGGGTTTTCGTGGCGAGGCCATTCCTTCCATTGCTTCTGTCTCGCGTTTTACCATTGAGACAGCGACGGAAGCCGGCCAGCACGGGACTTTGCTAGTTGCCCAGGGTGGCGAGATCGAAGAGCATGAGCCTGCTAGCAGTCCAGTGGGAACGAAAATAAAGATAGAAGATCTCTTCTTCAATACTCCGGCCCGGCTCAAGTATATGAAGAGCCAGCAGGCTGAGCTGTCTCATATCGTTGATGTGATTAATCGGCTCAGTCTAGCCCATCCAGAGGTGGCTTTCACCCTTGTCAGCGACGGCCGCGAAATGACACGGACTGCCGGCAGTGGCAATCTGCGTCAGGCTATTGCAGGCATCTATGGTTTGGCAACAGCTAAGAAAATGGTGGAAATCTCTGCTTCGGATTTGGATTTTGAAGTCAGCGGCTATATCAGTCTGCCCGAGCTGACTCGTGCAAATCGTAATTATATTACGATTCTCATCAATGGCCGCTACATTAAGAATTTCCTGCTCAATCGGGCTATTTTGGACGGCTACGGCAGCAAGCTGATGGTAGGCCGCTTTCCACTAGCGGTCATCAATATTCAGATTGACCCCTATCTGGCCGATGTCAATGTCCATCCGACCAAGCAAGAGGTGCGGATTTCTAAAGAGCGGGAACTCATGGCCTTGATTTCGCAAGCCATTGCGACTAGTCTCAAGGAGCAGGACCTTATCCCTGATGCTTTGGAAAATCTAGCCAAATCAACTGTTAAGCGTGCCAATAAGCCCGAACAGACCAGCCTTCCCCTTAAAGAAAATCGCCTCTACTACGATAAGGAGCAGAATGACTCTTCCTCAAGCCACAGGTGGCAGAGCAGCAGTTATCCTTCGAAGAATCAGCGGAGCCTGTTCATGAAGCGACCGATGAAAAAGCAGAGTCGCAACCGACTTCAGTCAAATTTGCAGAGAGAAAGCTGGCCAGCTATGACCAACTAGACCATCCAGAGCTAGATCAAGCCAGTCTGGAGCGGGCTGTAGATAAGTTGGAACAGGAAGAGAAGTCAAGCTTCCCAGAGTTAGAATATTTCGGCCAGATGCATGGCACCTATCTCTTTGCTCAGGGCAAGGGCGGTCTTTACATTATTGACCAGCATGCTGCTCAAGAGCGGGTCAAGTATGAGTATTATCGGGAGAAGATTGGAGATGTGGATAATAGCCAGCAGCAGCTCTTGGTACCCTATATCTTTGAATTTCCAGCGGACGATATGCTGCGAATCAAGCAGCGGATGGAGCTGTTAGAAGATGCTGGCATCTTTTTAGAAGAGTACGGAGCCAATCAGTTTATCCTCCGTGAGCATCCGATTTGGTTCAAGGAAGAGGAGATTGAGGCCGGCATCTATGAGATGTGTGATATGCTTCTCCTGACCAAGGAAGTTTCCATCAAGAAATATCGAGCGGAGCTGGCCATTATGATGAGCTGCAAACGATCCATCAAGGCCAATCACAGTCTGGATGATTACTCTGCGCGTGACTTGCTCTTTCAGTTATCCCAGTGTGACAATCCTTACAACTGCCCTCACGGCCGACCGGTCTTAGTCAACTTTACCAAGTCGGATATGGAAAAAATGTTCCGCCGCATTCAGGAAATCATACTAGCCTGCGGGAATTGGGGAAATACTAAACTGTATAGAAGATCAAACAGCCCTAGTCATGGAACTAGAGCTGTTTTTTAATGTTTGAGCTGAACTTGCGTTTCAGCAAGCAAATCAGCTGGATGACGTTTGTCCTTGCGAAGCAGTCCCATCAGTAGAAAGATTAAGAAGAGAATCCCTGCTGAAGTTGACAGAAAAATTGACAGGGTATCTGCTTGATAAGCACTACGGATAGCTCCCATATGTCCCAGCTGCCAAGGAAAAAATTTGATAGCAGAGCGCAAAAGGCTGTGGGCAAAGCTCCTATGCTTGTAAACCAACTGTAAACCTGCCCAACGCTTGCCAAAACTGCCTTTTCTATAGTCTAGCCAAGCAAAGATGATAGTTAGAGGCAGGACTGAGCTAGAAAAAGCCAGAAAGCTGGCTCTGGGCTTCAGTGAATGCAGGAATGCCTTTCTAGAACCAGATTATAAAAGCCCATAGCTAGTAAAAAAAGAGCAATGAGGTAGCCTGAGATGAAGAGCCAGTCGCCAAAGAGTTCTTTCAGACGAGTTTTGACAGGTATGGGATTGTCAGTTTTTAGTTTCATCTTGAGCACCTTCTTTCTTTGTCACTTTATCAAGGCCTATAACCTTGTCCAGATACTTTTTCTTGATTTTTAGCGCCTTGTTAATAGCCATTGCTGATGCGATTAAGAGGAAAAAGCTCAACCAGACTAGCGCAGTGAATGTTGCTGGAAAGCTAGAACCTGCGAAGAAGAGAAAGATAGCCAAGGCAGATATAAAAATATACAGAACCTGCCAGAAGCCATAAGATTTTACTTCCTTGTAGTAGCGATTTTTTTCGTCTTCTGAGAGGACGGGTTTTATTTTCGGCTTATCGCTGTCTTCTAAAAGAAGATAATCTGTCGTCACCTGGAAAATCTTGCTCAGTTCTACAACTTTTTCGAGTTCTGGCAGTGCTTGGCCAGACTCCCACTTGGAAATGCTCTGGCGAGAGACATTGATCTGTTCAGCCAGTTTTTCTTGTGACCAGCCTTTTTCTTTTCTTAGTTCAAATAATTTATCGGCGAGTTTCATGATTGCAGCCTCCTTTTCTTTGCTAACTCTATCCTAACAGCTTTTATTTATCTTGAGAATACAGCTTCCTGTACATTTTGTCAACCGCTGGTTGCACTTCTATTTGCAGTTTCCAGACAGAAAATATGATATACTAGATAGGCAAAATGATACAAAAAGAAGGAAGATTATGTACGAATATTTTAAAGGAATCATCAGCAAGATTACAGCCAAATACATTGTGTTGGAAGTCAACTCTATCGGCTATATTCTTCATGTGGCCAATCCTTATGCTTACTCAGGGCAGCTTCATCAGGAAGCCAAGGTCTATGTGCACCAGGTGGTGAGAGAAGACGCGGAGCTCCTTTACGGCTTTGCGACTGAGGAGGAGAAGCAACTCTTTCTCAGCTTGATTTCAGTCTCAGGTATCGGCCCAGTGTCTGCTCTGGCAATTATCGCGGCGGATGATAATGCTGGCTTAGTGCAAGCCATTGAGCAGAAAAACATCACCTACCTGACCAAGTTTCCTAAGATTGGCAAGAAAACAGCTCAGCAGATGGTGCTGGATTTAGAAGGCAAGGTAGTGGCGGCAGATGGTCCGTCAGAAAGTAAGGCGCCCGTCCAGACTGTGGATAATCAGGAGCTGGAAGAAGCCATGGAAGCCATGCTGGCTCTGGGCTACAAAGCTGCTGAGCTCAAGAAAATCAAGAAATTCTTTGAAGGAACGACGGATACAGCTGAAAACTATATCAAGTCAGCTCTTAAGATGTTGGTGAAATAGGAATGATAAGAGGAGGGAAAGTATAGTGAAGAGAAAAAAAGCAATGGCAACTTTTGTAGTTGCGTTGGCTATTGTAGGGTTATGCTTCTTTCTCCTACAACAAAATCAGAAAACAAGGAGTTATCCTGAGAAAAAAGCTGAATCAAAACGAACCTATATAGATGCTAAAAAGATTCCTCGAGAATCCATGTCTTTGATGATTATAAGTTTGTTTTTGTGGCACAGTCAGGAAAAATCAGGGTAGCTTAGAATACGGGCAAGATTTTTATTACAGGAAATTGTAGGTCATCAATTAGAGTATAAAAGATTTATCTTGGTATGAAAAGGCAGAGGAAGCCCCACTTATTAGGGATGAGGAGTACTTTTAAAGTAATAGCTTATAGTTTAAACAATTCGGATTATAAAGCTAAAAGAATTTGATATTTTAAAAATGTTAGGGAAAATAACCGATATCGAGGCGATTATAATCAAAAAAACTTTATTATAAAGATAACCAAGATTATTTACAATTTGATATTAAAATGTCTAATTTCGGAACTTCGAAAAGAACTTATGTTAGATCTTTCTACTGGACAGTTTGTAGATATCAAACAATTTGGCGATTTAAAACAGGTGCCCTCACCATATGGCAATCGAGATATTGCATTTGGTGGAGTGTATAAGGATTTGAGACAAAAAGCTTGCGGAAAAATTATCGCTTATATCTTGTAAGTGGATATATAGAAAAAGATTTATCAGAAAAAAATATGGATAAAGAAGTAGATGTTTCCAATACAAACTTTTCAGAGCTATATCCTGAAATAGCTAAAGATATGAAAAACCTTTCTCGACTCTATTTCAGACCTAAACAGTATAGTAGTAAAGAGTGGTTTGACAAGTTATTGTACTGGTTTGCGCCGAAAGGTCAAGATGCTTTAGAAGTATATGCGACAGATCCAGTCACAGGGGAGAAGACACAAATCAAATCATACGATGAACTTCAAGCATGGGCTGCTGAACATCCAGAATAAGGAAGAGAGACAAAATATGACCAAACGCTGCGGTTGGGTAAAGATGAACAACCCTTTATATGTGGCCTATCATGATGAGGAGTGGGGCAAGCCTCTCCATGATGATCAGAAATTATTTGAATTGCTCTGCATGGAGACCTATCAGGCTGGACTTTCTTGGGAGACCATTCTGAATAAACGTCAGGCTTTTCGGGCAGCTTTTCATTTCTATGATGCCCAGAAAATTGCTCAGATGACAGATGCAGACTTGGAAGCTCTTTTGGATAATCCTGACATTATCCGTAATAAGATGAAGATTTATGCTACCAGGGCTAATGCCCAAGCTTTTTTGGCTGTTCAAAAGCAGTTTAGCTCTTTTAATGATTATATCTGGTCCTTTGTAGATTTCAAAACGATTGACAATCAAATTACAAACTACAAGGAAGCACCGACTAAAACAGAGCTGTCAGAGAGCATGTCCAAGGCGCTGAAAAAGCAAGGCTTCAAATTTGTCGGTCCCGTTTGTGTCTATTCATTCCTAGAAGCAGCTGGACTTATCAATGATCATGAAAATGATTGTGACTGGAAGTAGAACGATGAAAACAAGAAAATCTCAGCTTATTTTTATCTTTCTATATACAATTCTATTTATAGCTAGAGGCTTACAGTTTATTGGACAACAATGGCTGAATTATCCAGTTCATTACTTTATTGACCATAATTAAGTGAAAACCTAGAAGTTCTAGACCTCTAGGTTTTTTGTTATTATCTTTATATCCTTACTCTCCTTTCTGCATCCAAATCTTTTCCTTGATAAAGATGCGCAGTTCATAGAAGAGCATAAAGAGGGTGGAGATGAGGAAGCCAGCCATAAAGATATGGTGCAAGTAAGCGAAGACACCAATATAAACCAAGATGGAAAAAGGTAGAGGATGACTAAATAATGCCATTTCTTGGCCTTACTGTCTTCGATGACCTTTTTCTCCAAGCGCTCATCCTCCTTGATGAGTGTATCCAGACTGATATCAAACTCCCGACTGATAGCGATGAGATTTCCAATATCAGGTATACCTTTTTCGCTTTCCCAGCGGGCAATGGCGGAGCGGGAAACCTTGAGCCTTTCTGCCAAGGCCTCCTGAGTGAGTTGATTTTGTTTACGAATGTCTTTGAGCATTTGTGAAATTTTCATGATGATCTCCTTTCTTCAAATAAAATTATTTATATGATTTTCTTTTTTCATCTTTATTATAAAAATAATGAAACCATTTGCCAATAGCATTTCCCTAACAATCTAGTTATTCTGCATAACACCAATCCTTTTTAAACGTTTTCCACAGTATGTTGACAAGTTTGTCAAGGATCTTGACAGCTCTTTTTATTTCCTGAAATGAAAATCAACTTTTTTAAGATTTTTTGTGATAAAATAAAGCCAATTCCGAATAGTAAGATAGGAGGTTCTATGAAAGCAGAAATTATTGCTGTGGGCACCGAGATTCTGACAGGTCAGATTGTCAATACCAATGCCCAATTTTTATCTGAAAAACTGGCGAGTCTGGGGAGTGATGTCTATTTTCAAACAGCAGTGGGGGACAATGAAAATCGTCTCCTCTCTGTTTTGGAAATTGCTCAAAAGCGCAGTAATCTAATTATCCTGACTGGTGGTTTGGGGCCAACAGAGGACGATTTGACCAAGCAGACCTTGGCTAAGTTCTTAGGGCGTGAGCTCAATTTTGACTCACAGGCTGTGGAAAAGCTAGATTGCTTTTTTGCCAGCCGACCAGATTACGCTCGAACGCCCAATAATGAGCGTCAGGCCCAGCTGGTCGAAGGCTCGACGCCGTTACCAAACGCGACCGGCTTAGCTGTCGGAGGATTGTTAGAAACAGACGGAGTGACCTATGTAGTCCTGCCTGGACCGCCTAGCGAGCTTAAACCTATGGTCAATAATGAGTTGGTTCCCCTCTTATCCACAGGTCAGAAATTGTCCTCACGGGTGCTGCGTTTCTTTGGTATTGGCGAGAGTCAGCTAGTGACTATTTTGTCAGAGATGATTGAGCAGCAGAGTGACCCCACCATTGCTCCTTATGCAAAGACAGGAGAGGTTACCCTGCGACTGTCCACTAAGGCTCTGAGTCAGGTAGAAGCTGACACCAAGTTTGAGGCTGTGGAAAAGGAAATTTTGGAACATAAGACTTTTGAGGGACAGCCCTTGTCAGAGATTTTCTATGGTTACGGGGATGACAATTCCTTGGCACAGGTGGCTTTTGAGTTGCTGAAGAGTCAAGGGAAGACGATTTCGGCGGCGGAGAGTCTGACAGCAGGCCTCTTTCAAGCGACCTTGGCTGATTTTGCTGGAGCCTCTTCCATTTTTTCAGGTGGCTTTGTCACCTACAGCATGGAGGAAAAGAGCCGGATGCTGGATATTCCGTTGGGAGACTTGGAGGAGCATGGAGTTGTTTCAGCTTTTACGGCAGGGAAAATGGCAGAGCAGGCTAGAAAGCTGACCGAAAGTGACCTAGCTGTCAGTCTGACAGGTGTGGCAGGCCCAGATTCACTGGAAGATCATCCAGCAGGGACTGTTTTTTTATCGGCTTAGCTAGCGCTGCTGGTACAGAAATTATTAAGGTCAATATTGCTGGACGCAGTCGGCGTGATGTGCGGAAAATTGCTGTTCTGCACGCCTTCAACCTAGTACGAAAAAAACTTTATTAAATAGCTGAATTTTTGGTATAATTAACAGATGGCCAAAAGACATTTTAGAAAAAAACAGGAGAAATAAATGGCAAAAGAAACAAAAAAATTAGACGAAATCTCAAAGAAATTCGGCGATGAGCGCCAAAAAGCTTTGGATAATGCCCTGAAAAAAACATTGAAAAGGACTTCGGTAAGGGAGCCATTATGCGTCTTGGCGAGCGGGCAGAGCAAAAGGTTCAAGTCATGAGTTCAGGCTCTCTGGCTTTAGATATTGCTCTTGGCGCTGGGGGTTATCCTAAGGGACGGATTATTGAAATCTATGGTCCGGAGTCTTCTGGTAAGACAACCGTTGCTCTTCACGCAGTTGCTCAAGCGCAAAAAGAAGGTGGTATCGCAGCCTTTATCGATGCTGAGCATGCTTTGGATCCGTCATACGCGGCTGCTCTGGGTGTTAATATTGATGAGTTGCTGCTGTCTCAACCAGATTCTGGGGAGCAGGGACTGGAAATTGCTGGTAAGCTGATTGACTCAGGTGCGGTGGACTTGGTGGTTGTGGACTCCGTTGCAGCCCTGGTACCACGTGCAGAAATTGATGGCGATATTGGTGACAGCCATGTCGGCTTGCAGGCTCGGATGATGAGCCAGGCTATGCGCAAACTGTCTGCTTCTATCAACAAAACTAAGACAATTGCGATTTTCATTAACCAGCTGCGCGAAAAAGTTGGCGTTATGTTTGGTAATCCTGAAACAACACCAGGTGGACGTGCACTGAAGTTCTATGCTTCTGTCCGTCTGGATGTCCGTGGTAATACTCAAATCAAGGGAACTGGTGATGAGAAGGATACTAATGTTGGTAAAGAAACCAAGATCAAGGTTGTTAAAAATAAGGTAGCTCCGCCATTTAAAGAAGCCTTCGTGGAAATCATGTACGGAGAAGGTATTTCTAAGACAGGTGAGCTGATTAAGATTGCGACTGATTTGGATATCATCAAAAAAGCTGGTGCTTGGTACTCCTACAATGATGAAAAGATTGGTCAAGGTTCTGAAAATGCTAAGAAGTACTTGGCTGATCATCCAGAAGTCTTTGATGAAATTGACCGCCAGGTTCGTGTACGCTATGGTTTGATTGAAGGCGATGACTTGGCAGAAGCGGTTGGCAACAAGGCTGACAGTCCTGTGGGAACGATGGAAGAAGTGACTCTGGATTTGGACGATGCCATCGAAATTGAAGAGTAATTTTGCAAAATAGGTCGCAAGACCGATGGTTTTTGTGATATAATAGACTACGATATTAGTATCGTGTAGCGAAAGGAGTACTTACATGATCACAATCTATACTGTCTCAAGTTGTACTAGTTGTAAAAAAGCAAAAACCTGGCTAAACGCTCATCAATTAACTTATAAAGAACAAAATTTAGGCAAAGAAGGCATCACCAAAGAGGAACTTCTGGATATTTTAACCAAAACAGAAAATGGTATCGCGAGCATTGTTTCATCAAAAAACCGCTATGCTAAAGGTTTGGGTGTTGACATTGAGGAATTAAGTGTTAACGAAGTTCTTGACATCATCATGGAGACCCCGCGTATTTTGAAAAGTCCCATTTTAGTGGATGATAAACGTCTCCAAGTTGGTTACAAAGAAGATGATATCCGTGCTTTTCTGCCACGTTCTGTTCGCAATGTTGAAAATGCAGAAGCTCGTCTGCGGGCAGCTCTCTAATCTTTGAATATAACTGAAAGAGTCGGGAAGAGGATCTCGGCTCTTCTTTTTGTTCGGGTTGACAGCAGTCTTTAGCGACTGGATGGATTGACAAGGAGCAGAACTGTGATACAATATCTCTGAGGAGGATGGAAGATGAAGAAAATTTTGTTAGGACTGGGATTGAGTGTGGCACTGTTAGCAGGCTGTGGACATAAAAAGACAGAGACGAATTCGAATGCGGCTGACAAGAAAGAAATCAGCAATAATCTGCCTATCATTGATAATGCCAAGCAGCAGGAAGTGATTACTCGGACACTTGTTTTTCCAAAGGATGAACGAGGAAACCAGCAGAGCCAGACAGTGATTTATCAGGGAGAGCACTTTAAACGCTTGGTTATTGAAAGGCTGACTGCGACTGATGATGAGATGAAAGAAGCTATCAAGCAGATGGGGCTGGAGGAGGCGCAGAAGTCGCTCAATGAGTCACTGGAGCAGGATGCAGACTATGTGCAGGCTCGTGGACTTCAAGGCTTCAGCGGCTCAGTGACAATTTTGAATGAGAACGAGCTGAAAATGACTTCCACCTATGACTTTGAGAGTTTGGATATCGAAAAAGCAGCGTCTATGCCTTATTTTCAAAATCTCAAGCTCAAAGAAATGATTAAGCTGACGCCAGAAGAGTACATCAACAATCTCCTGATGAATGGAGCAGAAGAGCAGAAATAAGCTGCTCTTTTTTATTACATTTTAATGACAGAGTGACAATCAGTTTGACAGCGCTGATTTTATAATGATATGATAAAATCAGCTCAATATTGAAGGAGATAAGACATGAGAAAATTAATTGTCTTTTTGCTGGCAGCTTTGGCAATCTTAACAGCTTGCAGTCAGCAGTCAAATAATAGTTCATCCTCACAGGGAGGAGCTGGAAAAGGAGATATTGTCACTAAGTCCTATAAAACTGAGAAGCAATTAGAACATGGAAAAGAAACCAGAATCTTAACCGTCAGCTACAGCGGACAGAAGTATGATAAGGTTATCCTGCATGTCAGCAAGGCTATTCCTGACAACATAAAGGAAGCTCTGTCAAAACAGGATGTTTCCACTGTAAAGAAGGAAATGCTGTCTTTGATCGAGGAAGCACTGGGTCTGAAAGAGGCAGTGAATATCACCGGTCTTGACTTGAAAACAGATATGACAGCGGAAGAGATTTCTCTGGAGATGACTATCGATCCTGAGAACCTAGACTACGAAGCAGCCAAAAAGCTTCCAAACTACGCGCAGCTGTTTGAGCAGATTGAGACCCTGACTCCGGAAGAATTGCTGAACAAGTTTAAGGGAAGCGACGGCGTGGAAGTACCCGCTTCAAATTAGGAAGTTTCCATCCAGTTCTCTGAAGAGAGCTGGATTTTTGCTGGATTTCAGAGTCAGACTTTGGATAAATATTAGCTAAAGTTTATTGAAAAATTAGGGGAATTCGGGTGAATTAAATTTGTGAAAAGCCTATAATTATGCTATAATAGGGATATTCTAAAGAAAGAGGGTGTAATTGTGGGATTTACAGATGAAACAGTACGTTTTAATCTCGATGATTCAAATAAAAAGGAAATTAGCGAGACTTTGACCGATGTCTACAAGTCGCTCAATGAAAAAGGATACAATCCAATCAATCAAATCGTGGGATACGTACTTAGTGGTGATCCTGCGTACGTACCTCGCTATAACAATGCCCGCAATCAAATCCGCAAATACGAGCGCGATGAGATTGTTGAGGAGTTGGTTCGTTATTATTTGAAAGGACAAGGCGTCGATCTCTAATGAGAATTATGGGATTAGATGTGGGCTCGAAAACGGTTGGGGTTGCCATTAGTGATCCTCTTGGTTTTACGGCTCAAGGACTGGAGATTATTCCGATTCATGAAGATAAGGGCGAATTCGGCCTAGAGCGTTTGGGCGAGCTGGTGAAAGAGTATAAGGTTGATAAGTTTGTTATTGGCCTGCCTAAGAACATGAACAATACCAGCGGACCTCGGGTGGAGGCCAGTCAGGCTTATGGTCAGAGGATTGCTGAGCTTTTTGGTCTACCGGTTGACTACCAGGATGAGCGCCTGACGACGGTGGCTGCTGAGCGCATGCTGGTGGAGCAGGCAGACATTAGCCGCAGCAAGCGCAAGAAAGTCATTGATAAGCTGGCGGCGCAGCTGATTTTGCAGAATTATCTGGATCGAAATTTTTAGAAAAGAAATGAAGGAGACACTAGTATGGCACATGATCATAACCATGACCACGAGCATGAAGAGCGTGAATTAATCACCTTGGTTGACGAGCAAGGGAACGAAACTTTATTTGAAATTCTTTTGACTATTGATGGTAAGGAAGAGTTTGGCAAGAATTATGTTCTTTTGATTCCGGCTAATGCGGAAGAAGATGAGAACGGTGAAGTAGAGATTCAAGCTTATTCCTTTACCGAAATGAAGATGGTACAGAAGGCGACCTGCAGCCAATCCCAGAGGACTCAGATGCTGAATGGGATATGATTGAAGAAGTCTTCAACAGCTTTATGGAAGAGTAAGACTGGCCTAGTCTCGTTTCCAGAAATGGACAAGTGCGGGCGAAAAGCTGGCTGAACTTGACAGATGAAGGAAGTAGCCAAGGCTCGGCTATTTTCCATCTCATATCATAAAGATTAGAAAGAGGAGCGAGTTGCAATTCAGATTTGAGTTCTGCTTCGCTGCTCTTTTTTGGGTAAGAAAATGAATGAAATTGAAGAATGGCTGAATAGCCGAATTGGTCTAAACTTTCGTTCGGGTCTAGGGCGGATGCAGCGGGCTGTAGCTCTTTTGGGAAATCCTGAGAAGAGTTTTCCAACGATTCATGTAACGGGTACAAATGGCAAAGGCTCTACTATTGCTTTCATGCGTCAGCTGTTTGCGGGGCATGGTCGCAAGACAGGAAGTTTTACCTCGCCCCACATGATTAGTATTCATGATCGGATTTGTATCAACGGTCAACCGATCGCTTCGGCTGATTTTATCCGTCTGGGTCAGCAGGTGCAAAAGATGGAACAAGAACTGCTCAAAAGTTATGACCAGTTGTCCTATTTTGAAATTCTGACCTTGATAGCCTTTCTCTATTTCAAGGAGCAGGAAGTGGACATAGCCTTGATTGAGGTAGGGATTGGCGGACTCTTGGACACGACTAATGTCATTACGGGAGATATTGCGGTCATCAGCTCTGTTGGATTGGATCATCAGGAGACTCTGGGAAAGAGCTTGACGGCGATAGCAGAGCAAAAGGCAGGGATTTTCAAGCCGGGGCGGCCAGCTGTCATCGGACCGCTGCCAGAGGAGGCACGATTGGTTTGTGCGCAGCGAGCTCAGGAGCTGGGAATAGAACTCTATCAGTATGGTCGCGATTTTTCTCTGGCAAATCAGACTTTTTCCAATTTGACTATGACCCTATCCAATCTTGAATTGGGACTCAAGGGAGCCTATCAGGAGGAAAATGCAGCGTTGGCTCTGCAGGCATTCTTGCTCTTCATGCAGCAGCAAGGTTGGGAAATAGATTCTGCTAGGATTCGAACGGGCTTGCAGGAGACTCGCTGGGCAGGGCGTTTGGAAGAAGTCAGTCCAGGTATTTATCTTGATGGGGCTCACAATCTGCCCGCGCTGGAGAGGTTAGTGGAGTTTATCCAGAGCCAGAAAGATAAAGAGTGCTTGCTTCTTTTTGGTGCTCTCAAGCGTAAGGACTATAGCACTATGCTGGCTTATCTGCGAGAGGCTCTGCCAGATGTTCAGTTGACGGTTACTTCCTTTTCTGATGGAGATTCCCTTGGTCAAGCTGACGCGGAAGGCTTCTTATACATAGAGGATTATCGGCAGCTTATTCAGAATTTTCAAGATAGACAAAACGCTAATCAACTGCTTTTCATTACGGGCTCTCTCTATTTTATTGCAGAAGTCAGAGCTTATTTGACAAGTTTATAAATTGACCGCCAGAGTACTGCTTTGGTACAATGAAGACAGAAGAAAAAGGAGAATAGTATGGCAATTTCTAAAAAGTTAATGTTTTCAGGTCTAACTGCTGTGGCTGTTTTTGCCTTGGCAGCTTGCGGTTCTAATCAGAACCAGACGGCACCTTCCTCTCAGTCTCAGTCAGCCGCTTCCAGCAAGCCAGCAGAGTCTTCGTCGATAGCTAGCACGTCTAGTGCGGCCAATAACAGCTCATCTGCTTCAGCAACTTCTTCTGAGCAAGCAGGCAATGGCGAGCTGGATGGCAGCTACCAGACAAGTCATGAAGGCGATCAGCTGACCTTGCAGATTTCAGGAACTACTGGCCAGCTGACTAAGGTCGAGTCGGATGGTGAGCAGGAAATTGAACAGGTTCAGATTGATGCTACCAACCAGACTATGGTCATTGGAGATGATGTCAAGCGCTATCGCATTGAGGGCAATCAGCTGACTATCGAGGACCTTTCCCAAGAGCCTTATGATGATGACACACTGGTCTTTACGAAACAATGATGAAAGAGCCCTGTCTTGAATAGGGCTTTTCCTTTTAGCAGTTAGAATCTTGCAGTGAAATTTTGAGGATAGGAGTATTCAAAAGCTGTGCTTGGATTTTCATCGGTCAGAAATACGATTTGCATTGATATAAACGTTGTTTTAAGACAGCTTTACTGATATACTAGAATATATGCAATGAGATAGGAGAGTGTATGACTTTCAGGAAATTCCGCTTATTAATGTCAAAATACGGTTTCAGCATCATTATTATGCTGCTGGAGCTAGCCTTTGTCTTTGTTGCGTTCTTCTATTTTAATGAGATTGCACCCAACTGGCTGTCAGTGGCGATGATTGTTTTCCTGTATATTGGGACTATTTTAGCGATTGTCAACCGCAATATGCCACCTGAGAGCAAGGTGACTTGGCTCCTGATTGCTGTGGTGCCGGTATTTGGCTTCCTGCTCTATCTGATGTTTGGTGAGCGACGGTTGTCTAAAAAGGAAATGATTCAGCTGGAAAATATGGACTCCATGAAATTTCGAGAGGACAATAGCTATGATCTCCGTGTCCAGTTGAAAAAAGAAAACAAGTCGGCCTATGGTATTATCAAATCACTGCTGAGTATGGACAATAATGCGGATGTCTATGACGGTACAGCTTCTCGTTATTTTCCTATCGGAGAGGAGATGTTTGAGTCCATGCTGGCTGATCTGCGGGCTGCTGAGAAATTCATTTTTCTGGAGTTTTATATCATTGATGAAGGTCTGATGTGGGACAGTGTTCTGGAAATCTTGGTCGAAAAAGCTGCGCAGGGCGTTGAAGTCAAGCTGCTCTATGATGATATTGGCTGCATGGCCACTTTGCAGGGTGATTATACGCGTAAGCTGCGCAAGATGGGCATCGAGGCCTATAAGTTCAACAAGGTGATTCCGCGAATGACGGTATCCTACAATAATCGTGACCACCGCAAGATTTTGGTCATTGACGGTCAGGTTGGCTATACTGGCGGCATCAATCTGGCTGACGAGTATATCAATCATATTGTTCGTTTTGGCCACTGGAAAGATGGCGGTGTACGCTTGGAAGGTCGGGCAGTTAAGGCTCTGACGCGGCTCTTTCTCATGAACTGGTACATCAACCGCGGGGAAATCACAGACTTTGATAAGTACCATCTGGAAAATAAAGCTGTCGAAGGCAAAGGGCTTTACGTTCCCTATGGCAGCGGGCCTAAGCCTATTTATAAGGGTCAGGTTGGCAAAACAGTCTATCAAATATCATCAGTCAGGCTACGGACTATGTCTACATTACCACGCCTTATCTGATTATTGACTACGACCTGACGGAGGATATCAAGAATGCTGCTATGCGGGGAGTGGATGTCCGCATCGTGACTCCTTTTATTCCGGACAAGAAACTGATTCAGATTGTCACTCGCGGAGCCTATCCGGATCTGATAGAAGCGGGAGTTAAGATCTTTGAGTACACGCCAGGGTTTATCCACAGTAAGAACGTGGTGGCTGATGATGAATTTGCCGTGGTAGGGACGATTAACTTTGACTACCGCAGTCTGGTGCACCATTATGAAAATGCAGTTCTGATGTACCATACGGAGAGTATCCCAGCTATCAAGGAAGATTTTGAAGCCATTTTTGAGGCTTCTGAGGAAATTCTTCCTGAAAATCTTGATAGCAGCTGGTATCGTCGCCTTATTAAAGAAATCATGCAGCTTTTTGCCCCCATGCTCTAATGCCGGAGGAGGATAAGTTCTGCAGAATATACAGAAACTCTGAGGCAGAAGTCTCAGAGTTTTGCATGTGCTTTTGCTAATCGTGTTGAGATGTGTTCTTGTCATTTTTTCTTTTACATGGGGACGGATTTTTGCTCTGTTTTTACGAATGTAAAAAAATAAAAGGAATTTTTTTAAGATGATAATGGAGAAAAATTTCCAGTCAGCCGCTTGCTTATGAAACGAGAGAATATCGCTGTTTTCGGGAATTGGAGGAGCTGGCTAGGAACTATAATGCTCAGAAGAAGGGTCAAGAGAAAGCTGACAGGAGGACAGGAATTTGATATACTAGATGGGACTGATATCAAGGAGAATATTTTATATGCATGATACAACGGAAGAAAAAGTTTTAGAGGTTTCAGAGGAGCAGCTGACTAGGGCTGAAAGGTCTGAGCAAAAAATCACCAAGCCAGAGCCAACGCCCTATTTTTTGACGCTCTGGTGCAGTTTGGCTATCAGCCTGCTGAGTGTGGTCAATCCTTTTTTGACCAATCTAGCAACGAATTTACAAAGTCAGAATCTCTATGCCGGATGGGCCATGACTCGGGGGCAGGTGCCTTATTCGCAAATATATGGGACTAGTGGTCTGCTTTACTATCTGATGGCTTGGACCAGCAGTCTGGCTTTTGGACAGCTTTTGTGGATGGTCTTTCAGACGCTGGCTCTGTGGCTGGCTGGACTTTTCCTGCACAAGACCTTGGTGCTCTTACAGCCTAAACAGGACCTATCGCGCAGCCTCCTGCTGCTCTTTTACCTGCTAGTCTTTGCCCTTGGATTTGGCGGTCTTTACTCTAGTATTTTTGTTCTGCCCTTTATTTTTTGGAATCTATCTTTTTTGGTGCGCTATTTGCAGGATTCAATCAAGGATGAAAAGTTCATTCTATATGGAGCTTTCGGAGCTCTTGCTTTTATGATTGATCCGGTTTCCAGCCTAGTCTTCTATTCTTTGACTGCTCTAGTGCTTTTGGTCTACAATATCGCAGCCAAGCGTGCGGCTCGAGGCTTTTATCAGCTTTTAGCTGGTCTCTTTGGCTTCTCAGTGATTTTTTATCCTATCGGCTACTTTACTGTTGCCAATCAAACCTTTGGCCAGGCTATCAGTCAGGTGACCTATGCTTGGGATTCCATCAGCTTAATTGGCAGTCATAGTCTTTCTAATTTGATTTATTATGGCTTGTTGACTCTTGGTTTGGGTTTTATCTCTGCTTTGGGTGTCAATCTCTTTTCAAGGGAAAAGGGGCAAGCAACTAGCTTGCGCGTTTTGCGTTTTATCGGTCTACTAGGCCTCTTTATCACAGTTTTCGCTGCTTTTATCCTACCAGATCAGGGAAGCTATCAACTGCTTCCTGCTCTGCCTTTTGCCATGATTCTCTTTGCTTTGTGGTTCAATAAAGGCAAGCAGCAGGAGCCAGGGCGTCATCGCAGGGATCGCCGTCGCCCTACCATGTGGACTTCTTATCTTTCAGGCCAGTTCTTTCTGCCACTCTTAGCCATCTTTATCTGATTGGCTATCCTTTGGTGAATGAGTATATCCTTTCCAGCGGTGTATCTGCTGAAAGAAGTGAAGCGGCTCAGTATATTAAGGAAAAGACCAAGGATGGGGATACTATCTATGCCTGGGACACCTCGGCTAGTCTGTATCAGAAGAGCGGCCGCTTATCAGCTGTTTCTCTCTTGTCTCCAACTTTGTATGTGGGAACGGCTGAAAATCGTTTGGGTCTTCAGAATAGACTTGAAAACAGCCAGCCCAAGTATATCTTGGTTAACAATGATGTCAAATTGCTGTCAGATGTGAAGCAGCTAATTTCCCAAAATTACAAGGAAGCTGACCTCAAACTCGACCATTTCAAGCTTTATCAACTTAAAGTAGTAAAATCAATATGTTGTGTATAAAAAGAAAAAATGACTTTTTTGCCACAACATATTGATTTTTAATTTTAACGTGCTATAATGAGACTTGTATCGACTTATTTAAAAAATACTGTTCTTTGGATGAATTGCTGTCGGAGATTTCCTAGAAATTTCTTAGCAGGTGGCTGGTCTGAAGAGACTTGATTTGTCCTAAGGGCAGGAAAAGGAAGTGTTCATGATGATTTTAAGGGAAGAGAAGTTTGAAACTGCTCCAGCGATTTATGTGGAGAAGCGAGACGGCCGTAGGGTGGCTTTTGATGTGTCAAAGATCTATAAGGCTATGGTGCGGGCAGCTCAGGAAGTCGGTCCGCTGAATCCGATGCTGGAAGCCAAGCTAGAAGCTATCACAGACCGCATTGTGGCAGAAATCAGCAGTCGCTTCGCTAAGTATGTCAAAATCTATGAGATTCAGAACATCGTTGAGCATGAGCTTTTGAATGCCAAGGAATATGCCATTGCAGAGAACTACATCACTTACCGCACCCAACGGGATTTTGAGCGCTCAAAGCGACTGATATCAACTTTACTATTGACAAGCTCCTCAACAAAGATCGTACGGTAGTCAATGAGAATGCCAATAAGGACAGTGATGTTTTCAATACTCAACGGGATTTGACGGCTGGGATTGTTGGCAAGTCCATTGGGCTTAAGATGCTGCCGCCTCATGTGGCCAACGCCCACCAGAAAGGGGATATCCACTACCATGATTTAGACTACAGCCCTTATACACCGATGACTAACTGCTGTCTGATTGACTTTGACGGCATGCTGAAAAATGGCTTCAAGATTGGCAATGCAGAAGTAGAAAGTCCTAAGTCTATCCAGACCGCGACAGCTCAAATCTCGCAAATCATTGCCAATGTAGCTTCTAGTCAGTACGGAGGTTGCTCAGCGGACCGAATTGACGAAGTCTTGGCGCCCTATGCTAAGCTTAATTACCAAAAGCATCTCAAGGATGCGGAGCAATGGGTTTTGCCGGATAAGCAGGAAGAGTACGCCTGGGCGAAGACCAAGAAGGACATCTACGATGCCATGCAGTCGCTGGAGTATGAGATTAATACTCTCTTTACCTCTAACGGTCAAACTCCTTTTACCTCGCTGGGCTTTGGTCTTGGGACCAATCGTTTTGAGCGGGAAATTCAGAAGGCCATTCTCAATATCCGCATCAAGGGACTGGGAAGCGAGCACCGCACAGCAATTTTCCCTAAGCTGATTTTCACCCTTAAGCGTGGGCTCAATCTCGAGCCAGGGACGCCTAACTACGACATCAAAGAACTGGCTCTAGAGTGTGCCACTAAGCGCATGTATCCAGATGTGCTTTCCTATGACAAGATTATCGACTTGACTGGATCGTTCAAGGTACCGATGGGCTGCCGTTCTTTCCTACAAGGCTGGAAGGATGAAAATGGTCAGGAAGTCAACTCCGGCCGTATGAATCTAGGTGTCGTTACTGTCAATTTGCCGCGGATTGCGCTTGAATCCGAGGGGGATTTAGATAAATTCTGGGAACTCTTTAATGAGCGGATGAATATAGCTGAGGACGCTTTGGTCTACCGAGTGGAGCGGACCAAGGAAGCCAGTCCAGCCAATGCGCCGATTCTTTATCAGTATGGGGCTTTTGGCCAACGCTTGGGCAAGTATGATCAGGTGGATCAGCTCTTTACTCACCGTCGTGCCACGGTTTCCCTAGGCTATATCGGTCTCTATGAAGTGGCAGCAGTCTTTTACGGCGGTAATTGGGAGACCAATCCTGAAGCCAAGGACTTTACGATTGCTATTGTCAAAGATATGAAGCGCCGGGTACAAGAGTGGTCAGATCAGTATGACTATCATTTCTCTGTCTACTCGACACCATCTGAAAGTCTGACCGACCGTTTCTGCCGTTTGGATACAGAGAAGTTTGGCATCGTTCCAGATATTACTGACAAAGAATACTATACCAACTCCTTCCACTACGATGTGCGTAAGAATCCAACGCCTTTTGAAAAGCTGGACTTTGAGAAGATCTATCCGGAAGTGGGAGCTTCTGGTGGCTTTATTCACTACTGTGAATATCCTGTGCTGCAGCAAAATCCAAAGGCACTGGAAGCTGTCTGGGACTATGCCTATGACCGAGTTGGTTACTTAGGTACAAATACACCGATTGACCGCTGTTACAAGTGTAACTTTGAGGGAGATTTTACGCCGACCGAGCGGGGCTTCACCTGTCCAAACTGCGGCAACAGCGATCCCAAGACGGTCGATGTGGTCAAGCGGACCTGCGGCTACTTAGGAAATCCACAAGCCCGTCCGATGGTTAACGGCCGACACAAGGAAATATCAGCTCGGGTCAAGCATATGAATGGCTCGACTATTAAGTACGAAGGAAATTAAGATGGGAAAGTATCAATTGGACGACAAAGGAAAGGCTCAGGTGCAGCGTTTCCATGAAAAACATTCGCAGGGAGGCAGCGGCAAAAAAGAACGATTGGCCAAACTGCGTCAGCAATTTTTAGAAAAGAACAAGAAAGAATAGAAGTCAGAGTGGGGCGCAAGGCGGTCTCACTCTCTTCGTATCAGGAGGAAGTATGGAACTGAGACGACCGAAGCTAGAAGACAAGGAAAAGATTTTAGAGATGCTAGCTGACTTTGAAGCAGCTGGTAGCCGACAGGACGGCTTCTTTGGAGGAGTGGATTTTGTCTACGAGGACTGGCTGGAGACGATTCAGCTCGCCGAAGCTGGTCTAGGCTTGCCAGAAGGTTTTGTGCCTTACATCCAACTAATCTCTTTTGCTGCAGATGGTCAGGCAGTGGGCTTTCTCAATCTGCGCTTGCGGCTCAATGACTATTTGCTCCAAGAAGGCGGGCATATCGGTTATAGTATCCGTCCTTCTGCGCGTGGGAAAGGATTGGCAAAAGAGCAGCTGCGACAAGGCTTGCAAGTAGCCAAAAGTAAAAATATAAAACGAGTCCTAGTGACTTGCGATAGTGACAATGAAGCCAGCCGAGCAGTGATTTTAGCTAATGGCGGAGCTTTAGAGGATATTCGAGCTGGGAAAGAGCGTTACTGGATTGATCTTGATTAAGGAGGGAACATGGAGCTAAGAAGACCAACTTTGGAAGATAAAGATGCGATTTTAGAGATGATTGCTGAGTTCGATGCAGCAAAATCCTATATGCACGGTGGCATGGGCTCCACTTGGAAACGAGCAAAGGATTATGAGGATTGGTTACAAATGGTGAGACGACAGGAAGATGTGGCAAACTTGCCAGCAGGTTGGGTTCCTGCCATCCAATTTATCCTTTGATGAGACCGGCTTGCCTCTGGGATTTTTAGCTCTGCGCTTGTCCTTAAATGACAAATTATTTGTGGAGGGCGGGCATATTGGCTATTCTATCCGCCCCAGTCAACGCAGAAAGGGCTTGGCTAAGTTGCAGCTAGAGTTAGGGCTGGCAGAGGCTAGAAAGCAAGGATTAGAACGAGTGCTGATTACCTGCGATGAAGACAACGAAGCCAGCCGCCGCACGATTCTCTCTGCTGGCGGTGTTTATGAAAATACAATCGACAGAAGTCAGCGCTACTGGATTGATGTCAATTAAGGAGGGAGCATGGAGCTAAGACGACCAACTTTGGAAGATAAAGACGCGATTTTAGAGATGATTGCGGAGTTCGAGGCTGCAAAATCCTATATGCACGGTGGCATGGGCTCCGCTTGGAAGCAAGCAAAGGATTATGAGGATTGGTTAAAGATTGTAGAGCAGCAGGAGGATGCTGCCAACCTGCCAGTAGGCTGGGTTCCTGCCATCAAATTTTTATCCTTTGATGAGACTGGCTTGCCTCTGGGCTTTTTAGCCCTGCGCCTATCCTTGAATGACAAATTATTTGTAGAGGGTGGGCATATTGGCTATTCTATCCGGCCCAGTCAACGCAGGAAGGGATTGGCTAAGTTGCAGCTAGAGTTAGGACTAGCAGAGGCTAGAAAGCAAGGACTAGAACGAGTGCTGATTACCTGCGATGAAGACAACGAAGCCAGCCGCCGCACGATTCTCTCCGCTGGCGGTGTTTACGAAAATACAATTGATAACAGCCAGCGCTACTGGATTAATTTGGAGGATGAAGATGAACAATCCCAAACCTCAAGAATGGAAAAGTGAGGAGCTGAGTAAGGGGCGAATCATTGACTATAAGGCCTTTAACTTTGTGGATGGCGAAGGTGTCCGCAACTCCCTCTATGTCAGTGGCTGTATGTTTCACTGTGAAGGCTGCTATAATGCAGCAACTTGGTCTTTCAACGCTGGCATTCCTTATACCCAAGAGTTGGAGGATCAGATTATGAAAGACTTGGCGGAACCCTATGTGCAGGGGCTGACACTCCTAGGCGGCGAGCCTTTTCTCAATACAGGCATTCTCCTGCCCTTGGTCAAGCGGATTCGGAGAGAGCTTCCAGATAAGGATATCTGGTCATGGACGGGCTACACCTGGGAAGAGATGATGCTGGAAACGGAGGATAAGCTGGAGCTGCTGAGTCTGATTGATATTCTGGTGGACGGCCGTTTTGACCTTAGCAAGAAGAATCTCATGCTACAGTTCCGTGGTTCCTCCAATCAGCGCATCATTGATGTGCAGAAGTCCCTTCGGTCAGGTCAGGTAGTCATCTGGGACAAGCTAAATGATGGCCTTCAGGCCTATGAGCAAGTTGACAGGGATAAGATGCTTTAAAAACTAAGCAAAATGCTGATATAAAAGAGGTTTTGCCTCTTTTTTCTGTTGTCAAAAACAGTATAAAATATCGGCTTTTCGAGAAGGGGGAAGGAATTTACCGAAAATTAATACAGACTGTCCTTTTTTGTCAACAAATTTTGGAAAAAACTAAAATATTTTTAAATATTTTAGTGTATCATAATGCATTTATGATATAATAAAATGTATTTATATCTCAGGGGAGAAAAAGGGAGAATTATGAATCAACATAGGAGAAATGTGCCTGCTTCTAAAAAGGGGAAGAAGCTGAGGCTCTTTAATGCAGCTTTACTGACATTGGTAAGCTTGGTTTCAGGTTTGCTTGTTTTTTCTATATTTAAAAATAATGTTCTGGCGTTTCATCACCTGAACCTTATTTTGTCTGCTCTTTTGGCGGCTGTTATTTTACTGGCAGCCTTCTTTGTATGGAAAAATAAGTTCAAAGTCCTGACCACGGTGCTTTTGTTTGTGACCTTGCTGGTATCCTCAGGAGCTATGTACGGGGTCAAGGAGCTGATGGACTTATCTAGAGGTGTGAACTCCACCTCAAATTACTCTGAAATTGAAATGGCCGTTTATGTCCGGACAGACAGCGATAAATCAGATGTAACTCAGCTGAAGAAGCTGACAGCTCCGACTGAAAATGGGGATAAGGACAATGTGACAGCTCTTCTGGACCACATCAAGAAGACTAAAAAGACAGAACTCACAGTGGAAAATAGCTCGTCTTATATCGCAGCCTACAAGGCCCTCATCAATCAAGAGACTGAGGCCATTGCCCTCAATAGCTCGTTTGGAGACATGCTGGCTTCTCATGATGCTGACTATGCTTCAAAGATAAAGAAAATCTATACTTATAAAATCACCCGTCAAGTAGAGACAGGCAAGCGCAGGGATGATGCCAATGCAGATGTCTTCAATATCTATGTCAGCGGTATTGACACTTATGGCTCGATTTCATCTGTCTCTCGCTCAGATGTCAATATCATCATGACGGTCAATCGCAAGACCAAGAAAGTTCTCTTGACGACAACTCCTCGTGATTCTTATGTGGCGATTGCAGATGGAGGAGGCGGACAGATGGACAAGCTGACCCATGCAGGGATTTACGGAGTAGATGCTTCTGTCCATACGCTGGAAAATCTTTACGGTATTCGCATTGACTACTATGTTCGTCTGAACTTCACTTCCTTCCTCAAGCTGGTTGACCTGCTGGGTGGGATTGATGTTGAAAATGACCAAGAATTTACTAGCCGACACGGCAATCATCATTTCCCAGTAGGGAAAGTCCATATGAACTCAGATCAGGCACTAGGCTTTGTTCGCGAGCGTTATTCTCTTCAGGGGGGCGACAATGACCGCGGAAAAAATCAAGAAAAGGTTATCGAAGCAGTCATTAAAAAGCTGACTTCAACCAGTGCTTTGAAGAACTACAATGAGATTATTTCCGGCTTGCAAGATTCTATCCAGACCAATATGGAGCTGCCTATTCTTATGAATCTGGTCAATACCCAGCTGGAGTCAGGTGGAAGCTATCAAGTTCAGTCACAAGCTATCAGCGGAAATGGCCGCATGGATCTACCATCCTATGCTATGCCAGATTCCAATCTCTACATGATGGAAATCCAGCCAGAAAGCCTTGACAATGCTAAGGCAGCGATTCAGCAGGTAATAGAAGGAACAACACCATGATTGATATCCATTCTCATATTATCTTTGATGTGGACGATGGCCCTAAGAATTTTGAGGATTCCAAAAAATTGCTGGAAGAAAGCTATCGACAGGGAGTTCGGACCATCATCTCTACTTCTCATCGCAGAAAGGGCATGTTTGAAACGCCTGAACATACCATTAGCTCTAACTTTAAAATGGTAAAAGAACTAGCAGAGCTTGTAGCGCCTGACTTGACGGTTCTCTATGGGGCAGAGATTTACTACACCAGCGATGTGGCGGATAAGTTGGAAAAAGGGATTTTCCCCAGTCTAGCTGGCACACGCTATGTGCTGATTGAGTTTAGCATGGCAACGCCTTATAAAGACATCCATAAAGGTTTGGCTCAGATTCTGCGCTTAGGTCTAACACCGGTCCTTGCTCATATTGAGCGCTATCACTGCCTGGAAAATGATGAAAAGAAGGTGCAGGAACTCATTAATATGGGCTGCTATACTCAGATTAACAGCTCCAGTGTTCTGAAGCCCAAGCTGCTTGGAGACTCGCATAAATTTATGAAAAAACGGACTCAGTTCTTTTTGGAGAAGGACTTGGTCCACTTTGTTGCCAGCGACATGCACAATCTAAGCCAGAGACCGCCCTTTATGAAGGAGGCCTTTGACATCGTCGCTAAGAAATACGGTTCCCGCCGGGCAGAGGCCCTCTTTGGCGGTAACCAAGCATTATTATTGAAAAATGAATTGATTTAGGGGAAAAATGGAAAAACAAGAAAAGCAAATCGTAGAAATCGATATTCTGTCCTTGCTGAGAGCCTTATGGCTGAAAAAGTTCACCATCGTATTGGGAGCTGTGCTCTTTTCTTTGCTGGCTTTTGGCTATAGCGTCTTTATTGCTAAGAAAATGTATCAGAGCACCACACGCATCTATGTGGTTAGCCGTCAGAACGAAACGCAGGCAGCTTTGACTAATCAGGACCTGCAGGCGGGTTCATACCTCGTTAAAGACTTTAAGGAAATCATTCTGTCACAGGCGGTTCTATCACAGGCAATTAGTGAGCTGAAACTGCAAACGTCACCAAGAGAGCTGACGCGTCACATCACCGTTTCCGTTCCGGCGGATACTCGTATCGTTTCGATTACGGTTAAGGATGACAATCCAGAGGAAGCGGCTCGCATTGCCAATGCCTTTCGTAATATCGCCGCTGAGAAAATCATCGAAGTGACAAAAGTTTCTGATGTGACAACTTTGGAAGAAGCAACAGTCCCAGCAGAGCCTTCTTCACCAAATATTCGGCGTAATGTTATCTTAGGATTTTTTTAGGGGCAGCGTCCTGATGTCAATCTTTATCATCGCTGTCGAAATCCTGGATGATCGGGTGAAGAAGCCAGAGGACATTGAAGAAGTCATGGGCTTGACGCTGTTGGGCGTTATCCCAGATATGAACAGAATGTAAGGGAGAGAAAATGGCAACCTTAGAATTAGTTAGGAAAAAAAGGAACCTTGTCAAACTAACCGAGGAATACTACAATGCTCTAAGTACTAATGTACAGCTGAGTGGCGCCAATATCAAGATGGTCGAAATAAGCTCGGTGACGGCAAATGAAGGAAAGTCTATAACCTCAGTGAATCTCGCGGCCGCCTTTGCCAGAGCTGGTCATAAGACCTTGATGATCGATGCGGATATCCGCAACTCAGTCATGTCTGGTGTGTTTAGCAGTCAGAGAAAAGTATCAGGACTGACGGACTATCTGTCAGGACAGGCTGCCCTGCATGAAGTCATCAACGATACAGATCTGGACAACCTGGATGTGATCTTATCTGGTCCAGTATCACCTAATCCGACGGGGCTTTTGCAAAGCAAGCAGTTTGATGCGCTTTTGACTGATTTACGTGTTCGTTATGACTATATCATTGTGGATACTTCACCGATTGGTCTGGTCATTGATGCGGCTATCATCGCTCAGAAATGCGATGCTAGCTTCTTGGTGACACAAGCAGGCCATATCAAACGAAAAGCAGTCATGAAGGCTAAAGAGCAGTTGGAACAAACGGGAACTCCTTTTTTGGGTGTTGTCCTCAATAAATATAACATTGATTTGGAACGCTATGGTGCCTACGGAACTTATGGGGGATACGGCAGCTATGGCAATTATGGGAAATAATAGGGATTAAAGAGTTTTAGGATAATTGGGAGATTAGGAACATGACAAGAGCGAGAAAAAGAGTCATCTTAATTATTGTTGATATTATTTTGCTCAGTATAAGTCAGGGGATTTCAAAATTCTTCTTAGCAAAATATGTCGGGATAACGGATTTATCTTTTGTCTCTATTTTAATGGGGATTATTGTATTGTATTTGACATTTGCAACACTGTCGAATGTCTTTTCTACCATTACAAGGTATACAGATTACAAAACAATGTTTCGAGTGGGGGGCTCAATTTTGGGAGCTTACTTGATTGTATACGTTGTAGAGAAAATCTTTTACGAATCCACAAACAGTAGATATATTGTCCTTTCTATGCTGCTATCATTTTTGTTGGTTATTGCTTCAAGGCTGACCTGGCGGGAGATTCATGAATTCGTGCAGCACCCTTCAGCCTTACTGGGTAAGAAAGTAGATGGGACGAAGACCCTTGTTGTTGGTTCAGGGGATGGTGCTAGTCTTTTTATCAAGACAGCCCAGCAAAAATCAAAAGATTTGAAGATAGTCGCGATTGTAGATGACGATAAGAATAAGCAAAATACCTATCTTCATGGAGTAAAAGTTGTAGGAACAACTGAGCAGATACCTGAAATTGTAGGGAATTATGAAGTCGAACAAATTGTCATTGCCATTCCTTCGTTGGCTCCGGATGACTACGAACGAATCGTAGAGTACTGCCAACAGACGGAGGTCAAGGTCAATGCCATGCCTAAGTATGAACAGGTGATTACGGGGAAACTATCTGTCAGCAAACTTCAGGAAATTGATATTGCAGATCTGTTAGGGCGTAAAGAAGTTAAGCTGGATCAGCAAAGTTTGAAGTCCAATATTAAATGCAAGACAGTGCTTGTTACAGGGGCCGGTGGGTCTATCGGCTCGGAACTTTGCCGTCAGATTGCTCAATTCTGCCCAGCTAGGCTCCTGCTTCTAGGTCATGGAGAAAATTCAATTTATTTGATTCACAAGGAGCTGTCAAGCCGTTATAAAGATGATATTGAGTTGATTCCAATCATTGCAGATATTCAAGACAGAGAGAGGATTTTCCATATTATGGAAACCTATCGCCCTGATCGAGTGTATCATGCAGCAGCTCACAAGCATGTTCCTTTGATGGAGTACAATCCGACAGAAGCGGTCAAAAACAATATCTACGGCACACGAAATGTAGCAGAAGCAGCAAAGGCAGCTGGTGTCGCGAAATTTGTCATGATTTCTACAGATAAGGCGGTCAACCCGCCTAATGTTATGGGGGCAACTAAGCGTGTAGCAGAAATGGTCGTGACCAGCTTAAATGAAGAAGGAAAGACTCTTTTCTCAGCTGTTCGCTTTGGGAATGTTTTGGGCAGCCGAGGTAGTGTGGTTCCTTTGTTCAAGGAGCAGATTGCCAAGGGAGGTCCTATCACCGTGACGGACTTTCGAATGACACGTTATTTCATGACGATACCAGAAGCCAGTCGCTTGGTGATTCAGGCTGGAGCCTTGATGCAAGGAGGAGAAGTTTTTGTCTTGGATATGGGCGAGCCTGTGAAAATTTTGGACTTAGCTAAAAAGATGATCACGCTCAGCGGCCATACTGAAGAGGAGATTCAGATTCAGGAAGCAGGCATTCGACCGGGCGAAAAGCTTTATGAAGAGCTCTTGTCTGCCAAGGAAAAGGTCAATGATCAAGTCTATGAAAAGATTTTTGTAGGGAATGTTCAGTCGTTACCCAAGACCGAGGTGGATTCCTATGTGGACTCTCTTCTGACTCTTGGTGCAAATGACCTCAAGGACAGTCTGGTAAAGTTTGCACAGCAATAAGTTTTTAGGATAATCATGTATAAATTTTTTAAACGAACATTAGATATAGTCTTGTCATTCATAGGAATGATTGTCTTATCACCATTTTTTCTGCTTCTAGTACTCGCTATTAAATTGGATTCAAAAGGACCAGTTTTGTTCAAACAGAAGCGGGTCGGCCTGCATAAGAAACACTTCTATATTTTGAAATTCAGAACGATGCGAATTGACACACCTAAGGATATCCCAACTCATTTACTGGAAAATCCTGAGCAATGGATTACAAAGGTTGGGAAGTTTCTTAGGAAGACGTCTCTGGATGAGTTGCCTCAGATTTGGAATATTTTTGTGGGTGACATGAGTATCATAGGTCCAAGACCGGCTCTTTGGAATCAGTATGATTTGATTGAAGAGCGAGACCGCTATGGGGCAAATGATGTTTTGCCAGGTCTGACGGGATGGGCTCAGATTCACGGGCGAGATGAGTTGCCGATTGCCAAGAAAGCTGAATTGGACGGCTACTATGTCCAGCATTTGTCTTTTGGATTGGATGTCCGCTGTTTCTTTGGGACCATTAAGAGTGTTGCTAAGAGCGAAGGCGTTGTCGAAGGCGGCACGGGAAATATGGAAAAGAAAGATTAAAGGCTGATGAAAAGAATATTAATTACGGGAGAGGGTAGCTATATCGGCCGGAGCTTTAAGAGGTATGTTTCTTCACGGGAGGATGTTCAGGTTGATGAGCTGGACGTCCGCGGAGAAACCTGGAAGGAGAAAGATTTTTCGTCTTTTGATGTAATTTTGCATTTGGCGGCGATTGTTCATATCTCCAACCCATCAAAAGAGATGGAATCGGTATATAATCAAGTCAATACTCAGCTACCTTATGAATTGGCTCAAAAAGCTAAAGGCGAAGGTGTCAAACAGTTTATCTTTATGAGCAGCATGAGTGTCTATGGCGAAATTTTGGGAGATCGGGTTATCACAAAGGAGACACAAGAGAGTCCTGATTCTTTTTATGGCAAAAGCAAACTAGCTGCTGAGCAACTTCTAGCGGAATTGGAGAGCGAAGATTTCAAATTAGCAGTTTTACGGCCGCCCATGGTTTATGGTCATCAAACTAAGGGAAATTATAAGCGACTGTCAAAGTTGGCTCAGAAGCTACCAGTCTTCCCTTTGGTTCAGAATGAACGTAGTATGATTTATATTGATAACCTTTGTGAGTTTATCAGACTGATTGTTCAGAATCAAGACAGCGGTGTTTTCTATCCTCAAAATCAGGACTATGTCAATACCTCTCAGCTAGTCAAAGAAATAAAAAGGACTCATGGTCAGAGAGTAGCCTTGCTGCCTGCATTTAACTGGATTTTAAAAAGACTATCTCGCCATGTTTCGACTCTGAATAAACTGTTTTCAGATTTAACTTATGAAAAAGAGATGTCTAGCTATCCTCAGTCTTATCAGGTGGCAGATTTTAGGAGGTCTATTGAGAGGACGGAGAAGGGAAACTAGTTTAGGATGATTGGGGGGATTGTTAGTGAAGTTTTCGGTATTGATGTCTGTCTATCAGAAGGAGAATCCGGATTTCTTAAGAAAGAGCCTAAATAGCGTTCTTATAGAGCAGAGCCGCAAGCCAGATGAGCTTGTCCTTGTAGAGGATGGGCCGCTGACAGAAGAGCTGTATCAGACGATTCAAGATTTCAAGGAAACATTTCCAGAGATGAAAGTTCTACCTTTAAAGGAAAATGTCGGATTGGGAGAAGCTTTGCATCGGGGTGTTGAGGCTTGCTCTTATGACTGGATTGCTAGAATGGATACAGATGACATTGCGACACCGGACCGTTTCCAGCAACAAGTGGACTATATTGCGCAGCATCCGCAGTTAGATGTTTTGGGTGGCAATATCATAGAATTTGATTCGGAACCAGATCAAATAGTGGCAGAGAAACAAATGCCGCTTTCCCATGAAGAGATTATCAAAAGGTTGCAGCGGAGAAATCCTTTCTGTCACATGACAGTATTTTTTAAGAAATCATCTGTTTTAAAAGCAGGCAATTACAAGCCCTTGCCTTTAGTGGAAGACTATTATCTTTGGGCGAGAATGGCTGCTCAGGGCTGTCGTTTCGCCAATCTTAATCGGGTCTTGGTTTATGCTCGCGTCGGAAATGGCATGCATACGAGAAGAAGCCAGACAGAGCAGATTGCCAGCTGGAAAGTAGTCAATACTTTTTTGCTGTCACATGGTATGTTGAACCGAGGGCAATATTATCAAAACATGTTGATGATTCGTGCTTTTGTGGGAACGCCTATTTGGATAAAAGCGTTTATTTATAAGTATTTGCTTAGAAGAAAGTAATGACTTTACAGACAGAGCAGTCTAGCTTAGATAGGGAGAAAGCTAAAAGTTAGGGGGATATGGGATGAAAAGTTTAGGAAGGAGGGAGAAATGATTTCTGTCGTGATAGCGACCTATAATGGGGCGGATTTTATTTTGGAGCAACTAGACTCTATCCGCATTCAAAAGCTGAAGCCTGATCAGGTCATTATCTGTGATGACTGTTCGACAGATCAGACAGTGGCGCTAATCAGGGACTACATCACCAAGCACCAACTGACTGATTGGCAGCTGCTTGAAAATCAGGAAAATTTAGGTCATTATCGAACTTTTATAAAATTAGCGAGTTTGGCTGAGCATGATATTGTTTTTTTCGCTGATCAGGATGATAAATGGCTGCCTGATAAAACAGCTGCCTTGCAGAAAGTACTGTTAGAAACAGACGCTGCTATGGTGTACGGTCAGTCTTACTTGATTGATCAAAATGGTCAGGTCATCAAGGAACCTAAGGTTTCAGGAGAATGTCGAGAAAGAAATCTAGCTTGGCTTCTGAAAAATTGGCCGTCAGGTTATCAGACAGCTTTTAGAAAGTCGGTACTGACAGATATTTTGCAGCAGCAGTATACGGATTATCCTGGATTTGACTATCATGATGTTTTATTTGGTATGCTGGCTCCATTGTATGGAAAAGTTGTTTGCTTGGAACAGCTTCTAGATCAGCATCGCATTCATCAGGCGAATGTAACCCAGTCTGCGTCGTCGCTCAGTTTTAATAAAACAAGGTTATCTAGGATTAACTATTTACAGAAGGTCATCAGTCGCTATGAGTCCGTGCAAAAAATCGCAGAAGAGCGCCAGATTTCTGAGGCGGATCATCGCCAGCTTGCTAGGGCTTTGGTCTTGACCAATCTTAGACTGAAATTATTACAGTCTAGAAATCCATTTTGGGCTTTGGGCCTGATGTTTCAAATAAGGGAGTATCGAACAATAAAAAGATTTCATCAGTGATTTGGTATACACCTACTCACTGAATGGAGTTGCTAGGAGATTATTGAAAAAGTTTGGGAGGTAAGAAAAATGAGAGGAACCAGTAAGATTGAATGGGAGTTGGCTTTGGGAGAACGCTTCAGTCCCATGTATCAGAAAATTACGGATGATAAATTAAAGGTTTTGCAAAAAGCCTATTTAAAAATGTACAAAAAATTTGATGCAGAGTGTCGTCGGCATCATATTCATTCCTACATGGTTGCAGGGACCTTGATTGGTTCTTTGCGACATGGGGGCTATATCCCTTGGGACGATGATATCGACTTAGTGATGTTCCGAGAGGACTACAATCGTCTGCAGGAAATCTTTGCGGACAGTGAGGACTTCGAGTTGATTTCTCCTGCGGATGCGACAGACAGTGTCTTTAAGGTTCTAAAGCTGCAGAGCAAGTCACTGACCTACTATGATGTTTTGGGAGAAGGTTTCAGTAAAAAGAAACATCTTTATCTTGATATGCTGCCAATTGACTTTGTCCCAGAGAATAACATGCTTCGCAAGCTCAAGGGTCTTCTATTCAGAGCCTTGGATTTGTCACACAATAGCTCACGCTGCTATACAAAGTTTACTCCGCATCTGACCTATATGGCTAAAGAATCCAAAGAACTCAGACAAAATCTTTGGATTAGAAGACTGATAGGCTTCCCTTCTTTTATCATGGGGCCAGCTAATATGTATAAGTTGATGGAAAAACTCATCCAGTCTAATAAGAAGACTTCAAAAATAACGATTGCTTATGGTGTAAAAGGCTATTTGGGAGAGACTATCGACTATGAAAGTTTTTATCCAGCTAAGAAGTATTCCTTTGAAGGATATGAGTTCGATGGACCTAATGATGCGGATAAGTATCTGACTAATCGCTACGGTGATTACATGACACCGCCTGAAAGAAAAGAACAGACAGAACGTCATGTCAGATTGAGAGATAATTGGGTTGAATTGATAGAAGGAAGATAATGTTTTTTTTACTAATTTTGGGTGGCCTTTTCCTCTTGTTTTTGACAATCAAAACAGTAGGAAGAGACTATGCTAACCCGGCTTTTATATACTGGCAATATGGATGATAGCAAGCATTTTTACTGCATTTTATTCATCCAAATGGGGAGAGGGACTTTCTCTGATAACGGTCACTGTTATCTTTGTTGGGAATGCCATTTTTTTAATGGGAGTCCTCTTGTCATCGAATTTGTTTGCTGAGAGGAAGTTGGACGCCAAACCTAGTCAAATAAAGGTGAGTAATTTTTTCATTATTTTAGTTCTCTTATTTTTGGCTTATGCGGTCAGGTTTATTTATTCCGATTTGCTTTACTTGGCGGCGCAGAGTAAGCAGGTACCTGGGGGATTGTTTAAAACTATTGAATTGGCTCGGCATATGACTACAAATTATGATTTCTCTCTTAGTCGCCTTAGCCTCAATTTGCTGCGGGTTAACTTTTCTTTAGGAATTGTTTTCTTCTACTTTTTTTGCGAGTCTCTTTTTTCAGGAAAAGATGGCATTTTTTACAAGGGCAAGTTACTGCTGGTTAGTCTGATTTCTTTAGGTGTTTCCCTCTTGTCTACTGGACGTACGGAGTTGCTGGGCTTGGTTGCAGGATATGCTATTGTGTATATGTTGTTTTTCTCGAAGTATTATTCATGGAAAGACAGCAGGTATGGTGTGAAGCTTTTTCGCTCTTTGCTGATAATTGGCTTTGTATTCCTTGTCTTATTCATGGCGGTTGGAACCTTTGTTCTCAATCGAGTGGATAGTCGGGCTGAGTTCGGAATTTTGGATAATTTGATTAAATATATGGGTTCACCCATTCAGGCTTTAGACTATTATCTGAAAAATCCTACTCTTTATAGCGATAATCAAATCTTTGGAGAAAATACTCTTATTGCTATCTATGGAACATTGAAATCCCTTGGTCTGTCTAGCCATGAGCTGACACCTTTCTTGCCTGTTGTTCATTTTAACGACGATAAAACCAATGTTTACACCATTTATTACTACTTTATCAAGGATTTTGGCTATTTCTCAGTCCTTATCTTTCAGCTTTTATATGGCTTCTTTTATGGAAGTTTCTACTATTCTATCAAAAAACGCTATTTCACCCCGCTAAAGGTTATTGTTTTCGCTTTATTTGCGTATCCTTTGGTCATTTCATTCTTTCAGGAAACATTGCTGTCATTGCTGACAACCCATATTAATCGGATTATCTATGCTTTTGTGATTTATATAGCAGCTGATTTACTGAGTAGAGTACGATTTACAACGAGAGGAAGGAAAGTATCGGTATGACGACATCGGCTCTGATATTCGCAGGCGGCACAGGCAGCCGCATGAATACCAAGACCTTACCCAAGCAGTTTTTAGAGTTGCATGGTAAGCCTATTATTATTCATACGATTGAGCACTTTGAAGACCATCCGGCAGTATCGGACATTGTGGTTGTCTGTGTAGACGGCTGGCTGGACTACTGCAGAGATTTATTAGCTCGATTCAATATTAAAAAAGTCAGTCAAGTGGTTCCTGGTGGAGAGACTGGCCAAATGTCTATTTTTAATGGTCTATCTGTCTTACGGGAAAAGTACAAGAACGATGACGACTATGTGTTGATTCATGATGGTGTTCGCCCCTTGATTGACGGGGGAATTATTTCTAAAAATATTGAAGCAGCCAAAAAGTATGGGGCAGCTATTACGGTTAAGCCGGTTATCGAAACGGTCATTCAGGTCGACGAGGCGGATGTTATTAATCAGGTTATTGAGCGTTCCACTTGTCAGACAGCTGTCGCTCCTCAAACCTTCGCGCTTTCGAAGATTCACTCCCTGCATTTAAAAGCCCAGGCAGAGAATCAGTTTGATATGACGGATTCTGCGACGTTGGCTCGTTATTTTGGTCTCCCTCTGCATACAGTCATGGGGGGCAGTGAAAATATCAAAATTACGACTCCATCTGATTTCTATATTTTTAGAGCGATTTACGAAGCGCGTGAAAATGCACAAATTTTTGGTTGATATGGGAAAAAATACGATTTTACAAAAAGATATGGAAGACCTAGCTGCTGTCAGTCCTATTCTCAGAGAACTGAGCAATGTTACAGTCTTAGTAACCGGAGCAACCGGACTTATAGGCAGACACTGCATTTCCGCTTTGATGGCTTTAAATGATTTGTACGATGCCAATATCAGAGTAGTGGCCTTGGCGCGAAATCAGAAAAAAGCGGAAGATCTATTTCAAGATTTTTTACATAGTGAGAATCTGCAGCTAGTGTATGCTGACTTGCTGTCAGATTGGCAGATAGAGGAGGATTTGGATTATATTATCCATGGAGCCAGTGCGACGGACTCCTCTTTTTTCGTTGAGCATCCTGTGGAGACAATTGATCTAGCCGTAAATGGAACGAAAAAAATGCTTGAGCTGGCTAAAAATAAGCAGGTTCGCAGTATGGTCTATCTCTCTTCTCTGGAAGTCTACGGGACGACAAGTCCTGATGCTTCCAGCATTAGCGAGAAAGATTACGGTTATTTGGATCCAACCAGTGTCCGTAGCAGTTATTCGGAAAGCAAGCGCATGGCAGAGTCCTTGTGTGTAGGCTATCGTCATCAGTATCAGGTGCCTGTTAGAATGGCTCGTTTGTCACAAACTTTTGGCCCAGGTGTGAGCTATGAAGACAACAGAGTTTTTGCGCAGTTTGCGCGTGCTGTCCTTGAAAAGAGTGATATTATCCTCCGAACTAAAGGGGAGACTGTTCGGAACTACTGCTATACCAAAGATGCTATTGAAGCCATATTTTACATTCTGCTGAAAGGCCAAGCAGGGCAAGCTTATAATGTCGCCAATAAAGAGACGGCTATTTCCATTCGTGAGATGGCGGAAATGGTTATTGAACTAAGCGGTAGCAATGAAACAAAGTTAGTCTTTGATTTAGCAGAGGATGTGGAAAAGCTAGGCTATAATCCGACAGTTAAGATTCGTCTCAATACGGACAAGCTTGAGAGTTTGGGCTGGCAAGCTCATACTGATTTAGAAACCATGTTTTTACGTTTGATTGGGAGCATGGCAGCAGATAGGAAGGAATAGGAGGGCAAATTTGTCTGGTGGATTTAAAAAAATAATAGCTAATTTTTCCTATGTCGTCTTGTCCAATTTGCTGACAGTAATAGTTTCTTCTCTGGTTGTCTTGATTTTGCCTAAGATTATGGGTGTAGAGGAGTATGGCTACTGGCAACTCTATATTTTCTATTTATCCTATGCCGGTTTTGTTCATCTGGGCTGGGTGGACGGAATCTACCTTCGCTACGGTGGTTTGGAGTATGATGATCTGGATAAAGAAAAGTTTTTCTCTCAGTTTATCATGCTTTTGATCTATCTGACAGGGATTGGAATTTTATTTTTCTTAGGGACTTCTACCTTTATTAGAGATGAGAGCAGTCGGTTTGTTTTTATACTTTTGGTTTATACTATGTTGGTCACCAATCTGCGCTTTCTCTTTGTGTACGTTTTGCAGATGACTAATCGACTAAAGGAAAGTTCTTATGTTGTCAGTGGAGACCGACTCCTCTATTTACTGCTCTTACTGGTCTTTATTTTCATGGGTTTCCGAGACTTCAAAATTATGGTCTATGCAGATTTGATTGGTAGAGTTGTTTCTCTTTTTTATGCCATGTATCTATGCCGAGATATGGCCCTGCGACCTCTCAATCAATTTAAGCTTGATATACAGGAAACGGTTTGCAATATTGCTGTCGGAATCAATCTGATGCTATCAAATGTAGCCAGTATGCTCATTATCGGGACGGTTCGAATGGGGATTCAAAAGGTATGGAACATTGATACATTTGGGAAAGTATCCTTGACCTTGAGCATTTCCAATCTGCTGATGACCTTTATCAACGCTATCGGTTTGGTCATCTTTCCGATTTTGAAACGGACGGACGAAAGCAAGTTGCCTAAGATTTACAATCAGTTGCGGAATATCCTTATGGTTCTTATGTTTGGAGTGCTTTTGCTGTATTATCCCCTGAAAATAGCTTTGGACAGCTGGCTGCCGGCTTACAGAGAGTCCTTGATATTTATGGCTCTGGTCTTTCCTATGTCTGTCTACGAGGGCAAGATGGCTCTGCTTATCAATACCTACTTAAAAGCCTTACGAATGGAGAGGCAGATTTTTAAAGTAAATGTTATTGCCATGCTTTTAAGCTTTGCTACTACCTTGATTTTTGCAGTTTTTCTGCGCAATCTGAATGCTACGGTTCTGTCTATCGTGCTGTTGCTGGCGACTAGGAGTATATTGGCAGAGCTAATCTTAGCCAAGAGGATGCAGATTGAGGTCGTCAAAGATATCTGGGTTGAGTTGCTAATGACACTTGTATTTATTGCTTCGAATTGGTTTTTATCAGTTTATCTAGCTGCAGCAGTCTACGGATTTGTCTATCTGACCTATAGCATTTACAAATACCAAAGTTTGAAAGGTCTGCTCCAACAATTGCGGGCTCGTTGATGCTCGAGAAATTATAGATGAAAAAGTAATTCAAATGTATAAAAGGTCCTAGATAGGGCTTTTTTTATACATTTGAATTTTTATTTTTTAAAGTAAAGCTATAAGGCATAATTATAATGAACAGTTGTTTTATTTTTTTATGCTAGAGCTGGGAAACTTCATATACTTTCTACTGTCAGCTTAATAAGTTTTCATACTCAGTAACTTTTTGTATATGAATGGTTGAGGTTTTAATTAATAAATATAGTGAGATAGTAATATCTTCAATTGGAACTTTAAGATTATCTAAAAAGTCCTTTCAATGGGTAATTTTTTTCTTTTAAACTCCTATTTGTAGAGACCAGAAATTCAAATTCTAATTTGTATTTTTTTCTTGCTTATAGTTTGTATAAAATAGACGGCAGGTTATGGAAGCTTTCCATTCTGAAGCAAAACGCAAAGCGTAGTAGATTGTTTTTGAAATCTCTTCCGGAATTTCTAAAAAATATCTTATCTTGAGATTTAAGTATTGTACTAATATCTGTTCGTTCTTTGAAATTATCTATATAGACCCAATTATCAAGGGATTCTTTTGAATCTAAAAATTTTTGCAACAAATAGGACAGTATCTCCTTCAAGATCAATAGATTTCGAAAAGTTCATTTTATTTGGAAAAAAACTGTTCGTATCAATTCTTTATTAATAATTTTTTTTCAGTTAGAGGACAAGAAAAATATTTTATTGCTCTCTAAAAATATTTTTCTTTATTGCTTTCTTTGTTGGGTAACAAATCACTTAGATTGTTTATTTGATATTGATAAACTAGATTATATACCGATGAATTACCTAAATTGTAAAGTGGTAATTTGAATTTTTGATATTTCCTGATCAATATCCTGCTTATAATTTTTTTAAATTGATGATAATCATCTACAACAAAATTATCTGGAATAACAATTTCTCTTTTCTCATTTTCACGCTCTTTATGTTCATTTCTTATTGTATAGAACATAACTAACATTGCAATTCCTGAAGAAGCTAAAACTCCTATAATTTCGCTCCAGTACGCTAGTAAGCTATCACTGGGAACAGTTCCATGAAAAAAATTTGAGAAGGTAAAATAATAACTATTATAATAAGTATAAGTCCCGCTATAATCCATAAAAATTTTTTTCATAATTGATGCTCCTAAAAAAATTTAACAGAAGGTTTCTTGTCTTATATTTATTATACATTTCTTTACCTATTCTTTCTAGGAATTTAATGTTGTATCTTGAAAAAAACAGTCCTTTCCCCCTGTCATCAATTGATATGTTTTTTAATGGGTGTGTAATCTGGTCTTGATGAGCTGTAATAATAAACATGCTATAATGTCTGCATGAAGACTGAAAACACAACTTTGCACGCTTTTAAGGCCCTAGCTTGCTTTTAGTATTGTTTCCTTTACACTTTCTGCTGCCGGGGCAATTTGGCGTTTTTTATCAAATTGTGGCCCGCTTTGCAGTTCCCTTTTTCATGATGCTGTCGGGCTATTTTTCCTATAATATTTCCAAAGATAAGGTCAAGTATCGTCTCAAGCAGATGCTTCTTTTGACAGCTGCCAGTCTCCTATTTTACACGATTGTGCATTTTGTCAACCTAGTGCTGGCCAGAGAACTAACAGAAAAGATGGCGGCTATAAACCTATCTGATTTTGCAGACTTTTTCCTCTTTAACAGTCCCAGAGACTTGATTGGCTCAGCTGCTACACCGACCTGGTATTTGCTGGCGATTTCTTATATCTACACGCTTTATCTGGTTTTTTATAAGCATTTTCACCGCTTAACTAGCTTTGGTGTGTCCTTATTCTTGTTAGTCCTGGCCTTTTACATTGAGTTCAATATTAGTGGCACTCTTTACTATCGAAACTTCCTATTTATGGGCCTTCCCTTTTTTATTCTAGGCATGCAGTTTGCCAAGCATCGAGATCGGATTTTAGCCTACGACTTGTCTTCTGTCAGGAAATGGGCGATTGGCTTGGGAATAGCAGGCTTGATTCTGCTTGAGTACTGTTTCATGGGCACGGAGTATGACCTCTATCCTAGTACCCTTTTCTCGTCCAGTGCAATTTTCTTCTATGCGGTCAGAAATGGGACTGATATTGATATTCCGATTTTGAATAATATCGCCAAGAGATATGCCACCATGATTTATATCATTCATCCCTTCATTATCTTCATTTTCAGGTCGATAATGCCTCGGAATACCATTTATAGTTTTGGCTTTTTTATCATTTTCTTATTGTCTTACTTGCTGAGCATAGCTTTTCAGAAAACCATCAGACCCAGACTTATCAGTGCACTTCCGGCTCAGTGATGTAAGCTGTCATAGCTTATCCTCGCTTTGACTCCAAACTAAAAGCAACAGAGAATACTGTTGCTTTTCTTGGTCTATCTTGGGTTCAGACTGCTCAATACTTTTTCAAAAGTGTCAGAGCGAGCTTCGACGGTTATTTTTTCTAGCGTAAAAGGGTGGGTGAAGGTCAGGCGATGGGCATGGAGCATAAGCCGCCCTTTAGCTGCGGATGATAAAGGGGATCACCGATAAGTGGGTGTCCGTGGTGAGCTAGATGAACACGGATCTGATGGGTGCGGCCAGTCTTGAGTTGGCATTTGACCAAGGCAGCCTGCCCAAGTTGCTTGAGCCTAGTCACATGGGTCTCTGCATAGAGTCCTTTTCGGGGGTCAACCAGCCTTTTTCTGCGATCATGGCGGTCGCGGCCAATCTTGTCTTTATAGATAAGCTTTTTGCTTGGGAACTTGCCTTGGATCAGAGCCCAATATTCGCGGCTGATTTCTCGCTTTTCCAGCAGTCGATTGAGGATGGGCAGGACAAAGGGATTCTTGGCAAAGAGGACAGCACCACTGGTTTCTTTATCTAGTCGGTGAACGACATAGCAGGTCTCGCCGACATAGGCAGAAACATGATTAAGCAGGGCTAGCTCTATTGGTTCATTAGCATGGGTTTTCATACCCTCAGGTTTATTGACGATGATGAGGTGTTGGTCTTGGTAGAGTTCTTCTACGAGTTTGCCGTTTCCAATCAAGATTGTTTTTTGAGGATAATCCTCTTCATCAAATATCAGGCAGATGTCATCTCCAGGTTTGACTACAGTCTGCCAGTTGATAGCTAGACCGTTGACGGACACATGTTTTTTGGTCCGCAGAAAATGACGAATTTTTCGCGGAATGAGAAATTGTTCTTCCAGCAGCTCTTTGACTGTCATGGCAGGCAGTCCATCTGGGATAGTCAGTGTAAATTTCATACATTTATTGTAGCAGAAAGCCATAACTTTGGAAATAGGCAGTGTCGGATAAAACTTGCTGCAGAGGCTTTTAAACGGCTATTTAATATACCCTTTTTCTTAAAAATAACTAAAAATCAGACGGGAAATAGGGTACTTTCTTGTCTGCACCTAAATAAGGTGATAAAAATAAGGTTTATGAAGAATTTAAAAGATTTGTTTGAAAAAAATTAGTAGATTATTTTTACTATACAGAAACCTCAAAAAGAAGCAGCAGAGGAGGTAGAGCTGACAGAAGAGCAGGCCAAGTCTGGTCTCAGCCGTTCGGGTAAGGCCAAAAAGAAACCTCTCTCTCAGCACCCTATCCGCCGTTTTTGGCGCAGGTTTCATCTGACCAAGATATTCCTGATTCTCGGCTTGACCTTTGGTCTGGTAGTCGGTGGCTATCTCTTTTATGTTGCTAAGACGACCAATGTCAAGGATTTGCAGAATGCCCTCAAAGCTACCACGCTCATCTTTGACAAGGATGGCAATGAAGCAGGGAGCCTGTCTGGTCAGAAAGGAACTTATGTCGAGCTGACTGAGATTAGTCAAGACTTGCAAAATGCTGTTATCGCAACAGAGGACCGGACTTTCTATGAGAATGGCGGGATTAACTACAGTCGTTTTATCCTGGCCATTTTGACAGCCGGTCGCTCGGGTGGGGGATCGACCATCACCCAGCAGTTGGCCAAGAATGCCTATCTGTCTCAGGACCAGACTATCGAGCGGAAAGCCAAGGAATTTTTCCTGGCTCTGGAAATCAATAAGAAATACAGTAAGCAGGAAATCCTGACCATGTACCTCAATAACTCCTACTTTGGAAATGGGGTCTGGGGTGTGGAAGATGCCTCTAAGAAATACTTCGGAGTTTCGGCTAGCCAGCTTAGTCTGGACCAGTCGGCTGTTCTAGCTGGTATGCTCAAGGGACCAGAGATATATAATCCGCTGTATTCGGTTGAAAATGCGACCAATCGCCGAGATACGGTGCTGCAAAATATGGTTGCTGCAGGCTTTATTGATCAGGGAACAGCCGATCAGGCTGCCGCTGTAGGAATCGGTGGTCAGCTGGTTGATGCTTATGCTGGCAAGTCCGAGGACTATCGCTATCCGTCCTATTTCGATGCGGTCATCAATGAAGCGGTCAATGACTACGGCTTAACTGAAGAAGAGATTGTTAATAATGGCTATCGCATTTATACTGAACTGGATCAGAACTACCAAGCCAGCATGCAGGTTATTTACAGCAATGTCTCTCTCTTTCCGGTAGCAGAAGATGGCACTATGGCTGAATCAGGCAGTGTTGCTTTGGATCCAAAAACTGGCGGTGTGCGGGCATTAGTTGGACGAGTCAATAGTGCAGAAGGCTCGACCTTCAGAAGCTTTAACTATGCAACTCAGTCCTCCCGCAGCCCAGGTTCTACTATCAAGCCTTTGGTTGCTTACAGTCCAGCCGTTGCTGCTGGTTGGCCGACAGATAAGGAGCTGGATAATACCAGAACCACCTTTGGCGACTATACCATCAACAACTACGGCAATATCCAAAGTTCCCCTAAAGTGCCAATGTATCAAGCCTTGGCAGAATCTCTGAACATTCCGGCTGTTTCAACTGTAGACGAGTTAGGCATTAACAAAGCCTTTGAGTACGGGAAAGTTTGGTCTGAATATGGACAAGGTTGATAAGACCTTGGGCGTGGCTCTAGGAAGCGGAGTTACAACCAATCCAATGCAGATGGCTCAGGCCTATTCAGTCTTTGCCAACGGCGGCGTGATGAATGATGCTCATCTCATTACAAAAATTGAAAATGCCAGTGGTCAGGTCGTCAAGACCCATCGCCAAACCTCTACCCGAGTTCTTAATAGCTCAACGACCGACAAGATGAACAGCATGATGCTGGGGACCTTCTCGAACGGTACAGGTATCTATGCGGCTCCGTATGGTTATACTATGGCTGGTAAGACCGGTACGACTGAAACGGACTTTAACCCAGATCTATCAGGCGACCAATGGGTCATTGGTTATACGCCGGATGTGGTTATCAGCCAGTGGCTAGGCTTTCCAAAAACTGACGAAACCCACTATCTGACTGGGACCAGCGCAAATGAAGCCTCGGCGGTTTTCCGAAATGTTGCCAACAGCATCCTGCCATATACAGAAGGAACTTCCTTTGAAGGGCAAAAGAATGCCTATGCTGCCAACGGTATTGCCCCTGTGGACACCTATGGTACCCAGGAAACGGGAACCACAACCGAAAATAAAGACTTCCTGCAGGACGTTCAGGACCGAGCTCAAAATCTAGTGGATGAAGCCAAGAAAGCCATTGATGACACTGGTATTCCTGAGAAAGCGAAAAACCTCTGGGATACTGTTACCAGCTGGTTTCAATAGGATTTAAAAGAACTGAACGACTTGTCAAAAGCATAGAATCCTGCTATAATAAGAAAGATGGAGGCGTTATGGCATTAAAAAAAGCGAGTCTAGCGTGTACAGTCTGCGGTTCTAGGAACTACTCGGTTAAGCTCAGTAGCACTCCAAAACCAACGCGTTTAGAAGTTAATAAATTTTGTAAGCATTGCAGTAAATATACGCTGCATAAGAAACTAGATAGGAGATTGTTGTGAAATTCTTTAAAGATGTTTTTAAACTATTGAAAGATACAACTTGGCCTACCCGAAAAGAAAGATGGACAGATTTTATCTCTGTCATGGAATATACTGCATTCTTTGTAGTAATCATCTATATCTTTGACAAAGTAGTGGCAAGCGGTCTTTTCCAGATTCTGCATATTTTCTCTTAATACCTGTAGAGGAAATAGAAAAGAATCCTGCGACAGGTATATCATTCAAGGTCCCACCTATTGTGAGTAGGTGGGATTTTGGCGTATATCACTAGTTACTCGTTCTTTTATTTTTCAAAAAATGTAATCAGATTACAAGGCTTTGATTTGTCTGGCAAATAGTTACTAAATTCCTTTGCATTTGAGGAAATTATGGTATAATAGTGCTAGAAAGAAGCAGAAGCCCGCAGGCTTTTTTATTTAGGAAAGGATGAACTCATGGACAGTTTTGACAAAGGCTGGTTTGTACTGCAGACCTATTCAGGCTATGAAAACAAGGTAAAAGAAAATCTTTTGCAGCGCGCTCAGACTTATAATATGCTGGAAAATATCTTGCGCGTGGAAATCCCTACTCAGACCGTGCAAGTCGAGAAAAATGGCAAGACCAAGGAAATCGAAGAAAATCGCTTCCCGGGTTATGTTTTGGTAGAAATGGTAATGACAGACGAAGCCTGGTTTGTCGTGCGGAATACTCCGAATGTAACAGGATTTGTCGGCTCACACGGAAACCGCTCTAAACCAACGCCACTCTTGGAAGAAGAAATTCGCAACATTCTCATCTCTATGGGTCAAACAGTGCAGGAATTTGACTTGGATGTCAAGGTTGGGGATACCGTTCGTATCATAGATGGTGCCTTTACTGACTATACAGGTAAGATTACGGAGATTGATAATAATAAGGTCAAGATGATTATTTCCATGTTTGGCAATGACACCGTGGCCGAAGTCAATCTCAGCCAAATTGCAGAGCTTTAATCGACGAAGTTGCTATCCTCGTCAAAAATAAAATCCAAGACTTAAAAAGGTCTTGGATTTTTATGTTTTTGGAACGGAGTGTGAAATTACTTATCCTTAATGACGGAGTCAATAATATCTTTGGTTTGTTTCATTTGATAGGTAGACATTACCCCAACGATTTGATTGTTCTGGGTAGAGAAACTAAACTGTTCGTCATTGGAATTTTTATAGACAAAGGTTGTATCGCGTTCTGAACGCATAATCATTTCCGGACGACCAAGCTTGTCGAAAGCTGTCTTGGGAGTGTCGGATGTGGTGATGCTAGAGTAGCTGCTTTTGGCCGGCTGAGCGTCTTTTAGGCTAAAACTCAAATTCGTCAGGACATTATTGGTAAAGTAGCACATAATGTCTCCGTTGTCTGTGTGCCAGATGTTAACAGAGTTGCCAGGGTCATTCTCATCAGTGCTGAATGTAGGTTGGCCTAGAGCTGCTATTACCTCATCGTAAGACGTTTTAGGTTTGTCACCATTGATATCCTCTCCGTTTACCTGAATGACAAAGCCAGTGGAAATATGAAAATTTCTTATTTTCTCTAATTCAGGAATAGAAGCTGCATCTGGTATGTATTGTAGTGCAGAAGCATCATCTGGATCAAAGGTAGCACGTTTCTGAAATACCTCATCACTACTTTCATAGGTGCTAGAGCTACTGCTAGATGATTTGCTGGATGTTTCCTTAGAGGATGAACTTTTCGAAGCTTTGAGGGAGCTAGGCGTCTTTTTTCTTTGCTGCGTCTGCTTGGCAGGCATGCAGGCTGAGAGAGCTAGCAGAGAGAGAAGGCTGAGGGCATAGAAGCTAACTTTTTTCATAATCAATCTTTTTTCCTTTCGCTGATGATGAATGATATTTTTATAATATTATATCAGCAAAGTTTGCTAGAAACAATAGGAAATGCAATAAAAAAGCCCTTTGGTGGGCTTCTGGAAATATATCTATGAAGGCGGTAGACGGATTTGAACCGACGATCAAGCTTTTGCAGAGCCGTGCCTTACCACTTGGCTATACCGCCGCAACTCTTATTATTCTATCGTAAATACTTGCTTTCGTCAAGAGTCTTTCATAGTCAAAGCAGAAAATGTTAGATGTTCCTATTCTGAACGATTTGGAGAATAAATGTTCTGCTGAGAAGTGGGAATAGTGGCTAGCGGCAGAAAATCTGGTAAATGCCTTGTCAAAGAGCTGCGCATTTGTTATAATAGAGGGTGCCGTGTAAATGGCAAAATACTCATTTTAGATGAATTGTGGGACTGTTGCCCTCGGGTGGTCCTGCGAGCTGAAATCTAAAAGAGGAAAAAAACAAAAAGGAGAATTTACTCATGGCAGTAATTTCAATGAAACAACTTCTTGAGGCTGGTGTTCACTTTGGTCACCAAACTCGTCGCTGGAACCCTAAGATGGCTAAGTACATCTTCACTGAACGTAACGGTATCCACGTAATCGACTTGCAGCAAACTGTAAAGTATGCTGACCAAGCTTACGACTTTATGCGTGATGCTGCTGCTAACGATGCAGTTATCCTCTTCGTTGGTACTAAGAAGCAAGCTGCTGACGCTGTCAAAGAAGAAGCAGAACGTTCAGGTCAATACTTCATCAACCACCGTTGGTTGGGTGGAACTCTTACAAACTGGTCTACTATCCAAAAACGTGTAGCTCGTTTGAAAGAAATCAAACGCATGGAAGAAGACGGAACTTTCGAAGTTCTTCCTAAGAAAGAAGTCGCTCTTCTCAACAAACAACGTGCTCGTCTTGAAAAAAATTCTTGGGCGGTATCGAAGATATGCCTCGCATCCCAGATGTGATGTACGTAGTTGACCCTCATAAAGAGCAAATTGCTGTTAAGGAAGCTAAGAAATTAGGTATCCCAGTGGTTGCTATGGTTGATACTAACACTGATCCTGATGATATCGATGTGATTATCCCAGCTAACGACGATGCAATCCGTGCGGTTAAATTGATCACTGCGAAAAATGGCTGATGCTGTTATCGAAGGCCGTCAAGGTGAAGATAGCGTTGAATCAGTAGAAGCAGAATTGGCTGCAACTGAAACTCAAGCAGATTCTATCGAAGAAATCGTTGAAGTTGTTGAAGGTTCAAACGAATAATCAGTAAACTAACCTAAAGGGGCAGGGGCTCAGCCCAGCTCCTTTATTTACGATTAAAAAAATAGGAGAAGAAAAAAATGGCAGAAATTACAGCTAAAGCTTGTCAAAGAATTGCGTGAAAAAAATCTGGTGCTGGTGTCATGGACGCTAAGAAAGCACTTGTTGAAACAGATGGTGACATCGAAAAAAGCGATTGAATTGCTTCGTGAAAAAAAGGTATGGCAAAAGCAGCTAAGAAAGCTGACCGTGTTGCCGCTGAAGGTCTGACAGGTGTTTACGTAAACGGTAATGTTGCCGCTGTTGTTGAAGTGAATGCTGAAACTGACTTCGTTGCGAAAAATGCTCAATTTGTTGACTTGGTAAATGCAACTGCGAAAGTAATCGCTGAAGGCAAACCAGCTAACAACGAAGAAGCACTTGCTTTGGCAATGCCTTCAGGTGAAACTCTTGAAGCTGCATACGTATCTGCAACTGCAACTATCGGAGAAAAAATCTCTTTCCGTCGCTTTGCTTTGATTGAAAAGACAGATGCTCAACACTTTGGTGCTTACCAACACAACGGTGGCCGTATCGGAGTTATCTCCGTTATCGAAGGTGGAGACGATGCTCTTGCTAAGCAAATCTCTATGCACATTGCTGCGATGAAACCAACTGTTCTTTCATATAAAGAATTGGATGAGCAGTTTGTCAAAGATGAATTGGCACAATTGAACCACGTCATCGATCAAGACAACGAAAGCCGTGCAATGGTTGGTAAACCAGCTCTTCCACACTTGAAATACGGTTCTAAAGCTCAATTGACTGATGCAGTTGTTGCTCAAGCTGAAGAAGACATCAAGGCTGAGTTGGCTGCTGAAGGCAAACCTGAAAAGATTTGGGACAAGATTATCCCAGGTAAAATGGATCGCTTCATGCTTGACAACACTAAAGTTGACCAAGCATACACACTTCTTGCACAAGTATACATCATGGATGACAGCAAGACAGTTGAAGCTTACCTTGAATCAGTAAATGCTTTAGTAGTTGAGTTCGCTCGCTTTGAAGTTGGTGAAGGTATCGAAAAAGCTGCTAACGACTTTGAAAACGAAGTAGCTGCAACAATGGCTGCTGCTCTTGGTCAAAATTAATCGCTTTTAGCTTAGAAATAGAACGATAAAAAGGTCTGAGGTTTTTTCTCAGACCTTTTCATTTGTGGCATTTTGAAACATCAAGTTTAGAATGGTGAGTAGCATCACTTAGCTGCTTTTTCTCTTTTTTCCTTATGAGCAATCAAGCCGTTGGTAAAAATCAAGACTACCAATATGAAGAGAAGAGCTGTGGTTTGGGGGTAAGTTAGGCTAAACTGGTAGACTTTGGTAATAAACAAAAGGGGCAGAGTAACCACCATCATAATCAGAAAGCTATACCATTTGACTCGGTTGCTGACCAGCTCCTGTTCGAAGAGCAGGGGAGCATAAAGACAGACGATGAGAGCTCCGATAGGAATATCGACATAGTCAGCAGAAAAGATGGTGAAAATACTCAGAGCTGCAAAAAGCCATTTGAGTACATGACGAGAATAGTTGAGCCAATCCATTTTCATTGGATTATCCTCCTTGTTTAGATGATTGTTGTCAGGCAGAAGTTTCTGTCTGTGTTTTCCTTGTGGATTTCCACCTATATTATAACGCTTTAAAAGCAAAAAGCAAGCGGTTACACAAACCTGACAAAGCTTTTTCACTAGTTTGAATTGTCAGATCTTTCAGTCATCCCTTTTTCTTTTAAAATAGAGACTTTTCCGGTATAATATTAGTCAAAGATAGTCAATGTTAGAGAAACAAGGAAAAAAGAAATTTATTCTGAAATTCTCAACTGGAAAGGGAAGTCATGGGTGCAAAAAACACATCGGACAGTATTGAAGCATATATCAAGTCTATTCTGGCTCAGGCTGGGATGGTTGAACTGAAACGCAGTGAACTGGCTGATGTTTTTCAGGTGGTTCCCAGTCAGATTAACTATGTGATTAAGACGCGTTTTACGGAAAGTCGGGGCTATATCGTTGAGAGCAAGCGTGGTGGCGGCGGCTATATTCGGATTGGAAAGATTGAATTTTCCGACCGGCATCAGATGCTTTGCGGCCTGTACGACAGTGTGGGAGAGCGTGTCAGCCAGCAGGTTTTCACAGATGTTATTCAGCTTCTTTTTGATGAGAAGATTATGACTGAACGTGAGGGCAATCTAATCTTGTCAACAGCATCGGACTCGATTTTGGGTGATGGGGCTGCGGTGATTCGTGCCCGGATATTAAAAAAGATTTTACAACAACTAGACAGAAAAGGAATGGAATCATAAATGAAATACTCAAAAGCCTTAATAGAAAGCTTGGAAGCAGCCCAGCTCTTGGCCGGCCATTTTACGACAGATTATCTGGAATCATGGCATCTGCTGATTGCTCTGGCTAATAATCCCTACAGCGTTGCTGGTTCAGTCCTCAATGAGTTTCCTGTGGAAGTGGATGGATTTGAAGAAGCAGCTTTTCAGATTACTGGTCAGGCTTATCAGAAAGACGGTCACTTTGAGCTGCTGCCTTTTTCTTATCGCTTAGAGGAGTTGTTTGAGGAGGCGGGGCAGATTGCAGAAGCTGTTCGGGCTAAGCATGTAGGTACTGAGCATGTGCTGCTGGCCATGCTATTTGACCGGGGGGACCTTGGCCTCTCGTATTCTGGAATTTACAGGCTTTAGCTACGAGGACAAGGAGCAGGGACCGAAAATCAGTGATTTGCGAAAGGTCTTGGAGCAGCGAGCTGGCTGGGGCAAGGAAGATATCAAGGCTATCCGCAGTCTGAATAAGGGGGTAATGGCAGCTAAGCAGACCATGGCTAATATGATGGGTATGCCAGCTTCTACCAGCGGGGGGCTAGAAGACTACACTCGTGATCTGACCGAGCTGGCTAGAGATGGCCGATTGGAGCCCGTCATTGGCCGTGATCAGGAAATTTCACGGATAGTTCAGATTCTTAGTCGCAAGACTAAAAATAATCCAGTGCTGGTTGGAGATGCTGGGGTTGGTAAGACAGCTCTGGCTTTAGGACTGGCTCAGCGTGTAGCGGCTGGTCAGGTTCCGGCTGAACTTGCTAAGATGCGGGTTTTGGAGCTGGACTTGATGAATGTAGTCGCTGGCACTCGCTTTCGCGGAGATTTCGAGGAGCGGATGAACAACATCATCAATGACATTGAAGAAGATGGCCATGTTATTCTCTTCATCGATGAACTTCATACTATCATGGGCTCTGGCAGCGGTATTGACTCGACCTTGGATGCGGCCAATATTCTGAAACCGGCTCTGGCTCGCGGCACTCTGCGGACAGTTGGCGCCACGACGCAGGAAGAGTATCAGAAACATATTGAAAAAGATGCGGCCCTTTCCCGTCGTTTTGCCAAGGTCAGCATAGAAGAGCCAAATGTGGCTGACAGCATTGCTATTTTACAAGGTCTGAGAAAGAGCTATGAGGACCATCACAAGGTACGGATTAGTGATCAGGCGATTGAGACGGCGGTGAAATACGCCCATCGCTATCTGACTAGCAAGCATCTGCCAGACTCTGCCATTGATCTTTGGACGAGGCCAGTGCGACAGTCCAGAACAGAGGACCGCAGAATTACGAGCAGTCGGATTTGACGCCAGTGGATCAAGCCTTGATGGCAGCGGATTTTAAAAAGGTTTCACAACTGCTTGAGCAAGAGCAGCAACCTAAGCTCTATAAACTGAAAGTGGAAGAAGACGATGTCTTGGCTACTCTTAGTGGTTTGTCTGGGATTCCTGTGCAGAAGCTGACTCAGACAGATGCGAAGAAATACCTCAATTTGGAAACAGAACTGCATAAACGCGTGATTGGGCAGGACGAGGCGATTTCAGCTATCAGCCGAGCTATCCGGCGGAACCAGTCTGGTATCCGCAGCAGCAAGCGGCCGATTGGCTCCTTTATGTTCCTAGGCCCAACAGGAGTCGGGAAGACAGAGCTAGCCAAGGCCTTGGCCGAAAGTCTCTTTGATGACGAGTCTGCTCTCATCCGCTTTGATATGAGTGAGTACATGGAGAAATTCGCGGCTAGCCGCCTCAATGGAGCGCCTCCAGGCTATGTAGGCTATGAAGAAGGAGGGGAGCTGACGGAGAAGGTACGCAACCGACCTTATTCTGTCCTGCTCTTTGATGAGGTAGAAAAGGCGCATCCGGATATTTTCAATGTTCTCCTGCAGGTCTTGGATGACGGTCAGTTGACTGACAGCAAGGGCCGCAAGGTGGACTTCTCCAACACGATTATTATCATGACCAGCAATCTGGGGGCAACCAGTTTGCGGGATGATAAGACGGTGGGCTTTGGTGCGCGTGATATTCGCTTGGACCATGCCAATATGGAAAAACGGATGCTGGAAGAGCTTAAGAAAGCTTATCGACCAGAGTTTATCAACCGTATCGATGAGAAGGTAGTCTTCCACAGCTTATCTGCAGAAGATATGCAGGAGGTGGTCAAGGTTATGGTCAAACCGCTCATTGCCAGTCTTGCTGAGAAGGGAATTGAGCTGAAGTTTCAGGCTAGTGCTCTTAAGCTGCTGGCTCAGGAAGGCTACGATGTGGAAATGGGTGCACGGCCATTGCGCCGCACTCTGCAGACTCAGGTAGAGGACAAGCTGTCTGAGCTCCTCTTGACAGGTGATTTAGCTACTGGCCAAACACTTAAGATCGGGGTCAAGGCTGGCCAGCTCAAGTTCGAAGTGGCTTAGAAATCGCAGTCTTTCAACGGAAAGTTGTGTGCTCGCGGTTAATCTCTGATAGCAATTATACTGAACAGTTATTTCATCATTCAATGAAACTAGGAAATTGAAGGATTGGAGGCTGAGATGTCGTTTTTTTAAAAGATTTGTTTGCTGGTAAGAAAGCCAGAGTAAAAAAACACCAGAAGAGCGCAAGGCGACTAGTATCCAGCGCTTGAAAAAGGAAGGTATTCCCTACATTGAGCATTTGCCGGTCATCGAAAGTGCTGAGCAGGTGCGGCCGCGCTCGCTAGAAGAAATTGCACGTCGGGCTATTACCAGCCTCTTGATTATTCAGGCGGCCTTGGATATCGAAAAATAATAATTATAATGAGGAGAGCCGCCAGTGGCTGCAGGATAAACTGCAGCAATACGGGGTGCAGGAAGAGTTGACGCCCAAAAGAAAGGGCAGTCTTGGAAGATCGTGCCGACCCGGCAGCTATCATCAATATGGTTTGGAAATACGAGGCCTATTGGTCCCTGATTTGGTACTTGGGTCTAGTTAATACTTTACCGTTTCCAGATAAGATTTGTGATTGTGATGCTGCTATTGACGCAGTTGCTAGTGCGGTTGACTTTCAGGAATTTCTGAATAAATGCCAACCGCGCAGCTTAGAAGAGTTACTGGATGAAGATGATTTGATTTATCGTTATCACTGGGCTTGTGTTGATGCTCGGATTCATGATCAGCCAGCACCGGCAAGCCTTGATGAAAGTGTTGTTCTGGAGAGGCGGTCTGGCCTTGACTGGCTGTTGGGGCTGAATACGGCCCAAGACTGGGATGCTGTTGAGCTGCATACCTAGTACAACTTCTCCCTATTCACCTCAATTAGAAAGGAGGTGCCTTTGTCCGCTCGTAAAATGGCTAAAATTGCCATCCTATCGGCTCTATGTGTGGCCTTTCGCTATGCATTTTCCTTTTTGCCCAATGTGCAGCCTATCTCAGCTATCTTTTTCCTGATAGTTATCTTTGAGGATTTGCAGACTTCACTCCTAGTGATGGCTGTGACGATGTTTACATCAGCCTTTCTTTTGGGGATGAGTCCGATCGTCCTCTTTCAGTTGCTGTCCTTTGGACTGATTCTTTGCCTTTGGCGGCTGCTCTATCCTCGGTTAAATCTAGTGGGACAGGGAATAGCAGCAGCTCTCCTATCCTTTGGCTATGGCATTGCCATAGATACACTGACAGCCTTGCTGTACAACTATCACTGGTGGTCTTATGCGATTATCAACGCTTTGACCTTCAATATAGCGCACGGACTGTCTACCTTGTTTTTTTACCCACTCTTGTACCCTATTTTAAGGAGGCTCTATAATGAAAAAAATCTTTAGTTTGCTCACACTTGCTTTTGCCCTTCTCCTTGTTGGTTGCGGCAGCAGCCAGACCAATACTGACAAGAGCTCTAGCTCCGCTGATTCTTCTGTCAAAAAGGAACTGAAAATCAGCATCAGTGTTGCGCCAGAAGGTCAGGAGAAGAGCGAGAAAACGGTTGCTGTTGAAGAAGGAAAGACAGCGATGGATGCTTTGAAGAAGGCCTATAAGGTCGAAGAAAAAGATGGTTTTATCACTTCTATTGACGGTCATGCTCAGGATGAAGCAAAGGGCCTCTACTGGATGTTTAAGGTCAACGGAGAAATGGCGCCTAAGGCAGCCAATCAAATCACTGTCAAGGATGGAGACAAGCTGGAATTCTACCAAGAAGTCTATCAGCAATAAATCTTTTATAAAAGGAATCTGATGCTTGGGCATTAGGGTTCTTTTTGTGCCCTATGATACAGTTTTAAAGAGCCTGAAAGTATTTTTTTATAAAATTTTATAAAAAAAGCATTGACAAAATAAAAATATAGTTTATAATAAAAAAACATAGAAAGAAAAAAATATATATAAAAAGGATAGACCTATGAAAGAAAAAAATTGCAATCGTATTTGGAACCTTTGCTCCCTTGCATCAAGGGCATATTGATTTGATTCAGAAGGCTAAGCGTTCTTATGATAAGGTGCGCGTGGTGGTTTCTGGTTATCAGGGAGACCGTGGGCAGGAAGTGGGTCTGTCTCTGCAGAAGCGTTTTCGATATACGCGGGAGACTTTTGCAGATGATGAATTGACCCAGGTTTACAAACTGGACGAAACTTCTTTTCCTCGCTATCCTCTGGGTTGGGACAAGTGGCTGCCGGCTTTATTGGAGTTGGTGGGCTATGATTCAGAACGCGAGGAACTGGTTTTCTTTGTTGGTGAGGCTGACTATCAGAAGGAGTTAGAAAAGCGTGACTTCAAAACTTCCTTGCAGGAGCGCCAGTTTGGTATCTCAGCTACCATGATTCGGGAAAATCCTAGTCGTTATTGGAAATATATCGCCCAACCTTTCCGGCGTCACTTTACCAAGAAAGTGCTGATTATGGGCAGCGCCAGCAATGGCAAAACAACCTTGGCCAAAGATTTAGCTCGCTACTATGATGCTCCGGTTAGTCTAGAATATGCTCGAGAATATCAGATTCAAAATAACGTGAGAGACGATGAGCTGACCCCTAAAGACTATTATTATCTGCTCTTAGGACAATATGCTCAGACTTCTCGTTTGATTGACAGCAGCGCCAATCGTGGTCTGGTCGTGGCTGATACAAATTCGCTGGTAACCAAGGCTTACTATGATTACTATCTGAAAGAAATTCCGGTTCAAGACGAGGAAACAGATACCTTTGACAATCTCTTTGCTAGCATCTTGTCTAAGGAAAAATGGGATTTGATTCTCTTTGCTGAGCCGGTTGGGGTCTATGTCAACGATGGTTTTCGCGATATGAGTATGGCAGACGAGGCTATACGCAGTGATTTTTCAAGCTATCTGAAAAAGCTGAGAGAGCAGTGCTTGGCTCATATTCCAACGGTTTATCTGGCTGGCAGTTATTTTGACAATTATCAGGCGGCCAAAGAAGCGATCGATATGATTTATCAAGCGGATTAAAAAAGAAAGTGGTAAAATAGAATGGTAGTAAAAAATCAAAAACTCTCTCCTGCACCTATCTACGCAGGACTGAAACAAAAATTTCAAACCTTTGCTCGGAATTTCCGCAATGTCTGTGCAGCAGCTAAAAAGCAGGGGATAAAAGGAATCGCGAAATTGCTCTGGCAGGATTTATTTGGCGGGCGTAGCTTGACTCAATGGCTCTACTTGATTGCTTTGTCTAGTCTGCCTTTCATTTTGGAGTTCACCAGTGGTCAGGAGCAGCATGACTGGCTGGGACTCTTTGCTTCTTGGACAGGCATCGTTTGCGTTATTCTAGTAGCCGAGGGGCGGGCCAGCAATTACCTCTTTGGAGCGGTTAATTCGGCAATTTATCTCCTATTGTCCTTTCAGGCTAGCTTTTATGGAGAAGTGCTGACTACGGTCTACTTCTTTATCATGCAGCCTATTGGCCTTTATACTTGGCTGTCCAACCGGGTCAATGAGCAAGATAAGGAAGAACCCTCTCATTTTGAAGCTAAGAAAGTTAGACTGGCATGGCTGGCTTAAATATTTGGCCTTGACGGCCTTGATTTGGATTGGTATGGGCTTTGCCTATAAAAGTATTCACAGTCACCGGCCTTTCCGTGATAGTGTGACAGATGCGACCAATGGTATCGGTCAGCTTCTTATGACTGGTCTCTACCGCGAGCAGTGGATCTTCTGGATTGCGACCAATCTCTTCAGTATCTATCTATGGTGGGGTAGCAACCTTCATATCCAGGCCATGTACTGGGTCTATACCCTCAATAGTATCGTTGGATGGTATCAGTGGACCAAGGCGGTGAAGAAAGCTTAGACCAAGGCCTGAGATTTTTGATAGAAAAAGATAGCTTAGGAAAGGAAGAAACTCATGACCAAACAGGATATCCCAGCGGGAATGTCGGAAAAAGAGTACTATGAAACCATGGCGGATGAGTCCGCCTTTTTGGCATGGTACAAGACACAGGATTTACCTAAGTATGAGACACCTAGCGTAACAGCAGATATGGTAGCCTACTGTTTCGTGGAAGGGCAGATAAAACTCTTGGTTATCAAGCGCAAGGCCCACCCTTATCAAAATAAATATGCCTTAGTCGGAGGTTTTGTGGACAAGCATGAGGATGCCTATCAAGCCTGCATCCGGGAAGTCAAGGAAGAGGTAGGGCTGGAGATACCGCTGGAAAAGGTGGAGCAGCTGATGACGGTTTCTACTCCAGGACGTGATCCACGCGGATGGGTCATCACCATTGCCCATCTGGTCTATCTGCCGGCTATAGCAGTAGATCAAGCACAAGCTGGGGATGATGCCAAGGAAGTCACCTTTCTTGATGTAGATTTTAAGACAAGGAGTTTTAGAGACGGTGAGCGGCTCCTGACAGCAGAGGACTTTGCCTTTGACCACTACCAAATCCTGCTGGAATCTATCAAGCGGATTCAGGGGCGACTGGACTGGAATCCAACTTTTCTCCATTTGCTAGAATCACCGTTTACTGTCTATGAAGGGACTGAGTTGGTCAATCTCATCACGCCTAGACGACCTATTGTCAGCAATAATTTTCTAGTGAAATTTGGAGAATACCTAGAGGAGGCTGGTGTTAAGCGCGTGCCAAAGAAGAAGCCGAGAAAAGTGTATCGGCTGAAGGCAGAAAAACCAGATTAAAAGAAAGCTGATCATATATTTCTCTGCAGGACAAATTTGTCCTGTTTTTCGTTTCTAATTACGAATAGATAAGTAGGAGCAAGTTTCTCATGACAAAAGAAACAGATTGAGAAACAGAACTTCGCTTGAGTAAAAACTTTTTAAAAGAATTTTATATAAATGATTGACATAGTAAAATTACAGTGTTACAATAATGTTACAAAAAGATTTCTTAATGTTACAAGGAGACAAAAGATGAAAACACGTACTTATACAAAAATGATGGCAGCTGCAGTTCTGGCTTCTAGTTTGCTTTTAGGGGCATGTGGTAAGAAAGAAGAAAGTGCAACAAGTGCTAGTTCTAGCAAGACTGTTCAAGCTTCTTCTAGCTCAAAAGTTGCGTCATCCAGCAAGGCCAGCGCTTCTCCTAAGGCTAGCAATAGCGCTTCTTCAGAAGGAGCAGTTAGCCAGCCTGGACAAGCCCAAGCTCCTGCCAGTCAGCAACAGTCTACTGTAGAAGCGCCTCAAGCCCAACAACCGCAGCCGCAGCAAGCTTCAGGTCGACAAAACACTCAGAATCAAGCAACTCAACCATCCCAAGCGCCTGAAAGCAATCGCCAGCTTCAGAATAAACAGGCAGCTAGCAATGCTCGCTATAAAGGTGTCTTGACAATGGTGGATGGGGATTTCTCAGCCTCTGCTGGTACTTGGAAAGATGCCAATGGAAATACTGTGACCGTATCAGGTAATGGTCAATTCACAGTCCAGTCTGCAGATGGAAAGACTGATAATTATTCCATTGCTTCTTACTCTTATACGCTGGATGATGGCAAATACAATGCGCAGTTAAGCGGGCAAGGCAATGCCAATCTGCAGATTACAACAGGAGCAGATGGCTCAGTAACAAGCGTTGTAGTGACTCAACCCTAAACAGAACAAAAAAGGAAGTCCAATTGGCTTCCTTTTGTTTTTATTTTTGAATTTGTAAGAGTTCTTCAATTTCAGCCAGACTTTCAGCTTGTGAAATAGCACCGCGGAGCTTGGCTGCTCCGGCAGTACCGCGCAGATAGTGCGGAGCTAGGCCCCGGAATTCGCGGATAGCCACATATTCTCCTTTGAGATTTACCAAGCGGGAGAGGTGGTCGTGGGCGATTTTCATCTTGTCCTCGAAGCTGAGGTCTGGAAGGACTTCGCCGGTTTCAAAGTAGTGGTTGATTTGGTTAAAGAGGTAGGGATTTCCCATAGCTGCTCGACCTACCATGACGGCATCGGCACCGACTTCCTCGATACGCTGTTTAGCGTCTTGGACGCTGCGAATATCACCGTTAGCGATGAAAGGAATCTTGGTCAGAGCTTGGGCTACATCGTGCAAGGTCTCAAGATCAGCATGACCAGTATACATTTGCTCACGGGTGCGGCCGTGCATAGCTAAGGCTGAGACTCCAGCGGCTTCGGCTGCTAGAGCATTTTCTACAGCTAGTGAGCTGTCAGACCAGCCAGTCCGCATCTTGACTGTCAGGGGGATATCCAGAACAGACTGGACCTTGTTGATGATTTTATAGATTTTCTCAGGGTTCTTGAGCCATTTTGCTCCAGCTTCGTTTTTGACGATTTTATTGACCGGGCAGCCCATATTGATATCGACGATATCCGTCTTGGTGTTTTCTTGGATAAATTCCGCTGCGCGGGCTAAGCTATCTTCGTCACTACCGAAAAGTTGGATAGAGACTGGATTTTCTCCTTCATCAATGTGGAGCATATGAAGGGTTTTTTCGTTGTTATACTGGATGCCCTTGTCAGAGACCATTTCCATCACGACCAGGCCTGCTCCCAGCTCTTTGGCAATGGTTCGGAAAGCAGAGTTGGTTACGCCGGCCATAGGTGCTAGAACTGTGCGGTTGGGAATTTCAACATTCCCAATCATAAAAGGGGTATTAAGATTTGTCACGAATCAGTTCCTCCAGGTCGTTTTGGCCAAAGTGATAGGCTGTCTGGCAGAATTGGCAGACGATTTCAGCCCCTTGGTCTTGGTCACGCATCTCTTCTAAGTCAGCCTTCGGCAGAGTAGCCAAGGCATTCATAAAGCGCTCTTTGCTGCAGTCGCACTGGAAGCGGATTTCCTCTTCAGACAGGCGTTTGTATGGCTCATCACCATAGATGGCAGCCAGCAGAGCTTCAATATGGTCATCGGATTCCAGCAGTTTTGAGATGGCAGGCATTTCTTGGATTCGCTTCTCAAAGCGGGCAATTTCAGCTTCTTTGGCACCAGGCAGAACTTGTACCAAGAAACCGCCAGCAACCTTGACTTTATCATTCTCATCCAAGAGGACATTGAGGCCAACTGCGGAAGGTGTTTGCTGGCTTTCGGTCAGGTAGAAAGCTAGGTCTTCGCCGATTTCTCCAGAGATGAGAGGAGTCATGGAGTTGTAAGGATTGCCCGTGCCATAGTCCGTGATAACGAGGAATTCGCCTTGGCCGACAAAAGGACCAACTAGAACCTCACCGGTGGCAGTTTTTTTGATATCTACACCGGGATTTTGTACATAACCTTTGACATTGCCCTCGGTATCTGCCACTGTGATGATAGCACCTAGTGAGCTGGTCCCGAGGACCTTGACAGTAATCTTGGTCTGGCCTTTTTCATTTGCAGCCAAAATCTGACTGGCAATCAGTGTGCGGCCAAGTGCAACGGTAGAGCTTGCTTGAGTTTGATGTTTTTCTTGAGCGGTCCGAACCGTCTCTGTGCTATCCAGCACATAAGCACGGAAAGAACCCTTTTCTGAGATAGTTTTGATAATTTTGTCCATACCTTTTATTTTAACACAAAAAAGAAAAACAAGCAAGCGCGACTGCGCTTGTTTTTTGGGGTTAGGAAGAATTTTAAAAATCAAAAAAATAGTATAATAAAAACAAAGGAGGCTAGCATGAACCAATCTTTGAAAGCGGCAGTCTATGGTCTGGCAGTGGCTGATGCATTAGGTGTTCCGTATGAATTCTTGCCCCGTGGCAGTTTTAAAGCGGTTGAGATGACGGGCTATGGCAGCCATCAGCAGGCAGCTGGAACTTGGTCAGATGATACTAGCCTTGTTTTGGCGACCTGTGATTCTATCAGGGAAAAAGGTAAGATTGATCCTGCTGATATGCAGCAGCGATTTAAACATTGGCTCTTCGGGGGAGCCTACACACCAGATGGTCTGACTTTTGATGTAGGAAATGCGACTCGCGAAGCTTTGACAAGAGGACACGGTCTGTCTGATGAATATTCCAATGGGAATGGTTCTTTGATGCGGATTCTGCCCCTAGCCTTTACGGCAGCTGGTCCGTCTGATATTGAGGCTGTTTCCAGTATTACACATGCCCATGCGACTTCCGTAGAGGCCTGCCAGCTTTATGTGACCATTGCTCGTAGACTCTTAAAAGGCCAGCAACTACCGGAAATACTATCAGGCTTAGAGACTAGTACGACCTATGCTCGTTTGCAAACTTTAGCAGAGCTGACCGAAGATGACATTCGCTCTAGTGGCTATGTGGTGGATACCTTGGAAGCAGCACTGTGGTGTCTGCTGACTAGCACTTCTTATCCGGAAACTGTCCTGAAAGCTGTTAACTTGGGCGATGACACTGATACAGTAGCAGCAGTTGCTGGCGGCTTGGCTGGTATCATCTATGGTTTGGAAGGGATTCCTGATAACTGGTTAGCCCAGCTGCGTCATAAAGAATTGTTGGAAAGTTGCTTGTTTTAAAGGGATAATCGGAAGACAGGACTGTATTGATCATTTAAAAAGTAAAACAGTAAAAGAGCCACCTAGGCTCTTCTACTTATTCTGTAGTTAATTCTTTCTGGGCTTCCTTGCCTTGGTCCAACAGGGCTTGGATAATCTTTTGATCACGTAGTTTGACAGAGTTGTTGATGGTCTCTGCAGACTGGATAACAGTGGCTTCTAGCAGAGCGCGTTTTTCCCGCCCTTTATCAATAGCTTCGATAATGCCTTGGTTTTGTGCGACAAGGCTTTCTGCCAGCTTAGTGACAGACTCAACAGCGATAGTAGGACTTTGAGAAATCCGCTCCAGCTGAGGAATGACTTCCTTGCTCGTTTCGGCGAGCATTTGCAGGGCAGCGTTATTCGCATTAGAAATGGCGTCAGCTACCTGACCAGACTTCATGGATTGCTGGAGAATGCCTAACTGGGCGATAGACAGTTTCATAGTTGGAATGGTATTGCGACGGAGCATTCCAAGTTTTTGGCGCATATCAGAGGAAACCTTGACCAGATTACGCATCTGAGGCGTTGTCGCCCAAGCTACATAGAGACGGCTGACATATTCAGTATGTTGCTGCTCTAAGGTATTGACCACCTCTGTCATTCGGGCTAATTCTTGCGATTTGACTTGGTAGTCAACGGTTGTCATATCTAACTGAGCAACTTCAGCCTGCAGTTTGAGCGCTCGATTGCCAGATTCTTGCTGAGCAGCTTCGATAAAGGAAATAACTCCGACTAGGTTTTCAATCGATTTGGTATTATCCTCAATCAGCATTTCAGCAGAAACAATATTGCGAGCCAGAACATCTTCTTGTTTGACGACTGTTGCAGCCATGCCGTCCATTTTCTGCTCAATATTTTGTGAGTCAAAATAGAATTCTTGAAGAGTATTTTTGCTCTGTTTGAAGAGTTTTTCCAAGAAATTAGGCTTTTTGTCCAGTTCTGCTACTTGAGCATCCTTATATTTTGCGACAAAGCCATTGAGTTCCTTATTGGTATTTTTTAAAAGCTCATCTACCTGGGGAATCTGTAATTTTTTCTGCTCGGCTAAGATACGATTGACAGTACCGTTGACCTCTTCTACAGCAGATTGGCCAAAGTCTAGCAAGGCATTTTGGTCCGATACGAAATTATCCACAAGCTGAGGGGCTTTAGCCGTAATCGCACTCTGTTGCTCAGGAGTCAGCTTTTCCAGAAAAGTTAGCTGGCCATTTTCTTGAGTCGTATTGGCCTCGATGATTTCTGTTGTTTTATCACTTTTGCTGATGGCATTGTTGGCAATTTTATCAATGTCAAAATTAAATTCTTGGCTCATAGTTTCTCCTTTGGTTTATCTAGCTTAAAAGCCGGTGTCTGTGTGCTTTTCTTTATCTAAGATGCGCAGGCTAATGTCAAAGTCCCTCAAATCAGCTTCATTTAATTGGCGCAGTGCTTCGTCTAGGTCCAAGTCAAACTGCTCGATAGCTGCTTTGGCCTTGGCTAGCCGCTCCTCTGCATTGTAAAAATCTTTGGGAGAAGCTTTGATTTTGAGGTAGCCTTCTAAAATATCTTCGTAGTGCTCCATCTGGGATTGATGAATGGCAGTCAGTTCTTCCTTATTATTGCTTTCGGATTGAGAGATTTTTTGAAGAATGGCCTCATGGTCAATCTGAATATTGCGAACCGTAGCGACCAATTCTGGGGCTAGCTCTTCTAGACTAGTTTTCTTAGGCTGAGCTTCTTTTCGTTTTTTCTCTCGTTCAATCTTTCTCAGTTGTTCATCAATTTCATCGGTTACGGTACGAATTTTGGTCTGGATCCGCTGGTAGACTGAAGCAGGAATTTCTCCTCGTAGGTCGTTAGCAGCATTTTTGATATAGGTTAGCTGGGGAAGAATTTCTAGAGCTAAATTCTGATAGCTTTCTTGGTCCCCATCTTCTTGGTAGCCTTCCAATTTTTTTATGCGGCGGTCAGCCTGACCAATTTCTGATTTTAAATCTTCGATACGGCCAATGCTGGCTTGCTTTGCTTCAATCCGAACTTTTTTCTGGCTTTGGTGGCGATAGATTCCATAGCCAATAGCTCCCAGAATAGCTATGGGAATTAGATAGCTGGCTACAGCTCCAGAACCAAATACAAATACAAGTATCCAAATCCAGCTAAACCATTCTGGTTGCTGGTTAGAATCATCCTTTTTTCTCGACATGGACTTTGCTCTTTCTTCTCAATGTGATATCTCTATTTTAACATAAAAGCTGGTTTTTGAAGGATAAAGATTGAAATGATTTTAATATATTGAGACCATTTTTTATATTTGCTTAATTCAAAAAGACATTTGATTCCTATCAATAAAGCAAGCGTCATTTCTAAAACGAAAGTTTCTTCGTTTCTCTCAAATATTCAAACAAAAATCGCAGGGCATTCCTTACGATTCGTGTTTTATCAGTCCATTTCTGGGAAAAGTTTGGCTACTATTTTAGGGGTGATGCTTTGCCCCGGCCCCTCAGCACAATAGGTGTGCATATACATAGAGGGGTTGAAGTTGAGCTCGATGCAGGTACAGTTGGGATTTTCCTTTGTGGAAATAGCAGAGCTGTCAGGGATGATTAGGTCAACGCCACAAGCCCAAGCTCCCATAGCCTTTGCCATGCTTGCGGCAAGTTCCTTATAAGATGGGTGCATGCTGTCTGTGACATCAATCGAGTCTCCGCCAGTAGAAATGTTGGAATTGCGCCGCAAGTCAACCTTGACTCCAGCAGGCAGGATATCATCTGGTCCATAACCTTGCTGGTCCAGCATGAGCAGTTCAATGTCCCCCAGTTCAATGATTTCGAGCGGTGAGCGATGGTCTCGACCGCGCAGGGGATTGTCGTTTTTGATGGCAACCAATTCTCTCTCGGTATGTTGACCGTCTCCGACGACATTGGCTGCTACTCGCAAGAGGACTGCCTCACATTGACCGTCTAAGACAAAGAAGCGGTATTCCGTTCCAGCGATAAATTCCTCCACTAAGACAGCAGCGTCTTCTGAAAAGGCAATCTCTAAAGCCTTGCGATAAGCTTCCAGACTAGCTGGTTCTTGGAAGATGGAGATGCCTAGTCCGAAGTTAGTTGACTTAGGTTTGACAACGATCTGTCGGTCTTTAATCAAAGGATAGTAGAGTATCCCCTCTTCAAGTGTGGTAAATTCTGCTCCAGCCGGAACAGGAAAGTCAGCTGCAGCCAAAATCTTTTTGGTGACGGTTTTATTAGCCATAGCCAGAGGGATGACATAGTTATCCTTGGAGGTCATGTTGCCGTTCTTGACATACTCTACATGGTGACCATGCCAAAGCTTGAGAAATTGGTCATTTTCATCTAAAATTTCGACATTAAGCCCCTTTTGAATAGCATCAAAGAGCAGCATCTGGGTGGATAGTTCCATATTTTCGTAGCCTTTGAGGGCATAAGGAGCAGTCCAAGCGTAGCGGTGATATTCCTCTGCTTTTTCTAGCCCAAAGGCTATTAAGGAATCATGCTGGATATGAGGCAGGAGCTGGCCAGATAGGGTTAGCTGAGGATTTAGTAGTACCTCCTTAAGCTGTTGAAGCAAGGTTTGGTAGTATGTCGGCAGTTCAAAATGCTGGATGAGCTCTTCCATGGCTTGGAGCAGGGCTGAGCTGTCTGCCTCATCTGGCAGGGCAGTCAGCGGGTGGCTACAAGCAATTTTTTGGTTCAAGTCGTGGGCAGCTTTTAATGCCGTATCAACATTTTCTACATCATCTAGCCAGAGCAGGCTCAGTAAAAAGAGATGGACAGTATCTAAGGTCTCTTGGCTAATACCTAAATGGTCAAAAGGATTGAGATCGAAGCAGCGGAATTCCAGATAAGTGATGCCTTGCTCCAGATAGGCACGATTGTGCTTCTGTCCACGGAAGCGAACGGCTGAGTAAAATTCTTTTTCAGCGCTGAGCTCGCCTGACTGAACGTAGTTTTCAATATCAGTTACATATTGCTTCAAAGAAGCGTAGGATACCTGAATATGCTCGTCATTGACATAGCCATAGTCGCTGTTACGAAAAGAGCGGATAGGCTGGGAAATGTCCTGACTATAGAAGCCAGCTTCTGCTAGAGGGGCTGCCCCGTAGAGATAGGTTAAGATCCAGCGGAAGCGCAGAAAGTTTCGAGCCAGCTTGAGATAAAGGTCATTTTTAAAGTCCTTGAGCGAATGGTGGGAGCTGACTTGAAAGAGAGAAGTGACCAGATCTTTCCCTAGCTCCATATTATAGTGGATACCGGAGATAGCCTGTAATTTTTTACCATATTTCCGCTAAGCCCTCTCGGTAGTGGCGCTCGTAGTCGTTTTCCAGATGGGCGATGGCAATCTCTTCTTCCGTCAGCTGCGGTGGCATGGACAGGGGCCAGAGGCGTTCACTCTGGTCAATCGAGCGGCCAGCCACATCGCTGATAGCTCCCAGTAAGCGCCGTGCTTCTTTAGTCGAGTGAGCGATAGGTGTAATTAGTTCCAGTTGTTGCTCGCTGAAGTCTGTTTGGATGGTCGGGTGGAAATTGCGGGAACCCAGCTGACTAGGATGGGCAGTTTGAGCTAAGTGTCCGTCAGCTGTCACCCGCAGATTTTCCCTCTCTAGACCAAAGGTCGCTTGGAGAATAGGGCTTGATGTATCCAGTTTCTGCAGTAATTGATTAATCGTCATCGTTTCACCGTCCTATGATAGTAATTTTAGTCTATTACAAACAGAAAAAGAAAACAAATTTCCGCTACGATTTTACAAAAATTCCGAACTTTTTATTTTTTTAATAAACTAACAAATTTCAGAAAAATACAGATTTTTTTGAAAAATTTAATTCGTTTTTCAAAAGGGAAAAAAGCAAATCAAGAATGGATCCCACCTTGAAAAAAATTGTTAAATTTTTTTCATATAATGAAAGTATAAAACATAATCGCAGGTGAGATTCCTGCCTGCTTTTCAAGAAAGGAAGAGCTGCTTCAGCTCAGACAGAATTATGACATCAGTAGTTGTTGTAGGAACCCAGTGGGGAGATGAAGGAAAAGGGAAGATTACAGACTTCCTTTCAGCCAATGCCGAAGTGATTGCCCGCTATCAGGGTGGTGACAATGCCGGCCACACTATCGTGATTGATGGCAAAAAGTACAAGCTGCACCTGATTCCGTCAGGGATTTTCTTCCCGGAAAAAATTTCTGTGATTGGAAATGGAATGGTGGTTAATCCCAAATCTCTGGTCAAAGAATTGAACTACCTGCATGAAGAGGGCGTGACGACAGATAACCTTCGCATCTCTGATCGAGCGCATGTCATCCTGCCTTACCATATCGAGCTGGATCGTCTGCAGGAAGAAGCAAAAGGTGACAATAAAATTGGAACGACAATCAAGGGAATCGGCCCTGCCTATATGGACAAGGCTGCTCGTGTCGGTATCCGCATCGCTGACCTTTTGGATAAAGATATTTTCAGAGAGCGCTTGGAGCGGAATTTATCTGAGAAAAACCGCCTCTTTGAGAAATTGTACGATAGTACAGCAATCAGCTTTGATGATGTTTTTGAAGAATACTATGAATATGGTCAGCAAATCAAGCAGTATGTGACCGATACTTCTGTCATCCTCAACGATGCGCTGGATCAAGGGAAGCGAGTGCTCTTTGAAGGGGCCCAAGGAGTTATGCTGGATATTGACCAAGGTACTTATCCATTTGTAACTTCATCTAACCCAGTTGCGGGGAGTGACTATTGGTTCCGGTGTTGGTCCGAGCAAGATTGACAAGGTGGTTGGTGTCTGCAAGGCCTACACCAGTCGAGGTCGGAGATGGACCATTCCCAACAGAGCTTTTTCGATGAAGTAGGTGACCGCATTCGTGATATCGGCCACGAATATGGCACTACCACTGGCCGTCCGCGTCGGGTAGGCTGGTTTGACTCTGTTGTTATGCGCCATAGCCGCCGTGTGTCAGGGGATTACCAATCTTTCGCTTAACTCCATCGACGTATTGAGCGGTCTGGATACAGTGAAAATCTGTGTAGCCTATGACTTGGATGGGCAGCGAATTGACCATTACCCAGCTAGTCTGGAACAGCTCAAGCGCTGCAAGCCGATTTACGAAGAGCTGCCAGGCTGGTCAGAGGACATCACTGGTGTCCGCAGTCTGGAAGACTTGCCAGAAAAATGCCCGCAACTATGTTCGCCGAGTGAGTGAGCTGGTTGGTGTTCGTATTTCTACCTTCTCAGTCGGCCCTGGCCGCGAGCAGACCAACATCTTGGAAAGCGTCTGGTCAAATTTATAAAAAAGTCAGCACAAGAAAATTGCTTCTTGTGCTTTTTTGTAGGAAAATTTAATATTAAGACTCATTTAAGATATATATTTTTATACTAACAGCATAAACAAAGACCTCCTAACTTTGTTTAAAAATCCTAAACTTTTTTCATAATAATCTCCTGAAAGTCACCCCAGTGGTGGCTTTTACTTTTTCTGAGAAGTGCGACAGGCTTGTGGTATAATGAGATAGATGACTACAGATTTAGAAAGACAATGATGAATTATACGATTGAAGAAAAAGAAGTATTTATGCGGGAAGCTTTAAAGGAGGCGGAGATTGCCTAGCTCATGATGAAATTCCTATCGGCTGTGTCTTGGTTAAAGAAGGTAAGATTATCGGCCGCGGTCACAATGCACGTGAGGAGCTGCAGCGGGCTGTTATGCATGCGGAGATTATGGCTATCGAAGAGGCGAATCGGCATGAAAATAGCTGGCGCTTGCTGGATACAACGCTTTTTGTGACTATTGAGCCATGTGTCATGTGCAGTGGAGCAATCGGTCTGGCACGCATTCCTCATGTTGTTTATGGGGCAGCAAATCAGAAATTTGGAGCAGCTGGCAGCCTCTACGATATTTTGACAGATGAGCGTCTTAACCACCGTGTAGAAGTGGAGGTAGGTGTCCTCCAAGAAGAGTGCGCTCAAATCATGCAAGATTTTTTTAGAAATCGTCGCCAAAAGTAAAAAAATGTGATATACTATTCATGGAGCAACAGTTTTGCGTGAAGCGGGTCAGGGGAGGAATCCAGCAGCCCTAAGCGAAGTAAGCTGTGTGCTCTTTTTCTATGCCTCTTAACGAATCAACTCCGAAGGAGGAAGATGAGTTTAGAGACATTGACGCAGTTTGAGCAAAGCTAGAACTAAGTTCCGATGTTGAATGAATCAAGCTTGAAAGGCGCAGATGAATCTTAGAGCTATGGATGCAGTTTTTCCCATAAGGGAAAAATCTGTAAACCGTATAGAGTCTTTTAATGAATTAAGTCCGAAGGAGACAGATGAGTTTAGAAGTATTGATGCAGTTCAATTTACATGTTGGTTTTTTAAATTTTTAGTAGAACTTTATAAAGAATTTACTCGCAAGAAATGGCAATAGCTAACCTCGTTTTTATAAGATATATGCAAACGATTGCTCTCAGTCATGTCCTAGGATTAGCTTATTTAGTAAAAATAGTATGGAATAAAAAAATGTAAACGTTTTTAAAAATAGTAAAAAGCACTTGCTTATTTTTTTCTTAAAAGCGTTATCATAAGAGAAAAAGAACAATTGGAGGACAAACATGACACATATTAAATTTGACTATTCAAAAGGTACTAGATAAGTTTGTAGCACCACATGAAATAGATTATATGCAGCCTCAAGTGACTGCAGCAGATTCTGCTCTGCGAAAATGGAACAGGTCCTGGGGCAGAAATGACTGGCTGGTTGAACTTGCCTGAAGAATACGACAAAGATGAATTTGCTCGTATCCAAAAAGGCTGCTGCTAAAAATCAATCTGATAGTGAAGTATTGATCGTAATCGGTATTGGTGGTTCCTATTTAGGTGCTCGTGCAGCTATCGATTTCTTGAATAATTCATTTGTAAACTTACAAAGCAAGGAAGAACGCAAGGCACCTCAGATTCTCTATGCTGGAAACTCTATCTCTTCAAGCTATTTGGCTGATTTGGTGGACTATGTATCAGACAAAGATTTCTCTGTCAATGTTATTTCTAAGTCAGGAACAACAACAGAACCTGCTATTGCTTTCCGTGTATTCAAAGAGCTCTTGGTTAAAAAATATGGTCAAGAAGAAGCTAATAAACGGATTTATGCAACTACAGACCGGGTCAAAGGAGCAGTTAAGATTGAAGCGGATGCTAATGGCTGGGACACTTTTGTAGTGCCTGATAGCGTGGGTGGTCGTTTTACAGTACTGACAGCAGTAGGGCTTTTGCCAATCGCAGCAGCGGGTGCTGATATCAGCAAGTTGATGGAAGGAGCAAATGCAGCACGTGAGACTTATGCTTCTGACAAGTTGGCTGAAAATGAAGCTTATCAATATGCAGTTGTACGCAACATCTTATACCGTAAAGGTTATCTAACAGAAGTTCTAGCTAACTACGAACCATCTCTGCAGTACTTTTCAGAGTGGTGGAAGCAGCTGGCAGGTGAATCAGAAGGTAAAGACCAAAAAGGTATCTACCCAACTTCTGCTAACTTTTCAACAGACTTGCACTCTCTTGGACAATTTATTCAAGAAGGTACTCGTATCCTCTTTTGAAACAGTTATTCGTGTAGATAAGCCACGCAAAAAAATGTGCTGATTCCTGAATTAGCAGAAGACTTGGACAGCCTAGGCTATCTGCAAGGAAAAGATGTTGATTTTGTTA